>Ga0209536_100000984_pt1 | contig 46986 bp, 44 predicted proteins | sample DeeMarSeWOR28_12_FD_187461 | JGI IMG/M metagenome (GOLD analysis project Ga0209536, IMG submission 187461) | Marine sediment microbial communities from White Oak River estuary, North Carolina - WOR-2-8_12 (SPAdes) (version 2) | ecosystem: Environmental > Aquatic > Marine > Intertidal zone >...
CGTCGGGACCTACCTGAAGAACACGCCCTGGGCCTATTCGGACGTGCAGCCGGCCGATCCCTGCGCGCCGGGCGACAACTGCTACGACCCGCAGCCCCTGTCCTCGGACCTGACGAGCGGCTTCACCAACGCCTTCTACACCACCATCAACCGCGACCCCTTCGAGTGGTCCTATCGGCCGGCGGACAGTGCGCCCGACCAGTTCAACTTCATCGGCTGCGCAGGGCCCGTCGACGACCTTTGTCGCCGCTGCGCAGCGAACGCGACCGCGATGGGCTGATCGCCGGGCTCAAGCACCATGCGATCGACGCGATCTGCTCAGACCACCAACCGCACGATGCCGATGCCAAGCTGGCCCCATTCGCCGAAACGGAATCAGGCATCAGCGCCATTGAGACGCTGCTGCCACTGAGCTTACGCCTGCACTACGATTGGGGCATGCCGTTGAACGAAGTGCTCGCCTGTCTCACCATCACTCCGGCACGGATCCTCGGTCTCGCGGCAGGAACTCTGAGTGTGGGCACTGCAGCCGATATCTGCGTCTTCGACCCAGACACCTACTGGACGGTCAGCGACAGCGCCCTCTTGAGCCGCGGCAAGAACAGCCCATTCCTGGGTTGGGAGTTGCGTGGGCGAGTCCGCTACACCGTCGTCGCAGGTGAGCTGGTACATGAATTGACGACGTGAGACACCGGCCCGAGCCAGCATGACAACGACGATGAATACAGCACACCGCGGCACCATATTTGTCGAATCCGCCCGCATCCTCAGCCATGATGCACTGGCGGCAGAGCAGTACGTCCTGCGCGTCGAGGCGCCGCAGATCGCCCGCCATGCCCGCGCCGGCAGCTTCGCCCATCTGACCTGCGACCCGCTACTGCCGATGCGCCGACCGCTGTCGATCATGCGCGTCGATCCTGGGGCAGGATGGGTGGAGTTCCTGTACAAAGCGCTCGGCCACGGTACTCGGTTGCTCGCCAGCCGTGACGTGGGTGAACAAATCAGTGTGATGGGGCCCATTGGTCAGCCGTTCACCGCCCACAGTGAACGACGGCGCCCGCTGCTCATTGGTGGCGGGGTCGGCATTCCACCGATGGTGTTCCTGGCCGATGAACTGCGCCGCACGCCTGATGCTCAGCCGCTGGTGATCATGGGCTCGGAGGTTCCGTTCCCCTTCACCGCGCGACCGTCACAGATTATCGTCGCTGGCGTGCCGGAGGGAACGATTGCGGCGATGCCGTTACTCGAAGACTGGGGCATTGCCAGCCGCCTGGCGAGTTTGCAGGGCTATGCGGGCTGCTTCGAAGGGTATGTGACGGATCTGGCGCGCCTGTGGCTGCAACAACTCACGGCTGAGGAGCGCGCGCATGTGGAGGTCTTCGCCTGCGGTCCCCACCCGATGCTGCATGCGGTGGCAGTATTGACCAAGGAGTTCGGGCTACCGTGCCAGGTATCCCTGGAAGAATTCATGGCTTGTGCGGTCGGAGGCTGTGCGGGCTGCGTTGTGCCCGTGCAGACTGCCACGGGGGTTGCCATGAAGCGAGTCTGTGTAGACGGCCCCGTCTTCGACGCCCAGGCGGTCTTCGCCGCCATTTGAGCGCGTCAATTCGTTTCTTCGATCGTGACCCCATCCAGTGACGTCGCCATCGACGTCGCGTCGTGTTTGGTCGTACCCAGCTTGATCATCAAGCGCAGCTCGTTGGCGGAGTCAGCGTGATTGATCGCATCCTCATAGGTAATCTTGCCGGCGACGTGCAACTCGTAGAGCCCCTGGTCAAACGTCTGCATGCCGTGCTGACGCGACTTGGACATGATCTCCTTCAAACCATGGATCTCGCCGCGCCGAATCGTATCGGAGACAAGCGGCGTGCCGATTAGCACTTCCGCCGACAGCACTCGACCCTTGCCGTCCGGGGTTGGAATCAACTGCTGCGCGACAATGGCCTTGAGGTTCAACGACAAGTCCATCAACAACTGATTGCGCCGATCCTCCGGGAAGAAGTTGATGATGCGGTCCAGAGCCTGGTTGGCATTGTTAGCGTGCAGGGTTGCCAAGCACAGGTGACCCGTTTCGGCAAAGGCAATGGCATGATCCATCGTCTCACGGGTCCGAATCTCGCCGATGAGAATAACGTCGGGCGCCTGGCGCAGGGTGTTCTTCAACGCCACTTCGAATGATTCGGTATCAATGCCAACCTCGCGCTGGGTAATGATGCAGCCGTCATGCTGATGGATAAATTCGATTGGATCTTCAATGCTGATGATGTGGCCGGTGCTGTTGTGGTTGCGATATCCGATGATCGCAGCCAGCGAGCTGGACTTACCCGAACCGGTGGCACCAACGAAGATGACCAAACCGCGTTTGGTCATCGCCAGCTCCTTGACGATCGGCGGCAGTCCCAGTTCCTCGGGTTTCGGAATCTTGGTTTCGATTTTTCGCAGCACCATGCCACCGTGATTGCGCTGCTGGAAGGCGCTGACGCGAAAACGTCCAACCCCGGAGGCCGAGATCGCGAAATTGCACTCGCGCGTCTTGTCGAACTCCTCGCGTTGAGCAGGAGTCATGATGCTCAGCACCAGATCGCGTGCCTGGCTGGGTGTCAGCGTTGCCTGAGTGACCGGTGTAATCTTGCCGTGGACCTTGAGACACGGTGCCATGCCGGCCGTAATGAACAGGTCCGAGGCATTTTTGTGCACCATGAGTTTGAGTAACGAATTGAAGTCCACAGTCTTTACACCTATGCGAAGCTGTCTTTGTTCTGCGCACGCATGCGCGCTTCTTGTTTGGACACAATGCCGCGGGCAACCAAATCCTGCAGGCACTGATCAAGCGTCTGCATGCCCACCGCTTGACCAGTCTGGATAGACGAGTACATCTGCGCGACCTTGTCCTCGCGAATCAGGTTTCGAATCGCCGGTGTGCCGATCATGATTTCGTGTGCAGCGACTCGCCCGCCGCCAATCTTCTTCAACAGTGTCTGGGCGATAACCGCGCGCAGCGACTCGGACAACATGGAACGCACCATACTCTTTTCCGCCGCCGGGAACACGTCAATGATACGGTCGATGGTCTTGGCCGCCGAACTGGTATGCAGGGTACCGAACACCAAATGCCCCGTCTCCGCAGCCGTGAGCGCCAAGCGAATCGTCTCCAGGTCACGCATCTCACCGACGAGAACAATGTCTGGATCCTCACGCAGCGCCGAACGCAATGCTTCGGCAAAGCCCAAAGTGTCACGATGCACCTCGCGCTGGTTGACGAGGCACTTCTTGGACTCGTGCACGAACTCAATTGGGTCTTCGATGGTGAGAATGTGGCCGTATTCGCTATCGTTCTTGTAGTCGATCATCGCGGCAAGCGTGGTCGACTTACCCGAGCCAGTGGGCCCCGTTACCAGTACCAGCCCGCGGGGCACGTCGGAGATTTCCTTGAACACTTTCGGCGCGCCAAGCTCTTCGAGGGTCAGAATCTGGGACGGAATCGTTCTAAACACCGCCGCAGCGCCGCGGTTCTGGTTGAAGGCATTGACACGAAAGCGCGCCAGGCCCTGAATTTCGAAGGAGAAGTCCGTCTCCATGTACTCTTCATAGTCCTTGCGCTGCTTGTCATTCATAATGTCGTAGACAAGACCGTGCACGGTCTTGTGCTCGAGCGGCGGCACATTGATGCGGCGCACGTCGCCGTCGACACGAATCATTGGGGGCAGCCCTGAAGACAGGTGCAGGTCGGAAGCGCCATTTTTGACGCTGAAAGCAAGCAACTCCGTGATATCCATGAAGGTTCCTTTGCCGCCACTAGTAGTCTGTCATCCTGCTCCTGTTTCGGCAGGCGGCATGGCGTTCTAAAGTACAACCTGGCTGGAACATGAGCAAGCCGAACGACATTGCGACAAATCTGCGCGCCGTGCGCAATCGGATAGCGCGCGCGGCTGAAGCAGCCCATCGACCCGTAGACTCGATCCAGCTGCTGGCGGTCTCCAAGCGCCAATCGGTTGAGGCTATCGGCGCCGCGCTGAGTGCCGGTCAGCGCGCTTTTGGCGAAAGTTACCTGCAGGAGGCGCTGGCCAAGATGACTGCGCTAGGCGAGGCGGACATCGAATGGCACTTCATCGGTCCGCTGCAATCCAATAAGACCAAAGGCGTCGCCGAGGCGTTCGATTGGGTCCACAGCCTAGACCGGCTGAGCCTGGCGCAGCGGCTCAGCCGCCAGCGCCCGCCCGATCGGCCACCGCTCAATGTCTGCGTGCAGGTCAACATCAGCGGCGAAGCGAGCAAGTCCGGCGTAACGGTCGAGGCGCTGCCCGAGCTGCTGGCCGAAGCCGCCGTCCTGCCCGGCCTGCATCTGCGCGGCCTGATGGCCATTCCCAAGCCGCAACCCGAGCCGCGGCGGCAACACGAGCCGTTTCAGCGCATGCGCGAGCTGTTCGATACCATGAACACCCGCGGCTACGCGCTGGACACCCTGTCGATGGGCATGTCGGGCGATCTGGAGGCAGCAATTGCTGCGGGGGCGACCCTGGTACGCGTGGGCACGGCAATCTTCGGCTCGCGCGACTGACGCGCGCAGGCAAGCATTCTTGTTCCCATAAAATCCATGGGTTAGAGTTAGCCCGCGATCGGTTGACGTTGGTTCGGCATGGAAAACATCAAGCTCGGTTTCATCGGTGCAGGCAATATGGCGCGCAGCCTGATCGGTGGACTGATCGCCGATGGCTTTGCCGCCAAGAATATTTGGGCCTCCGACCCCAGCGCCGACAAGCTCGCCGCCCTGGCTGATGCGTTTGCCGTGCACACCAGCGCCGAGAACCAGCCCATTGTCGACAATACCGACGTCGTGGTGCTGGCGGTCAAACCCCAGGTGATGAAGGCCGTCGCCAGCGCGCTCGATGCCAGCGCCCGGCCGGATACATTGTTCATATCGGTCGCCGCCGGCATTCAGCTCGACGCGCTCGGTGCCTGGCTGGGCGGCCAGCCGGCCCTGATCCGATGCATGCCCAATACGCCCGCTCTGGTCCGCAGCGGCGCCACGGCCATGTGCGCCAACGCGCGGGTCAGTGAGCGTCAGCGCGAGATCGCAGAATCGGTGCTCCGCGCGGTGGGCGTGACCGTGTGGGTTGGTGAGGAAGCCATGGTGGACACCGTGACCGCGTTGTCGGGAAGCGGGCCGGCCTATTTCTTTCTGGTCATGGAAGCGCTGGAACGCGCCGCCATCAAGCTGGGCTTGCCCGATGACACTGCCCGCCTGCTGACGCTGCAAACCGCCTTTGGTGCCGCCAAGATGGCGCTGGAAAGTGAGGAAGACGTCCAACACCTGCGCGAGCGGGTCACGTCCCCCGGCGGTACAACCGAGCGCGCCATCGAAGTCTTGCGTGCGGGCGAGCTCGAAGCGTTGTTCGAACGCGCGCTCAACGCCGCGCAGCAACGCTCCATTGAGCTGGCCAAAGAACTGGGGAAATAGATATGGGCGGGCAATACTTCAGCTCCGCAGGGGCGTTTCTGATCAGCACCATTTTCGGCCTCTATATATTGGCCGTGATGCTGCGCTTCTTGTTCCAGTGGGCGCGCGCCGACTTCTACAACCCCGTCTCGCAAGTCATCGTCAAAGTCACCAACCCGGTGCTGCGCCCGCTGCGGCGAATCATACCTGGCTGGGCCGGGGTGGATTTTGCCGCTGTGGCGCTGATGGTGGCTTTGAAATGCGTCGAGCTGACCCTGCTGTTTTCATTGCACGGGCCGAAAATACCGCAAGTGGCCGGCCTGTTGGTGCTGGCACTAGCCGGACTGCTGTCTCTGCTGCTCAACGTGTTCTTTTTCAGCATACTCATTCAAGTGATACTCAGCTGGGTCAACCCTGGTCATTACAACCCGGTCACCCAGCTCCTCTACCAACTCAACGAACCCATATTGCGCCCGGCGCGACGGCTAATCCCACCCCTGGGCGGGTTCGATCTGTCGCCAATCGTGGCGTTCGTTGCCATCAAGCTGCTCGAGTTTCTGCTCGTGGCCCCCATCAACGACCTCGGCTATCAGCTCGGGTGAGCCGTCCCGTGCGGCGTGATTGGTACCGTTGGTCCGGCGACACACTCATTGTCAACGTCCACGTTCAGCCCAAAGCCAAATGCACGGAGATTGCCGGAGAACACGGTGAGGCACTCAAGGTCCGCGTCGCGGCACCACCGGTCGACGGTCAGGCCAACAGCGCGCTGTGCAAATTCATGGCTGGGCTGTGCGGGGTGGCGCCCAGTGCGGTGCAGCTGCAGGCCGGAGCGAACAGTCGCGCCAAGCGCCTGGCGATTCACGCACCGAAGCGGCTGCCGCCAGGCGTGAGTGCCGAACCGTAGCCCCTAGGGCGGCGCGCTGACTAAAATTTCCGCCGCTGCTGCCGCTACAGCAACCAGGCCAAAGGGTATGCCCAGGCGCGCTCCAGTCCCATGTGACTGCGGCGCGCGCGTCTGTGTTGGTGCTGCTCGCAGCACGCTCGGCACACCCTGCAGATAAAATCGTTGACACCTCAAGGAAGCGACCACAGCAATGGCAATCGACCGTTTCACTGATCAGATGCAGGCTTATGGGCGCTGGCGCGAAGATCTTGTCGCCGCCATCGACCGCTACCGCAACTTTCTGGAAGATAATCAGCTCAGTGATCCGGAAACCGAGCTGCGCATCTTCGAGCTCGTCGATGCGCTGCGCTCCGACCACCTAACCATAGCGTTCGTAGCCGAATTCGCCCGGGGCAAAACCGAGCTCATCAACGCGACGTTCTTTTCCGAATACGACCGTCGCCTGCTGCCGTCCGAGGCAGGTCGCACCACAATGTGTCCCACCGAGCTGTTCTACGACGGTGAGGCCGACCAGGCCTACATTAGATTGCTGCCAATTGAATCACGCCTCGACGAACAAAGCGTGGGCGAGTTGAAGAAGAATCCGATTCATTGGACAACGATCGAGCTGGACACCAATTCATCCGAGAAGATGGCCAATGCGTTCCAGGAAGTCATCAAGACCAAGCAAGTCACCGTCGCCACCGCGCAGAAGCTGGGCCTGGTCGAACCCGAAACTCCTGAGGACCCCAATGCCCACGTCGAGATTCCGATGTGGCGCCACGCCCTGATTAGCTTTCCGCACCCGCTGTTGAAACAGGGCCTGACGATCCTTGACACACCGGGCCTCAATGCTCTGGGCAATGAGCCCGAACTCACCCTCAACATGTTGCCCAATGCTCAAGCGGTGATCTTCGTCCTGGCCGCCGACACCGGCGTTACCAAATCCGACCTCACAATGTGGCAACACCACGTGCAAGCGTTGGAGGGCGACCACGCCAAGAGTCGCATCGTTGTACTGAACAAGATTGACACGCTGTGGGATGAACTCAAGAGCGACGATGAGGTGAGCAAATCCATCGCCACTCAATGCAATAATGCCGCGCAGATGCTCAATATCGCTGTGGACAACGTCTTGCCGATATCAGCACAAAAGGGCTTATTGGCCAAGATCCGTCACGACGAGCGCTTGTTGGAGCACAGCAACATCTTGGCGCTGGAGGCAGTGCTGTCGACAGAGATCCTGCCACACAAGCAGCGCATCGTGCGCGATGACATCGTTACCGAGATTGGTGCGATGGCAAAGAGCTCGCGCAATCTGATTAGTGGACGTCTGCAGGACGCACAGAAGCAGATTGGTGAATTGCAGTCCCTGAGCGGCAAGAACGAGGATGTCATTGGACACTTGATGCGCAAGACTCGCGAGGAACAGGTGAGCTACCACAAGGCAGTGGAGAGCTTCCAGAGCAACAAGCGGATCTTCGGTGAGCAACACAAAAAGCTGCTTAGCCTGCTATCGTTAGCTGAGCTGGATAAGCTGGTGACCAAAACGCGCCGCGACATGAGCGACAGCTGGACCACGCCGGGCCTCAAGGCGGGCATGAAGACGTTTTTTGAAGGCATCACCGAGAACATGCGCCAAGCGCATCTGGCGGTTGACCAGGTCAACACGTTGGTCCAGACCATCTATCGCCGTTTCCACCAGGAACACAATCTCGCTCAGGTCAAACCCAAGCTGCTCGCCTTGACGAAACACCGACGTGAACTGGAGCGGCTGTACCACGAAGCTGAAGCCTACCGCCGCAGCCCGGTCACAACGATGACGGAGCAGGGTTTCGTCATCAAACGGTTCTTCATTTCACTGGTCAGCCATGCACGCAACGTCTACTTCAACGCTTCGCATGATGCCGAAGCATGGGGTAAAGCTGTGATGGCACCATTGGTCGCGCAGATCAAGGAGCAGAAATCGCAGATCGAAAAGCGGCTCGATAGCTTGCGCAAGATCAACGAGTCGCGCGACACGCTACAGAGCAAACTGGATGAGCTGACAAAGGCGAGCGAACAATTGAAGGGCCAGCTGGCCGACATCGATGCACTGCTGGAGACAATCAACGCTCCGCTGGACTCGTTCGTCGACCAAGGCCGAGAGCAGATGCCCGATGCCCGTGCCGCGGGTTAGTCCGCGGTGCGGGCGTTGACCCGTGACTGCGCCTCGCCAAGATTCAGCATTCTGTGCACCCACGGCAGTAGTGCGTATGCCGGAAAGGCAAGAAAGAATGTGAGCAAGAAGTACGGTGCGTAGCCGAGATACTGCGCGCCGTAGCCGCTCGCCCAGCCCGCCAACGAACGACTCAACGCGAACACCGACGATAGCAGCGCGTACTCCGTGGCGGAGTGTTCCTTGTTGACGATCGCCATCAGAAACGCCAGAAATGCCGCCGTACCAAGCCCGCCGGTGAAAGACTCCACCGCGCTGGCCGCATACAGCAGATACTGATGGGTGAGGCTCGGATCGCTCACGCCCGACAGCGGCAATACGTGCGCTGCCCAGGCGTAGCCGAGATTGGAGACCGCCTGCAGCAGGCCTAGACTCCACAGGCCATGGAAGATCCCGACGCGGTCGGTGACCCAGCCACCCGCGATACCGCCCGCGATGGACAGCACTAAACCCAGGTTGACCGACACCAGCCCAATCTGGCTGGCGCTGAAACCGGCGTCGACCCAGAACGGCTTGACCATGAAACCCATCGCCGCGTCACCGAGCTTGAACGTCAGAATGAACACGACGATCCACAGCATATAGGGACGCTGCACCAATTCGAGCAAGGCGCCAAACATCGGTCCCCGCGCCAGCGTCGCCGTCGAAGCGACATTGAGATTGCGCCCTACCCGTTGCCTGATCGCAATAAGAATCCAAACGACCAAGCCTGCTCCGAGGCAATAAACCCAGAACTGTTCCACCTCAGCGGACCACTTGGTGGCGCGATCGGCCAACCACACGACACCGATGAGCAGCGCGATCACCGCGGCCGAGGCGGCGGGGTGTGCCAGCAGCGCGCGCAACTCGACACTCAACTTCAGCTCCGCGGATTGATCGCGAACCTGTTCCGCTGGAGCTTTGAACAGTATGAACAAGCCGACAGCTGCCACGGTACCCACCACGCCGAGATACGCACCCGTCCAGCCCAGGTAGTCGCTGAGAATCAGTACCCCACCCGCGGCGAGCATGCCGACTCGATAGAAGGCGATGCGCAAGCCGTTGGCAATGCCCAGTTCCTTGGTTTCGAGCATCTCGATGGTGTAGCCGTCAATGGCGATGTCATTGGTCGCCGAGGCAAGCGTGAACAGACCCACCGCGTACCAGACCCAGGCGCCGAACTCGGCATACAGAGCGAATACCAACATGAGCGCGGCCATCACCAGATTGGCACCGAGTATCCAACGACGGTGGTGACGATAGTGGTCGACTGCGGGCGCCCACAGGAATTTCAAAGTCCACGCCAGTCCCAGCAGACTCAGAAAACCTATCGCGGCAAGCTCGACGCCCTGCTGCCGAAACTGAACCGGGAATACATCGTAGAAGACGCCGAGCGGAAATCCTTCCGAGAAATACAACACACCGATCCAGAACATCTTGTTGCGCAGCAACGGTGGCTTGGTGATAGTTGGCGCGGTTGACATGTTCAAGTTGGCGCTCGGCGAGGAAGGTCGCCGGCTATGTTACGCTAAATGGCGATTGGATGTGAGTGAGTCACCATGCTGAGCGTCGAAGCATCGCTGATTAGCGCGTTTGTCGTCGGGTTGTTGGGCGGTGTGCATTGCGTTGGCATGTGTGGTGGCATCGTCGCCGCGCTGAGTATGAGCCACACTCCCAGCGCACTAGGACAGTCCGTCGCTGAGCACGCGACACCACGCCCAATCGTGTTGCTGTTGGCATACAACATCGGGCGCATTGGCAGTTACACCCTTGCTGGTGCTTTATTCGGCAGCATCGGCTGGTTGGCAACCAGCGCCCTGACCATTCGCGATGCCCAGTTGGCGCTGCAGGCTGGCGCCGGTTTGTTCATGTGCGCGTTGGGTCTGTATCTCGCAGGGTGGTGGCGCGGCTTGGCCCACGTCGAAAAGCTGGGCTCACGGTTTTGGCGCAGAATCGAACCATTGGGACGCCGTCTGCTGCCCGTGCGTCACGCGCACCACGCATTGTTGGTCGGGGCGCTGTGGGGCTGGCTGCCCTGCGGCCTAGTCTACAGTGTGTTGATATGGAGTATCGCGGCGGGTAATGCGACGCAGGGTGCACTGCTCATGCTGAGCTTCGGATTAGGCACGCTGCCCAATCTACTTCTGATGGGGTTGCTCGCTACGCGCGTGGCCCGAGCGTTGCGCGCCCCGGCGTTGCGCGCCGCCGCCGGCAGTGTAGTGATCGGGTTTGGCCTATACATGCTTCTTCTGACGCTGCGCGGTTTGGCCTGAATGCTATACGAGTTCAGCTAGACCCTTGTTCGTAGCTCCGCAAGGGCTTCTTCTGCACTTTCACGCACTTCAACTTCACTGTCCTGAAGACACACTTCCAGATAGCGTTCGGCCTGCGCCTCGCCGGTCAACGCGATATAGTGACAGGCATCGGCACGAATGCGATGGTCGGGGTTTTGAGTCAGCTCGGCAAAATCGCTCAACATGCCTTTCACAACATCGCTGCCGGCCAGGCTGTCCAACAAGGCGTCTATCCCCAGGCGTACCTGCATCTCGGTGTCAGGGTTTTCCAACAACGGCACCACCGCGCGCAGAGCCTCGGGTTGGAAGCGCAGCATCGCCTCGACCTGTGCCAGCTGGCCCAAGTTGAGCTGCTGCTCGATATACTGTTGCACACTGGCTGGATCCTGCGCGCGCGCGGCCCAGTCACGCAGTTCCCCGAGTGTGTGCGCACCCTGTAGAACAAACGGACCGATACGCAGCCATGGCACGCTGCGCACTTGCAACTGCTCGGCGCGCTCCGGGTGGCGCTGGAGATTCACCACCTCCAGCGCGCCTACCGCGCCTTCCTTAACCAGCGTCCCAAGCCCCTCCAGCACAGCCGCGCAATGCTGACAGCCGGGCGCCAACAGTAGCAATGCATCGGGAACCTGAACGGACATACGTGCGGCTGGCTGGGAATTCGCGCGGCGCAGTTAGAATCCGTACACCAGCGTCACCGCCGTTTCCGTATCCGTGTTCTTTGTATCCGGGGGTGGATCAGAATTGTGCGTGAGTAGATACGATAGTCTCAATGCGAAGTTGCCGTTGATCTTGGTAGTAAGCGCCGTGAAAGAACGGCTCGCTGTGTTTTCATCGCCGATGATGGCCGAAAGTTCCTGAGTGAAGCTAGCATTGTCGCTGATGGTCCAGCCCAAGTTACCCGCAAGGCGCAACGTCGCCTCGTTCTGCTCATCGCCGTTGTCCAACTCACTCCAACGATAGCCCGGACCGATTTCCAGATTCAGCTTCAAGGTCTCAGTATTGACAACCCTGCGCCCGTACCCCAGTCCAACGTTGGTGCGGTAGTCATAGCCACTGAATCGATCATCTTCATAATCAGCACCGGCATATCCATAGTCACGCTCAGTGAATGCGTAGTCACTCTTGGCGGCGGCGTAATAACGCTCCGCCGTTGTAGCACTCCCGTCTTTCTGATTTCCCGCTTCGAACCTAACCTCATGCAACCAGCGCGCAACCTCTTTCTTGAGACCCAACTTGGCGTTCAAATGTTGGGTTTCGGTATTGCCCGTGGTATTCACGTAGCCCAACTCACCCTCCCCGGACCAGCCATCCGCCGGCTTCTCGTCTTTCGAGTCCTGTGCAACCGCCTGCCATGATGAGGCCGCAGTCAACGAGAGAACAAGAACAACAGCTATTTTTCTCACTTTTCTTACCCCTCAAGCTTGTTTCAAGACGTCTGGGTGGCGCACGACATGAGCCATTCTAACAAGCTGCGCGGCTAGCACACACCGCACGGCTCGGGACGAGTACCAAACGCCATTCGGGGTTGGGCTGGCCGCGACACAAGCGTCGACTCCTGCCCACCTCGTTTTCGTACCATCCGCTGTCGTGTTGGAGCGACTCGACCTCATAGGCCCACCACGTGCCGTCGGCATCCTGAGCCAACCACCGCGCCCACGCCGGTACAACGCACTGTTGCCCGTCCAAGTCAACCCTCAAGTCGCCCATGAGTGCGAGCTAGAAGTCGTAATCATAATCGATGGTAAGCGGCGCATGATCCGAGAACCTGGTACGCGTGTAGATGGATGCAGCCCGAACTCTTGGCGCCAAAGCGGGCGTAACGACCTGGTAATCGATGCGCCAGCCGACGTTCTTGGCCCAGGCTTGACCGCGATTTGACCACCAAGTGTACTGCTCAGCGCGCTGATCGACGACACGGAACGCATCGACGAACCCGAGTTCACCGAAGACGGCATCCAACCAGGCCCGCTCCTCGGGCAGGCATCCTGAGTTCTTCTGGTTGCTCTTCCAATTCTTGATGTCGATTTCTTTGTGCACGATATTCCAGTCGCCGCACAAGATGTAGTCGCGACGCTTGCGCCGCATCTCGCGCAAGCGTTCCGTGAACCGCTTCATGAAACTGAACTTGATTTGCTGTCGCTCATCGCCCGACGAACCCGACGGCAAATACAGCGAAATAACGCTGAGCTTGCCAAAGTCCGCTTGAATGAACCGCCCCTCCCCATCCATGTCTTCGAACCCCTTGCCCAAACCACGCACGATGCGGTCTGGCTCGCGGCGGCTGTAGATGGCAACACCGCTATATCCCTTCTTTTGTGCATCGACATAGAAGACGTTAAAACCGCGCGGGTGGAAATCCGCTGGCTCGAGTTGCGCTTCCTGAGCCTTGGTTTCTTGCAGGCACAGCACATCGGCGCGCTGGCGCGCCAGCCACTTGAAGAAACCCTTGCGCTCAGCCGATCGAATGCCGTTGGCGTTGAGCGAAATAACTCGCATGTGAACACTCCGTTGGGGAGATGGCGCAAAGAATACCGAATCCCGCCTGAGGCTGCAGCCATCCGCGCTTACTCGGGAGGATTCGAGCCGCTACAATGGCGGGCAACCAACTCGCCCTGAGGCCTGAACCCATGCACGCGTATCAACATGACTTCCTGAGTTTTGCCATCGAGCGCCAGGTGCTGCGCTTTGGCGAGTTCAAGCTCAAGTCCGGTCGCCTGAGCCCCTACTTCTTCAACGCCGGCCTGTTCAATACGGGTGAGGCGCTGGCCAAGCTCGGCCACTTCTATGCCGCCGCCATCGAGCAGTCCGGAGTCAGCTTCGACACGCTGTTTGGGCCTGCCTACAAGGGGATCCCATTGGCCGCGGCCTGCGCCATTGCCCTGGCTGAACACTACGGCCGCGACGTTCCCTACTGCTACAACCGCAAAGAGGCAAAGGACCACGGTGAGGGCGGCGTCATTGTTGGCGCGGCGCTGCGCGGCAACGTCCTGGTCATCGATGACGTGATTACGGCCGGCACCGCAATTCGCGAGTCGATGGCATTGATCGACGCCGCCGACGCCAAGCCTGCAGGGGTAGTCATTGCGCTGGATCGCCAGGAGCGCGGCCAGAGCAGCCTGTCAGCCATCCAGGAAGTCGAGCGTGACTACGGCATCCCCGTGATTAGCATCGTGCGCCTGGAGCAGCTGATTGAATTCACGGCCCAGCACCCCGACATGGCCGAGTCCCTCGCCGCGATTGAGCGTTATCGCGCGGAATATGGCGCTTGAGCGCGCGGGCGTGGCGATCAGCCAAATATCAGTTTCGCACCGACGGCCACCGTGACCACCTCAAACACTCGCTTGATCCAGCGGTTTCCCTTGACGATGGCCAAGTGCGCCCCGACGTAACCCCCAAGCAAAGAGCCGGCCAGCAAGGCCGGCAGCCAGGCCCAGCGGATTTCGCCCAGCAGCCCCAGTGTCAACGCGCCGGTGCCGTTCCAGAACACACCCACCAGAACCAGGGTGTAAGCCACGGCCCGCTTGTAGTCCAGGCCAAACCAACGCACCAGCCAGATAGTGACGAACAGACCAGTGCCCGAGGTCAGCGAGCCGTTGAGCACGCCAATCAGAAACAAGCCCAGGCCCCCGGTGGCATAACCAGCCCGATCGCGGTGGCTGGGGACATAATGCTGGCCCAAATCGGGGCGCAACCAGGAATAAAGACCGAGTCCGATGGTCAGGGTGCCAAGTGCGACTTGGGCATAACGGTCCGGAACGCTCAATATCACGCTGGCGCCAAGCACCACGCCGGGCAAGCCGAATACCAGCATGAACAGCGCGAAATGCCGCTCAAGACTGCCTTCCCTCAAGTGCCGCACCGTGGCGCCGATACCCAAAGCAACACTGGCCACTTTGTGGGTAGCCAGCGCCACACCGAACGGCAGGCCGAGGAAGATCAGGACCGGCAGCTGCAGCAGGCCCGCACCACCGCCAGCGAAGGCAGAAAAGGCGTTGGCGACCAACGAGACAACCAAGAGTGTGAGCTGTTCGAGCATGCTGTGTGGCCGATCACAGTCCACGCCTGTGGCGTTTGTGCTTTGCTACGCTTTTGGGTAGCTTGAATTCAAGTATGTCTGACGTGTCAAAACCCATTATGAGAACACACCGCGGCATGGCCTTGTTGGCGCTAGCATGCCTCGCGTTGGCCTGGGCGGGCAGCGCGGGAGCCGGACGCATCGTCTGCTGGACCAATGATGAGGGAGTACGTGAATGCGGTCATGCCGTTCCGCCCGAGTACGTGGACAAACGCCGCGAAGAGCTCAATGAGCGCGGTATTGTCGTCAACGTCACGCCGGCGGCCAAGACCAAGGAAGAACTCGCCGAGGAAGAGCGGCTAGCCAAGCTTGCCGAGCAAGAGCGCAAGCGCGAAGAAGAGAAACGGCAGCAGGACGAGATCTTGTTGAAAACCTTCACGACTGAGCGGGACGTACTGATGGCTCGCGACAGCAAGGTCGCGGCGATCGAGAGCATCATCGGTATCACAGCCAGCAATGTGACCTCTTTGGAGCGTGACTTGGAGGAGCAACAACGTCGGGCAGCAAACTACGAACGCCGCGGCAAGTCGGTGCCCGATGAGTTATTCCAGGAAATGGCGGCCACCAAACGACGTATCGCCGACAAAAACGCCTTCGTGGCGCAAAAACGCCGCGAACAGGAAGCGATCCGCGCTCGATACGACGCCGATCTCGCTCGTTTTCGCGAGCTCACCGCGCGACAGCACTAGCACGACTAACCCGCCGCGGCGTCCGCACCACCCGCCAAGATAGCGGCCTGCAACATCCGCCATTGCGACTCCCAGCCCTGCCGGGGCAAGTCGCGAAATCCGCTGCGCACAAACTGGTGCATGCGACCTTCGGCAACGGCCAGCAGCAACTGAGCGGCATTCGCCTCGTTGCCCATGGCTCCGAATGGCGCCTTGACAGCCGCCTCGCGCAAGACTTGCTTGAGCTGACTCTCGAAGCGCTCATAGAACTTGGCCGACCTGGCCCGCAACCGGTCGGTTTCGCCAACCAGCGCCTCACCGAGGAGAACGCGCGTGATACCGGGATTGCGCTCGGCGAAGCCCAGCAGCACCGTCATAGTGCCTTCCAGCGTTGCCGCCAAGGAGCGCTGCTCACTGATGATCCGATTGATGAGCCCGAACACCGATTCCTCGGCGAACTCGATCAGCGCCTCAAACATCCGCGCCTTGCTGGGGAAATGGCGATATAGCGCGGCTTCCGACACACCGACGGCCTTGGCTAGTGCGGCCGTGGTGATGCGCTCGCCCGGATGTGTCTCGAGCTGCTCGGCCAACGCCTCGAGGATTTGTTGACGACGATTGCTCTTGGTCGGCGCGTCAGTCACTGACGTCAGTTCGCGCGCTGGCTCGACCGGCGGGTAATCAAGGTGCCCACTCCCTCGTCGGTGAACAACTCTAACAAGACGGCGTGCTCGACCCGCCCGTCAACAATATGGGCCGCGTTGACGCCGGCGTTGACAGCATCCAGCGCGCAACGGATCTTCGGCAACATGCCACCGTGAATCGTGCCATCGGCGATCAATGCATCGACCTGCTCGGCGCCCAAACCGGTGAGTAGCTTTCCGTCTTTGCCCAACAGACCCGCTGTGTTGGTGAGCAACATCAGCTTCTCAGCGGCGAGCGTCTGGGCTACCTTGCCGGCGACGAGATCGGCATTGATGTTGTACGACTGCCCGTCCTCACCGACGCCGATAGGCGCTATCACGGGGATGAAGTCTCCGTGCACCAGCATGTCCACAACCGCCGGGTTGATACTGGCTACCTCGCCAACGTGGCCGATATCGACGATCTCGGGCGTATTCATTTCCGGTGCTGTTCGCGTGAACATCAACTTGCGGGCATGAATAAAATCGCCATCTTTGCCGGTGAGTCCGACTGCGCGCCCGCCGTGGCGATTGATCAGAGTGACAATCTCTTTGTTGACCAAGCCACCAAGAACCATTTCCACGACATCCATGGTTTCACTGTCGGTCACGCGCATGCCCTCGACGAATCGACTCTCCTTGCCGATCTGCTTGAGCACATTGCCAATCTGTGGTCCGCCACCATGAACCACCACGGGATTGATACCCACCAATTTCATCAGCACGACGTCACGAGCAAAACCCTGCTTGAGTGCGTCGTCGACCATGGCGTTGCCGCCATACTTGATGACAATGGTCTTGTCCTGGAACCGGCGTATATACGGCATCGCCTCGCTCAAGACACGAGCGACGTTCATTGCTGAGTTGGGATCCAGGCTCATGATGTGGTCTCCGCAACCAAGGTCGATGGCTAAAACGGCAGCGTAAGATCCGGCTCAATGCGGTGCAAGAGATCGCGAAAGCGCTGCTGAATGGACTGCAACGCCTCGTTGCTACGTGCCTCGAAACGCAGAACAAGGCTGGGCGTGGTGTTGGATGCGCGCACCAGACCCCAGCCATCCGCGAAATCCGCGCGCAGTCCGTCAATGGTTGCAATCTGGGCATCGTCGAACTGCGCGGTGGCGAGCACCTTCTCCATCAAGACATGCTGCCTGCCCTCAGCGACGTTGATGCGCAGCTCAGGCGTGCTGGGCAATTGGGGCAGGCCCGCGAACACCACCCGCGGCTGGCGCAAATCGGCACTGAGAATCTCGAGCAGTCGTGCCAGCGCATACGGCGCATCGTCGTAGCCGTACCAGCGGTCGGCGAAGAAGATGTGACCACTCATCTCGCCGGCGAGCGCTGCGTTGCGCTCCTTGAGCTTGGCGCGTAGCACCGAGTGACCCGTGCGCCACATCAGCGGCCTACCCCCATGTTCGGCGATGAAGCGCGGCAGCTCGGCGCTGCATTTGATGTCGAAGATGATCTCCGCGCCGGGCTGGCGTGCAAGCACGTCTTTGGCGAACAGCATCAACAATCGGTCGGGCCATACGATCTTGCCATCGGAGCTCACGACAACCAAGCGGTCGGCGTCACCGTCGAACGCCACACCGAGATCGGCGTCCTCGGCCCTTACCGCAGCGACGAGCGCTTGCAGATTCTCTGTCTGACTGGGGTCCGGGGCATGATTCGGAAAACTGCCATCGGCCTCCGGGAATAGTAGCGTGTGCTCACAGCCCAGAGCTTGGAGTAGCTTGGGCACCACGATCCCGGCCACCCCATTGGCGCAATCGGCAACGACTTTGAGGGGCCGCTGCAGACGAACGTCGCGAACGATCCCAGTCACATAATCGTCGACCACTTTGGCCGTTTCGTAGCCGCCACTTCCGCTGGCAAAATCGTGCTGAAGCGCCCGCGTGCGCAGTGACTCGATCGCATCACGGCTGAGCGCTTCGCCACCGATACTCACCTTCACGCCGTTGTACTGGGGCGGATTGTGGCTGCCAGTGAGCATGACGCCGCTGCCGTTGGCGAGCCTGTGGGCGCCGAAATTCAGTACCGGCGTGGGCACCATGCCGAGGTCGACGATGTCAACGCCAGTCTCACGCAAGCCTTCGACGAGGCCGAGACCCAGCTCAGGGCCCGAGGCGCGCCCATCGCGGGCGAATGCCAGGCGGCGTTGCCCGCGCGCCAGCGCTTCACTGCCGATGGCCTTGCCAATCGCGTAGATATTCTCGCGCGTTAAGGTTTCGCCGACGATGCCGCGTATGTCATAGGCACGAAACAGGCTTTGTGGCAGCGCCGGACCGGCACCGGCGAGCATCTCGTCGAGTCCCTCGATGACCAGCACGTGGTCATCGTCGTCACCCGCAACCGAGGTAGCCGGCGCAGGCGGCTCGGGTCGCCGCACAACTTCGGTTGGCGCCACATCGGGCTCGGGTCGCCGCACAACTTCGGTTGGCGCCACATCGGGCTCGGGTCGCCGCACAACCTCGGTTGGTGGAAATGACTCCGGCGGCGTGGTCCTGCGCCGGGCCGTCGGCATTGTCTTCTCAGCAGGCGGCGACATTGGCGCATCATCGATCTCCTCGACGGCTACACCATCGCGGGCCAGAAACATTGGGTCCACAGCGGAGACGTCACGCTCAGCACGTGGTCGTGGCGCGCCGCCGCCGAGGTCATGCTCGCGTGCAAGCGTTGCCCGCTCCGACTTGCCGATCAGCATGGCCGCCAGCTTCGCCTCCTTGAGCACCAGATCGTGCTCGTGGCGCTTTGTTCCCAGCAGGGTGTCGGTCGTCATGTTGACCAAGTTGGCCAGGTCGTGCTTCAGCGCGCCGCCCAGACGCATGAAAATGACGATGATCGTGGCAGCCCCCGCGGTCACCGCCAGCACCAGGGTGAGCCAGAAGCTGAGCGGCGGCAGGCCCGTATCACCCGGCTGTGATTGCCATACGCTGAGCTGCCAGCGCGTGCCGGCGATTTCCCGCGACTTGCCGCCGCCGGCGCCTGCCAACGACTCATCGCCGACACGGCGCAGGACAAACTGCTCGGCTGGACCGATGCGTTGACTGAGTTCCAACAGCATCTGTTCACCCGCATTACCGAGCCACTGGCCAACGACGTCCACATCGAGCACGAATTGCAGATAAGCCAAGAGTTCGCCATCACCGCCGCGCACGGCGTAGATCGCATCGACATGCTGCTCAGCCGTGCCGTGCTGGTGCACCTCGACTGGAGCGACCTCGTTCAGGTTGCCGGCCTCGCGGAGCAGATCGAGACAGGCGAAGCCCAGCGGAGGCACCAAGGCATCGTTGGGCGTCTTGGTATCGGCCGGCAAGAGGCGCAGGGCCTTCGCGTAAGGGAAATTAGCGGCAACCTCGGCGAGATACGCGTTGACTTGCTCCGTGCTCTGCGAGCCGAGACGCTGTCGAAAGGACTCGCCGTGCGCCAGATCGCGGAGCAGGGCGCGATAAAACGCGACCGTGGCGCCGAGACGCTGTGCTTCCTGGCCCGCCAGCCGATTGACCAGCTCACTGCGTTGGGCGGCATGGGTCTGGTAGGAGAGCAGGAACTGCACGGCCATGGCCGCCAGCACGATGAGCGTGACCGCGAGCAGCAGCGTGAGTCGGTAGGCAGCCAGGCTCTTCGCTGCGACCCGAGGCCGCCTGGCGGAGGCGGGCTTCCTTTTTGTGAGCAGGCTAGCCACTGCCGTATCTCAGCACCTCAAGTGTTAACAACCGATTGTGGATAGCTGGCGGTCAGTGCCGACCCGTGTGACCAAACCCACCGGCGGCACGCTCACTGGCATCGAACTCTGCGACAACCTCGAAGTCGGCCTGCACAACGGGCACGAACACCATTTGTGCAATACGCTCACCGACCTGGATGGTAAAAGAATCATTTCCCCTATTCCAGCAAGAAACAAATACTTGGCCCTGGTAATCGGAGTCGATCAAGCCAACGAGGTTGCCCAGAACGATGCCGTGCTTGTGCCCCAAACCCGATCGCGGCAGTAACACCGCTGCAAGCCCGGGGTCCTCCATGTGTATCGCAATTCCACTCGGAATCAGCGTGGTCTCGCCCGGCGCGATGGTAATCGGTGCGTCGAGGCAAGCGCGCAGGTCAACGCCGGCCGCGCCGGCGGTCGCATAGTCAGGGAACGGAATCTCCTGGCCAAGACGTTGGTCGAGTACCTTGAGTTGAACCCTCCTTCGCATCGTCATCCTCTCGGTCTTGTTGTGGTCAAACGCTCAGGCCCCGGCCTCGTCGTTCTCACTCGGTGCGCCCGCCCGGCTCGCCATGTTGACGACCCTGGCACTACCCGCGCCTGCGGGACGAACGGTACGGTAGCGCTGGGCAATAAGGGCCACGAGCTGGCGCGCCAAGCGCGACTTGCTCCCCGACGGCAACTCGGCTTGCCCTCCCGGCCAGAAGATCTGCAGGGCATTGGTGTCACTGCCGAAGGTGCCGTTCGTCGCGGCTGCCGCCGGACCGACCCAATTCGCAGCGATCATATCGAGCCCCTTGCGGCGCAGCTTGTCGCGAGCATGGGTCTCCAGCGCGTCGGTTTCGGCGGCAAAACCAACGCAAAACGGCCGTTGTAACGAGCGGCTGACGGTGGCGAGAATATCGGGACAGGGTTCCAGCTCGAGCGTGAGAATGCTCTCGCTTTTTTTGATTTTCGCATCGTGCGGATGACGGGGCCGATAGTCGGCCACCGCAGCAGCGGCAACAAAAATGTCACTGCTGACGACATGGGCCAACACGGCCTCAAGCATCTCCTGGGCGCTGGTGACATCGATGCGCTCAATGCCAGGCGGAACGGGCTGGTCGGTCGGGCCGGCAATGAGCACCACGTGGGCGCCCGCTTCGGCAGCGGCAATCGCCACCTGGGTACCCATCTTGCCCGAGCTGTGGTTGCTCAAGAATCGCACTGGATCAAGCGCCTCGCGCGTGGCCCCGGCAGTCACCAGCACCGTCCGGCCGGCCAGGCTGCCCGTGGCAAACAATTCGCCGATCCCTTCGATAATGTCGCCTGGCTCCACCATCCGACCAGGACCGACCTCACCGCAGGCCTGTTCGCCGACGCCGGGACCCAATACGTGCACGCCGCGCCGGCGCAGCAGCGCTGCATTGTCCTGAGTCGCGCTGGCGGCCCACATTTGCTGATTCATCGCCGGCGCCACCACCAACGGTGCGCGCGTGGCCAGACATAGCGCCGCCAACAGGTCATCGGCGCGCCCCTGCGCCAGGCGGGCCAGAAAATCTGCGCTGGCGGGCGCCACGACGACCACATCCGCCCAGCGCGCCAGGTCGATATGCCCCATCGCGGCCTCGGCATCCGCGTCGAGCAGCCTCTGGCGCACGGGCTCACCTGACAGCGCCTGAAAGGTAAGCGGCCCGACGAAGGCGGTGGCAGCCTGCGTCATCACCACCCGCACGCTCGCGCCGTGCTCACGCAAGCGCCGCACCAGCTCGGCGGCCTTGTAGGCGGCAATGCTGCCGGTAACCCCCAGCAACACGTGCTTTCCGGACAAGTTCAGCATGATGCGCGCGAGTCTAGCAAAGTTCGCCGCCAGCGACATCGCACTTGCGCCGCCAGGCCAGGCCCAGTATTGATCCCCTCAGGACGACCCCAAACCGGCAACAGGGAGGTTGCTATGACTATTCGCCATTGGCCCGCCGAGGAGCGGCCACGCGAGCGGCTGCTCGCCTTGGGACCACAGTCGCTCAGCGACGCCGAGTTGCTCGCGGTCTTTCTGCGCACAGGGATACGCGGTAAGACCGCAGTAGACCTGGCCCGTGAGCTATTGACGCAATTCGGCGGCCTGCGTGGCCTGCTGCAGGCACCGCGGGCCGAATTGTGCCGCCACCCGGGGCTTGGTAGCGCCAAGTACGCCCAACTACAGGCCGCCGCGGAATTCGGCCGCCGCCACGCGGCGGGCAACCTCGTCCGGGGCGAGTCGCTCAGCAGCCCCGACCAAGCCCAGCGTTTCCTCAGCGCCCGACTCGGCGCCTACCCCTACGAAGTGTTTGCTGGGCTGTTTCTTGACGCGCGCCACCGGGTCCTGGCCTGGGAGGAGCTGTTTCGCGGCAGCATCGACGGGGCCTCTGTCCATCCCCGCGAGGTCGTGCGCCGCGCCCTGCACTACAATGCAGCGGCCTTGATCCTGGCGCACAATCACCCCTCGGGCGTGGCAGAACCCAGTCAGGCCGACCGGGCCGTGACCCAGCGCTTGCAGCAGGCTTTGGCCCTGGTGGATGTCCGTGTCCTGGACCATATCGTGGTCGGCCACGGCCAGACGGTATCCTTCGCCGCGCGCGGACTACTGTGAGCCCTTTGCGCCCGGCGCTGCTTTCGCCTACAATGGCGCGCTCTTTTGACGTCGCCCGGTGGCGACGCGGACAGGAATTTGGAGACTGACTGATGTCCAGGGTTTGTCAGGTAACGGGCAAGCGACCGATGTCGGGGAACAACGTATCCCACGCCCACAACAAGACGCGACGCCGTTTTCTGCCCAATCTTCATACCCATCGTTTCTGGGTTGAGTCGGAAAACCGCTGGGTGCGCCTGCGTGTGAGCAGCCAGGGCCTGCGCCTGATCGACAAACAAGGTATCGACCAGGTACTGGCGGACATGCGTGCCCGCGGTGAGAAAGTCTAGGAGAACGAGCCATGGCCAAAGGTGCACGTGACAAGATCAAGCTGGTCTCCAGCGCCGGTACCGGACATTTCTACACCACGTCCAAGAACAAGCGCACGACTCCAGAAAAACTTGAGTTCAAGAAGTTCGACCCGGTCGTGCGCAAACACGTGATGTACAAGGAAGCCAAGATCAAATAGCTACCCGGCCCCGCTAGGCACAGCCACGAGACGCCCGCAGCTTGCGGGCGTTTTGCGTTGGCGCGCTGCCGTGCGCCAATGACGCTGGCCCCACCATTGTCTATACTCGCGGAACTCCCCCGCTCCGAGCAGCAGCGGCAGCGGCAGCTCTGAGGCAACGGATATGCAAGACGTCTTCATAGGAAGACAGCCGATCTACGATCGTCAGCGCACGCTGTACGCCTACGAGTTGCTCTTTCGCTCCAGCGTGGCCAACGAAGCCAGCGTAGCCGATGGCGACCGCGCCACCTCAGAGGTCATCGCCAACACATTCAGCGAATTCGGTCTCGATGAAATCGTCGGCCAACATCGCGCCTTCATCAACCTGACCCGCAGCTTCATTCTGGGCTTGTACCCCTTGCCCCTGGTCAAGGATCGCGTCGTGCTCGAAATCCTCGAAGACGTCGCCGTCGACCGTGATGTTATCGATGCGGTGCACAGGCTGGCGCAGGAAGGCTACACCATTGCCCTGGACGACTTTGTCTACCATCGCGACCTACAGCCGCTGGTCGATGTGGCCAGTCTGATCAAGATCGATGTGCTCCACGCCGATCACGCCAGCTTGCGTGAGCATGTGCAGCTGTTACGTCAGCATGATGTCGCCTTGCTGGCCGAGAAGGTGGAATCGCGCGAGGACTACGAATTGTGCCAGGAACTAGGGTTCGACTATTTCCAGGGCTACTACCTCAGTCATCCGAATGTGATTCAAGGCAAACGCGTCGCTGCGGCCCGTGAAGAAGCGCTGGATTTGCTGGCAGAGGTCTTTGCCGATGCGTTGCGGTTGGAAAGTTTCGAACGACTGTTCAGACACGATCCCGCACTCCAGGCGCAGCTTGTCGCGTTCGTCAATACGGCTCAGTTCGGCTTCGAGTATCCGCTGACGAGCATGACGGAGATCATCTTGCGCCTGGGCGTGGATTCGGTGCGCAACCTCGCCGCAGTGGTGCGGCTGGCCCAGATCGACTCAGTCGCCAACGAAGTTGTGCTGGACACGTTTGCCCGTGCACGTATGTGCGAAACACTGGGCCGCCACCTGGGGCGCACCAAGAGCGACGACTATTTCAGCCTCGGCCTGGTGTCCAATCTGAACACGGTCTTTGCGCTGCCACGCCGACTGGTCGTGGCCCGTCTGCCACTCTCACCGCGCCTGCGCCAGGCGTTAGAGGGCGGCCCCGGCGAGTTGGGCGAAATCCTCAACTGTGTGGTGAATTACGAGACCGGCGCCTGGCACCAGCTGCGCTGCCCCCACGCCGACGCCGATGTGGTGCGCGAAGCCTATCTCGAGGCGGTGGCCTGGGCGGGTACCGTGCTCAGTCAGCTCAAAGGCGGCCATTCCCCAACCCCCGCCTAACGCGCCGGCCCCCGGTGCAGCAACAAGTTGCCACAGACATCGACCGAAGCCAGCCAGTCGGGTGCAACATAGGTGGTCGCCACGGTGTCGGTAACCAGCAGCGGGCCAGCCTGGGCGGCTGCCGCAGCCAGAGCCTCGCGGGTGTAAACCGGTACCGGGGCATCGTGGCCAAACAGCACCGCGTGCTCCCGTGGCGCGGCAGAGCTGGCGGTGACGGCATTCACCGGTAGTGAGCCGGCGGGCCCACGCAAGGCGAGGCGAACGGTAACCAGCTCAACGGGCAAATCAAGTTGGTGTCCATAGCGCCGTTCATGCAGGTCATGGAACAGCTGCGCCGAATCCGCAAGCCCGCTCCAAGGTACACCCAGGCAATAGGACTGACCGCGGTAGCGCAGATCGAGCCGACGCTCAACGGCGAGTTGCTCGGCGGGAACTCCTTCGGCAACCAGCTCCGCTGTGCCACGCTCAGCCAGCTCGGCAAACGCGGCCTCCACGTCAACGCCCTCGCACTCAGCGAGCGCCCGATTGAGCGTGCGCGACAACTGACGCTCGCGCGGCGCAACGAGCATGCCGAGCGCCGAGAGTACGCCGGCGTGCAGGGGAACCAGCGCGGTCGTCATGCTCAGTTCCTCGGCCAACGCACAGACATGCAGCCCGCCGGCCCCGCCAAACGAGACCAACGTCAATCCACGGGGGTCCACCCCGCGCTGGACCGACATCACCCGCAGCGCACGCGCCATGTGTTCGTTGGCCACGCGCACCACACCCAGTGCGGCCTGCTCGGCATCCGTACCCAGTCCCGCCGCGAGCCGCGCCAGCGCCTGGCGCGCCGCGCCCGTATCCAGACGCAGGGCGCCACCGAGAAAGGCGTCTGGGCGCAGCCGGCCCAGCACCAGATTGGCGTCGGTCACCGTCGGCTCGCGGCCGCCGCGGCCATAACACGCCGGCCCCGGATCGGCACCGGCCGATTGTGGCCCGACCTGAAGCAGACCGCCGGCGTCAACACCGGCGATCGAGCCGCCGCCCGCGCCGATGGTGTGCATATCGACCATGGGCACCGCCACAGGGTAAGGTCCGACACGACCCTCGGTAGTGAGTTCCAAGTCCCCATCAATCAATGCCACGTCGGTGGATGTGCCACCCATATCAAAGCTCAACAGCCGCTGATGACCGGAACATCCGGCCATAGCGCGCGCGCCCGATAGGCCTCCGGCGGGACCGGACAGCAACATGTGTACTGCCTGGCCCCCGGCCTGGGCCGCGCTCATCGTGCCACCCGAGCTTTGCATGACCGCCAGCCGAGTGTGGGGCAGCGCGGCTTGCAGACGCGCCAGGTAACGTTGTACCAGGGGACCCACCCAAGCGTTGAGCCAGGTCGCGACGCCACGCTCGTATTCTCGGTACTCCGCCAGGACAGCACTGCTTCGCGATACGAACAGCCCCTCAGGCAGCGCGGCCTCGATAGCGCGCTCGAAGCGATCGTCTAGATAGGAGAACAAGAGATTGATCGCGACGGCAGCCGGCTGCAGCGCGGCGACTTTGTCGCGCAGGGTACGCAAATCACTCTCCGTTAACGCTTCAACCACGCCGCCGTCCGCACCCAGGCGGCCCCCGGTCTCCAGGCACAGCGCAGCAGGCACCGGCGGCGGTATCAGCGCCGGCTGCAAGTCATAGAGCGCGGCGCGTGCCTGACGCCCGATCGTGAGCACATCCTTGAGTCCGCGGTTGGTCACATAGACGGTACGAACGCCCTTGCCCTCCAACACGGCATTCGTCGCCACGGTGGAGCCGTGAACCATACCGAGCGCAGCATCGCCTCTATCGAGGCCAAGCTCGCGCAATCCCTGCAGAATCGCCTCCTCGGGCGCCTGCGGGGTGGACAACACCTTGTGTACCCGCAGCCGGCCGGCGTCCAGCAATACGAAATCCGTGAAAGTGCCGCCGGTGTCAACGCCCAGCAAGGTCTTGCTCATAACTCACGACACGATTGCGACCACGCTGCTTGGCCAGGTACAACGCGCTGTCCGCGCGGCCCACCAATGCTTCGAGCGTCTCGCCGCGCTTGGCCTGGGCGACACCGATGCTGATGGTCAACTCGATGAGATTGTCTTCAATATGCACGGGCGAGGCCTCGAGTCGGCGGCGGATACGCTCGGCGATCTCAAGGGACACCTGAAGCTGGGTATCCGGCAACACGACAAGGAACTCCTCGCCGCCATAGCGACCCACTACGTCGGGATCACGCACGCAGGCCTTCATCCGCGAGGCCACTTCGTTGAGCACACGATCCCCGACGATATGACCATACCTGTCGTTGACCTGTTTGAAGTGATCCAGGTCGGCCATGAGCACACACAAATTCGTCCCTTCACTGGGTAACAACTTCAGCTCGCGTTCCAGGATCGCCATGGCATGGTGACGTGAGGCGACCTTGGTCAGGTCGTCATGTTTGACGTGCCAAGCCAAGCGCGCACGCTCGACCCGCAGGTTCGCCAGGTTGTCTTCGAGGCTCTCGACATGCGCTTTGTGGTAGGTTTCACTGGCTAACGTCATATCAAGCGTCGCAACCTTGAGCACGAAGTGGATCAGCTCCGCGTTCTGCGCGGCGGGCAGATAGCCAATCAGAATCTCCTGCAGACGTCGGTAGGCGCTGTAGTACAGCCCCAACGGCAGCCCGATACGGGCATGGGCCAAACCGATACGCAGCCGCCCTTCGAAATACTCGGCCTGGTCAAAGCCAACGCCCAGAGTGTGCAGATAAGCGCTCTGGGTATCGCGCAAGCGCGCCACCATGGTTGGTGATCCGAGGTATGCCTTGGTATCGGAGTGAGCCAGCAGGAAGTCGTAAAAACGCTCGACTATTGTCGTGGCGTTGGGGGAAATAACCTGCTCTTGCAGTAGCCGCGCCAGGTGGTGGTCTGCATCGCCCAACCCCAGCAGCGCCAGGCGCGCTGCTCGACCGGCGTCGTCGAACCCGTACTTGTGGCAGAGAGACTGTTGCATATAATCTGGCCGGCTCTACTTGTTATGCTAGCACAGCAGCTGGGGCATCAACGGCTGAGCTGCTGCCAGCTTGGGTCCGGCGGAAACCAGGGATGACACAACAGACACTCATCGAAGTCACTCGGCTCAGTCGCTATTACGGCAGCACACGCGCCATCCACGAGATCAGTTTCGAGGTTAAACGCGGCGAGGTGCTCGGCCTGCTGGGCCCCAATGGCGCGGGCAAGTCCACCACCATGCAGATCCTTACCGGCAACCTGGCGCCGAGCGCCGGGGCGGTGCGCATCAATGGGATCGACATACTCGATGAGCCGAAGCGTGCCAAGCAGGCGATCGGCTACCTACCCGAGCAACCACCGGTGTATCGCGAGCTCACCGTGGATGAGTATCTGCGCTACTGTGGCCGCCTGCACGGTCTGAGCGGCCAACGCCTGGCCAGCGCGTTGCAGCGGGCCAAGCAACGCTGCGGCTTGAGCGAGGTCGGCCATCGCCTGATTGGTAACCTGTCCAAGGGTTACCAACAGCGTACCGGGATTGCCCAAGCGATCCTGCACGGACCAGACGTTGTCGTCCTAGATGAGCCCACTGTCGGTCTCGACCCGATTCAGATCCGCGAGATCCGAAATCTGATTAAGTCTCTGGGTGAGGAGCACAGCGTTATCTTGTCGACTCATATCCTGCCGGAAGTACAGTCCATCTGTGGTCGGGTGCAGATCATCAGCCAGGGTGAGTTGGTGCTCAACGACAGCATCGAGGGCCTGCAACAACGTATGCATACCTCGAGTCTCACCCTGGGCCTGAGCCGCACACCCGAGTTAGCTCAGCTGCGCGCGGTCGATGGTGTGCAACAGGTGGAGGCGTTGGGTGAGAATCGATTTCGCGTGCATTACCAACCCGACAACAACCCCGCCGAGCGTCTGGCCGAGCTCGCCGTCGGCCGCGGGTGGGGGTTGCATGAATTGGCGCCCGAGCGCAAGACGCTCGAAGACGTATTTGTCGATCTCACCGCCACTGAGCCCAGCGTCGAGGTCAATGCGGCATGAGAGCAAACGTCATCGCTGGACGCGAGCTGCGCAGCCTGTTTCTCTCGCCGCTAGCCTGGGCCATTCTGGCCATCGTCCAACTCATTCATGCCTACCTGTTCCTGATAGGTGTCGATCAGTACCTGCAGATCCAAGGCCAACTGAGCATGATCGAAGGCGCCCCAGGTGTTACCGATCTGATCATCGGCCAATTGTTTGCCAGTGCCGGCTTCATACTGACGCTGGTCGTGCCATTGATCACCATGCGCTTGATCAGCGAAGAACGTCGCGCGCGGACCCTAACGCTGTTGTTCTCTGCCCCACTATCAGCCTTCGAGATTGTGCTGGGAAAATTTCTCGGTGTTTGCGCGTTTCTGGCCGCAATGCTGGCTCTACTCGCAGCCATGGCGTTGTCGCTGGGCTTGGGAACTACGCTGGATCTGGGCGTCGTCGCCTCGGGCTTGCTCGGACTTGCACTGATGTTGATGGCGTTCGCCGCCATCGGGCTCTATCTATCCAGTGTTACCAGCTACCCGGCGGTCGCCGCGATCAGCACCTTTGGCGTGTTACTGCTTCTCAAGATCATTGACCTGGCTACCAGTGCTGATGTAACCCAACCCGGATTGCTGAGCTACCTGTCGATGCAACACCATTTCAATAACCTGCTGCGGGGAAGCTTCAACAGCAGTGACGTTGTGTACTACCTGCTACTGACCGGATTGTTCCTCGCCCTGAGCGTGCGCCGTCTGGAAGCCGAACGACTGCAAAGCTGAGAGCGCATAGCGCCCGTTATCATCATGGAAGTCACCCCTAGAAGCCGCTGGCAAATACGACTGGAGAATACAGTCTTCAGGCTGCTGACGATCGCCGTTGTCATTTTGGTGGCATGGTTGAGCACGCGCTACAACTATCAATCCGACTGGACCGCCAATTCACGCAACACTTTGTCTCCTGCCAGTGTCGCGGTTGTGCAGGCCATGGCTGAGAGAATCCACATCACTGCCTATGCGCGAGACAGCGAGCTGGTACCAATACGCCGCCACATCTCGGAGCTGGTCGCGAAGTACCAGCGCCACAATGCCGCGATTGAGCTGGAGTTTGTCAACCCGGACGAGCAACCGGAGCGTGTGCGCGAGCTGGGCGTGATCAACGGCGAGTTGGTCATCGAGTATCAAGGGCGCACCGAGCGCGTGCGTAATGTTGACGAGCAGAATCTCAGCAATGCGCTACAGCGTTTGCAGCGCAGCGGCGAGCGTAGCATCGTGTTTGTCAGTGGCCACGGTGAGCGCAGCCCGGCGGGCAAAGCCAACCACGACTTGGGCCAGTTCGGCGCTGCACTGCAGAGCAAAGGGCTCAAAGTCAGCACGGTGAACCTGGCCGAGACCCTGCAAGTGCCGCCCGATGCGGCCGTTTTGGTCATTGCCGGACCGCAGATTGACCTGCTGCCTGGAGAACTCACTCTGATCAAAGGTTACATCGACGGCGGCGGCAATCTGCTGTGGCTCAGTGATCCCAACGATCCAGCGGGATTGGCACCCCTGGCTGATACGCTAGGTGTCAAGTTCACCGGCGGCACCATCGTGGACGCGACGGCACAACTGTTAGGCATCGATCACCCGGCGGTCGTGGTCATCACTGCCTATCCACGTCATGCCATTACTACTGATTTTGCCAATGTCACCTTGTTCCCGTTCAGCCGCGCGCTGACAGTGTCAGCTCCGCAAGGGTGGGAGGCACAGCCCCTGCTCGTAACCGCGGCCCGCAGTTGGGCCGAGACCGGCGAGCTGAGCGGGGATATCAGCTTTGACGAAGGCGCCGACACACTCGGCCCGTTGCAGATCGGCTGGGTCATGACACGCGCCTTGCAGCAGAACGAGCAACCTGAACAGAGCGATTCCGAACAACGTGTCGTGGTGATCGGTGATGGCGACTTCGTCTCCAACGCGTATCTGGGCAACGCAGGCAATCTGGACCTGGGTTTGAGCGTGCTCAACTGGCTGAGCAGCGACGATTCCTTCGTGAGCATTCCAGCCCGGGTGATCAGCGATCGCAATCTCGAGCTGTCCGAGACGACGGCGATAGCCATTGGCGCCCTTTTCCTCGTTGGTCTGCCGCTGGCCTTTCTGGTGGCGGGCATCACCATTTGGCTGCGCCGTCGCCGCCGCTGAGCGCGGTGCCATATCATGAACCGCCGTATGCGCATAAACCTGGTGCTACTCGCCGCAGCGGTGCTGTTGGCGGCACTCGCCTACTTCGAGCCCGGTCGCAGCCCGGCACCCCAGCCGCGCAAGCTCACCGCCGTAAGCGCAGACACCGTCGACCGCATCGACATCGAACGCCGCGGCAACGACACCATCAGTCTGCGCAAGCGGGGTGAGGCCTGGTGGATCGAATCACCGTTTGGCGTTGCCCTGTCGGCCAACGCCTTGCGCGTCAAGTCACTGCTCGAGATTAGCGATACAGTCAGTCAGTCCAGCTTCCCGGCCGGCGGCAAGGACTTGAAGCCATTTGGCCTCAGTGAGCCTGAAATCATTTTGCGACTGCCGGGAGCTTCGTTCGCGTTTGGCAACACGGATGCGCTCAACGGCTGGCGCTACGTGCTGAGCGAGAACACCGTCCATCTCATCGCCGACACCTTGTATTGGTTTCTCAGCGCCGACAGTGCCACGTTCGTAGGCCGTCAACTGCTACCCGAACATGCCACGCTAACGGCGCTGCAGCTACCGCAACTGCGCCTCGAGCAGGTGGCGGGCCGCTGGAGCGTTGAGCCACCGATGCCGAACGTGTCCGCCGATGCAATTCAAGCATTGCTGGAGTCGTGGCGGCGTGCCCAAGCACTCGTCGTGGAAAAGGCCGAACCACACTCCACTGGCGAAACAATACGTGTGACGTTGAAGGAAGCTGACGCCCCGCTCGAGTTTGTGTTGATCGAGACTGAGCCGGATGTGGTGCTGGTACGCCCCGACGTGGGTTTGCGTTACCGCTTGCCCGGGAGCGCCAGTGGCGACCTGCTCAGTCTGCGCCAACCCGATGCCGAGCCAGGGGCGGACCCGGGGCAGTGACGCCGCCCGGCAACGCCGTGACCAAACATGCCTGAATTGCCCGAGGTCGAAACCACATTGCGCGGTATCGCGCCGTGGGTATGCGGCCAACGCATCACGTCAATCGTCGTACGCCAACGCCAGCTGCGCTATCCAGTGCCACGCACGCTGGCGGCCACCCTGGACGGTACCCGCATCGAGTCCGTAACCCGGCGCGCCAAGTACCTGCTATTACATACCCAGCGCGGCACGTTGATCCTGCACTTGGGCATGTCTGGTAGCTTGCGCGTACTCGACGCTGAAGTACCCGTCCAGAAACACGATCACATCGATATCGTGCTCGACAACGGCAAATGCCTGCGCCTGCGTGATCCCCGCCGGTTCGGCGCCCTGCTGTGGACGAGCGCCGATCCCGCCCGCCATCGCCTGTTGCGCGATCTCGGTCCCGAGCCACTCAGCGCTGCATTCAGCGGCGAGTATTTGTGTGAACACGCGCGCGGGCGGCGGGTGGCGGTCAAGACCTACATCATGGACAGCCGCATTGTCGTGGGCATTGGTAACATCTACGCCAATGAAGCCTTGTTTCTGGCCGGAATACGACCGCAGCGCGCGGCCGGGCGCGTCTCGCTACAGCGTTACCAACAACTCGCCAGCGCGATAAAAGCGGTACTCAACCAAGCAATCGCCGAAGGCGGCACAACGCTGCGCGACTTCACGGCCAGCGACGGTCGCCCCGGCTACTTTAGAATTCGGCTCAACGTTTACGACCGCGCCGGTGAACCATGTCCAAATTGCGGCGAACCGATCTCACAGATGCGTCTTGGCCAGCGTTCGACGTTCTACTGCAAGCGATGCCAACGGTAAGAGCCACTCGACCATCGCCTCGTCGATAGAAAAGCCTCTCTCGTGCCGTGTCTGTGCGCGATAGGAACGTGGCGCAACCCCGACACCGGCAATGGGTACACGGTGACGCCCACCAAGACTTACGAGACGGCGGCCGGGCCATGTCGCGAGTACACGATTGATGCCATCATCGGCGGCAGCACGGAGAAGATCTACGGCACCGCTTGTCGGCAGGCGGACGGTAGCTGGAAGGTCCAGAATTGACTTGTCTCTCAGGGTGGCCCGTCGCGCGACACGGGCGCGACGGGTCGCATGTATGTGAAACGGGGTTAACAAAGGACAAAACCCAAACACTGTTGGCACAACGGCTGGCAAACCGCCCATGGCCAGTTGCCTAGCCGCACTATCAATTCGCCGCAAGGCCCTCTTGCCGGCATGGATTGCCAGCCACGGTGCAATTTGCCATCGCCCTTTTCGCTCAACCAACGAGACGCCGCGCGCCAGCGAGTGGTTCCAAGGTGACAACTTTGCCTATTGCGCACAACGAGTTAGTCCTCGTGGTGGAGGAAGTCAGCGTTCGTAAACCAAGTGTGTGGTCACCAAGCAGTCGTAGTTGGGCCCTCACTTAAATGCAAAGCGCAGCAGTTCCCATTCCATGACCGCTGCAGTTTGCAGCGAAACTGAACCAGGCTGTCCATTGTGCTCGCACCACCACGCTCGAAGCACCGACTCAGTCCGAACTTAATTTCCTTTCAGTACATCAAGTTGAATTCGCCGCCTCGCTTCGGAAACGAGAACCGCATCACATTGGCACACTTAGTGCTCGCAGTGCGCTCGCGTGCTGTATGCGCGTACACAGGGCGACTCGAGCATCGAGCATTAAATAGATACTACTAAGGACTCGCGACTGGATTTGCCCAGAGAGCGGCGGCTTAAACTCCTTTGCCGTGGCCTACCCTCCTGTGCGCCGCGCGAGGATGTCACCCCCAGGCATCCTGCGTAAGGGCGACCTCGTGGACATAACGTGTCCCACCTGTGTGCTTTTCGCTTTCACTTTGGTTGCTTCACAAACTTAACCTCGGTTGCAAGGAGGAGTTCCTGATGTTGTGTAAAAATAGACTGCTAGGCACTTGCGTCGCCTTCGCCTTGGGCGCAACGCTGAGTGTTCCGGCTCTCGCAGCACCGCCGTCTGGTGACAAGAACCTCACCCTGATTCATATCGGCGATATCCACGGCCATACCACGCCTCGTCCGAACCTGCGTAGCGACAACCCCGACGGGCGCATGGAGGGTGGTCTGGCGCGCATGTACACCAAGATCCACGAAATCAAGAAGCGCTCGAAGAACCCGCTGGTCGTCAATACGGGCGACACCACGCAAGGCTCGGGTGAAGCGCTCTATACCCGCGGTCAGGCACTGGTTGACGTCGTGGACATGCTGGGTGTGGACGCCTTCGCCCCGGGCAACTGGGAGTTTGTCTATGGCCCCGATCGCTTCAAGGAGTTCTTTGGCGACAAAGGCACCTCCAAGCGTTGGGGTGCGTTGGGTTCCAATCTGTATAACACTGCGCCTGCAGACGCCAACGGGAATATTGTCGGCGCGTATGATTCGACCAAAGCTTTCGACGCCGACGGCCACATTCCAGCTTCTATAGCTCGTGTTCATACTACTGCGCAATATGACGCCTGGTCGGATTGGTACGCCAACAACGGCGAACGTGTCCTTCCTCCCTATAAGATTCACAACATCCATGGCGTGAAAGCGGGCGTTATCGGTTGTACCACGCGCCGCGGTCCGCAGGTGGTGGGCAGCTGGGTCGTTGATGGCATCGAGTTCACAGATTGCATCAAGGAAGTACCCAAGTTTGTCAAAGAACTTCGCGCCCAGAACGTCGACGTCGTGGCACTGATCACCGAAATCGAAGTCGGTGTGAACATCGAGATGGTCCGTGAAAATCCCGAGCTCAGCGGCGACAACTATATCGACGTCATCCTGAACTCGGATATGCACGAGGAAACCGTACAGCCCGTTGAAATCAGCACCTATGATTTTGCCACGACTGGCCACAAGACCCTGCTGATTGAGGAAGGGCAGGACGGCACGATGCTGGGCGAGCTCAGCCTCGTTCTGAGTGGCGGTCACGTGAAGAGCTATGAGTTCACCGCGCACCGTATCGACGACAGCATCGAAGAAGACAAAGCTGTTGCGAGAAAAGTTGCGGAAGTTCGTGCGCCGTTCACGACTGACTTCGACGCTTGTGCTGCCAGTGACACCTGCCGCGAGACGTACCACAAGAACTCCTTCAGCGGCACCTATTTGCAGGGCTCACTGGATAGCGTGGTTGGCAGCACCCTCGTTGGTCTGCACCGCAGCAATTATTCGCATGAAGACATGCCTGCCGTACTGGAAGGTACGTCTCATGACTTCGTAGCAGACGCCATTCGCTGGTGGTCGCAAGCTGATATCGCCACTGTGCGTGGTTTCCGCTATGGAACGCACATTCCTGTTGGCGAGATCACCCGCAACGATCTGTATCACATCATTCCGATCGGGGCGCGTGTGGGTAAAGCCAGCCGCGTCCACGTTGGACAGATCCGCAACCAGGTGGACAACTCATCACAGGCGGTATTCAGCAGCGATCCGGGTGATCCATGGGTCCGTTCAGCACCTTACAACAATATGGGCTGGGCTGGCGGCTGGTTGTTTGCTTACAGTGCTGATGAGTTTAGCGTGAAGTTTGACCCTTACTGGTTCCGCACCGCACCTGGCGATTCACGTGCACGCGACCTGACGGTGGCAATGCCTTGTGATCGTTTGCCAAGTGTCTTAACTACGGCAGAAATTACTGCTGGAGAAACGAAAAGCGAAAAAGACAGGTGTCTGGATGGCGATGACGGCACCAATGACGGCAAAGCTATAACGCACATTACCAACGCGGTTACGAGAACCCAGTATTTTGCTCCTGGTTATAGCGGACCAAAGCCCGGTGCATTCACCCCGCAATGGAGCGCCACGCTTCCAGCGGCTGATCAGAAGAACACTTATGCTCTGCAGACTGATCCTCCAGGCGAGTACACATGGGCCTATGGTCCTGCCGTAGTAGCCAAGACCCAGGACAGATTGCCGGCACTGGTGGCCTCCGGGTACTGGTACGAGCAGAGCCCGTTCAAATTGAACAACTGCCCAAACTGCAATCCGATCGGGTTGTCGAACGACGACAGGCACCCAGATTCTGCCTATACACTACCGGTGAATGCCGGCGATGATGGCAATCCACTACTGTACTCCTACGGCAAGCCCAAGCTGCTTGACGTCAACGGTAGCGTTATTGAAGAAGCAGATCTGGCAACGATCGATCCCGACAACATCATGCGTGACAGCGAAAGGCGTCCTATCGCCGCTGGGCACGCGATTGAGTTGGTAGAAGTTATTGTCAAGTATCTTGCTGCTAGCGGCCCTGCTAACCCGGCACAACACCGCGTAACAACGGTGTCCGACGGCGCCCTGCCCGATTACACCGCGACGTACGGTCACCCAGTGATGCAACCGCTGTGCGGGACTATTCCGAAGACCGCAGCTGATACGCCCAAGAATGCTGCTGAAGCCGAACTTGTTGCCCTGCAGAGATGCTGGGAATAAGCGAGCGCTAGGCGAATGAACTAAGTCCGAAAGCCGGGCGCGCAATGCGCCTGGCTTTTTTTTTGTGTTTTCAGCGCTCGAAACGAGAGACCGCGCTCAAACGGCCGGATGTCACAACCTTCCTGCCTACCAACTCAACCAACTCGTTGACGACTTTCCCCTGCACCGATTTCTGGGGAACGACATCTGACACCATCGCCTCGCCTTCACCGCGCGGATCGCTGGCGGCTTCAACGTGGTGTGCGCGCTTGTCCCACACCACCACGTGCATATCACCATAGGCTCGATTGATCGGCTTGAGGTCGTGACCCAGTTCGCCGAGACCCAGTTGTTCATCCTTGTTCAACGCATTCGGTTCGAACTGAATTGCATCGGGCAGAAACTGATGATGGTAGCGTGGCAGCGCAACCATTCGCGCGGCATCCTTGCCCTCGGCGTAGCCGAGAACGGCATGCAACACCATCGTGATGATACGGCTGCCGCCGGGCGTGCCGACGATCGCAACGCCTTTGTCGCTGTCGACGATGGTCGGGGTCATGCTCGACAGTGGTCGTTTGCCCGGCGCGATGGCATTGGCCTGCTTGCCGACCAAACCGTAAGCATTGGGGACACCGGGCTTGATGGAAAAATCATCCATCTCATCGTTGAGCAACACGCCTGTGCCAGGCGGCACAAATGCCGATCCAAACGGGTAGTTAATCGACAGTGTCGCGGAAACAGCGTTGCCCTCGGCATCCAGAATAGACAGGTGAGTCGTATCAGACCCACCTGCGGGTGCTTCGATGCCGGGCAACATAGAACTGGGCGTCGCGCGGTCGGTGCGAATGCCCGCGCGCAGCCCGTCCGCATAAAACGGATGGATCAGTCGCTGCACGGGCACGCCAACGAAGTCCGGATCGCCCAGATACAACGCCCGGTCGCGGTAGGCGCGACGCATCGCCTCGACGATGAGATGCCTGCGCTCGGTGAGACCCACACTTTGCAGATCGTAGCCCGCGAGAATGTTCAGCATGGTGAGCAGGGCAACCCCACCCGAAGACGGTGGGGGCACGGTAGTGACGCGCAGGCCCCGATATTCGCCAACGATAGGCTCGCGCTCGACCACGGTGTATTCGTTCAGATCGCCTTGTGTCCAGATCCCGCCTGCCGCACGCACGCCTTCGACCATGCGTTGCGCCACAACCCCTGCATAGAACCCCGCCCGACCCTGCTTGGCAATGGCACCCAAGGTGGCGGCGAGATCAGGCTGGCGGACGATATGGCCAAGCGGCGGGACATCACCGTCAACAAGAAAGATCTCCGCTGCGGCGGGAGACGCGCGCAGCGCCTGCACCCGCATGCCGGCGAGTCGTCGGTAGCGGGGGCCAACAGCAAACCCCTCGCGTGCGGCGCGGATGGCCGGCGCCAGGGACTGGCCGAGCGGCAAGCGGCCGTAGCGTTCAGCGATGTGCACCAATGCTGCGGGTTGGCCGGGAATCGCGGCAGAGAGCGGACCGTCGAGCGATGCTCTGGGCATCGCCTCGCCCAATTCGTCGAGATACATGTCTTCGGTCGCGGCCAGTGGCGCACGTTCCCGGCCATCGATAACCACTGCGCCCGTGTTGCCGGCATGGCGCAGCAGCCAGAAGCCGCCACCACCCATACCTGAGCCTGCCGGTTCGACCACCGCTATCGTCGCGCTCACCGCCACAGCTGCGTCGAAGGCGTTGCCCCCTGCGCGCAGAATCTCGATGCCGGCCTGAGTCGCCAGCGGGTGCGCCGAAGCCACGGCGATTTGCCCTGGGACCTCGGCGGCCCACAACCGCGTGGCAATACAGAGCGTTATGAGGAACAACCACCGCCACATATGCAGTCTCTCGGGGTTAGCACAGGACTAGGCTAGCACGTGACACGCGACAACCCCAAAGCGAAACAGACCCGTATCGGGCCTGTCTCAGAGCAAGAGCAACTAGCAACGGCGGCCGGCGCCCCTAGCCTGTCGCCAGTTTCCGATACTTGAGCTGCAACTGTTCCCGTGTCTCGCTGTTGTTCGGATCGGGCAGTATGCAGTCCACAGGACACACATCCACGCACTGGGGCTCGTCGTAGTGACCGACACACTCGGTACACAAGGAGGGATCGATCACATAAATCTCTTCGCCCTGCGATATCGCTCCGTTAGGGCATTCCGGTTCGCAGACATCGCAGTTGATGCACTCATCGGTGATGTACAGGGACATGGCGCTACTCTGAGAAGAACTGTTCGCGTGGGGCGCGATCTTAGCGCAAAGATCTGACCAGTTCAGCCATGACCTTTGTGTGGACAAAGGGCGAGACATCGCCGCCCAGCGCCGCAATCTCACGTACCAGACTCGAGGAAATATAGGCGTACTTCTCGTCCGGAGTCAGAAACATGGTCTCAACGTCGGGCGCCAAACGCCGGTTCATGCTGGCGAGTTGGAACTCGTACTCGAAGTCAGAGACTGCGCGCAGACCGCGAACGATCACGGCGGCGCCACGTTCGCGGGTGAAATCGATCAAGAGAGTATCAAAACCACAGACTTCGACGTTTTCCATCGGGGCCAACACTTCACGAGCGAGTCCAACGCGTCGCTCCAGATCGAACATCGGCCGCTTTGATGGATTGGCTGCAACGGCAACGATGACTTTTTCAAACAATCGCGCCGCGCGTTGAATCAGATCGCTGTGACCATTGGTAATCGGGTCAAAGGTGCCGGGGTAGACGGCTGTGGCTTTCATCGCTTGCTCCAGAACGGCGCGTGGACGCTCTGTAGTCTACGCTCAACGGCAGCCGACTTGAATCAGTTCGTGACTGCGTCGCAGTAGGCAAGATGATAACCGACCTGCCCGGCCTGTTTCGAACGCGAGACAGTACAAGCCGCCGGCACGCTCGGCACGCCAAGCGCGCGCTCAGCTTCCAGGTACAAATGAGCTGGATGTCTCAGCCAATTGCCATCGACCAGTCGCTGGCAACACGGCACCAGCAATCCCTGCGCGTAGGGTGGATCGACGAATACGACATCGAAACGCGTATTCGCGTCGGCGCCAAGATAGTCCATGACATCGGCCTGAACGATCTCGGCGTTGCGGGTCGCGAGCATCTGGGCGTGTTCGCGTAGCTGACGCACCACCGCCATATGACGATCGACGAACACGACATGCGCCGCCCCGCGTGACAACGCTTCGAAACCCAATGCGCCGCTGCCAGCAAACAAATCCAGACAGCGTGCGCCCTCGATTACGGGGCGCAACCAGTTGAACAGTGTCTCGCGCACCCGATCGGGGCTGGGTCTGAGGCCCGGCACATCGGGGAAGCTAAGTCGGCGCCCGCGCCACTGGCCGCCGATGATACGAAGCTGGTTGGTGGGACGGCGCGCTGACCCAGAACCATTCACTGGGTCCGCGTCTCCCCGGCCCCAGGCTCACCGTTGCCAACCACGACAATGAGCCATCGCTGCGCATCAACGTGGCGTCGAAATGCGTCACGAACCTGCTCGGCCGTCAAAGCCTCGATGCGCTTGGGAAACTGATCCAGATAGTCGAGCGGCAGACCATAGAAGCCTATCGCGGCGATATAGCCAACGATATCCCGGTTGCTGGCCACTCGCAGCGGCCAACCGCCAGTGATATTGTCCTTGGCGGCGCGCAATTCCTTTGCCGTCGGGCCATCCTCGACAAACGCCCGCAATGTACTCATCAGCACGTCCTGGGCCTGCGTCGCTTGGTCAGTGCGCGTCTGCAAACCCATGATGAAAGGCCCTTGCACCCGCATCGGCGAAAAATAGGTGTACGCACTGTAGGACAGTCCCCGTTGTTCGCGCACTTCATAAACGACGCGCGAGCCAAAGCCACTGCCGCCAAGTATGTGGTTACCGAGATAGAGCGCGAAGTAGTCGGGATCACCACGCGCGACCCCGGGTTGGCCAACGAGGATGTGAGTTTGCTGCGAAGGATGCGCAATCCGCAGCGTTTTCGGCTGCCCCAACTCAGGCGCTGGCGGCAGCGGCGGCGCCGCTTCACCCGCAGGCAGGCTGCCCATCACTTGCTGCGCCAGCATTTCGGCCGCGTTGCGATCAAGGTCGCCGACAATGGCAATCAGGGCATTGCTGCCAACGTAGTAGCGCTGATGGAAGCCACGCACATCCTCGCGGCGCAACGTCGGTACACTTTGTTCATTACCCAACTCCGGCTCGGCATAGGGATGGCCCGGGTACATACCGCGATAGAAAGCGTTTTGGGCAAGATTCGAAGGCGATTGGGCCTGATCCTGCAGCGCGACCATGGTGCGTTGGCGCTCGCGTTCGAATGCGCCTTGGGGAAAGTCAGGCCGAGTCAGGATCGTCGCCAACGTATTCAGCGCCGGCTCGAGCAGAGCGGGGTCGGTCAGGCTGCGCAGATCCACCACAGCGGTATCACGGCGCGCGCTAAGCCTCAGCTGCGCACCAAGGCTTTCGAGACGCAGCGCCAGCGCGTCGGCTGTGTCACCGCCGGCGCCTTGCTCCAACATCAGGTTGGTCAGGCGGGCCAACCCCGGCTTATCGCCGTCACGGGCACTGCCCGCGTCGAACACGACTCTGATGTCCACCATGGGCAGGCCCGGGGCGGGTACGAAGTACGCGCGCGCGCCGTTATCCAGCCGCCACGTCTGAATCGCGACGCTGGCGCCGTTGGCAGCCGAATCCGCGACGTGCGCGGGGCCGGCGCAACCCTGTGTCAACGCTGCCACCAGCCCCAACAAGGCGAAAACCAACCAGCGCCGCCCCGTCACTGGCTGACCCCATTGGCCGCGACGGCCTCCGCATCGCCCACCGGACCGCGCCGCGCGCCGTTAATCGGCAGAGGCTGCAACTCGGCAATAGTCAGCCCCTCGTCCAGGAAGTATTTCTGCGCCACCTGCTGCACTTGTTCAGCTGTCACGGCGCGAATGCGCTCGACATACTCATCCTTGCGCTGCCAACCGAGCCCGGTGGTCTCCAGCACACCGATTAATGTCGCCTGATATGAGATCGAATCTTGTTCGTAGACCTTTCCCGCAACCACTTGTGCCTTGATGCGCGCAAGCTCCGCCTCGCTCACCGGCTCGGTCTTCAGACGCGCCAGCTGCGCGGCGATCGCTGCCTCCACCTCAGCGACGCTGTGCCCCGGCGCTGGCGTCGCATCGATCACGAACAAGTTATCCAATCGCGAATACAAGCCGTAGTCGGCATCGACACTGGCGGCGATCTGCTGCTCGCGCACCAAGTGCTTGGTGAAGCGCGCACTGTCGCCCCCGTCGAGCACGCCGGCCAGCACTTCGAGCGCGTAAGGTTCCCAATCCTGCGCTGCGGTGCTCAGCGTCGGCGTCTTGTAACCCATGACCAGATAGGGCAGCTCTGCGGGTGCCTTGACGGTGACGCGGCGTAAACCGGCCTGCTGCGGCTCACGCCGAGGTTTGGGGCCATTGAGCTTGCTGGGCTCGAGCGGGCCAAAGTGCTCGCGCGCCAGCTCGAATACCTCTTGCGGGTCGACGTCGCCGACGATCACTAACGTGGCGTTATTGGGCGCGTACCAGCGCGCGTACCAACGCCGCAAGTCTTCGACATTCAGATTCTTCAGGTCATCCATCCAACCGATGACGGGATGCTGATAGGGGCTGGCGATGAAGGCCGCCGCGTTGAACTGCTCGTAGGTGAGCGAACGGGGTTTGTCCTCGGTACGCAGGCGCCGTTCCTCCATCACGACCTCGACTTCTTTGGCGAATTCCTCGGGCAACAACAGCAGGTTGCGCATGCGGTCGGCTTCCAGCTTGAAGCTGACCTCCAGGCGGCTGCGCTCGAGTTCCTGATAGTAGGCCGTGTAGTCGCGGCTGGTGAAGGCGTTCTCTTCACCCCCATTGGCGGCAATGATGCGGGAGAACTCACCAGGAGCGTGGGCCTCGGTTCCCTTGAACATCATGTGTTCGAGCACATGGGATATGCCCGTAATGCCGCCATATTCGTAGCTCGATCCGACGCGATACCACACCTGCGAAATCACCACGGGTGCCCGGTGGTCGGGCTTGACCAGTATCTTCATGCCATTGTCGAGCCGGAATTCGCTGACCGCGGCCTGGGCGCATACCGCCGGCACTACGGTCAAGCCAAGCAACCACAGCGCTTTGCGCCATTGCAACAACATACTGCCACTCCTTGCTAGAAACACGTTTGCACTGACTCCGCTGGCGCGGGGGTGGTAGGATAACCTATCCCAGATGCCACTATGCGCAATCTCGTTATTCAAACAACTACCTAACGCAACAACCGACTGTACGACAACACCAAGAGATGTTTGGTTTCAAGAGCAGCTCCAATGCCGAGGGTGACAAGAAGGGTCTGTTCGCCCGGCTCAAGTCTGGCCTCTCGCGCAGCCGCGCCAGCCTCGGCGACGGCTTGGCGGGACTGTTGCTGGGGCGCAAGAGCGTCGATGCGCAGTTGCTCGAGGATATCGAGACCGTGCTGCTCACTGCGGACGTGGGTGTCGAGGCGACGCTGCGCGTCACGCGCAACCTGACCGGCCGCCTGTCACGCAACGAACTGGCCGACGCCGATGCCCTGCTCGCCGCACTGCGCGAAGAACTGGTCGCAATTGTTAGACCCATTGCGCAACCCTTGGAGACCACCACCGCCGCCCCCCCATTCGTGATCCTCGTGGTTGGCATCAATGGGGCCGGCAAGACCACTTCTATCGGCAAGCTCGCCAAACAACTGCAGAGCGAAGGCCGCAGAGTCATGCTCGCTGCCGGCGACACATTCCGTGCTGCGGCGGTCGAACAGCTGAAAGTGTGGGGCGAGCGCAACGACATCCCCGTGATCGCACAACAAAGCGGCGCCGACAGCGCGTCGGTCATCTACGATGCCGTCGAGGCGGCTCGGGCACGCAATTGCGACGTACTCATCGCCGATACGGCCGGGCGCCTGCACACGCAGACGGGCCTGATGGATGAGCTGAAGAAGGTCAAACGTGTTATCGCCAAACTGGACGCCACCGCGCCACACGAAGTGCTATTAGTGCTCGATGCCGGCACCGGCCAGAACGCACTTGCCCAGGCACAGCAATTTCGCCAGGCGGTTGGTGTGACAGGCATCGCACTGACCAAGCTCGACGGCACCGCCAAAGGGGGCATCGTATTCGCCCTTGCTGAGAAGCTCGGCTTGCCCGTGCGTTTTATCGGTGTCGGCGAGGGCATCGACGACCTGCGCCCGTTTGAACCCGATCAGTTCGTCGCGGCGCTGTTCGAGCGTTGAGCAGTGACCACGAGACTTGCATAGTTGCGCCATCCGCCGATTACATGATTCGTTTTACCAACGTCAGCAAACGCTATCCCGGTGGCTACGATGCGCTCAACAATGTGAGCTACCACTTGGCGCCGGGTGAGATGGCCTTTCTCACCGGACACTCGGGCGCCGGCAAGAGCACCCTGCTCAAGTTGATCGCCTTGATTGAGCGCCCGACCCGTGGCCAGGTACTGATCAACGGTCACAATTTAGCCAAGGTCAGTCGCCGGCGCGTCCCCTACGTGCGTCGCGACGTTGGCATCATTTTCCAGGATCATCGCCTGTTGCTGGACCGGACCGTGTTCGACAACGTTGCGCTGCCGCTCATCATCATGGGCTACCCGCATCGGGAACTCGGTCGGCGCGTGCGCGCCGCCTTGGATAAGGTCGGCTTGTTGGGCAAGGAGAAGGTCTTCCCAATCACGCTGTCGGGTGGTGAGCAGCAGCGGGTCGGCATTGCCCGCGCGATCGTCAACAAGCCACCGCTGCTGCTTGCCGACGAGCCAACGGGCAATCTGGACCCGGAGCTGTCGCGCGAGATCATGCACTTGTTCGAGCAATTCAATCAGGTTGGCGTCACGGTGTTGATTGCCAGTCACGACCTGGAACTGGTCCGTGAATTGGGGTACCGGGTGCTGACCCTGAAATCAGGGCAGCTGATCCACGATAGCGGCGGCACGTCTGAGCCGGGCGGGGAGTTCGGCTCGTGAGTCCCGCCGGCGAGCGACAGACACGAGTACGCCGTGGCGCCGCGCCGCGCGGCGGAGCATCCGGGCGCATCGGCACGTACGCGGCGCGCCATGCCCAGGTCTTTTTCGCCTCGCTCGGCCAGCTCAGTCGAACCCCACTGGCCAGTCTGATGACTGCAGCCGTCATCGGCATCGCCCTGGCCATGCCTGCGGGCATGAATGAACTGGTCAAGCACGCGCAGCGCCTGAGCGGTGGCTGGGACAGCGTCACTCAGGTCTCGCTGTTTCTCAAGCCTGGCACGTCGGCCACTCAGGCCGATAGGCTGGCCCAGCGTCTGCGCAAGCTGCCCAACGTCGTCGACGTCGATTACATTTCGCCCGAGGACGCCCTGGCCGAATTCCAGCGCCTATCGGGCTTTGGCGACGCGCTCGAGGCATTGGACGAAAATCCGCTGCCTGGCGTGCTGGTGGTGCAGCCAACCCTGGTCGATGCCCGTCCCGAGGCTTCGGCGCGGCTGCTCGAGCAGCTGAGCCAGGAGCCGGAGGTCGAGCTTGCCCAACTGGACATGCAGTGGGTCAAACGCCTCTACGCCGTAATGGAAATTGTGCAGCGCGGCGTGCTGGTTCTCGCCGCTCTGCTGGCCCTGGCCGTGGTATTGGTAGTGGGCAACACCATCCGTCTGGCGATTCAGAACCGCCGCGACGAAATCGTGATTATCAAACTCATTGGCGGCACCGATGCCTTCATCCGCCGGCCCTTCCTCTACGCCGGCTTCTGGTATGGCCTGTTCGGAGGGCTGATCGCCTACGCGCTGGTCAGCGGCGCCATGATTGCACTGAACGGGCCAGTCCAGCGACTGGCGGGGTTGTACCGCAGCCAGTTTGGGCTGCATTTGCCCGACCTGGCGACGGTAGGGGTGCTAGTGGCCGGCAGCATCGCCCTGGCGCTGGCGGGGTCCTGGCTAGCAGTCGGGCGCCATTTGCGTTCGATCGAGCCCACATGATGCTCAACTGTTGGGACGGGCGGCCGACACAATAGCTATTCAGGGGCCCCGTACCGACAATCGAGCAACGATGAGCCACAAGCACGCCAACATCATGGTCATCGATGGATCATCGGTGACCCGAACCATCTTGTCGCGCATTCTGCGCAATGAAATCGAGGACGTGAACATCACGGTCTGCGCCACAGGGCAAGAGGCCCTGCAGCAATTGACTGATGCGCGCTTCGATCTGGTCACCACAGCGTTGCTGCTACCGGATATGGACGGCCTGGAACTCAGCCGCAATATCCGTTTGTCGGACACGTACCACTACACGCCAATTATTGTGGTTTCTGGCGATGCCGACGCCCGGCTATTGCGCGAGGGCTTTGCCGCCGGGGTCACCGACTACTTCGACAAGTCCGAAGGCTACAAAGCCTTCGGTGACTTCGTTAAGTCGTTCATCGAGCGTCACGCCAAGCTGGTAGGGACGGTGCTGTATGTCGAGGACAGTCCGACCACCGCGAAAATCACCCGCGCTATGCTCGACAAACGTGGTTTGAAGGTCGTTCACACCAGTACAGCCGAGCAGGCGCTGGAGTTACTGGAACAGGCCCGCGATGCGAACGGCGCCCAGAAGACCTACGACGTGTTGATTACCGACTTCTATCTCAAGGGTCGGCTCACGGGGGGTGATCTGCTGCACGCCATTCGCGCGCGCTACCATTTCTCCCAACAGGAACTGCCCGTGCTCGTGCTGACCAGCGACGACGAGACGCAGAAGCAGATCGAAGTCTTTCATGCGGGCGCGAACGACTTCGTTACCAAGCCAATTGTCGAAGAAATCCTGATGGCACGCCTGCGCGCGCTGCTGTTGATCAAACACCAGTACGATGCACTCAAGCGCCAAGCTGAGACTATGCGCTGGGTGGCCGCGACGGACAGCCTCACCGGTGTACGCAACAAGCGCTACCTGGTCGACAACGGTGATGACTACATCACGAATCCGGCTCACCTGCCCGTGACCGCTATGCTGATTGACATCGACCATTTCAAGTCCATCAATGACACGCTGGGGCACATTACCGGCGACCACGTCCTGGCTGCTATCGGCGAGTTGCTCAACAGCAGTTTCCCGCACGAGATGGTGGTGCGCTTCGGCGGTGAGGAATTCTGCGTGCTGCTGTCCCAGGCCGACCAGGCCCAGGCGCTGACACAGGCCGAGGCTTTGCGCCGCGACGTCGAGCGCCTGCGCCCCGTGGACGTGGCGGTCACTGTATCGGTGGGATTGGCCTGCACCCTCGATCATCCCAACGAACGACTCACAAAACTGCTCTCGCTGGCCGACCGGGCGCTGTATCGCGCCAAGGCTACCGGGCGCAATCGAGTCTATGTCCACACCGCGGACGGGCTGATGGACGCGCCCAGCCTCGCGCGCGTGGGCACATAGCACCATCGCTCCTAGGGTTTTTTCTTATCGCTGTTTCGGGTAGCCTAATACCCGACTATTGAACTTAGGTATTATTTGGCACTCTAAAGCGCTGAGTGCTAATATTCCATCAACTTTGAACCAGAGTGGTAGAGAGCCATGGGTAAAGGATTCGACCTCCAGCTTGCTGTGCCAACCGGAAGCCTTGAGGCCTACATCGGCGCCGCCAACTCGATTCCGGTGCTCAGCGCCGAGGAAGAACGTGAACTGGCGACTCGCCTCCAGCGTGACGGCGACCTGAGCGCGGCCCAGCGCCTGGTGCTGGCGCACTTGCGTTTCGTCATCCATATCGCGCGCGGCTACAGCGGCTATGGCCTGGCCCAGGCGGATTTGATTCAGGAAGGCAACATCGGCCTGATGAAAGCCGTCAAGCGTTTCGATCCCGATGTTGGTGTGCGCCTGGTGTCTTTCGCCGTGCACTGGATCCGCGCCGAGATTGATGAATTCATATTGCGCAATTGGCGCATCGTCAAGGTGGCCACCAGCAAGGCGCAGCGCAAGTTGTTCTTTAACCTGCGCAGCTCCAAGAAGCG
>Ga0209536_100000985_pt1 | contig 46986 bp, 60 predicted proteins | sample DeeMarSeWOR28_12_FD_187461 | JGI IMG/M metagenome (GOLD analysis project Ga0209536, IMG submission 187461) | Marine sediment microbial communities from White Oak River estuary, North Carolina - WOR-2-8_12 (SPAdes) (version 2) | ecosystem: Environmental > Aquatic > Marine > Intertidal zone >...
TCCAATCTCCAGTATTAGGTAAATCTAAAACATAGCCATCTAATTTCATTCTTAATGTTCCACCAGTATAGAAATTATGTCCAGACATATTAGAACTTGCACCATAATACATTCTTCCACCTGCATAACTATCTATTGGTCCTATGTAAGTAGTATTACTCCCATTTATTCCTAACACTCTTGTTAGTGTATTTGCAGAATCTCTTTGATATATATAGTTAGCATTTGCATTAAATACTAAATCATCTCCAACTCTTACATCGTCAGTAAATTGACCAGTTCCTATAACATCGAGCGAATAGCTTGGTGAGTTAGTTCCTATACCGACTCTATCAGTTCCACCATCTACCCATAAAGTATATAAACTACCAGTAGTTGCAAATCTTGTATTAATATCTGCTTGTGAATTATTAAATTGAATATTACCAGCACTATTAAATTTTATCCTTTCTGCTCCTCCTTGTTTAAAGAACATAGCAGTTCCACCTGATTCTATATAATCATTAGTTCCATTGTGATAAATTTGCAAATCATTACCTGCACCAATTCTTAATTTTCCACTATCTGACAATAAATTTAAATTGCTACTTGCATCAAAAGTAAGAGTTGATTCTACATCTGCTGTGGTACTATTACCATAAGTCAATAATCCATTAGCAGTAGACCCATTAAAAGATACTGTTCCAGTATTTGTAGTAAATCCAGAGTCATTATTAAACTTACTTAATCCAATAGATGATAATGCAGTTGATACAGCTTGATTACTTGCATTCCCTAAAAATATTTTATCTTGATTTAGATTTGGTGTTGCATTACTTCTACCAGCACCACCTACTTTAATACGACCAACACTAGAATCTCTTCTTAGCACTTTACCAATGTTTTGTATTAATGATGATTCTCCACTAGGAGGAGTAGCTGTTAGCGTATTTCCAGTAGTACCACTTGTACTAACATATAATACATCTCCTTCTTCGTAAGAAAATGTATTTATATTAGATAAATCACCAAATGTAATAATTTCTATACTTGCATTAGCACTTACTGTTTCTTGAGCAATACCAAACGCAGGCATCTTATTACTATCATTTGCATCAGCAATATCTACAGTAGGAGTATTTCCACTAATACCAGATACATATACCGCATCACCTTTTGTAATAGCTACATCTGCTTTTGCTGTAAACTTTACTGGACCTCTTAATGGACCAATAAATTCAGCAGCAGTTAATTCACCGCTTGTTTCATCATCGGCATCTGAACGTAAAAATTGTGTAGAGTCTAATCCATCTAAAGTGTCTGCATCTCCACCACCACCAATAGGCACCATAGTATTACTAGCACCATCGTGTATGTATAGAATATCAGCACTATAATCGTATGCTAACTCATATGCTTCTGTATTACTTGTAGTGGGTGTACCAGACCCTCTTCTAATTTTAATGCGATTAGCCACTAAAATAACTCCTTATTAATAACTTCCACCATCAATGTAAGCACCATCTAGGTTTCCTGAAGTATTGTTTAACGTCATTGTACCAAATGCTACATCTCCAGCACTACCACTAAATACTTCACTTGAATTAGTTGCATCAGCAATAAATGTAAATTTACCAGCACTATCATCATATCCAAAGAATCCTACTTTAGCTGAAGTACCATTATGGTATTTAAATTCTATACCTCTATCTTTATCATCATCTCCAGTTAGTGCTTCACCACCAAGTGTAAAGATAGGGTCTTCAATAGTAACTGTAGTAGAATCTACTGTTGTAGTAGTACCTTCTACTTGTAAATCACCTTTAATAACTAATGTCTTATCAGACTTTAATCTCATAGATTCAGTTGCTACACCACTTGTTGCGGTATAGAATACTAAATCAGTAGTATTTGTAGTAGTATTAAATGTTCCTTTTGCTTGAGCTGCAATAGAAGCCGCTAGTTGTCTAGCATCTCCAGTATCAGCTTCACTAGGTGCTGCAAAATCAATTCTACCTAATATATCGTTGTTTAATACATCAGTTTCACTAGTGTATAATCTTAAAATTGCACCAGTTCCAGTAGTTACAGTTAAATTGTTGTCAAGTGATAACGCCGCATTAAAGGTTACACCACCAGATGCACCAATGCTAAACGCTTCAGCTCCTAAATAATAACTTCCAGGAGTACCAGCTAAGTAATGAAAACTATTAGAGCCTACATTTGCTGCATAAATATTATTTAGTTCTAATGCACCGCTTACAGTTAAATCGTTTGCTACAGTAGTATTACCAGTACCAGCATCTACTGTAAACGCCGCTACACCTGAGGTATCATCTACAATAAAATCTACATCAGAAGTTCCATTACCAATAGTTACATCATTATCAGTAATATTAATAGCATTAATTGAAGCTAAGCCCATCATAATACGTATAGTATCAGCTTGTGTAAAATCTATAATATTATCGTTATCTGCATTACCAATCTGTAAACTTGAATTATAAATATCAGTAATAGTAGTTTGTGTTGGATTAATAGCAAATGTTCTTGCTGTAGCACCATCAAATGCACTACCAGTTAATCCACTACCTGTACTTAATTGATTTGGTACTTTTAATACTGATAAACTATCCGTAGATAGTTCCATTGTTGTTCCATCAGCCGCATTGGTATTTAACATAGTACCTTCTACTGAGTCAGCTGAGATAGTTAATGCACCACCACCAGATATAGTAGCATCACCAGAAACGCTACCATATATAGCATCTCTTAAATTACCAAATGTTATTTTCTTTTCAGTACCCGCATCAGAAAATGCAAGATAATCAGTTGCCGCTATTCCTGTACCACCTAATGCCGTAAGATTGTCAATGTTTAATGATACGCTTAATGAATTGTCATCATTTCCACTACCTAGTGATACTGCAATACCATTACCAGCACTTACATCAGATAAAGTTGATAAATGAAATGGTTGTACAGTACCATCAGAAGCTGTTTGTTTTCCTATAAATAACTTAGTTCCCTGATTATTCCAAGCTAATTCACCATAAGTTAAAGAAGATGGATTTGTATCTGAGTTCCAAGTAGTATTTCTTTTAATTTGAATTAAATTAGCCATAATTGTTCCTCGGTTTAACTATTAAATAATCCCCCGTCTATTCCATCAGCATCTACCCATTTAGAACTAGTATTGTTATATACAAGTATAGCTCCATCTACTGGTGATGTTATATCTGTATCATTCAATTCTAAAAGTGTATCTTCTCCTTGAACTGAATTATCAACATAAGTTTTTGTTGCAATTGTATCATCAACGGCAACGGTAATTGTATTTCCTGAACCAGAAGTGTCAATTCCAGTTCCTCCAGATACTAATAATGATTCACTATCTAAGTCAATAGATAATGCACCACCCGTATCTGCTTGAAAGTCTAAATCTTGTGCTGTAACTTGAGTATCTACATAATCTTTTACCGCCGCTGTAGTTGGTAAACTTGTATCATTATCTGATGAACCTAAGCCCTCAGTCTCCGTTACAATTGCAGTTTCTTTAAAATTATCTACTTCTAAATTAGAAATAGTATTGTTATCAGCGTCAATTGTTTTGTTTGTAAGTGTTTGTGTTGCACTACTTGTTGTAGTATCGTTTAAAGCATCTCTAACATTAGTTGCTGTACTATTATCTAAACTTACAGGTATTTTTGCTGCATCAATAGTAAAACTTTCTTGTGTTTTAACACTATTTTGTATTCCTACAGTTTTTGTAGCTGTATTATTTTGTAAATCAGCTTTTACTACTGGATTAGATTGTAATTTTACAGTAATAGCCATTATTCTACCGAATCAGTAAATTGCATATCTAATTGTACTGCTCCCTTTGAAATTACTACATCACCTTGTATTTGTCTTATATATGCACCGCCACCAGTACTATCTTTTTCTACTAAATCCCAATATCCTTCAAAATCATCAGCAAAATATTGTATAGCTTCTGCTGGTAATGTTATAATTACGTGATTAGAACTTCTATCCGCAACAACGTCAAAATGTACTTTTGTTACATTACCAGATTCCCATACATCACTACCACTTGCTGTACCATCAGTTCCTGTAGTTTTGTTAGGACCAGTAAATGAAGTATGGTCATAATCTGTAACAATAACTGCTGAATAGCTCATTGTTGAAGACATTGTATGCGTGTCATCAAACTCAATAGTAGCTGAAAAATCTGAGTTTTGTTGTAATTCTAAATCTTGATATTGATTTGCTGAAATCATTGAATACTCCTAATATAAAAATACAACGTTTGTTGAACTAGATTTTGTTGCACTAATTTGATATGTTCTACCCTGAACTAGGTAAATACCTACATCAGTATCATCAATTGTAAGTGTTACTTCAGCACTTGTACCATTCATATGAACAGCTCTACAAGGGTCCATATCAGAACCAGTTGCATCTACTGCTTTTACGTATGGCGAAACACTTTCACGTACTTCATAATCATTTAATTTCTTAGCCATTTTGTTCTCCTATTATTTAACTGCAAATGTTTTAATTGTACTGGTAAAAAAGACTTTATTTTTATTGCCTTCGTTATCAGAAACTTTTTTATAAAATTCTCTCATATAATATTCTTTTTCTTGAAGATTCCCCATACGCTCAGCTAATTGTGCTTTTACATAACATACAATTGCTAATGACAACACTCTATTTACATTAACGTGTGTACTTTCATCAGGCGCTAAAACTTCTGTTAAACTTGAATCAGCAGTTGTTTCTGGGTCTTCTTCTACAAATATTTTTTCTAGTTTTGTATATTCAATGCGCAATCCATTAGTAATATTTTCATCTGGATAAATAATATCATCTAATGAACCACCCTTTACTCTACCTTGGTTGTCAATAATTCTACCAGCACTACGAACTATTTTGTATAAACGTAGTTTTCTACCAGCTTGTATAAATGCATAGGTTCTATTTGTATCATAGCTCATGGATTGGTATCCTCAGTTACTAATGGTTCTGAAGACATTCTTCTAATTTGTTTATACTTATTATCATCTTCAGTATCTAACACACTTATAGATTTGATAGCAATTAATCCAGGAGGTAAATCATAATCTCTTGTATCTTTTACAATGTTTTGTTTATTTACTTCTGTATCTAATTCGTTGTTAGATTGTATTTCCATTATTGCATCTTTAATATATGCTATTGTTAAATTTGTATCACGAGTATTTGCTCGTTCCATTATTTCTAAAACTTTCATCGTTGAACCCTTTCTGGTCTACGTTGTGATTGTTGTTGTGGTTCAGCAGCCGCTACTGCACCAGTAATACTTCTTAATTCAGCAATAGCACGTTGATAAAAATTTAATGATTGTTGTACTCGTGTATTTGCTAAACTTAAATCTCCTTGAGATACTGATATAACACTAGCCGCCATTTCTGGGTCTTCATCTTCTAGCCAATGTATAGCACTTAAACTTGTTTTACTTGTTGCATCAGTACTCTTTACCCCACCTTCTAAAATCTTTTCAGCATCAGCTACATTAGACAAACGCAACATATCCAAAGAAGCCGCATATAATATAGCGACATTCTCATATTCCGTTAATATCCAAGCATCTGTGTTTTCATCAATAATTGGCGGTGCTGAATAAACAATAACTCCTTTATCACCATTTCCAGCTGTAACTGTGGTGTCTGCTACCGCCCCTGGTTTTGTATAAACCAAATCTGAAGTAGTATCATTATAATCAGGGTCTGGTTTAATAAATATCTTTCCACTTAATTTATAATATTTAGGAAACATTTTTGTTGGAAAGTTTAAGCTATCACTTTCATCAGTTAAATGAATCATTCTATCAGGGATTTCTTGTGCAATTCTTCTTTTTGTTCCATCATAACGATATACTGCTAATACTTTATCATAAGCAATAGAAGAACCATTACCTATAATATTTGTATCTACATCATCTACTACATCTTGTCCATATATTTCTATTTCAGAAGCAACAGACCATAAAAACTTTTCAGGTAGTGATGAAACAATAAATTTTGCACCAGCATTCAAATATTCTACTAAGAAACGAGCTTTGGATTCGTTTCCAGTAATATTATTTACTTTTTCCCATAATCTCATAATTCAATCCTTTTCGCAGTCCACCCCCCAAAGGGAGAAAGGAGGTAAAGAACCTTCAGGGGGCGACCACAAATTACCTACTTAGTACTTTAGTACCAAATAGCGTGTGATTCTGGCATCATAAATTCGAAACCAGCCTCAGTTAATATCATATCGACTCTTTTATCGATACCTGAGTTCTCAAGAGTTTGAACTCCGACATAGATAGAAGTGTCTCTATTAACCCCATTAGCAACAAGAGGTCTGTATTTAACATTGTTCATGTTAACAGCTAAGATTTTAACGTGAGAACCATCTAGTGCAATACATCTTGATACATTTAAATCACCATATACTGTTGAGATAGTTGTTACATCTAAGCCCATAACTTTCTTACGTCCAGTTACAGCTAAGTCAGCTCTAAATTGTCCGTCAATGCCAATGTTGTTACCAAAGAATCCACCTAGTTTGTGTAACCAAGTGTAAACCTCAGTAGAACATAGGAATACAGTCGCTTTATCATTGTTGTATCTTGGGTCTTGATATTGAGACATATCTTGTAGGAAGTCATCAATACTCTTACCACTTGTCCAAGAGAAGATGTTTCCATAATTCAAGACATAGTCAACCGCACCCTGGGTATGTTGAATCCCAGCAGAATCACTCATTTGACTTGAGAATAATCCAGCGTGTTCAATGTCCCATTTGTGTTCAATTAACTTTTCTTTCCAAGTTCTTGCCCACTCGTTTGGTTCATATTTAAGAGCTGTTGCTCTAGCTGTATTAGTCATACCAAATTCAGTTCTGAAAATCTGAGTTTGTCCATAACCAGTTGAATAAGGGTTGTCTTTCCAACTTTTATTTAGAAGTGAAGAACCTTCAGCGTAAGATGTACCTACAACCATAGTTCTTTTACCTTCTAGGTTTTCAGCAATGTCTAGATTGTATACTTCACAAACTGGGTCATCGCCTGAAAAGGAAGCCAAATAAATGTTAGCAGTTGAGTTGTTTGCAGCTTTAAGAACTGTTGCTTCAACTTTTTTAACTTCAGCAGTTGCTGAACCGCCACCACCTGATAGGTCTGCAGCTTCTTGAGCGCCTACAACGTCAATTCTTACAAGAATGTAATCTTTAACTGCGCCACCGCCATCAACATCAGAAACAGGTACTTTAAGAATTTGATTTGGCATCAAAAACTCAGGAGCTGTTCCTGCATCACCTACGTGAATTTCGGTATTTGAATTTCCTTGAATGTTTTGAATGTTACCTGCTGAATAGTAATCACTAGCAACAAATAATTCAACACTTTGATTAGCCGCTGTAATAGGAGCATCACTTGTGTCTTTAATATCTGCTGAAGTAAATACATCAGTTGTACCATTATTAAAACCTACTACATAGACGTATCTTTTCATAAAAGAATGTCTTTTTTCGGTATATTTGAATTGTGGGTCATCAGTTGGTTTTTTCGCTAAAGTTGAAACCAATCTGAAGAAAGGTGTCTGAGATAGAGCTAATTCTGAAAATCTTTCAGAAAAGTCATATCGTCTACGTAAATCTCCAGTATCTAACGCTGAACCAGCAATTCCGCTAAAACCACCTTGGCTTAATGCTGTACTATCAACAATTGCCAAAGGGCTTGTTTTGGGATAACTTGTATCTGCCATTTTTAGTCCCTCCTAAGGGTATGTTTAGGTTATTATATTATACTATCTAACCCAGTACCTGTCGAAAGCAACTTATCAAAGACGGCATCGTCTACTGATTTTTCTTCTCTTTGTGCGTTCCCTGATGATGCAATACTTGTTGGCATTTGCCTAACGTTCTTCATCTGATTAATTACTTCATTTCTAGTATTATTAGCTACCGCTTGGTCTCTATTTTCTCTATTCTTTAAGTAATAAACATCTTCTAAAGTAAGTTTGTGTGATTTTGCATAATCAATTAAATCTTCGTATTGTTCTTCAGAAACATTATGTTTAACTTTAAACTCTTGTTCCTCAGAAGCTCTACGTGATTGTTCTGATTGTTTTTGAGCAAAATCATTCAATCTTCTTTGCACCACTCCATCAACAGTTGCATTAAACAACTTTGCTGATTCTGAATTAGGGTCTGACACAGCTTCGTCATAATCAAAGACAAAATCTTCGTCTAATCCTAATTGCTCTTTTACACTTGTAGGTGCTGAGCCACCACCCTGAAAATAACCTCTAACGTGAGAAATTAAATTCGGGTCCTCTTTCATAGCATTTAGTAAAGGCATATAAGGTTCTAACTCTTTTAAACGAGTGTTAAGTCGTTTAGCTTCACGAGAAGAATCACTATATCTCTTTTCTAAATTTGCTACATCCATTTCTGGATTAGCTACTTGCTCTTGTTGTTCAGGGTTCCCTTGAGGGGAAGTTATCTGCGTCTGTTGAGCTGGTTCTGGACTATCTTGGTCCAGGGTTTCACCCATAACTTGTTTATCAAGCTGAGAAAAAAAATCTTCTGCAACAGTATCATTACCTTCATCTTGAGGGGCTAACTCTTGATGCTGTTTTCTTTCCGCATCATCAATCATTAGGTTGTTCTCTATGTTTTCCATACTGTAAATCTCCTTAATTTACTATTATTATTCTGTATTATCAACGTTTTTATTTGATAATTCTTTTTCTCTATCTGTCATACGTTGTTGCAATAGTTTTTGTTGTGCAATAGTCTTAGTAATTTGTGAATCTATTTCTCTACTACCTTCGTCTATTCTATTTTGTATTTCAGATTGAACTACTTGTCGTTGTAATGTTTCAATAGTACTTTCTCTATCTTTCAATGTTTCAGTTAGACTTTCTAGCTGTGATTGTAATTGGCTATAAAGTGATTTACGTTGTAAAATAGATTTCTTGTTACGTATATCAGTATGTTCTAGCATTGCTATATCATCTATAAGACCAGATTGATACCATTTGAAGTATTCATCTAATAATGCCCAACGATTAATTGGTTGTGTTGCACCAGCTACAATACGAATATCAAATTGAGCGGCGCTATAATCGTTAAAGCGTTCTACAACTTCTCCAAAATCATTGTACATAGGAATATTAATAGATACTTGTTCTATTTCACCTTGTGTTTGACCAGCTTCTGGTTGTACAATTCTAAACACTTTCTGTGATGTATAGGTAAATTGTGCAATATCTTTAAACACGTGTCCTAAATGTTCTAGGGCTGGTTCTACACAATTGTTTACCCATTGTCTAATTCTTCTTGTTCCATATTCATCCATTGCTAACATACCACGATAAGTTTCGTGGCTATCTTGACCAACACCTTGCATACTAGATGAAATACCACTAATGTATTCTATATCTGCTTTACCTTGTTGAGTTACAGTATAAAACGCATTATTAATTGGTAATGGTTGTACTGGTGTAGGTGGAGTAAATCCTTGTCTAAATTTTAACATCGCACCTGGAGCAGATGAATATTTTTCCCATTCTTCTTCATCTACAGCACCTTCGGTGTATAACCATCTTAGATTACTTGCAAGATTTGCATTATGTAGCATAATTTGATGTGCTTTATTGATTTCTCTTTGTTTACCAATCATAGGCAATACTGCACTCATAGGAAATGGAGTATTAGTATGCATATATGGTATTGGAACAATTGGATAATCTTTAATTGGCAATATTGTTTCGTATAAATACATATCACCAGCACTTGCACACATTTTTACTTGTGTTTTGTAAAACTCTACCGCTTCTACTAATTTATTTCTAAACATTGGACTTTTATTCAAATCATCAAACTCGTCTTTTGTCATTACTTCTTGTATAGTTTGTGTCTGAGCTTGAACCATTTGTGCTTCCATTAATGCCATTTGTTCATTAATCTGAGCAGCCATTTGTTCTTGTGTTTTTTGTAATTCAAGTTCCATACGTTCTTCAAGCATTTCACCTTGTGCTACAAGTCCAGCTAATTCTGTTTCACGTTCTTTTAAACGCACATCATTTTCTTGAGCCATCATTTCAACATTTGATTTAGCTTGTTGTTTAATAGCTTCTAATTCTTCAGGGGTCGGTGTTTTCTTTAAAAATACATTAACAAAAGGTACACGTTCTTTTGTGTACACTTCATAGTAATCTAGAATTTCATCTTGTTCGCCTTCTAATGTATATGCTTCTTGCTCTACATCGCCTGGTTGTATATTTGTAGATTCGTGTATATCACGCATTGAATAATTTTTTGTTTCAGCATTTCCTGAAGCTCTAACAATTTTACGTTTAAAATCAGGAAACATTTTTAGAAGTTGTGTTTTAGGTAAATTCTTTTGAACGATGATATAACTTGCATCTCTATAAAGAAAGTCTCTACTCATAGGGTCTACATAGACATCATAAGGGTCAATAGTTTTGAATACTACTTCACCCATACCTTTATCAGCATCAGGGTCAATATCTACTCTAAAAAATCCTACACCTTTTACTAAAGCATCTTGTATAACATTACCAAACAAACTTTTACCACCAGATAAATGCCAACAATATTCAGCAACCATAGAGTGTACGTGTGCAATATCAGTATCACTACCATCTGTACCTATTGCTTGCCACTTTGGATTGTTTGCTGTAACAAAGTATTTCATAATTTCAATCGCTGGTGTAATACGATTGATAATAAAGTCTGGCATACCACCTTCTCTTAAATCTTCTTGTTCCTCAGCAGTAAGTTGTTCGTTTAAATAAAAATCCATACATTTTTGAGAATCCATAAACCATTTTTTACGATAATAACTATTTGATTTTTGAAACAATTCTCTATTTTGCAATGCTTTGTTTTTTCTACCTTTTTTAGCCATAATTATTTCTTCTTAACTATTTTTTTAATTTTACCATTATGTGTTCTTGCAAATTTATGTTTTTTAGTTTCTCTAATTAAAGTTCCACTATAACGTTTGCCTCCCCACATCCAACTTACTTTTTTAGTCATTTCTTTTTTTTGCCTTTTCCTGTTTTTCTTTTTTTAGGCGGTCTACCTACTTTAGTTCCGTATGTTCCTTTTCCGTATGGCATAATAATCTCCTATTAATCTTGTATCTCAAAATGCGGTAAATCATCAAAGTTATTATCTTTGACTTGTGTATCAGAATCCCAATCTCCACCCCAACGAATATTATATCCTAATGAAGTAGCTATTCCTTTTACAAATCCAGCAAAATATGTAAATCGTTCTCTATCTTTCCAATCTACTGGATAAGGAGCAACGTCTACAGCCATTGATGGATATTGATTATGTTTTCCTTTTGGATATTTTAGTTTACTAAATCCTTCTTCAAATAATTTGTTCTGTTCTTCTTCTCCACGATGTCCTTGTAATACAGTACAATCAAAATCTTCTACAACTTTTTCAAATATCTCAATTAATCTTGGGTCGCAAGTATTTAATCGTTTCTTTGATGTATTTCCAAATTCAGCCATTATTGTTTTTTAATTGCCTCAAAAATATTAAATTTATTTAATTTACTTTTAGCTCTTTGAACAGTATCGTTATAAATTTCTCTATTTGTTCTTGCTTCAGGAAATACTATTTTATATTCTTCGTCTGTTAAATTATTAATACCACTTTGCCATTTTTTGTACAATGCTTCGTTTCCGCTTTCTAATAAATGTGCTGGGTATCCTTGTTTTTTTGCATACATAATATTTGAAATGTATTGGTCATCAAATCCTTTTTGCAAATATTCATTATATTGTCTATCAGCTTTTGCAGTTTGTGGACCATAAATTCCATCTACTTGAACATTAAAATTCATATTTTTTAATTTTTGTTGAAATTCCATATCCTTTTGATTTTTTGTATATGGTTGTGCGGCAGTACCCATTTGACTAAAATCTTGCATATATCTAGGAGTTTTCATTGGAGCAGCTTGTGAAGGACCAGGATTTTTAATAGAACCATCTTGATTGTATTCTATTGTACCTATAGGTTTTTCTAGCTTTGGAGTAGGCATTGGTTTAAATGCATTATCTCCAGGACCATCATTAAATTCCAAACCAGTCATTATAGGTTTTTCCATTCTAGGTAAATCTCTTTGTTTCTGTTGTCTTAATAAAAATGCCTCCATTGTCTCGTTTGCGTATTTTTTGTCTTGTGGCATAACTTATTCCTTATTTTTTATAAACTTTTTCCGCACCTGCAATACCAAACGAACCTAAAGTAACCCAAACAAACGAATTGTAAATATAATCATTAACTACTAATTCTACACCTGCAATACCTAATACTAAATCTACAATTCCAAATACACACATTAGTGCAAAAGAAATAAATCCAATAATAGCTTTTTCGTTATATTCGTTGTCGTCTTTAAATAAATCCCACATTATGCTGTTACCCAACTTTTTGCTTTTCGTTTTGGTTTATACCATTTAGGCTTACCACTTGCACCATCTTGTTTATAATTAGGCGGAAAAGCGTGTAAATTCGCATAATATAAACTCTCAATGGTGTCATCGTGCGCCATTCTTGGTCCAAATGTAATGATTTCGTTAATTAAATCAAACATATTTTCTCTTAAATATAAAGAACCTGTACTAAAAATGCCAGATAAACCTGAATAAATTCTATTTCTTTTCTGTTGACCTCCTGGTTTTTCAGGAATTACGCTAATATCATAACGATTAATTCTTCTCCTTTCGTCATTTAACGCTTGAAAAATACTTCTATTCATAGCAACATCTTCTACAGTAGCACTTACACAATTATACTTGTTATATAATTCAATAATATAATCTACTACTCCTTTTTTATCCATAATACTTCCATCAGGATTTTTTGTACCAATAGTTGGAATACTACGATGACGTTCATATTCTAATACATAGCGATTGTTATTAGTGTCTACCGCAATTATCATAATAGCACTAAAGTCTGATTCTTTTGTATTAATATCCGTAGCAGGGTCGCAGCCAATAAATACATTGACTGGTTTTCTATCTCCGTCCATTACTAAATAACTTTGTTTTTCTTCGCTATTATATTCGTAATACCCTTCCCAATACTTCAAATGTTTTTGTGTCCAAACAGAATCTTCTTCTGATTGTACTTCCATCATATACTCCTGATAAAATTTTGAAGGTGTACCAGAATCGTGATAGAATTTTTTCTTTTCTTCTAATTTTGATATTGGAAACCAACTATCCCACAAGGACGTACCATCGGGTTGAATTGCCTTATACGTAATTACTCTCCACGCAAAATCTTCTTGCTTTTTCTGACTACGTTCGTAATTAATGATGAGATTATTGATAAAGCTATCAAAGTGCACAGGAGTACCATTGACCCTAAGACGACCAGTATGAGGCTCAATAGCAGGATAAACAACAGCAGTAACGAGGTTGCTGTTTTTAGCCCTTGCTTCAGCCGTGATAGTATTTGCTTCGTGTTCAAAGTCGTCCAAAATGATGAGGTCGTATCTTTTATGTAGTTTACTACCTCCTCTAATACCCGCAACATTCGATTTACTAATAAGTTTACATCCATTTGTTAACTCCACATCTTCTTCTGTCCATTTTTTTCCTTTAAGATTCCCAAAATAATATTTGATAGAATCGTTGTACTCAAAATGGTATTTAATATAATCCATATTACCCGTACTTAGTTTTTGTGTCGCAGACACCCACGCATAAAATAGCATATCGTCTTTGGGACAAAAACAAAAGTCTTTGATAATAGAGCATTTCGTAAGAACTGTCTTCCCGTGTCCTCTTGGTAGAATTACTGCTAATTGTTTGACGCTATTATCATCAATTGCATCCGCCATTTCATAATGAAACGCAGGAGTTTCACTACGCATGAAGTCATCGGGAAGAAACAGTTTTCCAAACGCTATTAAGTCTTTACTCGCTAGGAGTAGAGCTTCTTCCGCTTTGCTTACGTTTTTCTTGTTTATGTTCATTTGCTTTTACTTCTTTTTCGATAAATTTGGTTAATTTATCTTGGTGTTTATTCATTCGTATATATTTATCTAACACATCATCTAGCATACGCATATGATTTGCAACAAAGTTAATACGATTTTCCAACTCTTTGATAGAACGAACAATGTCGTGCTTTGTAAGAGTCGGTTTATTACGTTTTGCCATTTATCCTCCTTGACCTACGTAGCGTTTCTTATAATATTTCTTAGACAATTTGTTTCCAAATTTGGTGTTCTTTGATTGTCCTTGTCGTGTTTTTTTCTTTTGCACGTTTCGGATTTTCTCATTACCAAATACTTGTCTACGAGCCATTATTTTTTCACCTTTCTCTTAGTCGTTCTTTTTTTGGTTGTTTTCTTTTTGCCTGTAGCATACTTTCTTCTACTATTACCTGTTTTTAATTCGTCTCCGTTCATAGTAAACATCTCCACAATTGCTTTTTTTATTTTATTTAAATTAAACATTAGTTCTCCCAACAGTTTATTTGTTCTTTTGTAAATTCCATTGTAATCCAACCCGTACGCTGAATGCCATAAAATGAGTATCGTGCATAATCTGCGTAACGCATAAACGACCCTCCTCTTACATACCATTTACGTTTAAGTGTTTCTTCTCCGTTATCGTCAATCGTTAACGAATCCATTGGTTTACAATATAGTTGGTGATTATGTCCTAAGAAAAAGACATCTCCGTCGCTATAGACAGATGCCATTTGATTTAATTCATTATCACCATTCTTTGCGCCGCTTTTTCCGTGTCCACTTACTAAAAACCAGTCTTTACCTTGAATACTAATCTTTGCATATCCTGGTAATCTAAAGTAAGGTACATCCATTTCAGCCGCTAAAGTCTTACAGACATCAAAGTCTAAAATATTAAAACTACGTAAGTAGTCGTGGTTCCCGCCACGAATAAATAGGCATTTATCCGCAATTGGTTGCACCAATTTTAAAAAGGCGGTGTATTGGTCCTCAGGAGCCATAGATTGTCCACGCTGATTAATATTATAATTTGGTGGAATCAGTTCAATCAAATCACCATTACCAAACCATCGTGCATTGGGGTCTTCGTAGATAATCTTAATTGCTTGTTGAAACTTTTGCAAATCAAATTCGTTCGCCCCAACGTGTATATCCGTCAACCCGTGAATACGCAACCTTTCATCACTTGACACCTGAAAGATTTTTCCAGGTTCAATATGTTTGGCATCATATTCTTTTACATCAGAAGGAATAGGTATAGAAAACCATTTCCCACAAGACTTACAACTAAATTGTTGTTTGACTGTTTCTTTGTTTCGTTTTTTCCCTTCTTTTTTTGTTAGCATACTGCTACAATGTGGACATATCATCAGTTTCCTCCTGTGGTTCCACTTCATCTTCAAAGGCATCAGGTAATGCTTTACGCTGTGCACTTTCTATTTGGTCTGGTGAAAATCCTTGGAACAACCCTACAACACCTGTGTCAATTTTCTTGACTTGGTTTCCTAAAGTACCAATTGCTTTTCCCAATTCTTTTAATGATTGTAATGCAATATTTTGGTCTTCACTAGTATCAGCTAGTTGTTTTAGCGACCCTAAGATATATGCGTGGTCAATTCCTAATTGCTTTGCTATATCCTTTGCACTTTTCTCTACTTCACTCATCACTCTCTCCTGTTTAAGTAATATTACTGCTTTTTTTCGTGCTTTTTGTGCATTGTCTTCTTTAAACGTTTGCATATATGCACTAACTGCATCCGTTCCTACCGCAACTTGTGTTGCAAATAATTTTTCTCTTTGAGTACATTTGGTTCGTTTCTTCATTCGTTGCGCACCCGTTAATAAGTCTGGATTGGTAGAAAACGTATATCTATTTGGGTGTTTATCAAAATCTGTATCCATAAAAGTTTTAGGTTTATTTAGAAATGTACCTACAATTGTTCGGACATATCCGTTTGTAAGTTTATAATTTTTTGTATCACCAGGGTGGGACATTGATTTTGCTTTTAAGATTTGAACAATATTACCATCATCACTATATACCCAATCCCCCTCTTTAGCTGTTCTCCAATCTTTCACAATAGGAGTATCTTTATCATAGTGTTCGTAAAATTCTTCCAAGGTTTCATAGACATAATGGCGTTTATATTTAATGGTATTCGATTTCATTTCTTTTTACTTAATTGTTTGTGCAACGACTCAATTAAATACATTACTTCTTTATCTACCCAATATTTATTTCCATTAATTTCTAGCGGTACTTTTTTTATTTCTTCTTCCATATCAATTGTAGACAATACCATATCTTCATCTTCTAAGTCGTCATTTTTAAGCCACTTATGAATTTTAGATAGTTTTTCTATCTCTTCTAAGATATTCAATTGGTCCTCTACAGGAAGCCTTGATAACCATAATATTCCGTATGCCATATTTTTTTCCTTGACAAGCACGTCCAAACCCATTAACTTAACAGGGTTATCTACCCGTTATCTACTAGTATATACTAGTAAATAATTAGTAAATAATATTTATTTCTTTTTCTTTGGTACTTTCTTTTTCTTTAAAAGTTCGACCAACTGTTTATTCAGACGTTTTTCAGATTCTTCTTGTTGTCTACGAGCAACACCTGTTAATCCGTCTCTACGAATATCTTTAGAAGTTATTGTCATAATACACTAATATAAGTAATAAAACCCATGTGTTCCAACATTTTTTTTAAGCATTTTGAAATAGACCTATACACACACACCCTACCCCCCTTAGTGGGATTATCGATATCAATTTTTCAATTATGAGGAGAAATCAATTATGGCTAAAGCGAATACAAACGCTACTTCTCCAGCAATAGATGAGAAACAGTTAATGTTAAGATTGTTCAATGTTCAGGTACAACTGAAGATGGCTGGTCTTACTAAGCGTCTCAACTCTAGAGCTGGATTACCAGGTTGGTTAGTAGATAAAGAGATTAACTCTTTGATAGACTCAGCGAAGCAAATGGGACTTACAGGTGAAGGCTCAGATGTGAAAGCATCGCTAGAGGAATTTAAAGAGATAGCTTCATCTATCCAACCTAGTTAGTCTAGTAGCTAGTTATGAATTAAGATTCGGGGTTTAGTGCACCTGGCAACAGAACGCACTTAGTTACTTTATTTATTATTATTATTATCATTCTATTACAGATACAGTAATATTGTAGGTGATATGGCATATATACTTACATATTTTAGGTAGATACGATAGATATAGTTTAATAAGTAAAGATAAACACCCTATATACTATAAACTTTTAAGTAAACATGGGTAAACAACAATAGATTTACACAAATCGCTTAAATACGGCGTTATTTTCTAAATGTGATATGTCGAGTCGCACTAGGAAATATAATACAACCTATGCATATTCTTATGCGTAAAAAGGAACAAATATGAAAGTAGAACAAGTAAAAATAGTTCGTAAGATGAATAACTTACTATGCGGTGGTTATATGACCAAAGGCAAAGTAGAGATTGTTTGTGATTTCATGCGTAAATATAATATCGATTGTACTAATGAAGATATTGATACGTTCTTACGCACTATTAGTGTAATAGAAGATTACAATTAGTATTCATATAACTTGGCGGAGTTATGCCTCTTGTGGGCGACCGTAAACTACGTGGTTAATCCAGGAAAGTAGTTGAAACGTGACCAGTCTTATATAGTATTATTTATAATGCATAGTAAATAATCATTTACAATCACGGTATGTATAAGATGAATGAAATATTTGCACAAATCGGTTATATAAATCCAGGCATCAATGCATAACAAAACCAATAAGTTTTTTTTCTCGTAGTAAGGACCTTTATCGCTCATTACCTCGTTCCTTTTCTTAGTTGTTTATCAGTTAGGTTGGTAAGGGTCCAAAAATTATTAAAATACGGCTATATAAGTGGATAATAATGTAACACCGCACATAATCCACCTTGAGGCAATTGGATATCAAAAGTATATCTGAGTAGTTAGGCAATGGTCAAATGACTGAGCAAACCTATGCTAATCAAGATACCGAACAAAGATAAGCGCAGGTGTATCTTAAGTGGTATTGTAGGGGGATAGCTTCCCAATGCGTAGTCCTACTATAGACGTATTTTAATATGTTTAATCAAGTAAAATGAAAGTAGGTAATTATGAAAGTAAAAAAATGGGAGTATCAGCAACGTCAAACTCCAAATAAACAATCGTTGCATTATAAGAACTTTATGAAACAATATAGAGCTTATAATAGATTTATTGACAGATGGGGTAGATTACCAATGCAAAGTAATACTAGTAATCGTAGACCTATTGCAGAACGTAGATTATATCAATGGGCATCACAGATAAAACATAAAATGCAACAACGTAAACTTCCGCAATGGAAATATAATCTATGTACAAATATTTCTGGTTGGGAATGGAATAGACAAAGTAATGTGTGGACACAACGTTATTTAGAGTGTAAAGCATACATAGAACAATATGGTCATACTCCAACACAGATACGACCAGAACGCTTTCCAAAAAGAATATATAAAGGAAAATGGATTTCACCAATAGATGCACAACTACATACGTTATCTATATGGGTAATGTGTCAACGTAGAAAGTTTAATAAAGGTGAATTATTGCCACAAAGACTTAATGCATTGATAGACATTGACTTTGATTTTGAGCCTAATATGGGACCAAGAGACGGTAATATAAACGGAATGGACACTATGGAAAACATCAATAGAATAGTAGAGGAGAATGATTATGTCTAAACCTTATCATCAGTATTATAATGAGATACAAGCTACTGATAAACGTAAAAGTATCGCTGTTCTTTCAGCATATAAACGATATAGACAAGAAACAATGTTAGGTCGTATTGCAGTTAGAATGGATAGTTTAATTGATTTACTAAGAAGGAGGACTTAGTATGGGATTTGATTTAATAGCAAAAAAACCAAGCTCAGAACAATATAGCGACTATCGATTTAATGTCTGGGGATGGAGATTACCTTGGAACTATATTTGTCATTTTGCACACGATGAATTACTCAAGAATAAAAAACCAGTAATTATAGATGAATCTATATGTAAAGGTGGCGGATATAATGACGGAACTACAGTTTCAAGTGAACAAGCAAAAAAGATAGCAGAAATTATCTTTAAACACGATAAAGATGGTACGCTGGACGAATTGGAAGACTCAAATAGAAATGATAGACTTGAAGCAAATAAAATTAATAAAGAACTAGAAAAAAAGATGGATAAGTTAAAACAAGAAGTAGAAAAAGAGACTGGAAAGTCTGGACTTGCTCCTATAAACTATCCAAAGAAATTTCGAGTAAAGTATGATGAGTTATCAAATCAAAGAGATTGGCGTTCTTATTATGGATTTAATAAAGAAAGTATGTTATCATTTGCAGAATTTATGAAACAATCTGGAGGGTTTGAAATATGGTAAATAAACAAAGCCAAAAATATCGCATCTTAAAGCATTTAAAAAAACATAGACGCATCACGTCAATGGAAGCGTTTACAAAATTTAATGCTACAAGACTTAGTGGTATTATATACAATCTTAGAGAAGATGGATTTAACATTAATACAGAGCGTATTGTTAAGAATGGAAAATCGTTTGGACGATATTATCTAATTGAAAACGATACAAATGAATCATTGTTACATCAATATTTCTTACAAGATTGGGCAGTAATTAATGGTTAGCACTCTACTTGTTTTACTTGGTGCGTAAACGAAAGGTTGGGGTATATTCTTAGTGGATATACCTTGACTTTTTCTATTGATATTGCTATATTTAGAAACATTTCTAGGAGGAAATATATGATAGATATTCCAAAAATATATAACGATTATCTACAACAAAAAAACAAAGAAAATCGTGAAAAGTACAAAGATTACCAAGGGTGGTTTAGTGCTAGTAGCGCAGGTAGTTGTTATAGAAAGCAGTTGCATAGACAACAAGATTTGACATTAGAGCCTTTAGAAGAAAAAAGTGCAAGACTTTTACGATTAGGAACTCTAGTACATGCAGACTTTGAACAAGCATTAAAAGATTGGGACATACAAGAACACGTAGATAAACCTGATGAGATACAAGTATTTACAGAACATAGAATAGAAATACCTGAACTCAATGTAATGGGGCATCTAGATATTGGTGTTGTCAATCGTGAAGGTGAAATGATACACGTATATGATATTAAAACCGCAGGTGCTTGGAAATGGCGTATGAAGTTTGGTAGAAATCCAGACAAGAATCCTAGTACAAATTATGAGTTACAGTTAGCTACATATGCTATAGGACTAGGTAACCAAGAAGATATAACTGATGTGAGATTATCCATTATGTGGTATAATAAAGATAATTCACAAATGAAAGAAGAGCCAATTTCTAATATGTATATGGAAGCGGCTTTCGACTATTGGACAGATTTAAATGAAACAAGCGATAATATAAAGGGTGAGGCAGAAATGCTAGACCCTGGAAGTGAAAATGTTCCCGTATATAATTGGGAATGCAAATATTGTGAGTTCCAAGGAAAATATTGTCCTGGATTATATAATATTTAAACACTAGAAAGGAGGAAATCTAGTGGAAGAAGTAACGATACAAGAATGTAGTATTTGTCATCAAGATATAGATACACAAATACTATCAAGGATAAATCCATCTACAGGAGTAGAAGTAAGAGATGTATACTGGACGGAGGGACACAACGCTGAACCAGTTACAGATGGTAGATGTTGTACAAGTTGTAATAATGATGTTGTAGTGCCTGAACGCATTAGAAGACTTCAGGTGGAGAATGCATATGACGCTTGATACATATAAGAATCCTAAGAATTGTTGTCTTTGTGGAGAGAAATTAGGAAATCCTTATGGATTCAACGCAGAGCCAATAAAAAATGGAAGATGCTGTGCAGTATGTAATTACCAAGCAGTATTACCAACACGATTAAAACTATTCGTAAATCAAACAAAGAAAGAAGGTAAACACGATGGCAAACGTAAATAGTAAAACTTTTGGAGATGTAGTTGTTTATGAAACTGAATGGCGTTCATTTCTAGAAGTGCAGAAGTCTGGAAATCATAATATGATGAGTCCAGCAGCAAGAGTAGAAGGAGGTTGCGACAAGGAAACTTGGTTTGCAATGCTATCTAATTATGAAACACTTGAAAAAGAATGGGGTAACAATGAAACAGAATAACGTATTTGAAGTACTAAGTAAAATAGACGTCAAAGAACACATTGAGAAGAAAGGTAATTTTAGCTATCTTTCTTGGGCTTGGGCTGTAAGAGTATTACTACAGCACTTTCCAGAAGCAACTTGGCAAGTACATACTTTCTTTGATAACAGCGTAGAAACACCTTATATGCGTACTGAAGCTGGTGCATTTGTACAAGTATCAGTAGATGTAGAAGGAATACGAAGAACTCAAGTACACCCAGTATTAGACCATACAAATAAAACTGTATTAGAACCTAATGCTTTTCAAATAAACACAGCAATACAACGTTGTTTAGCAAAAGCAATAGCATTACATGGATTAGGATTGTATATCTATGCTGGTGAAGATTTGCCAACAGCTCCTGATAAATTAAATAAAGAGCAATATGAATCAATCTTTGGATTGTTGAAAATAATTGACGATAAAGAGTTAGAGGCAAAAGTAATTGAACAAATTGGTGATGAAACTATCAATGATGCTAACTTTAAAGCGGCGTATGCAAAACTGAAACGCAAAGCTAATAAGGTAGGTGCAAAATGAAGTTAGAAGAAATCAACAATACAGACAATTATAGAGATGATGTATACAAAGTAAACGCAAAATACACAATAGGTGTCAATGATGGTAAAGAATTTCGTGAAGCTACCTTTACTGGTACAAAGCTATATCACGGAAAACCAATAATGACATTTGTTATGTGGGGTGGTACACGTAATGGTCATCTAAACTTAAATATTAACCAAAGTTATCTATCCTATGCGATAGAAGAGCCAATGGAGGTAGACCAAGATGGGTAAATTTACTCGTGAAGACGCAAAAGCGATGCTAGATGCTGGGAAAATAGACCAAGAAACTTTTGACGAAATGGAAAAAGATGGTGCGTTTTCTAATTCTAGAAGAAGTACAACACGTTTTATTGAAACAGCAGATGGAACTTGGGTTTCTCCAAGACTCTATTTTGATGGATTAGGTAAAGCACAATACAGCGAAAAAATGCTTGAATTAAAAACAAAGGTAAATTCTTTATTTCAAGAATATACCACAACTGAAACTGGAGACACTAAATGAAACCGATAGAAAATGCAATATACAATGAAAGTAAAAACACATATAAACCAATACCTGAAGGTACATATCCAGCTCATATTAGCAAGTTTGAGTCAAAAGAATATAATGGTGCATATGTATTTAATGTAACTTTTAAAGTAGCAGAAGAAGCCAAAGATATTGAGTTTGCTGAACAGCAGAAAGATAACAATGGTAAATTAGTACCAACAGGTGCTAGTGTTACTGGACAACAAGCTGTAGGCAAGGAATATCGTACTGATAAAGGTATATGGTTAACACCAAACTTATCTGAAGAAGATTCTTGGAAAAACAAACGTTATGCTGAGTTCTTTGCAAGTATTGGTATGGCTTTTGGTAAAGACGACAATGGTAATACGCAATTACAAATGGTTGAAGAAGCTGATGTAATGGGTTTACCTTGTTTAATTCAGTTAGTCAATACTGAGTTCAAAAATGCAGATGGCGAAACTCGTTCATCACTTAAAGTAGGTAAAGTACATAAGTGGGAAGACGGAGAACGCATTAGTTCTGATGAATTGGAAGCAGATGACTTACCATTCTAATTACTAGACAGCGGGGTCGGTGAACTATAATCAATTGATTATCTTCATATATAACAGACCCCAAGTCTAATATTAAAGAGAGCTTCTATGGTAGCGAAACTCCACATAAACAATGAAATATATCTGATGGATTCATTTATCTCTTTGAAATATAATGTAAAAAATGTAATTTATATGAGGGTTCAACGTATTGAGATTAACCAGGATATTCCTGGTCATGTAAATACTGGTATGGCTACTTAGAGCCCTCGTATAAAAGGAGGAATTTTGGATAAACTTAAACAAGCACAAGAATTGTTGCGTGTAAATACTGTTTGGAATGGAATCATAAAACGAATAAAAGATAGTTTGGATATTGGTTCTAGTGAAAAAGATTTAATAGACGATATTGTGCAAATTGAATGGGCGAAGGAAAAACGCAATGAACGAAGCAGTAATAACAATTAAATTAAGCGATAGTGAAGTAAACTTACTTACAGAATGCTTAACAAACACCACCTTAAATGGTGAACACAAACAACCAATTAAAAAACTAACAGATGATTTCTTAGTAATACAAGAACTTGTAAAGACTGAAAGAAGAAAACGTCAATTATTAGATAGTAGAAAATCAATGGATTTATCAATTGTAAATCCTAATTGTGAGGTATGCGATGACTGAATGGAAACCAGTTCCAAAGAAAGGATTAGTATACTTAAAAGACTTACCAATTGGAAGTAAATGTGAAGTAAATGGTCTTACCGTAATGTTAGTAGATAAGGGAATTAATTGCGATGTAGTTATTTTGAGTAAAATAAATAATGAGTGGTATAATATGCACGAATCTTATTATAGCGGTAAACATACTTGGTCTAATAAAACCGAAGTAAAACCATTATGAAGTGTGAATGTTGTGGACATATTAACGGAAGAAAATATAATCCACAAAGAAGAATTATCGAACTAATAGAAGCAAGAACACATAACGAAAAATTAAAAGATGTGATACGCTTAATTAGAAAAGAAATACCTTCTGATAAAGATAACCAGAAAACATTTTATTTCTTACAGGCAATATCAAAGATACCTGATGATGCAGTTGAAAAGGTTATACATAATTATATAACAGATGAACACGCATATAAAGGCAAAGGATTTGCTTATTTGCAAAGAATGATTATTGATGGATACGCAAATAGAACTAAGATGTTAGAAAATGAAATTAAACGTTTTGGTAAAACACCAAAAAGAGTAAAAGTAGAAAGAGGAGAGTATAAAAATGTCTATAGTAGCAATGGAGGAAACCCTATTTCCAGTTAAAGAAGTTCCAGCGACATTTATGAAAGCTGAAGGAAAGAAAAGAACTTTAGTAACTGGTACAGGTCATAAATTCATCATAAGAGAAGATACAGGAGATGTATTGTCTTGTATGACTGAAGAATATAAAGTTGTTGATAATAGGTCAGTTGTCAACAAGGTTCAAAAAGTATTAAGAGGTACACAAACAGAACTCGTAGAAGCCAAAACATTTTCTGGTGGACAACGTGCTATCTGGAAGTGGAACTTTCCTAAAACTGAAGTAAAAGTAAACAAAGGCGATTTAATTAATCCACAATTAATTGTTTCTAATAGCTATGATGGTAGCACATCAGTTAATATTATGGGTGGTGCATTTAGATTGGTTTGTTTAAATGGTTTAACTATTGGTAATGTATTGACTAGTAAAAAAGCAGTACATAAAAATAGTAACACTAGTATTGACCAATTAGAGGATAATATTTCTCGAACAGTAGGTATGTTAGTGGAAATCTTTGAAACAGAATTTCCTAATCTGATTAATACCAAGTTAAAGAAAAGACATATTATTGAAATGAGTAAACTTATGCCAAGTGTATACCTTGAAGAGTTTACTAGATATGTTTTGAATAACGATATGAATAATTATTGGGATTTATTGAATGCGGCTACATATGTGTCTACACATTCTACAAATCGTGATAGAGAATCTGTTCATATTATGGAGAATCAGATATATCCTACAATAACAAAATTAGCAAGAGCGTAGGTTCCTGAAACGTAAAAGGTCCCTGAGATTAGACCACTTGATAGAGACTGGCTACTGTACAGAAGTCATATAGAGAACGTAGCGTGACCCTCTCTACAAAGTCTATTCTCTTGCTAGTAAAACTACAGAAGACGCACATGTAATCATTCCTTGTGATAGTTAAAGACCGATAACTATTTAATACCAGGTACACAAGGTTTTGCCTTATTCTGTAGTTAAATTGGGCGGTGATGGATTAGCCAGTAGACTCTAGAGTTTATAAACCGCCTAAATAACCAGGGTAGTATGTAAAGCCGTCACCGTGAGGTATTACTACCCTAAACCTTTGGAGATAAAATGAAATTAAATAGTAGAGAACAAGCGTGGCAACGTAGAAATGAAGGAAAATTAAAAAAAGAATCGCACCCTTCATATAAAAAAATGCAAACAAAAAAAAGCTTTGAAGAAAGGTTAAAAGACTTTAAATTTGTAGACCCGTGGAGTGAGGAGGGTCTTAAGATAGCTGAAGAAAATGCACAAAAGTACGGACGTGCTTGGTGGATATTTGCAGGATTACCTAGAAAATATGGAGCTACTTATCAATCTACTTGGATTGAACAATTTAGAGTAGAACACGTAGAGGAGGATGTATGACAAGTAAATTTGTATGTAAATCTTGTAAAAGCGAAAATGTTTCTCAAAGTGCTTGGGTAAATATTAATACAGAAAAACTTGTAGATTTTGTAGACGATAGCAGTTATTGGTGTGATAGTTGTCAAGAAGAAACAAGTCCAGAAAAAATATTTGATTTGAGAGAAGCTGAGTTTTATGAAGATGGTGTAGATAAATATCCTATCTCATATACACCAACGAAACAAGAAATACAAGATACTAAACAAAATACTGCGTGGAGTATTAAACACGAAGGACACTTGAATAAAAATAATATAATTTTTCATACTAATAAATATCAAAAAATAGTAGAAAAAATGAAAAAAGTTGATGATAAATTAAAAAATGCTTGGAAGAAAAATGATGAAAGTAATAGATGATATTGGGCAAATTTACGACCCAACAAAAGTAAATGAAGATAAAAATATAGATACATTAATAAAAGAACTTGAATTAAAAATTAAAAATCAAGGTATGATTACAAATGCAAGAGATGAGGAATTATTAAGTAATTTAAAGTCTATAAAAAATAATGAAAGGTGAGGAAAAATGGAAAATAAAATGGAATTTATATCTATTAAACTAAATTATAGAACAGATGAAAACGGAATTAGAATATATGATTATGATGAAATGAGAAATCAATTTGAACAGCATATGTTACAATGTGCGGCTAATACACAGGGTGATTTAGATGGTTGGTCTGATAAACAGGCAGATTATGCTATGGATAATATGACGGCTGATGAAGCATTCTTATACGCAAAGGAAATATTCTAATGATAAAAAGAGTTAATCGTAAATCTATGTTAATTAGAGAGTCTGGTAGAAGTAGTGATTTTATTACACCCAGTTTTGGATACGGTTGCTTATTTAAATGTAATTATTGTTATATGAGAAGACACGTAAAGTCTGGTGTAACGATTGCTGATAATACAGATGATATAATAAAAGCTATTATACAACACAGTATTACACTACCTTACCCAAAAACACCAAATCAAACACACGAAACATATTATACATATGATTTTAGTTGCAATGAAGATTATGTATTACACGCAAAATATCACGATTGGAAAAAGTTGTTTGGTGTATTTAAACATAACGAACAGATTATGGGTACTGCAGCAACAAAATATGTAAACAATGACTTATTATCTTTCAACCCTTTACAGAAAGTTCGTATTAGATTTAGTCTAATGCCACAAGAGTTGTCTGATAAACTAGAACCAGGAACAAGTAAAATTATAGATAGGATAAAAGCTATTAATGATTTTATAGAAGCTGGTTATGATGTACACGTAAATTACTCACCAATAATAGTATATGAAAATTCTAAAAAAGCATATGCAGAATTATTTGACTTAGTAGATACGCACGTACATAACTTGTTTAAGCATAAAGTAAAGGCAGAATGCATTTTCTTAACCCACAACGAAGATATGCATAAGTTTAATCTTACAGAAGGCGTAGAAGGCGAAAACTTATTATGGAGAAGTGAATTGCAAGAAGCTAAAACAAGTCAATATGGAGGTCGTAATATCAGATATAAACACGATATTAAAAGACATTATATAAACGCATTTCGTAATGCTATGAAACGACACGTTCCGTGGCAAGAAATAAGATACATATTTTAGGAGGAAAATATGGAAGAAACATTAAAACAAAAATACGATAGAACTAAAATGTGGTATAATTCAGCACAGAAATTACTTATGGGTAGAACCATTGAAAATGTATGGTGGCAAGAATGGGATGAAGACTATCCAGAAGAAGGAACTGGATTAGTATTTGTTACAGACAAAGGTGATGCATTCTTTGTAGGAATGGATGATGAAGGTAATGGTCCAGGTGCTTTACACATTGGTATGGATGAAAAACGTCAAAAGAAACTTAAAAAAGAAGGAATATGTACTTCTTGTTTACCAGTAGGCGTAGAAAGTAATTCATCATATAAAAATATGTGGCTAAAAATGCATGGTTTAGATAATAAAAGCTGGGATGAATCTGGTCATACTGAACTAGAAGAGGTTAAAGATGATAGTTGAAAAAGATATGGTAGGATTAAAAACAAGAAGTAATAATCCAAAACATATATCTGAAGCAATATCTTATATAATAGATAACACTGATTTAAATACTTGTGATGAATGTGGTGTATTAGAATATTCAGATGATTTGAATTGGTGGGAATATATGAACGAAAAAGACCAAATGTTTTGGAGTCAACACAAAAGCGGTGATGCTTTATGTGATAACTGTTGGAGGGATTAATGATTAAGAAATATACATTTGAAGAGTTTTTAAATAATAAACTTGAAAATGCGCAATCATATGCAGGGTGGTTTTGGTTGCAAAACGTTTCAAAGATAAAACAATATCTAAACGAAGACGGAAGCCTTGATGAAATAACAATGCAAGGTGAGTTTAATGAAGAAATAGATATTATTAAAGAATGGATTAACGAATGGAAAAAAAATGAAAAATGATTGTCCAACTATATTCCCATATTACGGAGGTAAGTTTTCTTTATCTAGACAACTTGTTCCTTTATTATATCGTCATCAACGATATATTGAAGTATTTCTTGGTGGTGGGAGTATGTTCTTCCGCAAAAACAAAGCGCAAATAAATATATTAAATGACTTGCATAATGATATAATTAATTTGTATATTTCAGTTGCGGAGGATTTCGATAAATTTAGATACTATTGTAAACACATTCTGTTATCTAGAACTCTTCACGAAAACTTTAGAAAAGAGATACACAACACAACACTAACACAATATCCAGATTACAAAAGAGCGGCATCATACTTTTTTGTATTAAAAACTGCTTTTAACAAAAACCCATATTTGCCACTATCAAATGCGGCTAAATGGAATGATGAAATACTGGATGGCTTAGAAGCAAGTAGAAAAAAGCTAAATGATGTATTTATTGAAAATATGGATTTTAGAAAGTTAATTGACAAGTATAAACCAAATGAAGATGATATGTGGTATTTGGACCCACCTTATTGGGCGGCTACAGATAGAAATGATTACTACATACATTCGTTTACAGAGCAAGACCATATAGACTTAAAACAAATCTGCGACGATATAGATAAAGGCGGGGGAAAGTTTATGGTATCTTATGATGATAGACCTGAGATTTGGGAAATGTATAGATATTATAATATTGATACAATATCAATTAAATATGCTGGTCAATTACATAGCGATGAAGAAAAGAATGAAATCGTGATTACAAATTATATACCAAAAAAAGAACAAATTAGCTTATTTGATGATTAGGAGGAAATATGTCTGATAAGAAAGACTTTAAAGAACTAACTGATATGCATGAAATGCCTAAAAATGAAGAGGCTGAAATTGCAGTATTAGGTTGTATTCTATTAAAGGGAAATGAATTATTTGAACAAGCAAAAACACATATAAGAAACCCAGAAGCATTTTACACAGATAAACACAAAATAATATGGAACGCTTTTCATAATCTATACAAGAATGATACTGCAATTGACTTGGTTACAGTAAGCGGAGAGCTAAAGGACAATAAAGCAGATGTATCAATACATTTCTTGAGTGGATTAACAGAAATGGTTCCACATACCCATCACGTTGAAGCCTATGCTAAAGACGTATGGATGAAATTTATACAACGCAAAGTAATTCATAGTTCAAGATTACTATTCAATGCAAGTATGAATAATAAGAAAGATGTCTTAGAAATTATTCATCAACACGAAAAAGCCATTGAAGATTTGAAAGATACTACACCTAATAAAACTGTAGAAACTGAAGATATTATTGGCGATACAATAGAAACATTGAAAACAGGTAGTAATCTAATACCATTTGGCATTGAACAGCTTGATAAAGCAGCAGGTGGTATGACTAGAAGTGAAGTTACAGTTCTTGGTGGTAGACCAGGACACGGTAAAACAACGCTTGTAATTAATATTGTAAAACGATTATTAGAACAAGGCTTTAAAGTAATGTTATTTAATCGTGAGATGACTAATGTCGAGATGATGAAAAAGATATTAGTTATGGAGTTTCCAGAATTTAGTTATGAAAAGATTCGTAAAGCTGGAAACATTGATACTGAAATTAGTAAGATTGCATTAGCAAAAGAACGACTAGGTGAAAAATACAAGAATCTTATAATGCACGATGATTGTAAAACTCTTGCAGATGCTATGAAAGAGATAGCTAAAGAAAAACCAGATGTTGTTCTTGATGACTATATTCAACTTATTCGTACAGATAATAGTAGTAATAAAGATAGACGTTTTGAAATTGAAGATATTATGTTAGATTATAAGTGGATTTGTAAGAAAATCAATTGTAGTGCTATATTAGTATCTCAATTAAATAGGGAAATTGAAAGACGTATAGACCCTAGACCAAAACTATCAGACTTTGCGGAAAGTGGTGTAATTGAACAAACTGCTGAAGCGGCGTTCTTTGTTTACTATCCTTATGCGGTAGATGATAGAGAAAATGATAAATATGAGTCTGAGATTATTTGTCAAAAGGCTAGATATGGTCAATTAGGTAGTTATACTATGGGCTTCAATGGAGATAAATGTAGCGTTTACTTTGATAGAACAGAAGCTATTAGTGTAATGTCTAAGTATAAGGAATAATGAAAACAAATAAACTATTAAGTATAGACCCTGGATGGAATGGAGCGATTGCTGTTTTCGAATACCATCGTAATCACATATACCTCCAATCTACCAGTAATTGTCCATCCTCCAGGGACGAAAATGATTTAGCAGAAGTATTTAAAGAATGTATGGGCGACTCTGTATCAACAACTCGTAATGAAATTGATATTAGTTCCGAATCGACACCTAAAGTCGTAATTGAAAGGGTATGGAGTCGTCCGTATGAAAGAGGTGCTTTTGCTTTTGGTAAAAACTATGGAATGTGGTTAGGTATAGCGGCTTCCTTTGGGTGTGAAATTATAAGAGTATTACCTAGAGAATGGCAACTTACTATTGGTGGAGGTAAAGAATCTATTCCAAAAGATTATCAAGAACGAAAAAGATATTTTAAAGAACTTGCACAAAATTGGGCAGGTGATAAACATAAAATTACGTTAACTAATGCAGATGCTGTTTGCATAGGCATACATACAGTACAGGAGGTATTGTTTAATGAGTAAAGTAGGAAATGATAGTGAATTATACGCTGAGTATATGCAACAAAAAATGGATGATATTGAATACGAAAAATATCAACAACAAATAGAAAGAACAAAATATAGACGAAAATTTATTACAGACACTAAAACAGACTTAAAAGACTTATATCGTATTAAAAGACAATTAGAAAACACAAAGTTTGATGCTTTCTTACATCCTGAAAGATATCAAGATAAAAAAGACATTATTAAAAAAGTTGATAAAGTAATTAAAATTAATGAGTTCTTCATTAATCATCTTAAAAAATCATACAATTAAGTTTACGCACCAAGTAAACAGACAAATCTAGTGGATAGTTATATTAAAAATATTGTACAGACAAGGTTTATAGCTTATCTAATGCTTCCATTACAGCTTTATTATAATCATATCGCTGTACTTTTTTAGGTTTTTCTTTATCTAAACCATATAATTTTTGAACAGCTGGTTGTACAATTTGTTTTTTACGAGTTTCACTTCTAGGATATAATCCTAATTCACCTTGTAATAATGTAAAGCTATTAATTCCTTTAGACCATTTAGGTATAGTGTTAGTAAACAGACGATGTGTTTGTGTGTTTAATACTTTAACAGCTTCAGACATTTTTTCATTACCAGATAACTCAGACATATCTTGGTATCCAGCCATAAATGCTAATGCAGAATCTTCATCCATATTATAAAATCCCATAATGTTTCCTATCGATACGGCGTCTGATACAAACGGACCACCAAATGTACCTATAATAGGACCTTTACCAAAAAATGCTCTTTTACGAGTTTCTTCATCACCAGCTACTACATCGTGATATGATTTTATTCTTTCCCAAGTATCATTTTGTACAAGGTTCCCTAAATCCATATTTAATAATGGAGCCATAACACCATTGATTGCTAAATAAGTTAATCCTAAACGATACATTCTCCAAGCAGGTTCACTATTCCATTGTTTAGTAAATACAGCGTCAGTACCATCTCTTACAATTTTTCTTTGTAGATTAAAAAAGTTAAATCCATAATGTTGGAACTGTGTTAATATTGCTCCTATTGGACCACGCATAATTTTTGCTTTTGCAAGAGGCGAATAATCAAAATGTAAATTTCTAGTAGCGGCATTACCTTCAGCTTCAGCTACTTTTCTTTTATATTGTTCAAATCTAAATTCATATTCAGTAGCATCGCCTTCTTTAAATATTTTTCTGTTTCTATCTTTACTATTACGTAATTCTTCTACAGTCTCTTTTCTACCTTCTCTTTTTAAATCTCTTTGTAATACACGTTCAAATCTATTTTGATACATTTGTAAATTAGATTCAATAGCTTTCCAAGATAATGCATAACCTATTTTAAATGTCCATCTACGATTAATATTATTTTCAACCCAAGTCATAGGTTTACCTAAAAGCTCAGCAGTCTTTTGTATTTGGTCTCCTATTCTATCACCCATAGACACATCTATAACTTCTTCATATGTTTTTGTTCTTTCGTTATATTCTGTACGAGTGAACTTCATACTACCATAAATATCTGTAATCTCAGGAAACAATACACCATTATTTTTTAGCCCTTCATTAATACGAGCCATCATATCTGTATCTTTATAAATTTCTCTAGCTTGTTTAATTCCATTTCCGCCAAACCAAATATAGTTAAATAAACTTTGTGTACTATTACGAACCGCACCTCTAATATTTAATCCTAACTTACTTGCAAACTCTAAACTGGTAATCATTCTTGATAGTTGTGTTCCCATAGTAGGATTTTCAAATCGTGTTCCTACAATATCAGAATAACTATCAGATACATAATTCTTTAAAAAGTTTAATTTTGCTTCTACTTGTTTGTTATCACCTCTTAATTGTGTTTCCATTATATCTTTCATTACATCCATATACTTTCTAGTATTAAATGCATTGTAATTAAATCGTATTGCATTATTAGCATATGATTGCATAATAGGAAATACATTATAATTAATACGCTCGTGCATTGGCGTAGAGTCTGTTAAGTTTCTATTAATATAAATGTTTTCGTTTAATACTTTTTCTAAATTATCTATAATATCTGTAGCTTCTTTTACTTGTTTAGGTTTACTTGCAAGAGCTAACTTTTGTGCCGCTTTAGACAATGAAGGAAATATATCTAAACTTAATACAGGAAAATATCCATTACGTTGCAAATCAGCATCTTTAAATCTATCTCTTACACTTTCTAGTTTTTGTATAGTTTCATTAAAACCAGGTAAATCTTTCATTATAGGATTGTTATTTTTTAATCCATATAACATATTATTAATACCTTGTATCATTAATCTTGTTGATTCTGGTTGTAATTGATTACGCCATACTTCTGCAGCCGCTTTGACATTATTAGAATATTGACCTGTTTTTAATAACTCGTCATATGTTTTTCTATTGTCATTTGCTGTTCTTTCTTTAGGCGCAGATGCTAGTTCGTGAAATTGTTGTAACACTTTTCCTTCACCTTGTTTCATAAACTCAGCTATTTCGCCGTGATACAATCTATCAGCTTCACCATCTTTTCCTTCTCTTCTTAATTTATTATATTCCCCATACAATTTTTTTAATTCTTTTTGTGCTTTAGTAAATTTTACTTTATCACTTACTTTAGCACCTTCAATTAATGCATCCCCTTTTAACAAACGCAAGATTCTATTTAGTCCTTCGTTTGACATAGAAGTTTGACCTTTCATAAACTCATTGGACTTTTGTACATCTTTAAACCAATCAGCAACAAATGGTATATCTTTATACAGCTCTTGTGGCAAATACATATACTCAGCAAACTTACCTCTTGTAGTGCCAACATTTTTTACAGTTCTATCTGTTAATCGTTTTAATAACTTTAATTCTTCTGTGTATGGTACTCGTGATTCACCATTAGTTACTTGATGTACTAAACGATTAAACATATCAGCAGAATGTGAACCAAATTGTTCAATTACTGGTTTGCTTTGAAAATCTTGTGCAATCTTTCTATACGCCATTGCATCTTTTTCTCTTTGTTCTGAGGGATATTTACATTCAGCCATTAACAGTTCCTCTTTAGTTCATCAATATGTCTATTAGCAACATCTTCTGGTTTTGCTTGTTCGTTTCCGTATTTCTTTCTACCAAGATTATCGACTCCATTATAACTACCTCCAGACATAGTATCACTAGTGTTAAATATACTACCTTTATCTTTTTGATACAAGAACAATGCATCGTCCATTTCTTGAGCTCTACGCAATCCTTCTATACCATTAAGTTGCATATGTCTACCATACATACTCATACGTGTAATTACGTGTGTTGGTAGTTGTAGTTCTTTACCATTGGTGATAATATCTCTAATCATACCTACACCAAACATACTTTGTAATCTACTATATTCATCTAACTTACTAAACTCCATTTGTTCTCTCATTTTACTAGCTGTGCCAGGATAGAATGCATCTACAAGTTCCGCTTTACTATGTCCTGTTGCAATTTCAAATGGTTCTACAAAGAATGAATGTTCTACATCTTTACCTGTAGCTTCATTTAATGCTTTAATATCTGTTTCTCTATTATGTAGTCTATTGTATACATATTCATAACTACGACCAATTCCTTTGACGAATGCATCTACTTGCATCGTGTCAAATTTTACCATAGAAGCACTATTTGTTTGTGAGTCTATCATATATCCTAATCCTAGGTTAATAAACTTTTCTACATTTGTTGTAGTTGGTTTAAAGAAAAAACTACCATTATAATTTACAAGTCTTGAAGTATCCATTTCAGGTGTCATTAATCGCAACATAAACCAAGTTTGTTGTTGAGAATCTAATCCTTGTAAAAAACTATCTATCTGATTATAAAACCAATCTTTAATTTCATTTTCAGTACGCCATCTTACTTTATCTTTAGCAAAAAATTCTTGCCAAGCCGCATTATAATCTTGTTTGATTTCTCTAATTTTAGATTCAATATATTTATATTGTCCTTCATTCTTAGCAAATCCTATTTCTGCACCTACTTTATATCCATAGAATCCAAATCCTTCCATAAGAGCTAATGTATTAATCATATCAGAATCTCTTACAGTATCTATCTGCATACCTTTGTCTTGTAGGTCTTTATCTACACGTTTTACAACGGCATCAAATTCTTCTTTTGTTAATGCATCTTTTTTAAGATTTGTTTTTTCTTCAAATACTTCTGATTTAATTCTAGCATTTCGAATAGCATCATAATCTTTATTTGTAATTGGAAATCCTTTTTTATCCATACCAGGTTTATAGATTACTAAGTTATTTAATATACCATCTTTTGCTTTTATTAATTTGTTAATTTGTCTATCATAATAATTATAAGAATCATAATTACCTTGACCTTTAATACTAGCTTGTTTAGAACGTATTCTTTTTAGTTTGTCTATTCTATTTTGTATTTCATTTGCTACCTGTATACTTCTTGCATCATTTTTAAAATTACTGTTGAATTGTGCAATAGCTTCACCCATATCATTAATTGGCATATTAGTTAATTCAGCTATTTCATCAGCAAAAGGTATTGTTTCTGATTTGTCTTTTCTACCTACAGGTCTAAACTGAATATTTTTCATATGCATAATTTCAGCTAATACTCTATCGTGATGCATAAAGTTCTCAGATGTTTTAGATGTATTTGTTAAACGAGCATCTTGTGCAAATCCACCAAAGTAGTCTATATCCTGACTATTCCATTTTTTTCCATTTAAGTTGTTTGCATAATACTGTGCACGATTCATAGCATAATTAAATTCTTCTGCTTGAGATACTAAGTCTCTCCATCCTACACTTTTAGATTCACCATCTTTATAAATCTTATTAGATAGTTTTAGTATTTGTTCGTATGGACGTATTAATGCTTTTGTAATAATTTCTTTATCTTTAGAATCAATCTTTGCATTTTCTAATCTTGTAAGTTCAGATGTTTCTATTTGTTTTCCTTGTACTTTTTGTCTTGTAGTAATTAATTTTGCTTGTACAAAAAATCCGTCTTTTGCATTAAAGAATATATCGTCCATAATACTTTGCTTGTCGCTAAACTTATTACGATTATATCCATTTTCATAGTCAAGTATTGCTTGGTTATAATCTGCAATCTTTTGATATACTTTCTTTAAAGAAGCTCCTTGTCTAATAGTAATATATCTTTTATTTGCTCCTTCACCAAACTCAAATACTACACGTGCTGATTTACCAGTTTCACTATCAATAAATTTTTGTTTTCTTGTAGTTTGGTTACTTAAGAAATATTGTACAATTCTATTAGCATTCATTAAAGAACCACGTAGATACATAGCATTTTGTTCGTATGCCATATATTTTTGTATACTTTCAGCTGTGTTTTGTAATCCTTCATAGTTCATCAAACCACCTTCTTTAGGAAGCGGTTGTGAATCTTGTATCATTTCACGACCTTTAACATATTCACTTAATGTGTTTTTATTTGAGTTCCACCAATAGTTTACGGTATCAATATCAAAGTCTCCTTCAGCCGCTCTTTTAACATCTACACTATTTAAATTAAACTGATTAGACATATCTTTACTTAAGAATCCTTTTAACCCTACTACCATTACACTACTTGGTTTTGTATGTGGATTACGTTCTACAGCTAATGCTACTTGATATTCACCTTTACCTTTACCTAGTTTATATACCGCTTGTTGTAAGTCATTTAATGAAGAGTTTTGATTAATACCTTCTTTTTCTAGCGCTTGTTTAATTTTACTATTTTCTGAGGCAAATACATCTATCACTTTATCATAATCACCTTTAACTCTTTGAATTAAATTTACATTTTCATTTTTCCAATCAATAGGTTTTAAACCATCAAGATATGGTATTTCAGCTTCACCAAAATTATAAATCTTTTCACCGACAATTAATGTATTCTTTAATCGTTCACCGCTATATATATCTTTTACGCCAAAGTCTGTTGGAGATAATACTGCATTACCACCTACAGTTTTAATTTTAAACATATCATCTACTAGATTGTTTTTAATCATATTTTCCCATTGTCTAGTCATAATAGTTGGTAGTACATTATTACGAGCAAATGCCGCCATAATACCTTCACTAGATAACATCTCTTGTCCTAAGCTTAATCGTGTTTCTGCACGTTGATTCATTAAACTTTTAAAATATGCTTTTGTCCAATTAGATTTACTTGGGTCTTTAAAGTCGCTAATTGCTTGTTTAATTTTAGTTACTTTTGGTTCTACATATTGCAAGTAATATGCTTTTCTAGATTCTTTAGTATTTAAATGTGAAGTATGGTTAATAGATAATGTTGCATATTCTTTACTTTTCTTTGTACTAATAATATTAATGTTTTCTGGTAAAATAGTTTGTTTAAACGCATTGTCAATAACAAAACCTGGTTTCAATACATCTTCAGCACGAAGTAAGTTAATTTCTCTAGATGCACCTATTTGTTTACTAGCACTAGTAAAAGTTAACCAAGCTACATCTTGATTTGCATCAAATATAGATTTTATTCTAGGATTATTTACCATAGCTGTTTTGTTTACAAATAATTGTTGATTAGCACCTGTACCTAATATGATAGGTTTAATACCACCTACTCTTGTAAAATCAGTTTCCCCAGCTAAATATGCTAGTGCTTTATATACTTTTTCGCTTACAAACGTAATACCATTTACATCTGATGCATCAGAAAATTTTTTACTATCTATTAATTCGTTAAATTCTTTTTCAGCTTTATCGCCTAATGTTTTATTTTCAGCTTTTAATTCAGCAATATCTTGTCTAATTTGCTCTATTACTGAGTTCTTTACATCAATACCATCAATTACTTCATCAGCTACGGTAACTTGTTTCCAGCGTTTCTTTGTATTAGCTAAATCAGATAATACTTCTATAACATCTTCTTTACCCTCAAAAGTAATTTCATACTTTCCTCTAGGTCCTTTACGCTTTAAGGCATTCAAATGCATTTTAATTAACGCATCTGTTTGACTTACTGCACTTATGTTGTTAAACAATGATGCACGTTTTAGTAATCCATTTAAATTTTTTCCTTCAAACGTACGCATATTTTCATTCCAGTAACGTTGACCAATAATTCTATCATAGATTAAATCATTCATTACTTTGTGCATATTTTCTGTAGCTAATGTTGTATCATTACCTATGTTCCATTCATAAACACCTTCTGATATTTCTTTAATGTTTACTTCTTCTAATAATTTATTTCTATCTATATTAACATCTTTATTTGCTTTTAATCTTGCATCTAACATTTTTACATAGTTGTTAGCAATTGCATCTAAGTTTATTTTATCTGATTTGATAAGATAAGCATACTCTTGTTTTCCCCAACGAAATGCAATAAATGATTGATTTGCGTTTACATCTGGATTAAAAGAGTTTACGGATTCCCATTCAATTTGTTCTTTTGTTTTAAAAATATCGCTAATAGCAAATGCTTTATCTATTGAAGCATAAGTTCCTTGGAATAAGTTTTCTAATGCATTATTACGCAATCCAGCATCAGATAATGTTTGTCTATTACCTTTATCATTAATTCCCTTACCTTGTAAAATATTTACTTCTTTACCAAATTCTGATTGAGCGCCACGAAGTATTTGTACTACAATAGGTTCTTGTATTAAATCTTCTGAGGTTAATACATTTTTATTTTCTTGACCATTCCAATCATAACGTACTACTTTAATTTGTTTATTTTTTGTTTGTATAAATTGACTTAAAGCAATAGTAGCTTCTTGTATGTCTATTTCTTTAGGAGCATTATCCCTATCTACAATCTTTGCTTTTCCTAAATCTTTTTGGAAATCTTTTATAAATAAATCGTAGTCTTTATTATATACATCTTCTAAAATTCGTTGCATATATTGTACGTGGTCTGCAGTAGTTCTACCAGCTTCAGGTGGCAATTTAAATCTACTACCTTCAGCAAAATCATACTTATTTAGAATATCAGTTAGCTTAACATCTTTTGGTTCAGGAAAATCTTTTTCAAAGAATTTATCATTTCTTAACACTTCATCAATTGCTTTGTTTTCATCTTTAAAATTACGATTTAATCTATTGACTAACTTTTCACTATACTCTTTAATAGTTTCAGCACTCCAATCTTCGTCTGCAAACTTCTTATCTCCTTTAGGATTGTATAACTTTAATTCTTGTGCTAATGTATATACTTCTGTAGCACTCTTGTAATTGAATCGTGAACCTTGTCCCATTAAATTTAGTATTAACAATCTAAAACGCTTATTAGTCATATTTTCTGTACGAGCAATAGACTCAGTAATATCATTTATAAATCGTTGTGTTTCGTTTGTTAAACCTTCTGTTCTAATAGTTTCAATATGATTCTTCAATTCTAAAAGTTTTGCGGGTGTAATACCAGTTTCGTACTTATTACCACCACTTCTATTTAATACACCAGCACCACTAATAACATCTTTACCATCAATTTTTCTTACAGGTTCACCTTTGCTATTTACTGGATTAATTTCATATGGTCTAATAATTCCTTGTAACGCCGCTAATACATCATCAAAAAACCCTGGAGCTTCATTTGCTTTTAAGGTTCCTCTTTCTACTAATTTTTGCATAGACAATAATGCATCTAATATCCCTACATTATTTTCGGTAACTCCTTGTTGTTTTAATGATTCAATAGTTGCTTCAATACCATCCGTATTTGCTTTATCTAACCAACCTTCTGTTTTGACATCAAACAATACTCTAGACACAGAACGTAATGTAAAGTTTTTCGTAATACCAAAATCTTCTAATGCTTGTAATACGCCAATGTCTTCTACATCTATACGCTCACCATTATTCTTTGTGCTATTACGTAAACGCTCTATATTGTATCGTTGTGCTACTTGTTTGCCCATTTCTGTAATACTTAAGGAACTATTATTTCTTTTTAATACACCACTAAATGCGTGTATACCAACATTTTCAAGAGTGTTTATAACAAATCTAGCTTGTTCTTGTGTAATGGTTTTAGTACTAGCACTTCCTAATGCTGGGTCTAAATTAGAATGCATTTGACGAATAGTTTTTAAGATAGCGTTCATTTGATGTTCTAATTGTCTATCTCTATTTCTACCTCTTGATACTACAAAATTACCTACAACATTTAATGCTGTATCTGCATCCATAAATACATCAGCAAATTCTGCATTTGTATCAAATATATTTTTCAATCCATTAGGACCAGCAGCAGTTCTAATTGCATTATGTAAGTCTAAAAATCTAAATGCATCTGTTAATGTTTCAGTAGAGTAGTCTACTTGTTGTCTAATTTCATTTAATTTTAAACGACCATTAAGTTCACCTAATCCTTGTTTATAGGTTGCTAATAGTTCTTGCATTTTACCGCTATCAAATTTATCACCAGTTAATTCCCAAGGAGTGCTGGATTTTGTATGTACACCTTCTGAAGTAATTAGGTTTACTAATTCATTGTATCCATCAATAGCCGCTTCTGTTCTAGCATCTAATTGTTTACGTTGTTCTCCTGATAATTTGATACGAATTTGTCTAAATTCTATACGTGAGCTATTAGGTATCTTAGTATACAATCCTACATCTCCAAATACATCAGCTAAATTAGTAGCATTAACATCTAATAAATCTCTTAACTCATTAATAAATACAGCATTTGCATCATTAAATCTATCATAGACATCTAAACGAGTCATTAATCCTTCTTTATCAGCACTTTTAACAAATCTATTTTTTTCAGCTTTTGTTAATTCACTCCAAACTTTAAATCGTCTTTCTTTTTTAGATTTTAATATTTCTGTTTCGTGAGCCGCACGTTTGATGTTTGTAGATTCTTGGTGTATAATCTCATTATAAATACTTTCATACTGAGAATCATTTTTAATTTGATTATTTTCTTTTGGTTTTACATCTAAACTTTTTACAGTAGTAAATCCTACATTACCTTTTCCACCTGCAATTACCATATCGTGAATACTATTTAAGGTTTCTAAATTTTCTGGTGTTTGATTACGTACAATAGAAGGTATTTCAGTTTCAATTAACGCTTTAACATAAATATTAGACCATTCAGGACTATTCTTCATAGAAGTACCAAATGCATTCATTAATTGTTCTTGTGCTAATAATTTTTTAGGAAATTCTCCGTGAGCTTTAAACCCTAATACTTGCATTCCTTCATAACTACCATTAATATTTTTATATTGTAGTTCTTTTCCGTGTTTCATTAAAAATGCACCAGTCATAAAACTAATTAATTTATCTTCAAATGGTATATTTGGATTTAAGAATACTTCATTCATACCACCCATTGTATAACCACCTAATACCATTCTAGGAGTAGATTGTAATATATCTTTTCCAAACTCAGCTACAAACTTCTTTCTCCATTGACCTTGTACTTGTCTATTTAAATCTCTTAATGCATCACGCATAATAATTGTTGCATCTTCTTTTTGTTGTAATGCTTTTTTACCACGTGATTTGTTCATTATAATATCTCTAAATGTTTGCGTAGAAGCCGCTTCATCATCTATTCTATTCCATAATGGATGTTTCTTTACAAAATTCTTTAAGTCTAATGCAATAGGACCACCTGTATATGCATCATCTTTAATGTTTGCTAATAAATTATATTGGTCATAAATCGCTTGTTGTCCTTTTTTAGTAGTAACATCAATTGTAGAAGAATGGTTTTTACTAGCTTTTAATATACGTTCTATACGTTGCGCACCATTACCACGCATTAATGGTAACATACCACCTCTAACACCGCCAGGAACAAATCTTACTGCACCTAATAAATGTCCCATCATAAGTGCGTGTTTTGTTGTTCCGCCAAAATCAGCTTCTACTTCATCGCCTGTAACAAACTTACCACCTAATACATCAATTCCGTGCATTAAATTTTCTACACCAGCAAACAATAACGCTTCTTCACCTAAATGACCATATAGGTTTGCGACTTTACCGCCTTGTTGCATCATATTAAATGGAATAAATCTATGTAAATTTTGTGCAATAAGTGATTGCATACTAGTAATAGGAACACCATCAACCGCTTTCCAAGCATCTTTTACAATAGAATTAATTGCTTTTTCTGCTACACCTTTATCAATTCTAAATCCTTTTTGCATAGCCAAATCATCTATCATTTTATAAGCGTTATCCATAATTTGTTTTGAAAACTCATTACGCTTTGTTACTGTTTGAAACGCTCCATCAAATCCTTTAATAGGATTAATTAATGCAGGGTCTAATACGTGTTTTTTAAATGATTCAATGATGTCATCAGTTTTACTAATACCATCTGCTAATTCTCCTTTTTTACCAAATTTTATAGCACCTTTCTTTGATAAAACATTTTCAATATCTTTAGTAATACTTTTTGCAACGTTAGTAGCACTTTTTTGTCCAGCAAATGCTCTACCTACACCACGCATAACCTGTGCACCATATTTAAATGGTACTAAAAATCCAGCTGCACTACCTACCGCTTGTCCTAATTTACCACCTAAACTATCAGATGCACCTTCTGCTGGGTCCCAATCACTCACGGCACTTGGTATTCCTCCTAATGCTAAATCTACAAATGATTCTCCAGCTTCTCTACCAAAGTCCCATAATCCAGAACCAAGGTTTTCAAACATATTCTTTTCATCTACTTCAATACGTCTAGCACCAATCATACCACCAGATTGTTGTACAGGTGTTTGACCTATAGGAGAACTAGGTATCTGTGTAGGTGTTTGTGTAGAAATTCCTTTTAAATTATCTTCAAATTGTTTTTCTACTTTTTGTTCTAAGTTTAAGCCTTTTCTTAACTCACTTAAATCTGGCATTTACTACCATCCTCTCCATAATTTATTGTATGCTGGTTTTATTTCTTGTTTCTTATTTTCTAGCACATCTAATGTTGTTTCTAATAATAATTTTTCAAGATTGTGCTGTTCTTGCATTTCAGGTCCATAAATATTTCCATTGCTCATATCACTTGTTAATCCAATACTTTCATTATAATCAATGTATTTATTATGTTGACTTACTTCTTGTTGAATTTCTTTATTTAAATCTTTTAAAGCATTTTGACTTTTACGTATTTCATAGTTAATAATATCCATTTGCCCTTTTAATGCATTAAATTTTGTTTTATCATCTGCGTCATAAGGTACAGTCATTTCATCTATTTTTACAGCCCATTCATTTAAATAAGGTATTCCTTTTACAATTTGTTGTTTACGTGCTAACATATTAGCTTCGCTATTATCTAAATTAATAAATTGCATCATAGATTCAGAATCTAAGGTGTTTAATACGCCTTCTAACGTTATTTCTTCGCTTTTATCTGGTTGTAGTATATTTGACTCGTCTGCACCTAGTAATGACTCATCTAATATCATATCTTTAAGTCCACTTATTTGGTCTTGTAAAATATTAAAATCAAAATCACCTAGTTCTACTTGTTGTAATTCTGCAGTCAATCTATTATATCCATCTCTAAATTGTTTTCCATCATTATAATTAGTCAATGCAGTTCCAGTTGCTTGTTCCCATTGTCCATATAAAATATCTAATTCACCAGTAGCACTTCCACCACCTTTAATTAATTTGTCTATCACACGCATTTGTGTAATCAAATTGTCTGCTGCTGCAACATCCATTGTAATTGGTTTGCCTGTTGCTGTGTCAGTAAATACAAAGTCTCCATTACCAGTTAAACTTTCTATCATTGCTTTTTTATTTTTATCAGATATAGCACCATCTTCATCTAAAAAGCTACTATACCAACCATCAAAAGTAGTATTCCATACAGTTTTTGCTTCTGAACCCCAATTCGTTAATGCTACTTGTGCTAATCCTTTTGCTCTATTAATAAATCGTTCTTCTTTTTTAGCTAACAATTCTTCTTGTTGTAATCCTAATTGTTCTCTTTTAAAAGCAAGTTCTTTGTCAAATCGTTCTTCTTGTTGCGCCATTTGTAATGCTCTTAATGATGCTTCTGTTTTAGCGTCTTCTCTTCTAGCACGACTTTCCATCATATAGTTTAATGTTCTAAATATATTTGCGTATTCTACAGCCATTGTTTATCCTTTAAAATAATACTTCCCAAAAACTATCTCTTTTTGATAAATTTTGATTTTGTCTTTTTAATAATTTTTTCTGATTTTCAATAGAAGCTAATGTACTAATTTCATATTCATCTGCTGCTGCAAATCCAGCATCTCTTGTTCGTTCTAGTTGTACATATTGAGATTGAAATGCTCGGTCCATTTTATCAGTTAAAAAATCCATTTCTGATTCTATTGCACCTACATTAGCAAATTTATTTAAATCCAATGTTTGTTCCATTGTTCTACCAATGCCTTCCCATTGTGTACCAGATTCTATTCCAGCTTGTTCAAAACTAAATCTAAATTCGTCTTCAGCAACTTCACGCTGTGCTTGTGCAGTATCTTTTGTAAATCCTAATGCATCATTTAAAAATTCTATTTGTATATTGTTAGAAGCTATTTGCGCTCTATTTGCACTTGCTTCAGCACCAGCTCCGCTTAATATACTATATGCTGATAATCCTAATTGTGCTATTGAATATGGGTCCATTATTCTACCTCGTCTTCCATAGTATATATTTGACTTGCATTTGCATCTACATTAAATAATTGTAAATTTTCATCTACAATACCAGCTTTCTTTAATAATTCTTGTTCTTCGCTATATTCTTCTATAAATGGATTAATATTATCTCTATTTTTATAACGTTTCCACATAGAATTATCACCGTAAAAATCTCCTAAATCTAATCCTTTTTCTTTACCAGTATATGTTGGAGTACCTTGTGGTAGTTGTTGTCTTTCTGTTTCACTTAAACTACCCATTAACATTGTATCTATTTCAGCCCAAGGTGCATATACTTTATCTGTACCAGCCATCATTTGAAATGTTCCATCACCAGCAAACAACCATCTTGTATTAATTTGGTATGGACCTAAATCAAACCCTAACCCAGCTTCATTCTCTCTAATAATCATTTCTCTATCAGCCGATTCTGCTGTACGAATATAAGGAGCAACATCTTCCCAAGCCATATTATCGCTAATCTTATTATAATAAGGTTTCATAAATTGTTGTATTTCTTTTATACGAGCTGTTTGTTCTTTTGTTCTTGCGCCTTTTTTAATACTTACTAAGTCTTTATATTCTGCATAAGTTTCAGTAAATTCAGTCTTTTCTGTATCAGTAAGTCCTACCATAGATGTTAAATCTGCATCATAGTTTGCACTATCTGGACTAAATTTATCTTGTATTAATTTGTCTACGACTTCAGACTTAGAAGACCATTTATCTAAACCATAACTCTTTGTTGACCTATCTGCTTGATAAATAATTTGTCCAGCTTTGTATGCATCTTCTTCACGTAATACTTTAGCCGCTTTTACTCCATAATATCCTGTACCTAATATAGGTTGTGTTTCTCCTGATTTATATGTCCATCCACTACCTTTAGGCAATACAGGTTGTTCGTCTATTTCTCCATTAATAAATTGTTGCATTTTATTTGTTTGATAAGTTTGAGCTAAAGCTCTCATGTCAGCGGCATCGTATTTTGTTTTACCTATTTGCCAAGATTCCATACCTACTTCACTCAATTTATTTTTACCTTCAAAAACATCCATAAGTGTTACTTTATCATATACAACTGTTCCATTAGCTTTTTCTTCAGCAATTGCAACACCTTTTTCTACTTCACGCATACGCTCTTTTTCTTGGCGTCTTGCGTCCATAAAGTTAACTACTTCACCTAAAGCAGTAATATTACGTTGCTTTTGATTTTCGTTGGCATAGATATTTTCTACAGCCATTTTACCCATTTGTTCTTGCATCATAGCATCATACATAGACGCTTTTTGCATACCTGAATATGTTGCTTTTCTTCTAACTGCTGATTTGATAGGAGCTTTAGCCATAAATAATCCTAAAGTTTTTTATACTTAATATAATACTTTTATTGTCTATAATCAACATTTTATCTTGCCCTTGCCTGTACAAATCTTTTTTGTTTATTTGTATCGTCTTGAGGTCGTCCAGAAGATAAATTTATCCATCTTCCATCATGTTTAATAAGTTGCTCTACTTTATTATAGTTTTCTTTATTAACAATATACACAATATCACCATCTTGTCCATCTATATCATTTGGTATTTGTTCTACAAAGCGTGATTGTTTTTGATAATAATGATGATTTCTTCTACGCTCCATTCTATCTTCGCCACCTTGATAGCTAGATAATCTATTATTGTTTTCTGTTTGTCTTGCCATTATTTTACACTCTTTTGTCTATATACTATAGTAATATCATTGACTTCAAAGTTTTGTCTTACCGCACCCGCAGATGCTTCTGTAAGTTGAATACTGATACTTTTTACATTATTGTTATCTATTGGGCTTGTATATAGCTCTATAACGCTCCAATCGCTACTACTAGGTATATTTGTAATAGCATTTCCATCAGCATCTCTAAATACACCACTATAACTATTAGAACTATCTACTGCATATTGAGGCAACACATTAGTTGTTTCATAGTCTATATCATTAATAACGCCGCCTTTGTAAGTAATTTCTACTTTATAAATCTTTTTTCTTGATTGATTACCAAAATTAAAAAACTTTGTTTTCATATCCATTGTAGCAATACTAGAAGTAGGTGTTACTGAATATTTTTGTAATGTAGTTTTAGCAACATCACTTTCATAGCCATATATTAAATCATTATTCCAATCATTTATCAAATTGGTTTTATCTTCAGCATTGATTTGACTATCTCCTTTTACCCAAGAAGCGCTTACTAAATCATAAATTAATATATCTCCACTATCTGTATCAGAACTATCTACGCCACGAACAAAAATAACTTGTTTTGAATCTGGTAAATATCCTACACTTGTTTTTCCTTTAGAATAAAAACTATCCCAAGTTTCTTCAGATACATTGCGTACACCTTCAGTAATAAATAGTTCGTTAACTGAGCGACCATTGTACATATATACTCCGTGTTCATTACACCATACTATACCATAATCTGTTTCAC
>Ga0209536_100000986_pt1 | contig 46983 bp, 40 predicted proteins | sample DeeMarSeWOR28_12_FD_187461 | JGI IMG/M metagenome (GOLD analysis project Ga0209536, IMG submission 187461) | Marine sediment microbial communities from White Oak River estuary, North Carolina - WOR-2-8_12 (SPAdes) (version 2) | ecosystem: Environmental > Aquatic > Marine > Intertidal zone >...
CAGCGGCACGAAGTCGCTGATCGGCACCGGCTTGGTCTTGGGTTGGCCGAACATGTCGATCCAGCAGGACAGGATGTACTTGACGCCGGCATCCTCGAGCTTCTTCTTCTCGGCTTCGAGCCGTGACGGATCGGGCAGGGCGTCGGCAAAATTTTCGAAATACTGGCTACTCATGCGCTTTTATCCTCACTCTGGCTATTGTGCCTGCCGCTTCAGCAGGAATTGATTCTTGAACATTTCGATGCCACTCATGACTTCGATCTGGTCGATGTCGTCGTGCCCGAAGCAGTGCTGCTCGAGGAACGACTGAAAAGCGTTGCGGGTCTCGCAGACGACTTCGATCAATAAATCGTAGCGTCCCGAAACCCAGAGCACGTATACCACCTCGCTGCGCTCGCTCAGCCGGTGCGCCACCGCGCGCGGCGTCGCCCGGTTTGCGACCTTGATGCCGATCATCGCGTCCGCCTTGTAGCGGATGGCCATCGGGTCCGCGAGCGCGACGATCTTGAGCGCGCCGCTCTGCTTCATCGACTGCACGCGGTTGCGAATCGTGCCCTCGGAAACCTTCAGTTTGGTGGCGATATCCTTGTAGGGCAGGCGACCGTCCTGCTGCAGCATCTTGATGATCTCGCGATTCAGGTCGTCCTCGGCAGAGGCGATTCCGCGGCCCTTGCCGGGTTCGATCGATACAGCGGGTTGTGGCGACATTCTTGTGGTTATCGGTAATAGGTCGGCGCGATTATTGATGAAAAGAATAAATTATGCAAAATATTTTGCGGAAAACGTAAAAGCGTGCGAGATATTTAATTGCATCTGGTTATTCTTGTGATAAATTGTGCTGCGCTCGCTGGAGGACTGATCATGCTCGACGCCGCATTGTTGCAACATTTTGACGCCGCCGGTCCGGTTGCTCACGGTCTACCGGGGGAGGCTTATACCAGTGATGCCTTCATGCAGCTCGAACGAGAACAGCTGTTCGCCAACCACTGGGTGTTCGTCGGCTTCGCCCACAAGCTGCTACGCCCCGGCGACGTGCAACCAATCCAGGTCGGCGGGTTACCGTTGTTCCTGTTGCGCGATCAGCAGCAGCGCATCAGCGCTTTCCACAATGTTTGTCGCCACCGCAACCTGCAGCTGGTCGATGAGGCGGGCAACTGCGGCAAGCTGATTCGTTGCCCCTACCACAGCTGGAGTTACGACCTTTGCGGTACGCTCAAGAACGCGCCTTATTTCGGTGGTGAAAAGTCGTCGCGCGCAGAGGGGTTCAGCTACGAGGACAACGGACTGGCTGGCGTCAACTGTGAAGTCTGGCATGACTGGATCTTCGTCAACCTGTCGTCGCAACCCATGCCTTTCGATGACTTCCTGGCGCCGATCAGGCGCCAGCTCGGGGATAACGACGTGACCGACTATATTCCGCTGGCGACGATCGACCTCGGCGAGGTGCCCTGCAACTGGAAGCTGCTGATGGAAAACTTCATCGAGCCCTACCATGTGCAATTCGTGCACAAGAGCACCACCGAGCAGCCGCTCGAGGATCACTACACCGTGGTCGACGAGCATTGCCTCGGCAGTGCGGTCGAGCTGAGCGAAGAGCAGGTGGCCAATGCCCGGGCGGGCACGCTGGGCGTCACCTCGCACTACCTGACGCTGTTTCCCAATTTCGTCATGGGGACCTACCAGCCGGACCAGATGGGGGTGCACCTGAACGAACCGCTGGGCGCCGGACTGACGCGTCAGCACCGGGTCATTTACTCGCACAGGGACGCGGGCTATAGTGACGAAAAAATCCAGCAGCTAAGCGATCTCTGGCGCAGCGTGCACCTCGAGGATCACGCGATGTGCATTCGTTTGCAGGAGGGCCGGCGGTCACCGCTCGCGGCGATGGGCGGGCTGCTGTCGCCCCACTGGGAAAACAGCGTGCGCCGGTTCCAGGAGCGGGTCGCGGATGCGGTTCGACCGGCACTAGGTTAAATTTTGCGATGCCCGTGGCATCGAGTTAGACGAGGAACATCATGAACAAACCCGATTTCCGTCTCGATCACACCATGATCCGAGTTTTCGACCAGGACAAAACCCTGGATTTCTATACCCGCATCCTGGGGATGAAAATCCTGCGCCAGACCGAGTACCCCGAGGGGCGCTTTACCAACACCTTCGTCGGCTACCAGGGCGAGGATGAGGGCACTACGATCGAAATGACCTATAACTGGGACCAGCAAGAACCCTACGATTTCGGCAGCGCCTGGGGGCACATGGCGCTGAAGGTCTCCGATGTCTACGCCACCGCCGAATACCTCAAGTCGCAGGGCGTCGAATTCGTGCGTGAGCCCGGCCCGATGAACGCCGGCACCCGCATCATCGCCTTCTTCAAGGATCCCAACGGTTACGTTTTCGAGCTCAACGAGCCGCTGTCGAACTCCGCCTGACGCGTAACCGGCCCGGCCGCCATGAGACTGTGCGGCACAGCTTTTTCGTTTCGCAATGGTTTCATCGATTCGAGTGGCGGCGTGGAAATACGCCGTTGCCTGAAAGCGTTTCGGGACCCGTGTCACACTATTCGAGGTCCTGTCGAGGCGGTTTCACCCATATGGGTGATTCACACTACGTCTTCAGGGTTTATCATGGCCACATATTTTCCGTTGTTTTGAGTTGTTCGATTCGAAGCCCCGCCCGTCTAGCGGGGCTTTTTCGTTGCCGCGGCATTCGCGATTCCCCGGTCTTGCAAAGCGGCATAAAACTGCCCGCGCAGTGCTTCGACGAAAAATCAACGGAAAACCGTAGAATCGCGTCGATAACTCGATCTGTCCTCCTTGATATAAATGTTCCTCAACGGGCGGTGCCTGGTTCGGTTCGAACATGCGCCGCCTCGATTTCACCAATCGAAAAGGAGTGCAACGAACATGAATGCGAAAAAATCGATACCGGGGATCATAACCGCTGCGACGCTGTCGGTCGCCCTGCTGGGTTACCAGGTGGTTAAGGCGCAACGTCAGCCGCCGAGCGAGCACAAGGGCGTAGAGGTCAAGAGCCTGGGCGTGATTTCCGAATCCTCGATGCAGGCCCAGATCGGCCTGCAGGGATACAAGATGCAGCTGCGCGAGATTACCCTGGCGCCGGGCGGCCAGATTGCGCGCCACGACCATTACCAGCGCCCGGGCCTGGTGTGGACCCTGGCCGGCTCGTGGACCGAGGGTCGGCCATCGGGCGAAAAGGAATTCCCGGCGAGTCTCGACCAGGCGATCCTGGAGGATGCGACCACCGATCACTGGTTCTGGAACGATAGTGCCGAGCCGGCGCGCGTGGTGGTCTGCGATATCGTGCCTGCCGGGTAGCGGACTCGGCCGCCGCAGGCGCGGACTTACCGGGTGACGGCTAATCCTCGGGGCTCGAGTGCGGGTAGCGTGGCAGGTCGTCGGCTACCTCGAACCAGCTGATCTGTTCGCTGCAGGAGGCGTGTCGGTCGGGTGGGTAGATTTCGGGATCGTCGAGGCTGCAGATGGTGACCATCTGTACGGGCTTGTCGTGCCAGGTTCCCTCCCACCACAGCGGGGTGCCGCAGGTCGGGCAAAAACCGCGCAACACGCCGGGCGAAGACCGGTACTTGCGGGGACTACCTTTGATGAACTCGATACACCCGTCATCGTACAGCAGCCAGGCGCTCACCGGTGCGCCGGTCGCGCCCCGGCACCAGTTGCAATGACAGTAACTGGATTTGAAAGGTTTGCCGGTGGCGCGGTAGCGCGTTGCTCCGCAAAGGCAGCCGCCCTCGATACTATCCGCAGTATCCATATCGGGTTCTCGTTGCACCATGGGCGATCAATCCTATCACTTTCGGGTGTCGAGTAAACCGGCCTGCGCAAGGCCCTCGACGATTTGCTCGAAGTCCGCCGGATCCTGGTAGGGCAGCATTTTCCGTTTCTGTTCTATCGAGTAACCCGGGTTGGCGCGCAGCGCCGCCTCCCATTCGATCCGGCTTTTTTCGAAATCGCCGAGGTGGCCGTAGGCGGAAGCTAGCAGCACGCGACTGATGTCCGATTCCGGTTTTCGCACCAGCCTGCGTTGCAGGGCTTCGGCGGCATCCCGGTAACGTCCCAGGTGGAAATAAGCCTGCGCCAGGATGTGCAGGTCGATGTCGCGGTAGTGCGGGTCGAGACGCATCGCCGTGGCGATCGAATCGAGCGCTTTTTGCGGTTCGCCCGCATAGACCCGGATCATGCTCAGGGCCGCGTGGCCGTCGGAGAAATTGGGGTCGAGGTTGAGCGCGGTCTTGATTTCCCGCTTCGCCAGGTCTATCTGTTTCAACCACAGGGCGGTGGTACCGACGGTGAAATGGGCCTGCGGGTTAGCCGGGTTAAGCGTGACGGCCTTGCGCCCCAGCTCCAGCGCTCTGTCAAGCGAACGATATGCGGGTTCACCCCAGTTATTGATGTCATTGAGCGCGTAGCAGCGTGCCAGGTACGAATAAGCCGAGGAAAAGTCCGGATCGAGGTCGATGGCGTGCTGCAATAGATGGCGGGCCTGTTGCATGGCTTCCTCGGTGTCGAGCAGGGCGAATTCGCGGCCCCTGAGAAAATAGTCGTAGGCCTCGAACACGGCGGTTTCGCGCTGGCTCTGCGCTTCGCCTTCCGCGCGGGTCAGGGTCGGCATGATCGCGCCGACGATATCGTCGGTTACCTCGTCCTGGACGCTGAAGATGTCGGTCAGATCGCGGTCGTAGCGATCGGCCCAGACATGACCGCCCGTGGTTCCATCGATCAATTGCGCATTGATCCTGACGCGTTGACCGCTCTTGCGAACGCTGCCCTCGAGCACATAGCGGACACCGAGTTCGCGGCAGATATCCGTGATCTTGACGGATCGTCCCTTGTAGGCGAATGCCGAGTTGCGCGCGATTACGAGCAAGCCCGGAAGCTTGGACAAATCCGTGGTGATGTCCTCGGAAATGCCGTCGCTAAAGTACTCCTGGTCGTCGTCGCCGCTCATGTTGTTGAACGGCAGCACCGCGATGGATGGCCCGGGTGGTTCGGCCGGGGTTTGCTGAATTTGATCGATACTGTACGCATCGAGGCTGCCCACGGTATAGGCGCGCACCGGATCGTCGATATTTTTCACCGCCTGTTCGCCGATAAAGCGGAACTCTATCCCCAGCTTGCGACCGATGGCGGAGCGTACCGTCTCCGACACGCAAATCCCCCCCGGCTGCGCCAGTTCCTGGAGGCGGGCCGCAATGTTTACCCCGTCGCCGTAAACATCGCCGCGGTCCTCGAAGACGTCCCCGGTATTGATGCCGATGCGAAACTGTAATCCGCGCCCGGCTGGAATCGCATGGTTGCGGTCGGCGATTTCCTGCTGCACCGTGCTGGCGCAGGTGACCGCGTCGATCGCGGCATCGAACATCGCGAGAATGGCGTCGCCGGCATAGTGCATGACCCGGCCGCGGTGGTTTTCGACGCGCGTGGCGAACAGGTCCAGGTACTCGTTCAGCTTGTGATGGGTGGCATCCTCGTCCTCGCGCGTCAGGCGGGAATATTCCGCGACGTCGGCGTACAGAATCGCCGCCAGTTTTCGCGGCAACCGTTCTGCCGTGTCCTGGCCAGGTACCTCCTTCATATCCCTGACTTCGGCAATCAGGCGGAAGCCGGTCTTGGCGATGGTCTCGATCACGCTGGGATTGCGCGCCTTGTCACCGAAGGCCTTGCGCAGCTTGTTGATCGCGTTGCTGAGCGCATCGTAGCCTACCACCGTTCCGCTCCAGACTGACTGCTCGAGTTCCTGCCGGCTGACGACCTGGTTGGGGCGGGAAGCGAGATAGACGAGCAGCGCCATCGCCTTGGGTTCGAGCTTCACCGTCTGTGAATCTTTAACGATACGCAGCGCGGCCGGATCGACACGCCAGTCCGCCACGCGGAACGGCCCGGAGCCGGTCTGGTTATTGTTAGTGCTTCGGTACGTCATGAATAGCAACGTCGTTGAACGGGCTCGAAACCGAAGTTTATTGCAAAAGGGCAGGTAACCCCAGCCGAGAAAGGCAAATACCTGTGCATCGGGTTTGCACGGTTATACAGCGGGTGCGAATGGCCCTGCGGGAGGTCCCCGCTTGCGCGGGGACCCTCGCAGACAAACTCAGACCAGCTGTTGCAGGCAGCTGTCGAGAATATCCATGCCCTCGTTGATCAGCTTGTCGCTGATATTGAGCGCGGGCAGGAAGCGGATGACGTTACCGCGTGCGCCGCAGGACAGCAGTGCCAGTCCGTTCTCGTAAGCCTTGCCGACCAGTGCCTTGGTCAATTCGGCATCCGGCTTGTTGGCGTCGCCGTCGCTGACCAGTTCCATCGCCATCATCGCGCCGTGCGCGGTGCGCAGGTGGCCGATCTTCGCAGGGAACTTCGCCTGCAGCGCTTTCAGGCGGGCGTCGAAGACTTCGCTGACGTGCAGTGCCGCGTCGGCGAGTTTCTCTTCCTCGATCACCTCGATCATCGCCAGACCGGCAACGCAACCCAGCGGCGAACCCGCGTAGGTGCCGCCAAGCCCGCCGGGCAGGGGTGCATCCATGATCTCGGCCTTGCCGACCACGGCGGCAATCGGGAAGCCGTTAGCCATGCCCTTGGCGACCGTCATCAGGTCGGCTTCGACGCCGGCATACTCGCTGCAAAACATCTTGCCGGTGCGCGCGAAGCCGGTCTGGATTTCATCGATGATCAGCACGATGCCGTGCTCGTCGCACAGCGCGCGCAGCGCCTGCAGGAATTCCGCCGGCGCCGGGTAAAAGCCGCCTTCGCCCTGGACCGGTTCGACAACAATGGCGGCGACGTCGCTGGGCGCGATATCGGCGTGAAACAGGTTGTCGAGACCCTTCAGCGAATCGGCGACCGAGATGCCGTGGTACTCGATCGGGAAAGGCGCGTGGTAAAGCTCGGCCGGGAACGGCCCGAAGAGGTTCTTGTAGGGCGTGATCTTGCCGGTCAGGCCCATCGCCAGCATGGTGCGACCGTGGAAGCCACCGTTGAACGCGATGACGCCGCGGCGGCCGGTGTGGGCGCGCGCGATCTTGATCGAGTTTTCGATCGCCTCTGCGCCGGTGGTGACGAAAATGGATTTCTTCTTGCTGGGGCCGGGCGCCAGTTCGTTCAGCTTCTCGGCGAGACGCACCGAACTGTCGTAGGGCGTTACCATCACGCAGGTGTGGGTGAACTTCTGTACCTGCTCGGCGAGCGCGGCGGTGATCTTCGGGTGGCAGTGGCCGGCGGAGCAGACCGCGATGCCGGTGCCGAAGTCGATGTAGCGCCTGCCTTCAACGTCCCACAGTTCCGAGCCCTGCGCGCGCTCGATGTAAACCGGGGCGATGTTGCCCTGGCCGCGGGCGACCGCGTCTTCCTTGCGCGCCTGCCAGTCCTGGTTGGAGAGCCCGGCGAATTCGGTGACTTTCAGTTTAGCGTTGCTCATTTGTCAATGCCTCCCATGCACATGTATTTGATTTCGGTGTAATCGTCGAGGCCGTACTTGGAGCCTTCGCGGCCCTGTCCGGATTCCTTGACGCCGCCAAACGGGGCCATTTCGTTGGAGATGATGCCCTCGTTGATGCCGACGATGCCGTACTCGAGGTTTTCGGCGACGCGCCAGATGCGGCCGATGTCGCGCGAGTAGAAGTAGCAGGCCAGGCCGAACTCGGTATCGTTCGCCATCTGCACGGCTTCGTCCTCGGTGTCGAACTTGAACAGCGGCGCGATCGGGCCGAAGATTTCTTCACGGAACACGCGCATCTCGCCGGTGACGTTGGTCAGTATGGTCGGCTCGAAAAAGTGTGAACCGAGGTCGGAGCGATTTCCGCCGACGACCATCTTAGCGCCCTTGCTGAGCGCGTCGGCGACGAAGGCTTCCATGTCGTTGGCGGCCTGCTCGGTGATCAGCGGTCCGACGGTAACGCCCTCCTGGGTGCCGTCGCCCAGCTTCAAACCGCCGACCGCGGCCGCCAGCTTGTCGGCGAAGGCATCGTAAACGCCAGCCTGCACCAGGATGCGGTTGGCGCAGACACAGGTCTGGCCCGCGTTGCGGTACTTGCTGACCAGCGCGCCGGCGACGGCGGCGTCGAGATCGGCGTCGTCGAAGACGATGAACGGGGCGTTGCCGCCGAGTTCCATCGAGGTGCGCTTGACCGTTTGCGCGCATTCGGCCATCAGTTGCTTGCCGACCGGGGTGGAGCCGGTGAAGGTCAGCTTGCGCACGATCGGATTACCGGTCAGCTCCTTGCCGATCGCCGCGGTTTCGCCGGTGACCATGTTGATGACGCCGGCTGGGATGCCCGCGCGTTCCGCCAGTTCGACGAAGGCGTAGGCGGACAGGGGCGTCGCGTTGGCGGGCTTGCACACCACGGTGCAGCCGGCGGCGAGCGCGGGCGCGATCTTGCGTGTCAGCATCGCGTTGGGGAAGTTCCACGGCGTGATGCAGGCGACCACGCCCACGGGCTGCTTGATGCAGACGATGCGCTTGTCATTCGACGGTTGCGGAATGGTGTCGCCGTACATGCGTTTTCCTTCCTCGGCAAACCATTCGATATAGTTCGCGCCGTAGGCGATCTCGCCGCGTGATTCGGCCAGCGGTTTGCCCTGTTCCAGGGTCATGATCAGCGCCAGGTCTTCCTGCGCCGCCATCATCAGGTTGAACCACTTGCGCAGGCAGGCGGAGCGTTCCTTGGCGGTGCGCTTGCGCCATTCCGGGAAGGCTGCCGCGGCGGCTTCGATGGCGCGCCGGGTTTCGGCGGTGCTGCACTTCGCGACTTCCGCGATCACTTCGCCGGTAGCGGGATTGGTGACGGGCAGGGTTGCACCGCTGTCGGCGTCCTGCCATTGGCCATCGATGTATGCCTGCGTCTTCAGCAGGGCCTGGTCAGATAACTGAATTGTCATTTGTCTCATTCCGAGAAAGTGTACAAGGGCGGGAATCATAACGATTTAGCCGTTTGCCGACAATGAATTTCACCGGCCGAACACGAATCCGCTGTTACTCTGTTACAATCTGCGTGGCCTACGTCCACGAGGAGTCAAAATGTCTGACAACGACAGTCCGATAAAAAGAAATGTGCGCACCAACCTCGATTTTTACCACAGCCCTACGCAAATGCGCGCTGACACCTGGAACCGGCTCGAGGAATACGTCGACCGCCTGAACGAGAAGCACATGCGCAAGGCGGATGTCGCCGCGCTCACCGAAACCGCGCGCGAGGCGATGGCTGTACTGCAGACTTTCGAGAGCTACAGCGCTTTCCCGACCCAGGAAGACTTTTCCCTGTTGTGGCAATTGCTCGACCAGCAGGACTTCGGCCTGCTGTCCAGCGTGGTATCGCGCATCGTGCGCGCACTTACCGGCGGCACCTACCGGTCGAAGGCGATCAACCTGCGCGTCGGCGCCGAGCTCGAGGAGCGTGGCGAGGTAACCCACTATCACGAGGAATCCGGGCAGAAACGGCCCTACTTCGAGGTGCTGTTCGTCGACGAAAGTTCACATGAAGACGTGCGTCAGCTGCGCGAGCGCCTGCGCGAGCTGCGCCGCCCGGAGGATCAGTTCATCTACGATATCGTCGCGGTGCCGAGCTTCGAGGATGCTCTCATCGCGGTGCTTTTCAACTACAACATCCAGAGCGTGGTGATTCGCTACGGTTTTCCGTTGCGCTCCGCCAATCACCTCGAAATCCTGCATCGCTATATAGCCAATATTGATGAATCCGCCTACGAAGAAGCGCTCGACATCGAACGCGGCCCGCTGCTCGGCAACCTGCTCGCGGAACTGCGCCCCGAACTCGACCTGTACCTGGTGACGGATGCCGCGGTGGAAGATATCGCCGGCAATGCCTCGCAAAAGTTTTCGCGCATCTTCTACCAGCAGGAAGACTATCTCGACCTGCACCTCAACATTCTGCGCGGCATCCAGCAGCGTTACCAGACCCCGTTCTTCACCGCGCTGCGCAAATACAGCCAGCAACCGACCGGCGTGTTCCACGCGATGCCGATCTCGCGCGGCAAGTCGGTGACCAAGTCGCACTGGATCAAGGACATGGCGCAGTTTTACGGTATGAACATTTTCCTCGCGGAAACCTCGGCTACCTCGGGCGGGCTCGATTCACTGCTGCAACCGCACGGCCCGATCAAGAAAGCCCAGGAACTGGCGGCGCGTGCCTTCGGCGCCCGGCGCAGCTACTTCGTCACCAACGGCACCTCCACCGCCAACAAGATCGTGGTGCAGGCGCTGGTGCAGCCGGACGACATCATCCTCGTCGATCGCGACTGCCACAAATCACACCACTACGGCATGGTGCTGGCCGGGGCGCAGGTCTGTTATCTCGATTCGTACCCGTTGAACGACTATTCGATGTATGGCGCGGTGCCGCTGCGCGAAATCAAGCACCGCCTGTTGACCTACAAGCAGGCTGGGCAGCTCGACAAGGTGAAGATGCTGTTGCTGACCAACTGTACTTTCGACGGCGTGGTATATAACGTCGAGCGCGTCATGGAAGAATGCCTGGCGATCAAGCCGGACCTGATCTTCCTGTGGGACGAGGCCTGGTTCGCCTTCGCCAGTTTTACCCCGACCTACCGGCGCCGCACCGCGATGGCGACGGCCAGGCGCCTGCAGGTGCGCTACAGAAGCGAGGAATACAAGGAGGAATACGCCGTCTACCAGAAGCGCGTCGCCAAGCTCAAGGATGACGCCCTGCTCGACGAGCGCCTGATGCCGGACCCGGCGACGGTGAGCATCCGCGCCTACGCCACGCAATCGACGCACAAGTCGCTGACCTCGCTGCGCCAGGGGTCGATGATTCATGTTTACGACCAGCAGTTTCGTCACAAGGTGCAGGAACCCTTCGACGAGGCCTTCATGACCCACACCTCGACCTCGCCGAACTACCAGATCCTGGCGTCGCTCGATATCGGCCGGCGCCAGGTCGAGCTCGAGGGTTTCGAGATGGTGCAGAAGCAGATCGAGCTGGCGATGGCGATTCGCGAACGGGTTGCCTCGCATCCGCTATTGTGCCGTTACTTCAAGTTCCTGTCGGCGCGCGAAATGATCCCGGAAGAATATCGCCCGTCGGGTATCGGCAGTTACTTCGATCCGGAAACCGGCTGGCGCAATACCAAGATGGAGCAGGCCTGGGAGACCGACGATTTCGTCATCGACCTGACGCGGCTGACGCTTTACCTGGGCCTGACGGGTGTCGACGGCAATACCTTCAAGAATGACTACCTGATGGACAAGTACGGCATCCAGATCAACAAGACCTCGCGCAACACGGTGCTGTTCATGACCAACATCGGCACCACGCGCAGTTCGGTTGCCTTCCTGATCGAGGTGCTGGTCAAGATCGCCACAGAGTTCGAACAGCAGCACGAGGATGCGAGCCGGGTCGAGCGCAAGATCATCGAAAGCAAGATCAAGTCGCTGTCGCAGGAGCTGCCGCCGCTGCCCGATTTCAGTCACTTTCACGAAGCCTTTTGTGCCGGCGCCAAACGCAAGGTAAAGACCCCCGAGGGCGATATACGCAGCGCCTTTTTCCTCGCCTACAACGAAGAAAACTGCGAGTACATGACCATCGACGAGGCCACCATCGGCAAGGCGATGAAGTCGGGCCGGGAACTGGTATCGGCGAGTTTTGTCACGCCTTATCCGCCCGGATTTCCGGTGCTGGTGCCGGGGCAGGTGATCAGCGAGGCGATTCTGGCCTTTATCCGAGCGCTCGACGTCAAGGAAATTCACGGCTACCAGCCGGAAATCGGCCTGCAGTTATTTACCGAAGCGGCGCTCAGGAAGTTTGAGCAGAAATCCTCGGGGAAGTCTGCCGCTCAGTAATTCAGCACCGGTAGCGGTTTGGCGGTATAGACATCACCGTAGACCTGGCTTTTCGCCGGGTAGCCCTGGGGGTCGGTGAAATTGATGCGGTACTTGCGCTCGGCGAACTTGTCTAGATCGAGGCTCCAGGTTTGCTCGGGCCAGAAATACTCGCAGGCCCCCCGTTGTGGGTAAAAGGCCGCGCTGTAGAGCGTGCCGAAGCCGCGCCCGAACTGGGTGCTGTACAGCGGCGGCAGCAGAAACTGGCGGCTGAAATCCGTTGCGCTCAGCGCCTGCGAGCTGGTTACCTCGTGTAAGTGCTGGTAGCGCAGATGGGTATGAACCTTTTCCTCGTAAAGCGGCCAGCTGCTGCCGGGCTGGTGATTGGTGGACACGCGCGTGCCCATGCGCAACGGCTCGTGGCCGGGGGCGATGGCGATGGTCTCGAACTGGTTGTCGCGATCCAGCAGCATGACGTTATAGGCACCGTTCACCGGGATGCGTTGCAGCAGTTCGCAGGCTTCCTGCACATTGCCGGCGTATTCCAGCAGGTAACGCAATACTATCGGGATTCCGAAACCGATACCGAATTCCAGGCGTCCGCCGAACGACATGGACACCGCCAGGCCATCGGAGTTCATGCCGTCGAGCACCCCGGACATGCAGTCGATCATGGCCACCACCGCGCGCTGATCGAAGCGCGAGCGCATCACCAGGCCATCGAAGATGTAGGGTGAGTAATCGTAGTTGCGCACCAGCACCGATTGTTCCTCGAAATACACGGCTTGCGAGCAACCGCGAAACAGGGGCGGCGGGCAATACTGGGCGAGAAAGCGCGCAGCGCGGTCGCCACCGCCGGCGAGCTCGACCATTTGTTCGTAAGTCGGGATCATTTCCGGCACGTGGCGTTTCAATGCGCGGATCGATTCCAGGTAGGTCGGGCGCTCGCGATCGCCGAAACGCAGAAACCAGCGTTTGTAGGCAGGCCAGCGGTCCTGGAATTCCTCCTGCCAGGTAGCCCCGGGTTCGTCTTCCGCAAAAGCGCGGAAGGTGAATTTCATTTGGGTTTCGAAAGTCATTAAAACGGTGAAAATGGCGGATCGATAATCGCCGTTGACGGTGTCGGGGTGGTTTTGTCGATTTGCTCTTCCTCGTCGGCGCTGGCGTTACCCAGCGGTTCCAGGTCGTTGCGCGTCCACCAGTACCAGAAGCCCTGCTCGCGCAGCCAGACACTCAGTCGATCGATGCTGTTCCACTCGCGGCCGGCGCCGCGCGCATTGAAAACCCGGCACAGCTGGTTGTCGACATACACGGCCACCGCCCAGGCCAGCGGATGCTTGCCCTGGTCGCCATAGCCGCCACCCTGGTGCTGGCGCTCGATGCGGTATACGACCGCAAATTCACCGAGCAATGCCTTTTCGCGCAATGGCGCGAGGTCGGCCTGGGTGACCGATCCGGTGATGCCTAGCTGTACATCTTGATTCATGGTGTTGACAAATTTTAGTTCGTTGACTACATTATGCTTCATGGTGTAATCGAGTTCAATCGTTAGCGATTACATTTTGTCTTTTAGTTGGGCAGTTTCCCTGCCTGTTATCGTAACTTCACATTATGGAGCATATTGTGACTAAGAAAGTATCCCCGATTCCCCGCGGCTATCGTACCGCGACTCCCTGCCTGAGCGTATTCGATGTCGATGCCGCGGTCGCCTTTTACCAGGCGGCATTTGGCGCCGAACTGCTGACTCGCCATGTTGGTGCAAATCAGACGGCTGCCGTGCAAGCGACGATCAAGGTCGGCAACAGCATTATCGCGCTTAATAAAGAAGTACCCGAACTCGGCATTTTGTCGCCTGCAAGCCTCGGTGCGCGCATCAACCAGGTTCACCTGTACGTGGATGACGTCGATACCAGCTGGGAGCGAGCAGTTGAAGCCGGCGCCCAGGTTCACACGCCGCTGTACGACGCTTATTGGGGCGATCGCACCGGCATGCTGCTGGACGGTAACGGTTACCTCTGGTCGATGGCAAGCAAGATCGAAAATGTTGCGCAGGACGAGATTGCCCGCCGCGCCCGCGCCTGGTACCAGGTAGAGGTGGACATCCCCGCCGAGGTCGAAATACCGGTGGCGGCGATGATGGCCGAGGAAACACTTGCGGGCGAAAGCGTTGCTGTCTAAGCTACGGTCTTTGTTTCCAGGTAACAGGGGCCGGGATACCTCCCGGTCCCTCACTCATTCGTCCGGCGGTATGCAAGCAATTTCTCTGACAGCAATACAACAATTGAAAGCGCTGGCTTCAGGAAAGATTTCTGCAGTCGAACTCCTCGAGCAAACCATTGCCCGCGCCGAGGAAATTGCGCCGATACTGAATCCCATCGCGTTGAAACTCTATGGACGCGCCCGGCAAGCCGCACAGGAGGCCGATAAAAAACGCGCCTCGGGCAGATTCGGAAAGCTTTGCGGGCTACCCATTACGATCAAGGACTCGCAGTTTCTGGCGGGTTATCCCTGCGCCAACGGCGCGCTGGTGCTGAGCGATTTCGTGCCCACGGAAACCTGTCGAGCAATCGAACTGCTGGAACAGGAAGGCGCAATCATCTTTGCCAAGACAACCTGCCCCGAGTTCAGCCTGACCGGTGTCACCCACTCCCAGATGTACGGACTGACCTCGAACCCGTGGAACCCGCAGCGCACCTGCGGCGGTTCTTCGGGTGGCGCGGCAGTTGCCGTGGCCTCCGGTGTAGGCGCCTTTTCGCTGGGTGGTGACGGCGGTGGATCGATCCGCATTCCGGCCGGGTTCTGCGGTATCGTCGGCTTCAAGCCGAGCTTTGGCGCGATTCCGCGCGAGCCCTGTTTTCCGTCCTGGCAGTCACTGGTTTGCTACGGACCGATGACGCGCAGCGTCGCTGACGCGCGCCTGTTCTTCGACATCATGAGCGAAGGATTCGACGGCAGGCCCGCGGGTAAAACCCGCCGCACGCCGATTATTTATTCCGAGGACCTGGGTTTCGCCCCGGTCAACAGCGACGTACGCGAAGCCTTTCGCAACGCGGTCGAGTTGATGCGTGGAGATGGCTTTACCCTGGTGGATGACAACCCGGGGCTGCCATCATCCGCGGTGACCTGGGCGGTGACCGCATCCTACGATGCCGCCGAGCATGCCCGTGGCAGCGCTTATAACATGGATTATGTCGGTGAGGTGGCCAAGGGCTTTCTCGATTTCGGCGAGCAGTTCAGCGAGCAGGATTTTGCAGAAGCCCAGGCGCATCGCGTGGTAATCCGCCAGCGCTACAGCGAATTGTTCGCGCGCCACGGCTCGCGTATATTGATCACGCCCACGCTCGGCTGCGAAGCCTTCCCGCACGGCACAATCCATCCGGAAAAGATCGACGACACCCATATCGAACTTCCCTGGCTCGACTGGGCCAGCTTTCTCTACGACGCCAACCTCGCCGGGCTGCCCGCCTGCGCGATTCCGATGGGTATCGGCGACGAAGGGCTGCCTATGTCGCTGCAGATCATCGGCGACGTGGGCAGCGACTACGAAGTCCTGCGCATAGCCGAGGCGATCGAAAAGCTCATCGGCTGGGACAACTCCATCGTGTTCACCGCGTCCGCAGCTGCGGGCACGCTCGAACAGACAGCCTGAACGGTATTTTTTGTCATTCCCCGACGCATCGGGGAATGACTCTATCTAGAACAGTTTCGAACCGAACGGATCGTGATAGATTTCCGGCACGGCTTTCGGCTCGACGCCGTGGAATTCGGCGTTGATCGCCGCGGTCCACAACCTGGCGCGTTCGCGCAACTGGCGATCCTCGGTCTGCATGCGCCCGCGCGAGACGATGATGCCGAGGTCGGCGCCCTTGTAGGTGTAGTCGCCCTCGCGGTAAACCCGCAGGTAAAAGGCCTCGTCGTTGTCGATAACGTTGGTCCAGTCGAGGTCGGCGCGGTCGAAGGTGATACCGCCGTACTTGTCCATGCGCCAAACGCCGGTACGTGGCGCATGGGTTAATTGCCGCACCTTGTCTTCGGTCTGCTTCAGCACCAGCTGGCTCCAGAAATCGTATTCGTTCCAGCGATTCTGCACCTTCTTCAGGTCGATCTCGTAGTCGACGTCGAGATATTCGAGCATGTGGAACAGGAACAGCGGTACGCCGCCGTAATGCGAGGTGATCAGGTTGGTCAGCGGGCTCGCGCCACTGATGCGCGGATTGACTTCGCCGAGGTAGGGCGTGCCGTCGTCGGTGTCGAGCAGGAAATCCATGCAGAAAACACCCTTGTAGCCCTCCTTGAACATCTCGTTGCCGAGCTTGGAAGCCATGGCGCGTAGATCGCGCCGAATCTTTGCATTGAAAATCTTCGGCCAGACGTCGTTGCCGCACCAGCCACCCTTGTAGGGCGTGATCTCCTCGAAGCCGGTGATATCGGTCTGGATCGGTCCGGAAAGGGTGCCGTGGCGGGTCACGCATACTTCCATGGTGCCTGGCATGTGGTTGATGCGTTTCATGATCTTGAGCTGCTCGCCCTTCATTTCCTTGGCATTCTTTTTCCAGCCCGATTCATCCTTGATGAAAAAGGTGGTGCGTCCGGAATCGCCATAAGGGGTCTGAACCACCAGGTCGCTGCCGAGGCCTGCATCTTTGGCGGCTTTCATCAATTCTTCGAAACTGTCTGCCTTGCCCAGCACGTTAGGCGCGCTGTCTATGCCCGCCTTGTTGGCCAGCTTGGTCAGTTCGATCTTGGAATCCAGACGCTTGCGCAGATCGACCGGCGGCAGCGCGATATCGACGCCGAGCTCCTTGCAGATTTCCTCGGTCTTCTCGTCGAGCATGACGAACAGTAATTTGGCTGGGCCCTTGCCGGCTTTCTTGATGCGATCGATGACTTCCTTGTGCTGCAACATGTAGTTGCATACGTCTTCCATCGATTCGAACTCTGCATGGCTTTTTTCGCTGGGAACGAAAACTCGCGGGTGGTGGCCGTCGAAGGAGTCGAAATAATTGATGTGGAAGAAACGGTTGATGAACTTTTCTACGCCGAGCAGGTTGAAGGCGGTTGGCGATACGAAGAATATCGGTGTTTCGTTACGACGAAAGTAAGTCAGGATGTCGGATAAACCACGGACTTTGGCCATTATTTCTCCCCGTTAATTTGGATTAGTTATAAGTATTTCGAGATACAGGTGAACCGCAAAGATTAACATGTTCTTTATGACAATAGTAATTAACCGTGTCGGCGCAGGGGCGCAAAGCGCGCGATCAGGTTGCCACATGCAATGTGACGATCACAGTCACCAGTCGCGCAAGTCGCGGTTGTCGAGCGGCAGCCGGTGGCTTGCCGCGAGATATTCGCGGCGCTGCTGGGCGGGCGTGATGCCGAACTCGCTGCGGTAACTGCTGGTCAGGTGCGACTGCGAACTGAAACCTACCGAATCGGCGATAGTCGTCATCGGCAGGCCGGTGTTCAGAACCAGCGAGCGCGCACGGTCGAGACGCCGCTGGTTGAGGATGCGTGATGGCGTGTTGTTCAGCTCCTTGCGGAACAGGCGCAGCAATTCGCGTCGGCTGATACCGCTGCGCTGCGCCAGTTCGTTGACCGTAATCGACTGACCTACGCCAGCCTCGATCAGGCCGAGTGCACGTTGCACCGGCGCCGAGCAGTGCCGCTGCGACGCGCGGTTCGTTGGGCTGCCGGGCACTACCACGGATTGTTCCTGCAGTAACATCTGGCGTGAAATTTTCAGCGCGACCTCGTTACCGAGATCCTGCTGGGCCAGTTCGATAAACAGGTCCAGGGTGGCCGAACCACCCGCGCAGGTAATGCGTCCGCGGTCGATGACGAAGCGTTGATAGCGGGCTTGCACCTCGGGAAACAGCAGGCAAAAGCTTTCGAAATCTTCCCAGTGCGTGGTGGCGCTGTACTGGTTCAGCAGCCCGGCTGCCGCAAGCAGGAAGGCGCCGTTGGATATACCGCCGAGGATGCAGCCGTTGCGCGCCTGCCGGGTCAGCCAGCTGGCGAGACGTGGTTGCCGAATCTGGCTGGCGTCGAAGCCGGCGACAATGAACGCGAAATCGAGGTCAGCGGCAGCCGCAAGCGTATCGCCGGGCGTCGTCGGGATGCCATTGCCGTCGCTCACCGGCTGATCGGTATCACTGAGAATCACCCACTGGTAATGCTCGCGCGCGGCAAAGCGGTTTGCATGGCGCAGCACATCGAGCGCCGCGGCGAGGCTGAACAGCGGAAAACCCGGGCACAGGCAAAAGGCGATACGGCGGGACACGATTTCTGGTTGCAACTCATATTTGACAAAAACAGGCGCAAATATATAAGAAAAAACTCCTGGAGTAAGTAACAATATCGGCTCGTCCAGCCACGCGGTATGTCTCACATGTCCCGAACAAATCGTCGTCGTTCCCGCAAGCCGCCAATGGCCTCCCCCGTGGCAATCCGTCAAATCGACCGCAAGGTTCTGCGCAATCGGTTTGCCCCGCTAGAGGCGCTCGACCCCGAGCAGCTCGAATTCATTCACGACGTGTCGATGCGCATCGTCGAAGAAGAAGGTGTCGAAGTAATGGGCGATCAGGCCCTCGAGCTGTTCCGCAAAGCGGGCGCGTCGGTCGATGAAAAGGGCGTGGTCAGGATGGATCGCGCGCTGTTGCTGGAAACCGTCGCGCAGGCCCCGCCAAGTTTCGCGGTCGAGACGCGCAACCCCGAACAGACGCTCGAGGTGGGCGGCGACGTGATCAATTTCGGGCTGGTGTCGGGCACTCCCAACGTGCATGACAACATCAATGGCCGGCGCGCCGGTAACTACGAGGATTACAAGAAGCTGATCAGCTTCGGCCAGTACTTCAACGTCCTGACCTTCTTCGGCAACCAGGCCACCGCGCCCACCGACATGCCGGCGAATACGCGCCATCTCGATACTACCTTCATCAACCTGACGCTCTCCGACAAGGCTTTTTTCGCCACCGGTATCGGCGGCGGCCGCGCGCGCGACGCGATCGAGATGAGCGCCATTTCGCGTGGTTTGACAATGGAGCAGATGAAGTCCAACCCGAGCGTGATGACCAACATCAACGTCAATTCGCCGCGCAAGCTGGACGATTCCATGGCTTACGGCGCGATGCAGATGTCGATCTTCGGCCAGCCGGTGACGGTGACGCCGTTTACGCTGATGGGAGCGATGACGCCAACGACCATGGCCGGCGCGCTGGCGCAGCAAAACGCCGAGGCGCTGATCGGCATCGCGCTGTTGCAGTTAACCAATCCCGGCGCCCCGGTGGTGTATGGCGGTTTTACCTCGAATGTCGATATGCGCTCGGGTTCGCCGGCCTTCGGCACGCCGGAGAACGCGCTCGCCAACATCGCCGGGGGCCAGCTGGCGCGACGGTATAACTTGCCCTACCGCAGCAGCGCCTGCAACGCTTCCAACGCGGTCGACGCCCAGGCGACCTACGAAACCATGATGGCGCTGTGGAGCGCGGTGATGGGTCACGGCAACCTGACCTATCACACCGCGGGCTGGCTCGAAGGCGGGCTGGTAGCCTCCTTCGAGAAGCTGATCATCGATTGCGAAATGTTGCAGCACATGAGCAAGATGCTCGAACCGCTGAAGATCGACCTCGCCGAAACCGGGCTCGAAGCGATGCGCGAGGTGGGCCCGGGCGGGCACTTTTTCGGCTGCGCGCACACCATGGAGCGCTACAAGAACGCGTTCTACGAGCCCTTCATCAGCGATTGGCAGAACAGTGAAAACTGGGCGATGGCGGGTTCCAGGGACGCCACCACGCGCGCCACCGAGCTGTGGCCGAAAGTGCTCGAGGAATTCGAGCCGCCGCCGTCGGATCCCGCCGTCGAAGAAGCGCTGCAGGCCTACATGGCCAGGCGCAAGGAACAGCTCAAGAGCGACGAACCGGTTCTCGAACCCACCTGGTGAATTTCGAAGCCAGCTTTCTCGCAGGGGAAATTAGCAGAAATCGAACAACACGGCTCCCGTTGATGGGCTATCTTCAGACGAGGTCCGAGGATTTGTCTGCCGATGCTTGTCGCTCTCGAAAATTTAACCCGAATGGTATTCATCATCAGCCTGCTGGCCTGCGGTTACCTGTATTTTCTCAAGGACAGCCTGCCCGACGCCGATTTCTACGACTGGGAACTGCTTGGCGAACCGCTGCAGAGCGTCACCCGGCAGCCCGGTTTCAAGACGCGCTCGAACGACCAGGAATACCTGATCGAGCCGCGCTACGATTACGAGCTCGACGGCGTTATCGTCAGCCTGCACGACGCCGACGAATTTCTTGACGTTACTCACCAGCGGCGCTGGCGGGACTTCATCAATCTACGCGACCTGTGCGTGATCTGGGGCGATAACGTCAGCAGCGGTGTCTACCGCGAAATGGAATTTCACAACGGCACCTGGACCTGCTGGTTTTCCTGGCCGAATAGTGAAGTCGCCAGCCGCTTCGACGCGACCCAGTTATCAAATAATCATCTGCTCGTCGATGACGATGACATCAGGCAGGCGCTGATGCGATCGGAGCCGGGCGACCACATCCGTCTGAAAGGTATGCTGGTCGAATACAGCAATCCGGCAAACGGATTCCGCCGCGGCACCAGTACGACCCGCACCGACACCGGCAACGGTGCCTGCGAGACCATTTATGTCGAGGATTTCGAAGTGATCAGGAAAGCGAACCACGGAGTACGCATGTTTTATACGGTTGCCCTGTGGACGACCCTGCTGTCCTGTATCGGCGTGCTCGTGCTGTTCGTGTTAACCCCGCACCGGGTTACCTGAGCAGGCGCGATTCGAACGGATAGCGCGTCAGGTTTTCGTAGCCGTCCTCGGTGATCAGCACCTGGTCTTCGAGCTTGACGCCTTCCCTGCCGCCGACTTCGCCGGCGTAAACTTCCACGCAGATCAGCATGCCGGGTTCGAACACGCCGTCGTAACCGTAATGTTCGGCGTCTTCGCGGTAGCGGATCGCCGGGTACTCGTCGCACAGGCCGACGCCGTGCATCACCACGCCGTAGCGATTGGGGATGAAACTGGCGGGCAGGCGATGCGCTTTCTCGGTGATTTCGCGAAAGCTGACGCCCGGCCCGAGCAATTCCATGTTGGTCATGATGTGTTCGTGGGACAGCTGGTAGAGGCGTTTTTGTTCCGCGGTGGGTTCGACGTCTCCGCACAGCCAGGTGCGCGATATGTCGCAGCACATGCCGTAGGTGCCGACCATGTCGGTATCGAGCGCGAGCAGTTCGCCGTCGCTGATCACGCGCGGACCGGACTCCTGGAACCAGGGGTTGGTGCGTGGGCCGGAGGAGAATATGCGTGTCTCCAGCCATTCGCCGCCACGCCTGATATTGCCGGCGTGTAACACCGACCAGATTTCATTCTCGCTCTTGCCGGCGGCGATCGCGTCCTGCATCTCGCGCATTGCCGCTTCGCAGGCGGCGACCGCGCAACGCGAGGCCCTGATTTCGTCGGCACCCTTGATGACACGTGCCAGCTCGGTGACTTCCTGTCCTTCGAACACCTCGAGACCTGCTTTTTCGAGCGCGCGCAAACCCGCGATCTCGATCTTGTCGACCGCGATGCGACGATTTCCGCCGGCGTGGGTGCGCATCAGTTCGTCGATGGTGGCGGCAAACTTGCCGGCGTGCTCGTCGCCGCGATAGGCCGATTCAAAGTAAAAGAACGACGCGCCGCCGCGCAGTTCTTTCACCAGCGGCAGGTGAGCGGACAGGTGATCGCAGCTGTGAAAGTCGAACAGCACGATGTAGCCATCGGCGGAGACAAAGCAGGCGCGCGCCGGGTTGTGGGTGATCCACAGCTGCATGTTGGTGGAGTCGGTGGCGTAGCGGATATTGAGTGGATCGAACAACAGCAGGCCGCCGTAATCGCGTTGCTGCAGCTGCTCGACCAGGCGCTGCAGGCGGAATTCGCGCATCCGATCCAGTTGCGGGATCTCCAGCCCGAGCGCTTCCCATTCGGCAAACGCGAGCGCGGTCGGGCCGATCTCGACGCGATCGTTGTCGTCCGCGGTGCCGTCCGGCTTGAGCGCGCATTCGGGTTTGCGGCCAGGATCGATCTTGCGATCCAGGCTGTCGATGGAATAAGGATTGGCGGCCATGGCAATATCTCGCTCGGCATGTGGAAAGCCATGCAAGAATAAGGGATAAGCGGTGGTAAGATAAATCTTTTTTTGCTGACTCCTGTCAGCACGCTCGAAGGGGAAAAGCGATGCCGGACAACTCAACCGATTCACCCGAATCGCGCCTCGCCCAGGCCTGTCATTATATCGACCAGGTTAGCGGGGGTATCAGCCCGCCGATACAGATGTCGACGACCTACGCGCGCGATGCGAATTACCAGTATATCTCTGACTACAGCTACGCGCGCTCGAGTAATCCATCCTGGGAAGTGCTCGAGCGGGTGTGTGCCGACCTCGATAGCGGCGTCGATGCGCTGTGTTTCGCATCCGGCATGGCGGCAGTCTGTGCCTTCTTCGAAACCGTCAATACGGGTGACCACGTGGTCGCTCCGCGCATCATGTACCACGGTTCGCAGGACTGGCTGCGGCGCATTGCCGAGAAGCGCGGCATTGGCCTCAGCCTGTTCGATGCCACGGACGCCGACGACCTGGCGCGCAAGGTGCAGCCGGGCAAGACCACGGTGTTGTGGATCGAATCGCCGGTCAACCCGACCTGGGACGTGATCGACATCGCCGCGGCCGCCAGCATCGCGCACGCCGCCGGCGCGATACTTGCGGTCGACGCCACCGTTGCCTCGCCGGTGACCACGCGTGCGCTGGAACACGGAGCGGATATCGTCTTCCATTCGGCGACCAAGTACCTGAACGGCCACAGCGACGTGGTCGCCGGGATACTGGTCAGCGCGCGCGACGATGCGCGCTGGCAGGAAATCAGGCTGGTGCGCACGCTGACAGGAGGAATACTCGGGCCCTTCGAGGCCTGGCTGTTACTGCGCGGCATGCGCACGCTGTTCCTGCGCTTCGATCAGGCTTCGCGCTCGGCGCTGCAGCTGGCGCAGCACTTCGAGAACCATTCGCGCCTGCAGCGCGTGTTGTATCCGGGGCTGCCGGGTCATCCCGGCCACGACATCGCGCGGCGACAGATGACACGCGGCTACGGCGGGATGTTATCATTGCTCGTCGATGGCGACGCCGAGGAGGCCAAACGCATTGCCGGCAAGACCCGGCTGTTCGTGCGCGCAACATCGCTCGGTGGCGTCGAGAGCCTGATCGAGCATCGCGCCTCGGTGGAAGGCCCGCACAGCGCGGTGCCGCAGAACCTGTTGCGGCTGTCGATCGGCATCGAAAATTGCCAGGACCTGATCGATGATCTCGAGCAGAGCCTGCAGTTCGCTTAACACGAAGAGGAGGAATTATGTCAGTTCAAAGTTCTATCGAAGACACCATGTCGGCTCTGATGAATGCGCTGTCCAGGCATCAGCTGTCCGACGCCGAAAGGGAAGAAGTCACCCGCATCGTCAGCAAGCTGCTGGTCAAGACCGTCAAGAGAACCACCCACAACCAGGTCGAGACGGCGCGGAACTGCTGTGGGCCGGAGAAGGATCTCGCGCATCAGCTCGCGGAGGAAATGCACCGCAAGAAAAACCTGCTGATTTCCAATCTGAAGGCCATGCGTTGACCGCGGATCGACGTCACCCCTGACCAGGCAGCAGGCCGGAAATGTGCTGCGGTCATAAGTGCCGACGCATTCACAGGGATCACGCAGAGTTTTCCGCTTTACTCGGGAGCTTGCCGGGGTGTCGCATTTTTCTGCCTTAGTGGCGTGTTACACGAATTTAACGATTTCAGGTAACTGTTATACTGCGCGATAAAAGCGGGTGGGCGGACAATCTGCGACCGACCGGCGGACAATGGAAACTCAATCATGAATCGATATTCGGCATGGGCCGTTTTCAAGAACGGTTTGACTGGACAGAAGAACTGGACCCGGCAATGGCGCGATCCGGAACCGAAGAAAGCCTACGACATTGTCATCGTCGGCGCCGGCCTGCACGGGCTGGCCACGGCGTACTATCTCGCCAAGAACCACGGGCTGCGTAACATCGCGGTGCTCGAGAAGGGATGGCTCGGCGGCGGCAACGCCGGACGCAACACTACCATCGTGCGCTCCAACTACATGATGCCCGGCAATCGCCAGTTTTATGAGCACTCGCTCAAGCTGTGGGAAAACCTGAGCCACGAACTCAATTACAATGTCATGTTCAGCCAGCGCTACCACGTCTCGCTGCTGCACAGCCCGGCCGCGCGCGACGCCGCCGCTCGCCGTTACAACACGATGCGTCTGACCGGTTCCGACGGAGAGCTGTGGGACCTGGCAACGCTGAAGGCGGAGATCCCGCACCTGAACTACGACAACGCGCGCTTTCCGATCATCGGCGCGGCGGTGCAGAAGCGCGCGGGTAACGCACGCCACGACGCGGTGGCCTGGGGCTATGCGCGCGGCGCGGACAGCCTCGGCGTGGACATCATCCAGAACTGCGAGGTCAGGGGGGTGACGCGTAGCGACGGTGAAATCAGCGCGCTGGAAACATCGCGCGGCACTATCGCCGCGAAGAAAGTCGGCTTCGCCGTTGCCGGCAATACCTCCCGCCTGTGGCAGATGGCAGGACTGGGTCGACTGCCGATCGAAACCCACAAGCTGCAGGCCTTCGTATCCGAGCCGCTCAAGCCGCTGCTCGATCACGTGGTGGTGTTCGGCGTCGGCGGCGCACATTTTTATATCTCGCAATCCGACAAGGGCGGAATGGTATTCGGCGGCGACCTCGACTGGTACAAGTCCTACGCGCAGCGCGGCAACCTGCCGATCGTGCAGGACGTGGCCGAATGCGCGACTTCGATCATGCCCTGCCTCGGACGGGTGCGCCTGTTGCGCCACTGGTCCGGGGTGATGGATATGTCGATGGACGGTTCCGCATTCATCTGTAAAACCCCGTTGCAAAATCTGTATCTCAACGCTGGCTGGAACTATGGCGGATTCAAGGCAAGCCCGGCCTCCGGCTGGTACTTCGCCGACCTGATCGCCAATGACCGACCCGATCCGGTGATCGCCAATCTCGATCTGGATCGCTTTCGTCGCGGCGTCAATATCGACGAGCGCGGTGCCGGGCCCGATCCGAAACTGCACGGTTAGCAGGAGCATCCGATGATTAGAATTAACTGCCCGTTTTGTGGAGAGCGCGATCACTCCGAGTTCGGCTACGGTGGCGATGCCAGCATCGAGTACCCGGCGCTGGATGCGTCTATGGACGAGTGGCACGATGCGATTTTTTTGCGCGAAAACATCTGCGGCATGCAGTCCGAGACCTGGCATCACGTCAGCGGTTGTCGCATGTGGCTGATCGTTGAGCGCGATACCATGACGCATCAGATCAAGTCGGTGCGCCCGGCGCATGACGCCAACGCGGCAGTGCTCGCGGACCTCGCCGCAGGAGATCAGTCATGAGCGCTCAGCGCCTCCAAAAAGGCGGTCGCATCAACCGCCAGAAACGCATCGACTTCACCTGGGATGGCCGGCCCCTCAAGGGCTATGCCGGTGACAGCCTGGCCTCGGCGCTGCTCGCCAGCAACGAGAAGGTGCTGGGGCGAAGCTTCAAGTACCACCGCCCACGCGGCATCATGTCGGCCGGGGTGGAAGAGTCCGGTGCCATGGTCACTATTGGCCGCGGCGCGCGCCGCGATCCCAACGTCAAGGCGACGATGCAGGAACTCTACCAGCGGCTCGAGGCCAGCGGACAGAATGCCTGGCCCAACGTGCGTTACGATGTCGGGGCCGTCAACAGCCTGTTCGGGCGATTTTTCGCCGCCGGTTTCTATTACAAGACCTTCATGGGTCTGCCGCCCTTCGAGTGGGGCAGCAAGGGCACCGGGTTGTGGATGAAGTACGAGAAAATCATTCGCAAGGCTGCGGGCATGGGCACCGCCTCGCGCGAGCCCGATCCCGACGTCTACGATCACGCCCACGGCTTCTGCGACGTGCTCGTGGTGGGCTCCGGGCCCGCGGGTTTGCAGGCGGCGTTGACCGTTGCCAGTGCCGGCATGGATGTCTGGCTGGTCGAGCAGGACTGGTCGCTGGGCGGGGATCTGCTGAACCTCGACGATGACAAGATGGAGAAAAAACGCCTCGAGCTGATCGCCGAGCTGGAAAAGGCAGGGGTGCGCATCATGCGCCGCACCACGGTGTTCGGCCTTTACGACAACGGCACCGCCGGCCTGCTCGAGCGGGTCACCGACCATCTCACCACGGCGCACGCCTACCAGCCACGCCAGCGATTCTGGACGCTGCGTGCGCGCCACACGATCGTCGCCAGCGGCGCGCTGGAGCGCGGCATGGCGTTCGGCAACAACGATCGCCCCGGCATCATGAATGTCGCCGCGGGCCGCGCCTATCTGAACCGCTATGCGGTGCTCGCCGGCGAGCACGTGGTCGTCGCCACCAATAACGACTCGGCCTATCGCAGCGCCGCCGAACTGTCCGCCGCGGGCGCCAAGATCAGCCTGCTGGATGCGCGCACCCGGGTCGGCAGCGAGATGCTCGACATCGCGGCGGACGCCAATATCAGCCTGCATACCGGTTCGGCGCCGTTGAACGCCACCGGATTGCCGGGTATCAGCGGCATCGAGGTTGCCTCGTCGATCAAGGGTGGCTGGGAGCTGGAAAGTCGGCTGAACTGTGATCTGTTGCTGGTGTCGGGCGGCTGGTCTCCGGTGGTGCACCTGCTGTCGCATCGCGGCCTGAAGCCGGTGTGGAACGCCGAGCAGGCCTGCTTCATCGCGCCATCGACCGACGAGCCGATTCATGTCGCCGGCTCCGCGGCGGGTATCTGGAATACCGACGACTGCTTCGACTCGGGGCAGTCGACAGGCGCTCACGTGGTCAAGGCGCTCGGCGGCAAGGCGCGCGCCAGGGCCATGCCCGCGGCGGGTGGCTGGAAAAACAGGATCAAGCCGGTTTACGAGGTGCGCGTCGAAGGGCGCAAAACCAAGGCCATCGTCGATCCGCAACACGATGTCACCGCCGACGATATCCGTCTCGCGCATCGCGAAGGCTTTGTCTCGGTCGAGCACCTGAAGCGATACACCACGCTCGGCATGGCCACCGACGGCGGCAAGGTGGGCAATATCATCGGCCTCGCGCTGATGGCCGAGGCGCTCGGCAAGGATATTCCCGAGGTCGGCACGACCACCTTCAGGCCGCCTTATACGCCGGTGGCGATCGGCGCGCTGAAAGGGCGTAACGTCGATCAACATTTCCGCCCGCTGCGGCGCACGCCGATGCACGACTGGAACCTCGAGCATGGCGCGACCATGACCATGGCAGGCCTGTGGCACCGCCCCTGGTATTTTGCGCGCAAGGGCGAAACCATCAGCGAGGCTTACGTGCGCGAAACCGAAACCACGCGTAAAAGCGTGGGGCTCTGTGACGTGACCTCGCTCGGCAAGATCGCGGTACAGGGTCCGGACGCCACCGAGCTGTTGAATCGCGTTTATACCAACCCTTTCGCCAAGTTGCCCATCGGCAAGGCGCGCTACGGCATCATGCTGCGCGATGACGGCATGGTGATGGACGACGGCACCACCTGGCGTTTTTCCGACACCGATTACTTCATGACGACTACCACCGCGCATGCAGCCAAGGTCATGGTTTGGCTGGAAGAGCTGTTGCAAACTCGCTGGCAGGATCTGCGCGTGCACGTCACCAGCGTCTCCGAGCAATGGGCGGGTTGCGCCGTAGCCGGGCCGAAATCGCGCGATGTCATGAGCGCCTGCGTCGAAGACGCGAGCGTGATGAGCAATGAAAACTTCCCCTTCATGGGCGTGATCGAAACCACGCTGAAGGGTGATATACCCTGTCGCATAGCGCGCATCAGCTTTTCCGGGGAACTGGCCTACGAGGCTTACGTGCCGTCGGATTACGCGCCCGCGATGATGGACATGCTGTGGGCCGAGGCGCAGAAACACGACGGCTGCCTGTACGGGCTGGAAGCGCTCGGCGCGATGCGCATCGAAAAGGGCCACGTCACCGGCGCCGAACTCGACGGCCGTGTCAGCATCGACGATGCCGGGCTCGGCAAGATGGCCTCGGCGGACAAGGCCTATATCGGCAAGGCGATGCGTGATCGTCCCGAACTGTTGCGCGAGGATCGGCCGCGACTGGTCGGCATCATGCCGGTGAATCGTGACGAGAAATTCAACGCCGGCAGCATCCTGTGTGCGGCGAACAAGGTTTCCGGCATGGGTGAAGGCTGGATTACCGCGGTCACTCATTCGCCCGTCATGGGACACTGGATCGGGCTCGGTTTTATCTCTGGCGGCCACGAGGCCTGGCAGGGCAAGGCCGTGGTGGCCGCCGACCCGGTACGCAAGGGCAATATCAACGTCGAAATCATATCCCCGCATATGTACGACCCGAGTGGAGAAAAAATGCATGGTTGAGCGGATATCAGCGCTGGCCGGTCACAACCAGCCGGGGCACCAGGGTCATTACGATGAAACCGGAAAAATCGGGGTCATACTGCGTGAACCGTCGAACCTCGTGCTGCACCAGGTCGCGGCCTGGCGCGATTCGATCGACGAGGTCGGCAAGGCGCTGGCTAAACTGATCGGCGCCGATGTGGCGGCTGGCCCCTGCAGCGCGGTCACCGGCAGCAACGGCTCGATGCTGCGCATCGAACCGATGAAATGGTGGCTGATTGGTATCGAGGCGCCCGGGTTCAAGGCTGACAAGGCAGTGACCCTCGACCTGTCGCATTCGCGCACCCGGGTGTGCGTGAGCGGTGACGATGCCGCCGAATTCCTCAACCGTCACTTCCCGCTGGACCTGCGCGAAACGTCGTTTCCGATAGGCTCGGTGGCCTCGTCGGCGACTCATCACGTTGGCGTCACCCTGTGGCGCTCGCCAGATGGCTACGAGCTATTCATTCCCCGTGGTTTCGCGCTTTCGCTGTGGGAAGGGTTCGTCGAATCGGCGCAGCAGTTCGGCGTCGAAATCGCCTGATTTCCCCGGGGGTCAGTGTCGATCGATGCGCCATCGATCGACACTGACCCCGGCGATAAACCGATATTCCGGGGGGTTCTGCGGGCCCGGCGCGAAAGTCGATGAGTTTTGAAAATGCGGCGGTTGATACTAGACTCGCTGCAAACCAATAGCGAACCCTGCCTGTGGAATATCACGAAATATCGTTGCTGCTGCGTTCGCACACGCCGATCCTGGTGGTCGAAACGCACGAGGAATTGCGTGCGCTCGAGCTTCTGAAAGATATCGCGGCGAACATGGGTCACCCGGCCGTTATCGGTGCTGATGGCGGAAAAGATCGCCACGCTGCGACAGTGGGCGGAAGGGCGTACGGTTGCGGTCGACTGAGCGCGGGTTGGTGTATCGGGGATAGCCCGCATCGATCTGCCACGGGCTGTTGATCGGTCAGTGCCGGAACTGACTCAGGCCGTAAACGATCGAACCCGGCACGATGATTATCCCGGCGATCTGCACTAGCGGATTGGCGGCGACGCAAGCCGAGCCTGCTCCTCTAAGAAAAGGCAGGATACCGACGCCAATGCCGGTTAACGCGGGGTGCTCGACCGCTTCAGCGGATAGCATCGATAGCATCTCGGCCGTTTCTTTTTGACGATGCGCTGCTGCATGACTGGTTGCCGGTGAGCGGATCTTCAAGGGTATCACGCGCGTGATTCCTGCAATCCCTGGACCCTGATACTAGTTGCGCAAACCCCGGCCTTCAAGCCGGCTGGCGCGAGAGGTCGATGCAGTAGTTGACGAAACCGTCGGTGCCGCCGGTGATCTTGTCGTAGAGACCGCGCGCGACCTTGTTGTCGCCCTGGGTATGCCAGTAAATCTCGGCCCAGCCCTGTTGCCTGCCTTCGACCAGCACGGCTTCGATCAGGCGTTTACCGATCCCGCCGCCGCGAATGTCGGGGCGCACGAACAGGTCGTTCAGATAACAAACCCGCGCCGCGTACCAGCTGTGGGCATGCGGGAAGAAATGTACCAGGCCGGCCAGCTTGCCGTCGCCGGCGGCGGCCACGCGGCACTGGATTTCATGCGCCGGGTCGTGGATTCGCTGCCACAACAGGTCGGTGACTTCCGCCGCCAGGCTCGACCTGTAAAACTCCAGGTATGCCTGCCACAGGCTCTCCCACTGTTCCCGGTCGGAGTCGATGGCGTGGCGGATCTGGTAGGTATCGGTCATGTCGAGGCGCACCCGGATGTCGTTTCGAGCGATCAATTATATCTTGCCCGCCGCCGGCGTGGTGGATAAAATCGCACACCCGCAGGCAGCGATGGCGTCGCTGCCATAGTCGTTTTCTCGATCCTGTACGCCCGGATTGCTTACCGGGCTAGTCGCCCGGATAACTTCGGAGTGATTATCATGTCCCAGATCCAACGTCCTGAATTTTTCGAACTGCAAAACGGCGACAAGGCGAAGCTGCCGTTTTCCGATGCCGAGTATGAAATCCGCCTCGGCAGGCTGCGTGCACTGATGGTCGCCAACAATGTCGATGCGATGCTGCTGACCTCGATGCACAACATCGCCTACTACTCTGGCTTCCTCTACTGTTCCTTCGGCCGCCCCTATGCCTGCGTGGTCAGCACCGACCGCTGCGTGACGATCTCGGCCAACATCGACGCGGGGCAACCCTGGCGCCGCTGCTACGGCGACAACCTGATTTATACCGACTGGAAACGAAACAATTACTGGCGTGCGGTCGGCGCCGTGCTGGAAAATGCCCGCCGCATCGGCATCGAGGGCGACCACATGACCCTCGCTTCGCGCCAGACCATGAGCGACCTGTTGGGTGACGTGGAAAGCATCGATCTCAACCAGCCCATCATGGGTTTGCGCATGGTCAAGTCCGCCGAGGAAATCGAGCTGATCAAGGGTGGCGCGCGCACCGCCGATATCGGTGGCGAGGCAATCCGTGACGCGATTCGTGTCGGTACGCGCGAAATCGACGTGGCGATGGCTGGCCGCGACGCGATGGAACTCGAGATCGCGCGCGCTTACCCCGATAGCGAACTGCGCGACAGCTGGGTCTGGTTTCAGTCGGGGCTCAATACCGACGGCGCGCATAACCCGGTGACCACGCGCAGGCTGGAAGCGGGCGATATCCTGAGCCTGAATACCTTTCCGATGATTTCGGGTTACTATACTGCGCTCGAGCGCACGCTGTTCGTCGGTGAACCGGATGCGGCCTCGCTGGCGATCTGGCAGGCCAATGTCGAGGCGCACGAGTTGGGCATTTCGCTGATCAGGCCGGGTGCGACCTGTTCCGGAATCTGTGCCGAAATCAACCGCTTCTTCCAGGAACGCGACCTGCTGCAATATCGCTCCTTCGGATACGGCCACTCGTTCGGCGTGTTGTCTCATTATTACGGTCGCGAAGCCGGGCTGGAACTGCGCGAAGACATCGACACGGTGCTGGAACCCGGCATGGTGGTGTCGATGGAGCCGATGCTGACGCTGCCGCAGGGCCTGCCGGGCGCCGGTGGTTACCGCGAGCACGACATCCTGGTGATCGGCGAGGATGGCGCGCAAAACATTACCGGCTTCCCCTACGGCCCAGAGCACAATATCATCGCGGCTTAGCAATAGTGATATCACGCCACGGCTGAAATATCCCCGATGCGTCGGTTCGACGCATCGGGGATGATGGAGCAGATCAAATGCCTGAAGAACGTTCATACCCGGAAGTTCGCGACGCGGTCGCGCGCCTGTGCAAGGACTTCCCTGACGAATACTGGCGCGACAAGGATCGCGTCAAGGCTTACCCGGTGGAGTTCGTGCAGGCGCTGACCGACGCGGGTTACCTGTCGGTCTTGATACCCGAGGAATACGACGGCGCCGGCATGGATCTCGCCGCGGCCTGCGCGGTGCTCGAGGAAATCCAGCGCAGCGGCGCCAACGGCGCGGCCTGTCACGCGCAGATGTATACCATGGGCACAGTTTTGCGTCACGGTAACGCGGCGCAAAAACAGAAATACCTGCCGCGCATCGCCTCGGGCGAGTTGCGTCTGCAGGCCTTCGGCGTTACCGAACCATCCAGCGGCACCGATACCACGCGCATCAAGACCCGGGCCGTACGCGATGGCGATCACTACGTGGTGACCGGCCAGAAAGTGTTCATCTCGCGCGTCGAGCATTCCGATATGTTGCTGCTGCTGGTGCGCACCACGCCGCGCGACGAGGTGGCAAAGCCGACCCAGGGCATGTCGGTGTTGCTGGTCGACCTGCGCGAGGCGGTCGGTAACGGACTGACGGTTCGCCCCCTGGAAACCATGCTCAATCACGCCACCACCGAGCTGTTCATCGACAAGCTGCGGGTGCCGGTGGAAAACCTGATCGGCGAAGAAGGCAAGGGTTTCGGTTACATCATGGACGGCATGAATGCCGAACGCATCCTCATCGCCGCCGAATGCATCGGCGATGCGCGCTGGTTCATCGATCACGCAACCCGCTACGCGCGTGAGCGCGAGGTGTTCGGAAGCCCTATCGGCAAGAACCAGGGAATCCAGTTTCCGATCGCGCGCGCGCACGTGCAGAGCGAGGCCGCGGCGCTGATGGTCGACAGGGCCTGCCGCCTGTTCGACGCCGGCGAAGCCTGCGGTTCCGAGGCCAACATGGCCAAGCTGCTGGCGGCGGACGCATCCTGGGCGGCGGCCGACATGTGCCTGCAGACCCATGGCGGTTACGGCTTTACCGTGGAATACGACGTCGAACGCAAGTTCCGCGAAACCCGCCTCTACCAGGTGGCGCCGATCTCGACCAACCTGATCCTGTCGAATATCGCGACCCACGTGCTGGGCTTGCCCAAATCCTTCTAGGTAGCCGCTGACGACATGCTGAAACTGAAGGACCTACTGGTGGTTTCGCTGGAGCAGGCGGTGGCCGCGCCGTTTTGCTCCAACCGCCTGGCCCAGGCCGGCGCGCGGGTGATCAAGATCGAACGCGCCGAGGGCGATTTCGCGCGCGGCTACGACGATGTCGTGCACGGCGAGTCGGCCTATTTCGTCTGGCTGAACCAGGGCAAGGAATCGCTGGTGGCCGACATCAAGGACCCGGCCGACGCCGGGCTGCTGCAGCGCATGCTGGCGCGCGCCGACGTGTTCATCCAGAACCTGGCCCCGGGCGCCGCCGCCCGCGCGGGGTTCGGCAGCGCGGAATTGCGCGCGCGTTATCCGCGCCTGGTGTGCTGCGATATTTCCGGCTATGGCGACAGCGGCGATTACAGCAGGATGAAAGCCTACGATCTGCTGGTGCAGTGCGAATCCGGCATGGCGTCGATCACCGGTACGCCGGACGCGCCCGGGCGCATCGGCGTGTCGGCCTGCGACATCAACTGCGGCCAGCAGGCGTACGCCGCGATACTCGAGGCATTGATCGAGCGTGAAGCCAGCGGCGAGGGTGCGGTGATCAAGGTATCGCTGTTCGACGGCATGGCCGAGTGGCTGGCGGTGCCGCTGCTGCACTACGACTACGCCGGCAAGGTCCAGCCGCGCGTCGGCATCAATCACGCCACCATCTCGCCCTACGGCGCCTATCGCTGTCGCGACCGGCAGGACGTCGTGCTGGCGATTCAGAACGAGCGCGAATGGGCGCGTTTCTGCGCGCAGGTGCTGGGCGACGCCGAACTGGTCGCCGATCCGCGGCTGGCGTCGAACGTCGCGCGGGTGGCCAATCGCGCCTACGTCGATGAGCTGATCGGCGGTGTGTTTGGCGAACTCGATCAGAGCGCGGCTATCGAACGCCTGGATGCCGCGGGTATCGCCTATGGGCGCCTTAACGACATGGCCGGGCTGGCACGTCACCCGCAGTTACGACGCATGCAGGTCGATACACCGAGCGGCCCCGCCGAGGTGGTGGCGGTGGCTGCGCAGCGCAGCGGCAGGCCCGACAGCGTGCCGAGGGTGCCGAAGCTCGGCGAGCACAGCCGCTCGCTGCGCGACGAATTTTCCTGAGGAGGGTGAAGATGCAAACCATCGAATGGAACGATTTCGAAAAAGTGGAGCTGCGCGTCGGCACCGTCGTCGAGGTAGAGGATTTTCCCGAGGCGCGCAAGCCGGCGTGGAAGCTAAAGCTCGATTTCGGCCCCGAGATCGGCCTGCGCAAGTCCAGCGCGCAGATCACCGACCTCTACGGGCGCGACGAACTGGTCGGCCGCCAGGTGGTCGCCGTGGTCAACTTCCCGCCCAAGCAAATCGGCCCAGTGCGCTCGGAATGCCTGGTGACCGGTTTTCACCGCGAGGACGGCGCGGTGGTGCTCGCGCGACCCGACAGCGAGGTGCCGAACGGTGCCAGGCTCGCCTGAGTCGAACCCTCCGCAGGCAATATACTCCCTGGTTTGGTATGTACTTCGACAACGCGATCAACCCGAAAAACAATCAATTCAGGGAATGTAACCATGAGGCCTGACAGGCTGGTTGCCTGCCTGGCGTGCACGTTTTTTCTGACCATTTTCCTCGGCGCCTGTGCGAGTTCGCCGCAGACACGCCTGCTGCTGGATAATCCGCCCGACCTGCCGCCGGTCGTGGAATTGACCGAGGTACCGTTTTTTCCGCAACAGCAATACCACTGCGGTCCCGCCGCGCTGGCGGGCATCATCAATTACCGGGGTATCGCGGTGACGCCGGATGAAATTGCGCGACGCGTCTACGTCCCTGAACTGCAAGGCAGCCTGCAGATCGAAATCGCCGCGGCGGCGCGTCACTACGGCCTGCTGGCGGTGCAACTGGATGGTCAGCTCGAATCGTTGCTGCGCGAACTCGCGGCGGGTAACCCGGTATTCGTGTTGCAGAACCTGGCGCTGGAAGCCTTTCCCCAGTGGCACTACGAAATACTGGTTGGCTACGATTTGGCGCAGCGCCGCATGATTCTGCGTTCCGGCGTCGAGCGGCGCATCACCCGCAGCTTCGCGCTGTTCGAAAAGACCTGGCAGCGTGCCGGCCACTGGGCGCTGGCGGTGGTCGATCCCGATACGATACCGGCCACGGCAAGCGCGCAGTCCTACCTCGCGGCGGTCGTCGACATGGAGCAGGTCGGTGGGCTGGAAAGCGCGCGCCGGGGCTATGCGACCGCGCTGCGCCGCTGGCCGGATAACCTGCTCGCGCTCGGCGGCCTCGGCAATTCGGCTTACGCGCTGGGCGATTTCGCGGCCGCCGAGTCGGCGTATCGCGCCGCGCTCGCGATTGCGCCGGACGCAGCCGCGTTATGGAATAATCTTGCCTACGCGCTGGCGCGGCTGGGTCGGCGCGAGGCATCGCTCGAGGCGATCGAGCAGGCGCTCGTGCTCGATCCGGAAAATGCCAACTACCGGGCCAGTCGGCAGGAACTGAGCGGCCTGCAATAAGGGCGCGAGAAAGCTCGAGCAGATGCTTCCCGCGAAGGTATGCCAGGCGCCGCGCGTTGCAGGCCGCCTGCGCTTCCGCTACAGACGGTAGTCGGGTTCTTCGCGGTCGAGAATCACGCGAATTTCCTTGAGGAAGGCTTCCCCCAGGCCGACCCGATGGATGTAGTCCTCCCATTGCCGGGCGGTTTTTTCCGCCACCGTATCGCTGACCCGGCGTAACGGTATTCCGCTCGCCAGCGCGGTCAGGTAGGTTTCGCAGGCGCGTTCGAAGTAGTAGAGGTTGTCGAAGGCCTTGGCGATGGTCTCGCCGACCGCCATCACGCCGTGATTACCCATCAGCAGGATCGGGTTGCTACCCAGCCTGGTGGTCAGGCGTTCGGCTTCGTCGCCGAGACCCATGCCGTCGAAACCGTCATCCAGCGACACGCGATTGAAAAAGCGCATGGTGTTCTGATCGATGGGCGGCAGGCCGTCGGCCTGCACCGAAGCCAGCGCGGTGGCGTATTTCGAGTGCGCGTGCAGCACGCAGCGCGCCTGCGGCGCATTGCGGTGCATCGCGCTATGAATCGCCCAGGCGGTCGGATCGGGGCGGTTGGCTGCATCGATACTCGAATCGTCGTGTGCGTCGAGCAGCAGCAGCTCGCTCGCGCGCAGCGTGGAAAAATGCCGGCCGAAGGGGTTGATCAGGAAGCGTCCACCGTCTGCCGAGACGGCATAGCTGAAATGGTTGGCTACCGATTCGTGCAGGTCGAGGCGCGCGGCCATGCGAAAAGCCGCCGCCAGGTTGATGCGATCCTCGTAGTGCGGGTCGTTGTCGGCGGACGACGAACGGCTATCGACGGCGGATATGGGCATGCGGCTCTCCGGCTGTGGCACAGGAGCCAATTAAACCGCAGCCATTGTTTGCGGACAAGGCGTTTGTTGCGCTGCCGGCAATCTTTGCGACCCGGTGTCGTCTCGTGGCAGTATGGGCGCCATGAATCATTTCGCACACCTGGTCCTCGCGCAACCGACGGTCGAGTCGACCGTCGGCAACCTGCTTGGGGATTTTGCCCGCGGCGTGGATGCCGATGCGTTAGCGCCGCCGGTGCGCGCAGGCCTGCTCAATCATCGCGCCGTCGACCGCTTCACCGATAGCCACCCGCTGGTAGTGGAAATGAGGCGCAGCTTTAGCCGTCAGCGTCGCCGCTTTGCCGGTATTGCGCTCGATATATACTTCGACCACCTGTTGATCGATTACTGGGACCAGCTCGAGCAGCGCCCGCTGGAGCAGCTCATCAGCGGCTTTTATCAACGCATGGCTGCCGGCCAGGGCATGATGCCGGGGCAGGACATGCGGCGCGTAACCCGGCGCATGATCGACTATGACTGGTTTGGTTCCTACCGCGAGCTGGAGGCGATTGCCAGGTCGCTGGATCGGGTCGCCGCGCGTATCCGCTTTGCCAATGGCTTTGCCAATGCCATCGAAGATCTGCAGCGTAACGATATCCCGATCCGCCAGGGATTCCTCGAGTTTTATCCGCAATTGCAGCAGCACATTGCCGAGCAGGGTATCGAAGCCGACGCCGTGTCCGGGTAGTCCTGCCGGGCAGGCTAGCAGTCGACGATCTTGCCCGGGTTCATGATGTTGAGCGGGTCCAGCGCCGCCTTTACCGCCTGCATGACCGCGATCGCGCCATCGCCATGCTCGTTGCGCATGTGCTTGAGCTTGCCGATGCCGATGCCGTGCTCTCCGGTGCAGGTGCCGCCCATCGCCTGCGCGCGTTCGACCATGCGCTTGTCCAGCTCCAGCGCCCTGGCGAACATGGTCTCATCGTCGGGGTCGATGAAGATGGTGGCGTGGAAGTTACCGTCACCGACGTGGCCGATGACCGGCGCATACATGCCGGACGCGGCGATGTCCGCCTGGGTCTCGGCGATGCAGTCGGCAAGGCGTGAAATCGGCACGCAGACGTCGGTGACATAGCCTCGATATCCGGGATGCACCGCGAGACCGGCGTAGTAAGCGTCGTGACGGGCGCGCCACAGCCGCTGGCGATCGGATTCCTGCTCGGCCCACTGGAAACCGCTGGCGCCGAACTCGCGCGAGATCTCGTCGAACATCTGTACCTGCTCGGCAACTCCCGCCCGGGTGCCGTGGAATTCGAGAAACAGGGTATCCAGTTCGGCGTAGTCGGTCTTGCTGTAGGCGTTGATGGCTTTCATGTAGTCGCGGTCGACGATTTCGATGCGCGCCACCGGGATGCCCATCTGTATCGTCTGGATGGTCGCTTCCGCGGCCGCGCGCACGTCCGGGAAATTCACCACGGCGGCGGAGATGGCCTCGCTGCGGCCATACAGGCGCAGGCAGACTTCGGTGATCACCCCGAGCGTCCCCTCGGAGCCGACCAGCAGATGGGTGAGATCGTAGCCGGCCGCCGATTTGCGTGCGCGCGTCCCAGTCTTGATGATGTCGCCATTGGCGGTGACCACGGTCAATCCGAGCACGTTCTCGCGCATGGTGCCGTAGCGCACCGCGTTGGTTCCGGAGGCGCGCGTGGCGGTCATGCCGCCGATCGAGGTATTGGCGCCGGGGTCGACCGGGAAGAACAACCCGGTATCGCGCAGGTACTGGTTGAGTTCGCGGCGGGTGACGCCGGCCTGTACGCGGCAGTCTAGGTCCTCGGCGTTTACCTCCAGCACCTGGTTCATCTGGCCGAGATCGATGCACACGCCGCCCTGAGCCGCCTGTACCTGGCCCTCCAGCGAGGTGCCGGTGCCAAACGGAATGACCGGCGTGTTGCTCGCTGCGCACAGCCGCACGATTGCCGCGACTTCCTCGTTGCTCTGCGCGAAGCAGACTGCCTGGGGAGGCTGCGAGGGATGCCAGGATTCTCCATGGCCGTGTTGCTCCAGCACAGACGGGTTGCTGCTGCAGCGATCACCCAGCAGCGCGCGCAGTTGCTCGAGGGGCAGTTCGGATTCCATTTGCCTGTTTGTCGCCTTGTTCATATCGGTGGTTACGTTCGTGAATGCCGCAGCAAGTATGCCTCAGACGCTCGTTTTTATCATCGTCAAACATTCCTCAAAGCGTTGCCGGGCACATGGATTTCTGCTGGATGGCACCTATACTCAGGGGCCTGAGCCTTTAACAAGCGCCCTGCAAGAATAATCTATGCCGATTATCGAGTCGCTCGTGTCAGCGCACGAGCAAACCAAACCCCGCGCGGATTTCACCGAACTTAGCCGCGATCAGCTGGAACAGAAGCTGGAACGGCTGTTTCGGCGCCTGGCGCGCTATGAAGCGACGGAGCGCGTTGCCAGGATCGGTAATTACGAGTGGAGCCGCGTACACGGCCGGCTCGAATCCTGCTCCGAGGAATACGCCAACCTGTTCAACATGACCGTCGAGGAAGTCCTGGCGTCGCAAAGCACCCTGGAACGCGCCCTGTTGCAGATCCATCCCGAGGACCGCGAATACTACCTGCGCGCGAACGAGGCCATGCAGATCAACAAGACACTGGAGGTAGACTTCCGCATCCAGTTGGCGGACGGTACCGTCAAGTATATCCGCGAATCAGCGGTTTCGATTATTGACGAGAACGGCGTCGACATCGGCAGCTTCGGCCTGATGCAGGACGTATCCCGGCAGGTGGGTTACGAACGCGACCTCGAGTACCGTGACGATCTCGCCCGCCATACCGAAGAAATTACCGATATAGGCCACTTCATCTACGACGAAGACAAACAATGTTACAGCTACCTGAGTGAGGGATACGCGCGCATTTACGGCAGCACCGTCGAGGCCTGCATGGCGACCGTGAACAGCTTTGAGGATGACCTGGCCAATGTCTTCGAGGAAGATCGTCAGCGCGTCGAGGAGGAGTACCGCAATTACCTCAGGAACGGTGAAGACTGCGCGATCGAATACCGCATGCGCCGCGCCGATGGCGCAATTCGCTGGGTGCGCGAACTTAGTCGCGCCAAGGTGATGAAAAACGGTCGTGTAAGCCAGACACTGGGTGTCATGCAGGATATCACCGACCAGGTAACGCGCGAGCAGGAGCTGACTATCAAGGATGCCATGGCCAGCCAGGCCGAAGCGATTGCCGACATCGGTTATTTCCTGTTCGATCTCGTCGAGGATCGGCACCTGTTCGTCAGCAAGGGGCAGGCGAAGATTGTAGGTCTTGGTGTCGATGAGTTTCACAAGCGGATCAAGTCCATGGATGACTACCTCGAGCGAATTTATGAGCAGGACCGCGATCGTATTCGGCGGCTTTACAGGGACGTCCATCCGAGCGATGACGGTTGGCAGGTGGAATACCGGGTTAAACGCCCCGGCGGCGAGTTACGCTGGGTGCGTGAAGTGGGCAAGATCTACAAGCGCCGCGGCAACCGGGTCGAACAAACCCTGGGTGTCGTTCAGGACATTACCGAGCAAAAGAAAATCGAGCAGGAGTTGCGCTACAAGGACGCGGTTGCCAACCAGGCGGAAGCGATCACCGATATAGGTCACTTTGTCTATGATGAAATTCGCGCGCGCTACCTGTTTGTTAGCCCGGGGCTGGCGCGCATTTACGGCCTCAACGACGGCGAATTTTCCGAGGTTGACCTGGACGACCTGGACGACATGAGAACCGTGCACCCCGACGATCGCGAAGTCGTACAGAAAGCCTATGACAAGTTTCTCGCCTCGAGCGAGGGCTGGCAGGTCGAATATCGCCTGCTGCGCGTCGACGGCGAGATTCGCTGGGTGCGCGAAATAGGCAAGGTTCACGTCACCAGCCACGGCATTCCAGAGCAGACCATCGGCGTGCTGCAGGACATTACCTTGCAGAAAAAAGCCGAGCAGGAAATCATCGAGGCGCGCGATACCCTGGAACAGCAGGTGGTCGAGCGCACCCGCGAACTCGCCAACACGGTCAAGCAACTGCAGGTCGAGATCGAGGAGCGCGAAAAAATGACCGCGGAGCTTCAGTTCCTGGCCAATCACGACGCGCTCACCGGCCTGCCCAGTTTGCGCCTGTGCAAGGATCGTCTCGATCAGTCCCTGGCCGAGGCGCGCCGTAAACACCAGACTTCCGCGGTGATGTTTCTCGATCTCGACGGCTTCAAGGCAATCAACGATCGGCACGGCCACGAATTTGGCGATAGCGTGTTGCGCGCCACGGCAGAGCGCATTACCTCGGAAATCCGTGAAACCGATACCGTCGCCCGCATCGGCGGTGACGAGTTTGTCATCATCCTGTCGAGTTTGCCCGAAAGTAATATAGCCAACCGCATAGCGGCGAGCCTGGTAGAGGCGATTTCCGTTCCATTGAACGTCGATGGTGTCGAAGTTGCGATCAGCGCCAGTATCGGCATTTCACTCTATCCCGAAAATGGCGTTACCGCGGAAGAGTTGATCCGCTCGGCGGATCAGGCGATGTACGGCATCAAGCGCGAAGGGAAAAACAGCTTCGGATTTGTAGACTCTACCCGGCATTAGGATAAAGTACGCAGTTCGACAGCAGAGATCATCAAAGGACGTCCGCGCGCGTGCCCGAAAATCAAACCCCCGAAGAGAATGTCCAGGCGCTGGTTGCCGAGCTGGAAAATCTGCGTCATCGCGATACCCTGCTCGATATCGCCGAGCAGTTGGCGCTGATGGGACATTGCGAATGGGATTTCGACAACGACTGCCTGCTGTCCTGTTCCGAGGGCTATGCGCGCATCTACGGTCTCGGTATGGAGGAGGTGCTGGCGGCGCAGAGCAGCTGGGAGCGAGTCCTGCAGCAGCTTCACGAGGATGATCGAGAGAACTATACCCGGTCTTACCGGTCGCAACGGCAGACGGGTTCGCATGACGTCGAATATCGAATCCTTCGCGCCGATGGTGCTATTCGCCACATTCACGAAACCGGTACCGTGGAGTTCGATGCCGACGGCAAGGCAGTCGCCGCGCTCGGGCTGATCCAGGATATTACCGATCGCAAGATTTACCAGCAGGCGCTGGAAAACCGGGAGGCGATGGCACAACAGGTCGAGTCGATCACCGATATCGGGCACTTCATCTTCGATTTGCAAAGCGAATCCTACATCTACCTCAGCCAGGGCTTCGCCCGCATTCACGGCGTAAGCGTCGACGAATACATCAGCATGGTGAAATCGCGCGTCGACGATATGGACGACGTGCATCCCGACGACTATGCCCTGTTGTCGGAAACCTATGAACAGCACCGGCGCAGCGGAGAAGATTTCAGCGTCACTTATCGCATTTATCGCAGCGATGGCGAGCTGCGCTGGATACGCGAACAGGGAACAGGGGTAGGTACCGCCGGCGGCGAAGTCATCCAGTCGATCGGCGTCATTCAGGACATTACCCGGCAACACCACGTCGAGCAAAACCTGCGCGAAGCCCGCGATACGCTCGAATCGATGGTCAAGAGCAGAACCCGCAAGCTGGCCGAAACCGTGCAGCAACTCGAAGCTGAAATCAGCGAGCGCAAGAAAATTGCCGCGGAGCTGGATTTTCTTGCCAACCACGACGCGCTCACCGGTTTGCCGAGCTTGCGCCTGTGCAAGGACCGGCTCGATCGATCGCTGGCCGAAGCGCGCCGCAAGCGGCAAATGTCGGCGGTGATGTTTCTCGACCTGGATGGATTCAAGGAAATCAATGACCGGCACGGGCACGAATTCGGCGACCTGGTATTGAAAGCGACTGCCGGGCGCATCGAGGCCGGCATCCGTGAAACCGACACGGTGGCGCGTATCGGTGGCGACGAGTTTGTCATTATTCTGTCGAGCCTGCCGGAAATAGCGATTGCCGGACGCATTGCGGGTAACCTGATCGAACAGGTTTCGCAACCGCTGCGTGTGGCCAGGGCCGAGATCAGGGTCAGCGCCAGTATCGGCATCGCGCTTTACCCGGAACACGGCGATTCCGCCGAGGACCTGATTCACTCGGCAGATCGCGCCATGTACCGGATCAAGCACCAGGGGAAAAATGACTTCGGCTTTGCTCGGGCCGGCCCCGGGGGGGTGAATATCCGATGAATGCCCTGTTTAAAATCGTGATCAAAGTTGGTTGACCAAACGATCCTGTCCCCCGCGGCGAGCACCAGTCGCCACCGGGATCACCCCGTGCTCGGTATACTCACCTTTGTCGGCAACCTGCTGCTGATGGCCCTGCTGAGCGCCGCGGTGCGCGCGCTGGTAAACCTCGATTACCCGCTGGGCGAGGTATTGCTGTTCCGTTATGTTTTCGCCAGTGGCATTTTCTGGGTAATCCTGCTGTCGACCGCAGGGTTCTGGGCGCTCGCCACGCGCCGACTGTCGGACCATGCCGTGCGCGGCATCAGCGGCGTGGTGAGCCTGGCCCTGCTGTACGTCGCTATCACCCGCATTCCAATTGCCGACGCCACCGCAATCGCCTACGCGGCGCCGATATTCATTACCCTGCTGTCGATATTTCTGCTGGGGGAGGTGATTGGCGCACGCCGCTGGGTTGCGGTCATTCTCGGTTTCGTCGGCGTGTTGCTGATTGCCAGGCCGCAAAGCGAAAGCTGGGATATCGGCATGCTGGCGGCGCTGGGTTCGGCCTTTAGCGGTGCGCTGGTGGCTATCTGGCTGCGCAAGCTGAGTAGCAGCGAACATTCGGTAGCGATCGGTATTTACTACAACAGTCTGGGCAGCCTGGTCTGCCTCGGCTGGGTGCTGTGGTCCGGGTGGTTGACGCCGCGGCTCGACGACGCCCTGCTGCTGTTCGCATTCGCGTTGGGTTGCGGCTTACAGCAATGGTTGCTGACGATATCGTTCCGTTACGCCGAGGCGAGCCTGCTGGCGCCCTTCGAGTACCTGGCGATGGTATTCGCGGCGATTGTGGGCTTTGTCTTCTGGGGCGAGATTCCGGTTTTGTCGACGTGGATCGGTGCCGCCATCATCGCCGCCAGCGGTCTGTTTATCTTCAGGCGGCAGCGGCGACTGGCCAGGCCGGAAAGAGACAGCCTTGACTAAACCAGTTCTCACGCTGCTGGCGGCGATGCTGGTGACCTTCGTGCTTGGCTCGGTGCACGCGTTTTCGGTGTTCCTGGCGCCGCTGGAGCTGCAGCTCGGCCTGCCGCGCTCGCAGATCAGCCTGATCTACTCGTTTGCGCTGGTCTCGATCACGCTGTCGGTAACCCTGGGTTACCGAATCTACGGCTTGTTACCAGCCAGCTGGCTGGTTTTGCTCACCGGCACGGTCGCCGCGGCGGGCCTGGGGCTGGCGGCGACGGCGAGCGCCTGGTGGGCGCTGTTCGTGGGTTACAGCCTCGCCTTCGGGATCAGTAACGGCATCGGTTACGGTTTTTGCCTGCAGCTGGGAGGGCGCGTCATGCCGGCGCGCAGGGGTTTTGCGATGGGCGCGGTGACCGCGGCCTACGCGGTCGGCTCGATCCTGTTTGCGCAGCTGATCGCGTGGCGCATCGCCGCCGCCTCGGTAGGCGCCGCATTTGCCGCGGTTGCCGTGGTGGTGTTGCTGTGCGCGATCCTGGCCGCGCTCATCATGCGCTGCAGCGGGGCCAGTTACGCTGATTCCGCGGCTTCCGCACCCGATCCTCGTCATCGCCTCGAGCGGCGCAGCCTGTGGCAGTTCTGGTTTGCCTACCTGACCGGCGTGTTCGCCGGGTTGATGGCGATTGGCCACGCCGCCGGCATTGCGCTCGCGCGCGGCGCCGATGTCGAGCTGTCGACGGCCACGGCGATGACCGTGGGCATAGGCAGCGCGCTGGGTGGTTTCGTCGCCGGAGGAATGGTCGATCGCTGGCCGCTGGCGCGTTTCCTGGTGGGGCTGCCGCTGTTGTCGGCGCTCGCGCTGGTCGGCATTGGCAGCACCGGCAGCGCGCAGCTCACGCTGGCGTTACTGGGCGTGGTTGGTTTTTCCTACGGCTCGATCATTGCGATCTATCCGGTAGCCATTGCCGATCGCTTCGGGCAACACGGGCCGCAGGCCTACGGGCGCGTATTTCTCGCCTGGGGATTCGCCGGTCTGATGGCGCCGTGGAGTGCAGGATTTATCTTCGATCGCTTTGACGGCTACCAGCCGGCGTTGCTGATTGCGGCTGCGGTTGCATTGCTATCGGCTATCAGCGCCGCAATTTTCCGGCTCGGCAAATCTGCCTAGCCTGCATATTGCACCAGTCGGTCTCGTGCCTTGAGCTAACTATTTGAAACGTATGAGTAAACCGATAGTCTCGTCAGTAACAAAGAAAAGTGCACTTTGTTACCGGCCCGAGCCCTATCCCGGCGATGACTAGTCCAGATACGCCTGAACCTGGGCTTCCTTCAACCCATAGCTCTGGCTATGGGTTTCAGTCCAGCCCGGCGTTCAGCCGCATCCGGCCGGCGTCAACGCTCGGGATACTGGTGCAATATGCAGGCTAGCGCCTCACGCACCAGCTGCTGAAAATAAATGGTTCCGGGCTCCTGTTCCGGCGACAGCACGCCGCCGGGATACATGCCGCTAGCCAGGTTGATTTGCACCCGTTCACAGATCTTAATGTCTTCGTCGATGACCCGTTCCGAGTTCGGCCTGATCGACGCGGTGTCGACGCCGTGCTGTGCCGCCTTTGCCGCATGCGACCAGAACCAGCGCTGCAGGCGGATGCTGTTGGCGTCGACCGGGAATACGCTTTCCGCGTTGAAGGCGAACTCGGCGAAATGCAGCAGTAGCCCGGGAAATTTATAAATCCAGAATCCCTTGCCGGCGCGGCTGGGGTCCTTGCCGTCGCCATAGCTGACATCGAAGCCGACGAACTGGCCGTTGTCGTAGCTGTCGATCTGTACCGATTCGCGCTGCATCGACGAACCGAGCGCCTGGTGCACCATGCCGACGTGGTAGCCCTCGCAGGAATTGTCGCCGTAGGTTTTCCAGTTGCAGGCTGCCTGCCTGACTACGTCGCCGTCGTAATGCATCTGCGTGAGCGGTTCGTAGCCGGCGGCGATGTCAACTATGTCGCCCAGCCAGTCGACCAGCTGCGCCGCCGAGTCGTCGAGGCAAACGAACACCATGCCGTTCCAGCTGGCCACCCGGATCGGCAGCAGGCCCATGCAACCGCTGTCCTCGATCGCGCCATTTTCGATTCCCGGTGTCTTCAGCAATTCGCCGGAGCAGGCGTAGCGCCAGCCGTGGTACTGGCAGACGAAATCGCGCCGGCGGCCGTAGCCATCGTCCACCAGCGGGCCGGCGCGGTGACGGCACAGGTTGTAAAAGCCGCGCAGCTCGCCCTGCTGGTCGCGCACCACCACCAGCGGCCTGCGCAGCAGCGTGAATGCGTGGTAGTCGCCACTCGCGGCAAGCGCGGATTCGGGCCCTATCAGCCACCAGTGGCGACTGAAAACCTGTTCGCATTCGAAGGCGAAAACATCGGGCTGATGATAGTAGCGGTGTGCCAGGGTCTCGTTCATGTTGTTGCCGGCTGTTAGTGATTGCATTGACAGACATGATGATGTTCCAATCCGAGATATGTCGCAACAATCGAATATACGCGGCTGCCTGTGGATGGTGGCCGGGGGGCTGCTGTTTGTCGCCGTCACCGTGATGGTGCGCCTGCTCGGCTCGGATATGCCCGCGGTGCAGGCCGCGTTCATCCGCTACCTGATCGGCGTGATGCTGGTGTTGCCGATGCTGTGGCGCATGCGCTCTAGGGGTTTCGGGCTGGGTCGTGACCGTGTCGGTCTGTATGCGCTACGCGGCCTGGTGCACGGCGCGGCGGTGCTGCTGTGGTTCTTCGCGATGGCGCGCATCCCGCTTGCCGAAGTGACCGCCATCGGTTTTTCGACGCCGGTGTTTACCGCGCTCGGCGCCATTGTGATCTTCAGGGAGCAGGTCAGGCTGCGGCGCATGCTGGCGATCCTCGCGGGCTTCGTCGGTACGCTGCTGATTCTGCGCCCGGGCTTCATCACCATCGAGGCGGGTTCGCTGGCGCAGCTGATCGCCGCGTTTCTGTTTGCCGGTTCATTCCTGTTGGCCAAGCGCATGACGCAAAGCGAGAGTTCGGCCGATATTCTCGTCATGCTCAGCATTTTCTGCACCCTGACGTTGTTGCCCGGAGCGCTTTACTACTGGCGCACGCCGACCCTGCTGGAAGTGACCTGGCTCGCCGGTGTCGCGGTGTTTGCTACCACCGGCCACTACGCGATAACGCGCGCCATCGCCGCCGCGCCGTTGACCGTGACTCAGCCGCTATCCTTCCTGCAGCTGATCTGGGCGATCGTTATTGGCTACTGGCTGTTCGACGAGGTGCCCGACAACTGGGTCATCGGCGGCGGCCTGGTGATCGTCGCCGCGGTCAGTTACCTGGCCCACCGCGAGGCACAGGCGGTACGGCTCAGTCGCCTCGCGCAGCCAACGCCGCCGCCAACGCCGGGCTAGCCTGTACCCTATAGCACTTACTTACAGCCGTCATTCCCCGGTGCGTCGGACCGGTGCAAGCACACTCCTGTCCGGAATAAAAAGCTGTACCTAACTGAAAGGTTTTAAAAAACAACAGCATCGCCGGTTGTCGCCTTGTATGGACTCAAACTGAGAGAACGCTCAAGGGAGCGAATCAATTAAAGCTGGTAAGTCCATCGAAGATACAGGTTGAATCTCCCGATACTCCGCCTATAACGGGAGGCTGTCTCGGGGGAATCAGCGCAAAAGTGTAGCGAGGCAGGAAGCCGAGCTTCAAGCGAACACAGGGATGATGGGATGAACACCTCTCGTATGATTCGGCGTCGCAATGCGCCATTATTGAAGCTCTAC
>Ga0209536_100000987_pt1 | contig 46960 bp, 48 predicted proteins | sample DeeMarSeWOR28_12_FD_187461 | JGI IMG/M metagenome (GOLD analysis project Ga0209536, IMG submission 187461) | Marine sediment microbial communities from White Oak River estuary, North Carolina - WOR-2-8_12 (SPAdes) (version 2) | ecosystem: Environmental > Aquatic > Marine > Intertidal zone >...
CAAAAATTTTACCGACTATTCCCATAATAATTCTCCACTCCTGACTTTCCTCTTATTCTAAAATATAATTGTGTTTATAAACTTTTGGCGACATAATTCTAAATTAGATTTTTTCAAAATAAGTCTTAACCTCAGGCCTTGTTAGAATGAATATTACAGTTGGAGAAATGAATGCTATTAATATACTTGCATAAAATTCAAGGTTTAAAAGTGCATCACCATAATCTTCACTTATAACAGTTAATCCTAAAATTAAAATTCCGTATAGACCAAAATATGTTAAAAAAGAAGATAACATAATGCCTATTAACCATGATCGGGTCTTTTTCATTAAAGATCCATATGCAAGTAAAAATGAAAGTATGATGATTAAAATAAATATAATCGTAAAAAAAGCCCAATGAAACAACATCTCTGATAAAAAATAACCTTCACCTGATCTAATGATTCCCCCAGTCAAATCCAAATAGTCTGAAGTCCTTTGAAAAGCTATACAAATGAACAAAAAACCAATTATTATCCACAAAGCAGCTAAAATTTCTATAAATGCGGACCTTTCATAATTGTTATTTCCAAATTTATTAATTAATATTTCTTCTGAAGAATTATGAGAAGTATTATTATTTTTTAAAAAATTGTTTTCATTTAATTTTTTTAATTCTATATAGCATTGTTTACAAATAGGTTTATTACCCCAATCTGGAATTATATCAGGACACATCTTAAGTTCTAGACTATAACCGTTTAGACCACATCTTTCGCATTTGGGCATTATTCCTCCCTCAAGAATAAATCTAAAAGTCTATATTTAAATGTTACAACAATTCTAAAAAAAAGGATTATTTAGGAATTAATTGAAAAATTCCAAAGATCATCGCCAACATAATGAATTGTATTAATCACCTTTCCCTCTGATTGGGAAATCATTTGCTCACCATTTACAAGAGCGATACCCACTGCTAGAGGTTTATGATGGGTTTCATCACAAATCCATACTTGATTTCCTTCTAAAATATCGGAATCAGCGTCAATAACACCTGGTGCCATAACATCTGCACCATTGGTAACAAACTTTACTGCACCCATATCAACTACTACAAAATTTTTCTTTGGTTTAAATTTATTTAAACCATGTAATGTGAAAACAATTTTATCATTATGATACATAAAACAAAGTTCTCCATCTACAATTATAATAAAGGTTCCATCCAAATCACCAGTTTCAACTGATGATTTTTCACTGAAAAAAACCTCATTAAAAATTGCCTTTAGTTCTTCCTGGTATTTTCTTATATCCTTAGCTTTTAGACGATGCCTATTCTTAATCTTAATTGACATTACTTTACGACATTTTTAAATATCTTTTTAACCTTTGGATATAAAATATGGATGCCCAAATCCTTATAAATAAAATAGTTATTCCGTGTCCCCAAGGTAATTATCATGGAAAAACCCCTTAAGATACTTCATGCGAGTTTAAACAATCGAGTAATGGTAGAGCTTCGAGGTGGACGCGGATATCATGGAACACTTGATGGTTACGATGTCCCTCATATGAACCTAGTGCTAAAAAATGTAGAAGAAATGGAAAATGGCGAATCATCAAAAAAACATAACACAGTTATTGTTAGAGGAGACAACATAATTTATGTTTCCCCATAAGTGAGGTATTAAAGAAATGACTAAAGGAACACCATCTAAAAGAGGTGGAAAAAGAACCCACACAATTTGCAGAAGATGCGGTAAACACGCATTTCATATTCAAAAGAGAATATGTGCAGCCTGTGGATTTGGTAAAACAAAAAAAATTAGACATTACAATTGGATAAAGAATAGAACCTAGATGATTTTAAACTCTTTTTTTAAAAAAAATTAAGGATATCCACCCATTTTTAAAGATGGATCTCCAAATAGAGTCCAGGTTTGAGAGATTTGAACATCAACCCATGAATCATTTGTTAAAGGTTGATTCCAATTTACTGGAAACTCATCAACATACCAGCTTACTGAGTTTGCCCATGCATCACCAAGAATATCGACATTGTCATTACCATACTGCTTGAAAAATTGGACTTCAAGTATACATGCGCCACCATCAAAAGATTCCTTATCTTCTTTTGTAAATCCTAGAGCAGAGCATCCAATTGTAGCAATAGAACCTCCTCCAATCTTTCTAGTTAAAAGCCAACTCCAACATTCAGGGGTAGCCTCACCATGTTGCCGTCTTTGCTTATTAAAAAATCTTAATATTGATACATCGAACTGATTGGTATGGCAACCACCAACAACACAAATCGGTAGTTTAAATCTGTTTCGTAATAGTCGTATATGGTTGACTGTAAAGGCTTTTGTCCACTTTGAGCTATTAGTATAATGTGTAGCCCAAGTCCTTGGACTTGCATGACCATTGAAATATAAAAATCCACATCCCTTATTAATTGCTCTTTTAATGTTTCTTGCATCTGGAGATGGACCATCTGATGCATAATACTTTATAGCATTAAAATCACTCATATTCTCAATCACAAGGTCAGCATAATATTCTCCTTCATTTCCAACCCATTTTTCATCTTGATATTCAGGGTATGTATCACCAGCAATTGCAACAAGGTCCCAGAACCATGATCTGTTATAAGTTGATTTTTCATATTTTATAATCTTTCTAACCATGATTCTAACTTCAAGTCTATTTCTACATGGAAGTCTTCCAACAGCAATCTCAGGATGTAGGTCTAAGTACTTATCATCAGGTTGCTCGCCATAATACCATTCACCATAAAGGCCATCACCATCAGAGTCCCAACTTGAAAAATTACCTTTACTATCATATAAATCAGCAAAATATAGATCACTTAGAATTTCAGATTCCCAACTATTACCCATTTGAATATATCTAACTGGACAATTCCAGGAATTAAGCTGCCATTTTTTCCCACCGACTAATAGCACGTATGAAATGTTGTTGTTATCATAAGCATCTTTTATGTAATATTTTACCGTTTCAGCATCATCTCTTCCAGATTCCGTCTGAGAATATATCTGATTTAATGTTACAATTCTTGCTGAAACATTATAATTGTTTTTGTGTTTTACAAGAGAGTTTAATGCACGTTTAAATTTATTAGGACAAATTATTAGCAAATCAAAATCTTCATCATTATTGTCATTATCCTCAACTGAATTTACAATAATTTTATCTGCAACATTTGCATTTATACTTGGAGCAACAATCATACTAAGAAATAATATTGTTATTCCAATCACAACGATTTTTTTATTGATATTTTTATTCATTATATTAACCCCCAATGAAATGTTCTTATTATTTATAATATATAATATTTTAAAAATCTTTCTCATAAAATGAAATTTTTTGATTAATATGTCGTAAAAACATTTATATGAGCTGCTCAATGCCTGTTTCAAAATGGATAAAAACCTTTGTAAGTTCTTCTGTTATAAAAATACAAGGAAAAATAGTAACATAAAGCCTAAAAAACTTGATAAATTGGAACTTGTATTATTTGATATGGATGGAGTGCTAACGGATATTATCAGTTCCTGGAAATACATCCATGATTATTTTAAAACGTCAAATGATAGGTCAGTAGATGAATATCTAAAAGGAAAAATTGACGACATGGAATTCATCAAAAGAGATGTATCTTTATGGAAGGAAAATGGAAAATTTGTAACTGCTGAGAGACTTGCTAAGATATTATCAGATGTACCATTTATGAAGGGAGCAAATAAATGCATAAATGTACTAAAAGATAGTAAAATAAAAACTGCAATTATTAGTGCAGGTCTTGATTTGTTGGCAAATAGAACAGCAGAAGAACTAGGAATTGATTATGTAAAATCCAATGGTATAAAAACAGATAAAAATGGTAGGCTTACTGGAGAAGGTATTCTAAATGTAAGATTAATGTACAAGGATCTTGCTGTAAAATCTTTTTTAAAAGAGTTAAAAATACCACTTAATAGAGTTGCTTCAGTTGGGAATTCCTGCTTTGACATTCCAATGCTTGAAATTACTGGTCTTAGTATTGCATTTAATCCAACAGACGATTGTACAATAAAGGCTGCTGATTTTTTCTTTAAAGAAAAGGATTTAAGTAAGATTTTACCGGTTCTTGAAAGTTATATAAATTAATGTTTTTATTCAGAAGGGTCTATTACTCGACCCATAAAAAGAATTGCTTCTGTTTCTTTGTGTTGAATTAAAAATATAAATGGGTGATTTGCAATAAAATTATCCGGAATTGCAGATAGCTCCATAATAATTGATGTTGCAGCAGCAGCTTCAGTTCCTTTCTCATTTACCTCTACAAATGCTTGATGAAGAGCTTTTGAAATAAACAAGTTCTTTGTTCCATCCATACCAGAGAAATCAGCAATACCTGGTAAGAATGCATCAACTATTCCCATCTCTATTAAAAGGTCATTTAATGAATATTTCGTCTCAAATTTAAATTTTGGAATTTGTATATTTATATCTGCTCCATAAAAATTATTCTTCCAAGTTGTAAGATTATCATAATTTAATCTAGATTCAGCAGATGAAATGTTATTTTCCTTTGGAAGTATTATTACCATTGATAGATCATTTCCATAATAATCAAGTTCAAGGATTTTCAAATCATTAGTTTCTGAATAATTGAAAAAAGAACCATCAGGGTCCCTCATCATGTCTACTTTTACAGTCTCACCAGATAAAATTTCAAAGTCGGTCTCATAGGTATTTTCTGGATTGAAAGGACTATCCCATTCACCTTTGAAATATATTGCATTTGTAAGAACTAGTTTTGTAAGGTCAGATAACATATCAGGTTTTATCATATCCTTTATCTTGTCATTTGTCTTATCCTCAATCCAGGAATTAATAATATCTGCAGCTTCTACATTTTTTGAAAAATCTAGTTCATTTGCCTCTGCCATATAGAAATTCTCAAGAAGATTAAGATAATTATCTAAAAACTCATAATTTATATGAGTCCAGAATGCATTTGCTGTACTAATTGTATATCCTTTCTGATTTTGATTTAATAGATTATATATCCTTCCAAATGAACCTAGAGTCTGAGAATTGTTTTGAAGTATGTTTAAAACATCTTTCATCTGAGATGCAGTATCTGCTTTTGATCCCTCATAAGCCATTGATAAGGCTGTAAAAATGCTATAAGGTGAAAAGAAGATATTACCTTCTTCACTCATTGATATTTCTTTATAAAAATCAAATGAAAAATCATTTAATGAATCAACAAGCGAGCTTACACTTTCTGCAGTTGCATTTGTATCATCAGCTAAAGGAATATCTGTTTCTTTTATGATATCAGAATCATCATTTTGAAAAAAAACCACATATATAATTCCAGAAAAGACAATCAAACATCCAACAATTATTGAGAATATCTTTTTATTATTCACAAATATCACAATTTTATCTATATTATCTGTGAATATATAAAAAGTGTGAAAATGTAAGGAAATAACCTAACATAATAGACACTTCAGAATTATTGATTTAATAGAGATTTTTAAATAATCGAAAAAGATTATGTGTGTTAACAAGTCACTTAGGAGTATAAAAAAAATGGTAGAAAAAAAGAAAGAAAGATGTGTTTTAACAAGTGTTATTGAAACTGAACTTGATATCCTAAAAAGACATATTCATGTATTGAAAACCCTTCAAAAAAACCAACCAATGGGAATTATTAAATTATCAGAATTAACAGATTATCCTCAACATATGGTAAGATATTCATTAAGAATACTCGAACAAGATGGACTAATAGAGCCTTCTCCACATGGGGCAGTAATAACTGAGAAGGTTGAAACAACCATAAAATTATTAAAGACAACGTTAAGTAATATTAGCAAAGTTGCAGATGAAATCAAGAAATCAATTGATTAAAATTAAAAAAGGGATTTCTTAAACTGCCGAGGTAACTCAGTTGGGAGAGTGCACGGCTGAAGACCGTGATGTCGTGGGTTCAAGCCCCACTCTCGGCATATTTTTTATTTTTATATTATTAAATAACCAAAAAATTTTAAATACCTAATATTTGTTTTGGATATAGGGATGCTATAATAGATTACTACCGATAAGATTTTATTGGAAAGTAGGAAGGGATGACATTGCATATCAAAGAAGTTAGAATGGAAAATTTCAAATCTTTCGGAAAGAAACTTACTGTTCCCTTTTTCCCAGGATTTACAGCAATAACTGGTCCGAATGGATCTGGAAAAAGCAATATTGCAGATGCAATTCTTTTTGTTTTGGGACCTAAAAGTTCAAAGGTTATGCGAGCAGGAAGACTTACGGATTTAATTTTTAATGGAGGTAAAAAACATAAGAATCCAGCAAAATTTTGTAAGGTTTCTATTGTTTTTGACAATAAAACCAGAAAAATGCCAGTTGATTCAGACGAAGTAGTTCTAACAAGAATGATTAAACGGGCACCACTGAAAAATGATCCAACAAATTACTATAGCTATTATTATGTAAATGATAGGTCATCCTCCTTTTCAGATTTTGAAAAAATTTTATTTCATGCTAGAATGTCAGGTGATGGTTATAATATTGTAAAACAGGGTGATGTCACTAGTTTAATTGAGATGGGTTCAATTGATAGGAGAAGATTGATTGATGATATAGCAGGTATCAGTAATTTTGATAGCGACATCAAAAAGGCTGAAAAGGAAAAAGATGAAGTTGATGGTAATCTGGAAAGGATAAGTATAATTCTATCAGAAATTTCAAGTCAAATAAGACAGCTAAAAAACGACAGGGACGAAGCATATAGATACAAAGAGCTTAAAGACAAGCTTTATGAAACAAAAGCAAAAATTGCTCTAAAAAAGAAACAAGACGTCGAATCACAAATGGCAGAAGTAAACAAACAGATTGAGTCTTATGAATCTGAAAAAAGCAAGCTTGACGAAAAAAGTTTGGAACTCAAAAACAATTATACAGAAGCTCAAAAAGAGCTCGAAGAAATTGAAAAGAAGATAGGTGAAGTAGGTGGAGATGAAGTAAAAGAAATCAAATCAAAGATTGACTTAATAAGAAGCGAAGAAATAAAGGTCGAAGAAAGGATAAATTATTCAAATGATGAAATTCTTGAAATACAAAATGAACAAAACGAGCTTAAATCTAGTCTTGAATCAATATCAAAAGAATTAGATGAAAATATCTCTCAAAAGGAAGAGTTAATAAAAAATATTGAGGAAAAACAATCTGAATTAAATGTAAAGGAATCAGAACTTAACAATTTAAAAGAGGACATTGCAAAATCTGACGATAAGTCAATGGATCTGACCCATGAACTAGCAAAGATGAGAGAAGAATACAATGATAAAAACACCGAGATTCATGAACTTAAGCTTAAACGCAACAGATTTACAGACAAAATCGAAGCTTTAGAGCTTCAGATAGCTGAAATGCAGGAAACAAAATCAACATATGAATTTGAACTTAAAGACATAGATTGGCAATCTGAGGAGTTTACAAAAGAAGGTAAAGAAAAAAGCAAAAAAACAAGTGATCTGGAAAAAAAACATTTTGAAATGAAGAAAAAGGAATCAGAACTAACTGAGCAATTAAACGATCTTGAAAATGCAATAATTAGACTTCAACGGGAAAAATCAAAACTTCAAGCAGAATATGATGCACTACAATCTGTTCAGGGAAAATATAATCCTGCTGTAAATGAAATTTTAAAAGCAAGAAACAGCGGTTTTCTTAAAGGTATTCATGGAACTATTGCTGAACTTGCTCAGGTTGATAAGAAATTTGAAACAGCAGTTGAAATTGCTGCTGGCATGCGAATGCAATCAATTATTGTTGATAATGATCAGGTTGCAGCAGAAGCGATTAGGTTTTTACAAAAAGAAAAACTTGGAAGAGCAACATTTCTACCATTAAATAAAATGATTACTGGCAAACCTCGTGGAAAGGCTCTTATGACCGTTAAAGACCCTAATTCCCACGGATTTGCAATTGATTTAGTGAATTTCAAGGATGAATACAGGGGAGCATTTTGGTATGTTTTTGGTGATACCGTTGTTGTAAATAATCTGGATGATGCACGCAGGCTCATGGGCGGTGTAAGACTTGTAGATATCAAAGGAAGTCTCATTGAAGCAAGTGGTGCAATGATTGGAGGAAGCAGCAAAAGAGGACATCTATCATTTACAAAATCTGATAGAAGTAAACTTGAAGAGATTACAAAAGAGCTGAATAGTGCAATAGATACTCAAGAAAAAGTATCAAATGAACTTGCTGAACTGAGAAAAGATATTGTTGAAATTGAAAATGGGCTTGGTGAAATCAGAACAAAGGGCGATAAAGATATTCAGTTAAAAGATTTGGATGTTAGACGAAAGGAGTTTACTGGAAAGCTTGATGTTTTAAATAAGGATCTACAAGAGAAAATAAAAGAAAAAGAAGACCTTGAGGAAAAGAAAAAAGAGGTTATTACAACTATTCAGGAATATAAAAAGAGAATTGGTGAACTTGATGAAATAAAAGAGGAAAAAGGTAAACTACTTTTAAAAGGAACAAAAAAGGAGCTTGCTCAAAATGCAAGAACGCTGGAAGAAGAGGTTTCAAAGCTACAGGAAACTGTTTTTGGACTTTCATCTGAAAGAGATGCAATTGAAAAGAAAATTGAGATACTTGAGGAAAGAAAAAGTGAATTATCAACAAATATTGAAAACAAATCAAAGGAAATTGAAAATCTTAAAAATTCAATTAATGAACTGAAAGATTCAAGATCCTCACATAGAGATGAACTAAAGGCCCTTATGAATGTTGAAGAGCAAATGACGGGAAAGGTAAGGGACCTTTCTACAAAAAGAGATGAAGTCTATAAAAAGACAGTTACGATAGAAAACGAACTTGATAAAATAAATACTCGTATCGAATCATATTATGATTTAATTTCAAGAGCAAAATACAGACTTCCAACAATTGAGGATTCAATTAAAGAGCTTGAACAGGAAATGAAGCTTTACAATGTTGATATAACAGATTCTAACCTACCAAATGTTGAGTCATTAAAAGACTCAGTAAAAGTAATTGAGGAATCAATGAGAGAACTTGAACCAGTAAATATGCGTGCTCTTGAAGAGTATGAGCATCAAACAGAGAGAAAAAAGAAGCTTGATGAAGATGTAAAACACCTTAAAAACCAAAAGAAGAACCTAATAACACTTGTTAGTGAAATAACTGAAAAGAAAAAAGAAAGATTCTTGGAGGTATTTGATTCTGTTAACAAAAATTTCAAAAACATATATTCGCAGCTTTCAGAAAATGGTGAAGCAGAGCTAAAGCTTGAAGATTCTGAAAATATTTTTGATAATGGTCTTACAATAAAAGCAAGACCAAGAGGTAAAAAGGTATTACTTCTTTCGGCTTTATCCGGAGGAGAAAAAAGTATAGCATCAATTGCTTTTATTTTTGCAATTCAACATTATGATCCAAGTCCATTTTATGTTCTTGATGAAGTAGATATGTTTCTTGATGGTGTAAATGCTGAAACCGTCTCAAGAATGGTTAAAAGAAACGCAGAAGACTCTCAATTTATTATGGTAACACTCAGAAAGATTGCCTTAAAAGAGGCAAACCATGTTTATGGAGTTACAATGAGAGATAATGGTGTCTCAGAAATGATAGGAAACATTGATCCTTCTACAGTCGGACCCAGAGGAGAATTATACATTGAAGGAGGGAAGATGATTGGAGCAGCTTAAAATCGATAACGATGTAATAAATCACCTTCTTTTCCACAAATCATTAATTGATGAAAAGGACGATGGTACAAGAATAAATCATTATGTAAATATGCTTCAGAAGACGAATGATGGAGAGTATATATCTATTGAAAATCCATTTGATAGATCAATTGCAATAGCTTTTGAACTTGTAATGAAGGAGCATCTTAATCCTTGGGATATTGATCTTGTGAATTTTTCAACTATTTATCTCAAGCGAGCAAAAGAAGAAAAAATAGACCTCATGACCGCCGGTAGAATAATCTATATGGCATGGAAAGTGCTAAAACTTCAAAGTGATAAGCTGGTTGTGAGTATGAAAAGACAGGAGGAGGAATCCGAACCTTTTGGATGGGGAGACATTCCAACAGAGATGTGGCTTAGTAAAGATGATGATTATTCATATACAAATCTTGTAATTAATATGCCTGAATCACCACTTGATGAACCAATTAGAAGAGAGGCAAATAGAAAGGTAACCTTAATGGAACTTGTCGATGCATTTGATCAGGCAAGAAAGGATTCAGAGGAGTACCAAATACTTGAAAAGCAAAGAAAAGAGGAAAGAGAGAGGCTTTCAGAGCTTGCTAGAAAGAGAATGAAGGGAACTGCTGTTGAGGATCATCTAGAAGAAGACGTAAAAGCTGTTTGGGATAAAATAAATAAATTTTCAAAAAAGACGATTTCGCTTGTTGATTTGTGTGAAAAGAAAGGTCGTGAAGAGCTTATAAGAGTTCTTATGTCAGTACTCTTTCTTGCATATGATAACAAGATATTGGTATATCAAAAAAGATTTCCATTTGGAAAGATTTATGTTAAAAATACAGGTTATAGTTAAGGAGTTGTAAGATATGGGAAAAAAAGAAAAACGTCTGGTTGAGTCCATTCTTTTTTCAGCAAGTAAACCAGTAAGTATCAATGAAATTAAGGAAACAACTGGTTTGACTCCCAATAAAATCAAAAATATATTAAATGAATTAATCGAGGATTACAGTGTAAAACTAAAGGATGAAACATCAATGGAGATAGTTAAGGCAGGCGACAAGTATGCTATGCAGGTTAAGAAAAAATATGTTGACCAGTCGGTTATGATTGCTAAACCTGAAATTAATAGTAATCTTCTGAAAACACTCACTTTAATTGCATTTCATCAACCGTTGAAACAATCCAATCTTCGAAGGATGATTGGTGTAAAAGCTTATGACCATGTAGATGAGCTTTCTTCTATGAAACTTATTCATTCAAAAAAACATGGTGCAACAGAGATGCTTACTACAACAAAGCTTTTTCCAGAATATTTTGGAATTGATTCTACAAAACCAGAAGATATTAAGGATTTTTTAATAAAAAAGGTAGCAAATAAAGTAGATAGTTCTGATTAAAACAAAAAAATTTGATTAATTATTTTTGGTAATTACTGTAAATACAGTGGGTAATAGTTGTACAACAAAGCCTTTTAAACATAAGCAACAAAGAGTTGTTTATAACAAATTGTTCGGCTGGGGAAGGCTTTATTTATTATCCCTTCACCTCCTCTCCTTGCCACCCTCTTACTTCCCCACCCAGCAATTTTTAATGTTTTTATTTTTTAGAAATGTATTTATATTAAAATGAGTAATATAATAATAAGGATATTTATAAATCATACAAAAACCTTAAATAAATTGAGATATATTAACAATAGTTAATTAGGGGAGTAAAAAATGAAAAGCATACCTTATATAATGGTTAGCCTACTGCTACTTAGCAGTATTGCAATTGTAACAGTGGGTGAAGAAGCAGGTGAGTATCAACAGATCGTAAGTAAAGGTTTTTTTGAACCAAATGTTGTTGAAGAAGAACAATTTATAAAATTAGAGGTTGAGGGTACTAATTCAAAACTAACAAATCCTGGAGAACCCGCACTTCCAGTTTATACTGAAACCATAGCATTGCCTTTTGGTACTACTATTAAAAATATAGATTGTAAAGTAGGTAAGATTGAAACTATGGTTCTACCGAAAGAAATAATACCAGGTCCACAACGAGTAAGACTGGATAGGGTAAGTGTGCCAACCACAATAGAATTGGATGAAACTATCTATAATTCTGAAACACTATTCCCAGATGATTGGTATAGTTATTCTATGGGTGCAGGACTTGATGATAACATGGAACATAAAACATTTTTGACAATTAGAACACACCCAGTAAGATATATTGGTGCATCTGACGAAATTTATTATGCAGAATCAATCGATTTGACAATAGAATATAACGCACCAAAATCAGATCCATTTCCATTAACATCAACATATGATCTAGTAATAATTGCTCCAAATAAATTCTCAGGAATTCTTCAGGGTTTAGTTGACCATAAGGAATCTAAAGGAATTGCTACCAACTTAGTTACCACTGAAGATATTTATAACGATTTTTCAGGTTATGATAAACCCGAACAAATCAAAAAATTCATCAAAAATGCTCTTGAGACATGGGGAATCAAATATGTACTAATTGTTGGTGGATTGAACAGTGTAATTAATGCTGAACCAAGGGAACATAAAAATTATGGTATTAAAGATTGGTATGTACCAGTAAGATATACAAATATCATATACGGAGGAGACGAACCGGGATATTTATCTGATCTCTACTATTCGGACATCTATAAATCAAATGGTGATTTCGATGATTGGGACTCAAATGGTAACAATATTTTTGGTGAAAACGGAGATGTATTAGATTGCCATCCTGATGTTTCAGTAGGAAGACTCCCGTGTAGGTCAAAAAAGGAAGTTAAGGATATCGTTGGTAAAATTATTGAGTACGAAACAGGAATTTCTGATCCATCATGGTTTAAGGAAATGTTAGTTGTTTCCGGTGATGGATTTTTAGACATGGAAGCACTTGGTTTTGAATGGAATACAAATGGCGTACCAACTGGAGAATATACAATTCATGCCCAATCAAAAAATGATATTGGAACAACTGGCCCAATAGATGAGATAACAGTAACAGTTGATAAAAGTCAACCAACATCGATTCATTTCAATCATGATGACCATCTAATAACTGGATTAATTTATCCTCATGACCCAGTCGCAGAAATAGTCTCAGTTTCAGATGGAGACGTTCTAGGTAGTGATTCTTATACCTATGTACCAAATGACGGAGAAGCATACTGCAATGGATTTACGTTCTGGGGAAATGTAAAATATGTAAATGGAATCCTAACAATCAATGGTAAAACATATGATCCTAGACCATATGGATACACAACTGACATACATGTATGGATAACAGATAGTGGTGGTTCAACTGTATTTGACGAATGGAAATACAACTATGAAATGTACTTTGAAGGAGAATGGACAACAGGTAATCGACTACTATATGGTAGAGCTGGTGGTCCATATTATATGCCTACAGATTTCAATACTGAATATCTATGGTCATCAAATGGAAAATGGACTGGAATCAAAGATGTATTACAAGCAATGAACAAAGGACAAGGTTTTGTCTTCTTCTCAGGACATGGAAGTCCAAATACTTGGGCAAACCATTATCCTGGAGTACCAGGTAACAGACATAACGGTGATCTTTTGGGAATTTGTGTTTTAAATTTTGCTATACCATTTTTCCCAATGACAAAATTAAAGAATAAAAACGAAAACCCAGTTGTTGTAGTAGGTGGTTGTCACAATGCAATGTTCAATGTTTCGATAATTCGAACATTTCTAGATAGAACAAATGCAAAGAACATGCATTCATATGGAATTCCAACACCTGAATGTTGGGCATGGACTCTTGCAAAAAATCCAACAACTGGTGCAATAGCAACTATGGGTAATACAGGATACGGCTATGGAATACTTGGAGCAGGATGTACATCAAACGGTGTAGATAACTGGATAACTACAGAAATATTTGTTCAGTATGGAGAAGGAAAAGATATCCTTGGAGAAACACATTCACAGGCAATCGAAAGCTATATTCAAAACATAGGTTTAGGAGACTTAGGAGATAAAAAAACAGTAACTCAGTTCGTACTTATAGGTGATCCAAGTTTACAGCTTGGCGGATATCCATAAAGTTATAAAATAGATAAACCAAAAATATTTGGGCTATTTATCTAGCCCTCCTCTCTTTTTATTTTTATTATTTAAATAATTCTCAATAGGTTTAAAGAGTTAATTTATATTATCATTTCAAGGATGCATAAAAGCAAAGATCGACTCTATGACCAAATAAAAGATATAAAAACAAAAGAAGAGTTTGAAAAAGAAATATTAAAAATCAAACAAGAGAATGATGATTTGTTTGATAATGAAACAATTGCCTTGTTAATAGTAGATGAACTTGGTAGAAATACTGATAATGTTTGTAAAATCAAAGACCTTGAACATGGTCAAGAGTGTACAGTTTTTGGAAAAATAACAAACATTCATGAATTAAGAAATTTCAACCGAAAGAATGGTTCAAAAGGACGTGTGATAAATTTAGATTTATCTGATGGAACAGGAAACTGCAGACTTGCATTGTGGGATAAAGATGTTGAACTAATTGAAAATCGTAAAATTCAAAATGGAACAAATGTAAAGATTATAAATGGATATGTTAAGGAAGGTTTTAATGGAATTGAGGTAAACGTTGGACGTTATGGCTTAATTGAAATAAATCCAGATCACACCCCTAAGCAGTTAGAAGATTTTAAACCATCTCCAAATGAAATAACAGGTATATTTCTAAAAAAAGAACCAACAAAGGCATTTTTCAGAGATGATGGAGAGTTTGGTTTTGTTACTTATGTTGAAATAGAAACAAAAAAAGGAATAAAACAAATTACTCTTTGGGATAAAAAGGTAAAAGAAATCCAAAACTTCAAGCCTGGTGAAAAGGTAACAATAAAAAATATCAACATAAAAGAAAAAAACGGTAAAAAGGAGATACATACAAAAAACAAAACTGAGATTAAAAGAGCTTAGCATCCTCCTTGGATATATTCTATATCTGTTTCAAGTGAAATCTCAGCTCTCAGAAGCTCTCTACCAAGATACATGTAATGAGTTGGTAAAAGATTTGGAACATTTTTTACTATTGTATCACAAAGCGAATCAGCTTTTTTTCCTTTAAATACAATTTCAAGGATTCCTGAAACGATTTTATCTTTCTTATAAACATTAGAATAATATTCAACTCTTATTTCTTCATTTACTCTATCGATTTCTATTACAAAAAATCCATTAGGATCAAGTATTACATCTTTTTGTGGTATTTTTTTTGCATTAATCAATGGAACTTCTCTATCAACCATAAATAATTTCACCTGCCTTTACTAGGTTTTTTAATTTTTCAAATGCAACAGCTCTGGGAAGCATTCTCTGTCCGCAATCAGGAGCAAGTTGTGTTATTTTATCTCCAAATATCTCAATTCCCTTTCTTATGTGATCTATAATATCCTCCACAGGTTCAACAAATAATTTATCTGATCTAACTGAACCCAAGCAGATATTTTTTTTGATATTGTATTGTTCGAATGAATCAAAAATCTTTGGGGAAGCTTTGAATTCATGTGAGAGTATTTCAACAGGCATTTCCAAAATATCAGCTACCACATTTGATATATCCCCACAAACATGTAGACGAGTAGGACAAGAGATATCTTTTGTTATAATACTAATTAATTCCTTACCATATTCAGGAATCCCCATGGAAAAAAATGGTTCATCAATACTTATTATATCAACATACTTTTCCAAAAGTTTTGCTTCTTGTTTTAAGGCAGTTGCAAAATCAAAAGCAATTTCTTTTTCATCTTTATAAAATAGATCTACACAAGAATTTGTTAGAGTATATGGTCCTGTTAACAAACCGATTAATTTCTTATTCTTTGGTATTATTTTTTTTACATATTTTTGATCATCTATTGTGATTGGACCACTGTATTCAATCTTTCCAATTATTTCAGTTCTATCCCGCAATCTACATCCTTTTAACTTCCTTGTAAAAATGTTTACAAAGGGATCTCTTGTTTGTCCATCTGATACTATGTCTAATCCAGAATCTATCATGTCTTTTACTGCAGATTCAATATATTTATCCCAAGTAACTACCTTTTGATTAAAATATCCTTTAACATGATTCAAAATCTCAATATCAACAGGATATGACCCTACTACTGTTGTTTTGATTTTTTCCATTAAATAAGTTTCCTCCTAGGATGAAAATCATCAGGTAATACTCCAAAGTAATTCTCAACATATTCTGAAATTAATATATCCTGCCATGTAATTATTGGGAATACTATATCTGAGTTATGAATTGGACCAAATATTGCAAAGTCTCCACCAAAAAGTGGAATATTTGCATTTGATGATGCATCCACTGGTTTTCTAGCTGATTTAAAATCATCCAGCCATTTTGATTTTTCAACGACATTGTGAATTGCACAACCTGTTGGAAAACCGAATTCTTCTTTTATTACAGGAATTGATGCAATCGCTGCACCACTATAATCACCAGGTGCCATTGCAGCCGTATCAATTAGGACATTTCTTATTCCAATTTTATTTGTTAATTCTAGAAGACCGGTATCAATAAGATTAGCACCATTTTGCAATATCTCAATTTTTCCATCTGGTGATTTATCCTTAGGATTGAATGCGACTATAATTGCTGCATTCGGAGTATGATTTTTTAACGCATCTTGTTCTTCAGGCGTGATTCCTACATGTATTGAATTATAAATTGTTCTAGAAAGTAATTTTTTCTCATCGAGGATTTCAAGAGTTTTAATTTTTAAATCAGGTTCTATAATGTCAATTGAAATAGGATGATTCTTAGGATATTTTTTAACAATAAAATCTAGTATATTTTCAATAAATTCTTCTTTTCTAATAAAAAAATCTGTAATTGAGGGGTTGGCTAATTTTTTACTTAAATTAAGCATATTTTTAATTTGTTCTTCAGCACTATTAAAATCTGGTTCCCCCTTAAAAAATAAACCACCTATTAAAACAGTTGGAAATACACCCGGTTGACCACCAATTTTTATTCCGGATATATCAAATACCTTTTGTTCCTTTGTAAATGAAAACATCTATTCGCCTCTTTTTTTTATTTTTCCCATATAGTCTACAATTATTTTTGAATGTATGACTCTTTTATCTTCAAGAGTTATCTCAGCTTTCTGTTTTAGTTTAATAGCAATATATGGTTTTCCAAATGAATTAGGTGACTTTTTAATACACTCTTCGATGTTTTTTTCTATTCTACTTATGTCTGAAACACCAATCAAATCAACTACTTCAATTTGTTTTTGAAACCTTTCTATTGCTTCAATTTTCAAATTTTCAATATAAGGAATTGCTCCGGGCGCATCAATAATTTTATTGTTCTTATCAATTCCATTTTTTATTAATGCAACTAGAGAAGATCCAGAACGATGACCTCTTATATCCTTACCACAAATAACAATATATCTGATGTGAGGATTTGAAATAACATTTGCGACTATTTTCTCAATACCTATATTTTCAGTTTTTAAAGGTCCATAAATTGCTACATTATTAGAAGGTGTAAAATCCAAATTAAGTATTACAACTGCAACACATCCATTTTTTTTACATACAGTAAATTCTCCACCCCAAGGGTAGTAATCATCAGACATTTTTTATCCTCAAGTAACTACGTTAATATTGAAAATAGTTTAAATACACTCTCCCACACTTTTATAAATGTATAATAATTACACTCTTACTGGTTATTTATATGGAGAAAGAGAGTACTGATGAAATAGATAGTTTACCAGGTGTTGGACCTGCTACAGCAGAAAAGCTTAAAGATTCTGGACTGACTGAACTCATGGATATTGCAGTAATAAGTCCTCAAGAATTAACAGATTTAGCGGATCTTGGTTTAACTACAGCTTCAAAGATTATTCAAGAAGCAAGAAAAATGGTCAATAAGGATGACTTCAAAACAGGGAAAGAACTTTTTGAAAAACGTCAAGAAATTGGAAAAATTTCATGTGGTTCAAACACATTAAATGAATTGCTTGGAGGGGGTTTTGAATCTCAATCAATAATTGAGTTATTTGGCGAATTTGGTTCTGGAAAAACTCAAATTGTTCATCAACTGTGTATAATGGTCCAACTTCCAGTTGAAGAAGGTGGATTAGAAGGACATGCATTTTATATTGACACAGAAAATACTTTCAGACCCGAAAGAATCATACAGATGTCTGAAGCTCGAAATTTAGATCCAGATGAGGTTCTTTCAAAAATTCATGTAGCTAGAGCTTATAACTCTAGTCATCAAATGCTTCTTGTAGATAAGGTAAAAGAACTTTCAAAAGAAGTTCCAGCTAAGTTACTTATTGTTGATTCACTAACAGCGCATTTTCGAGCAGAGTATGTTGGACGAGGGGCACTTGCTGATAGACAGCAAAAATTAAACAAACACATGCATGAGCTATTAAGATGGAGTGACCTAAATAATGGTGTTGTGTGTGTTACAAATCAGGTATCTGCAAAACCTGATGCTTTTTTTGGTGATCCAACCAGACCAATTGGAGGCCATATTGTTGGCCATACAGCAACATTTAGGGTATATTTACGTAAAAGTAAAGGCCCAAAAAGAATAGCAAGACTTATTGATTCTCCGCATCTTCCTGAGGGAGAAGCTGTTTTTACAATCACAAAAGAAGGAATACAGGATTGAATTATCAGAATTATTAGGAAAAACTTAAATGTAAAGATAAATATTCACTTTCTTGGAGGTAGAGAGAATGGCGTATGTACATGATGGGTGGACATTGTATACACGTGATGTAAAACTCAAGGGTGGAAGAACCCAAACTATTTATTTCTTTAGTAAAAGAAAACCTAAGAGTGGAACTCCTTGTGAATTACCAAGTGGTTACACAGTTGGAGTGAATAAAAGAACAGGTTTACCATATCTAAAGAAGAAATAGATAAGTCATTTTAGAGCTGGCATTTTGTCAGCTCAACCTAATTTTTAAGTCAGTAGTATTTAATATAATATTTTGTTTTACAGAAAAGAGTTAAATGGTTTCAAAGATTGGATTTGTTGTTAATCCTATTGCAGGAATGGGTGGAAAGGTTGGATTAAAAGGTACAGATGGAGTTATAAATCAAGCAATTAAACTTGGTGCAAAACCTGTTGCATATATTAAGGCAAACGAAACAATAAATGAGTTCATTATCAATAATTCAAAAAAAGATGATATTAAATGGTTTGCATGTAAGGGAAAAATGGGTGGAGAGGTTTTATTAAACTCAGGTTTGAGAAATATAGAAATTGTCTATTCCCCATCAAAAGAAAAAACTAGCTCTAAAGATACAAAGAATGCCTGCAAGATTTTTTTGGAAAAAAATGTTGATTTGATTCTATTTTGTGGTGGCGATGGAACAGCACGAGATGTATTTAATATTGTTAAGAATAAAATTCCAATTCTTGGTATTCCTTCAGGTGTTAAGATGCATTCAGCTGTATTTGGAGTAAATACTGTCGCAGCTGGTAAGATGTTAAATGAATTTGTTAATAAAAGACTTACAATAGGTGATGCTGAAATAATGGACCTTGATGAGGAAAAGTATAGAAAAGGTGAATGGAACATTAAATTATATGGTATAGCAAAAGGTATTGTCGAACCAACATATATTCAGGTTGGAAAATCTACCTTTGAGTCTATTTCTGATAATGAAATAAAAGATGAACTTTATGAGCATATTTTAGATGAAATCGAAAAGGATAATGATAATCTATTTCTCTTTGGTTCAGGCGGAACTATTGATTATATTTCTGAAAAAATTAGAATAAAAAATACCCTTCTTGGAATAGATGCAGTATATAATAAAAAAACTATTGGAAGTGACCTTAATGAGCAAGCAATCCTCAATCTTTTAGAGAAATATCAAAAAATAAAATTAATTCTTAGCCCAATAGGTGCACAGGGTTTTATACTAGGCAGAGGAAATCTTCAGCTGAGTCCAAAGGTTATAAAAAAAATTGGAATTGACAATATAATAGTTATCTCAACACCATCTAAACTTGCATCCACTCCAATAATTCGTGTTGACACTGGAGATAAAAAACTGGATAAAATGTTTGCTGAAAAAGAGTTTATTATGGTTGTTATTGGATATAGATTAAGTAGGGTTGTAAAAATTCAAACATTAAATTAACTTCTTTATTTTTGTTATATTAAACTGTATCAATTAAATATTACCAACAACTTTTAATATTTTTATTCGTTTCCCTGAAATCCTAAAAGATTGATAGTATATAATGGGAGGTTTTTACTAATGAATAGAAATCCAACATCATTTTTGAAAGATGAATATGACGAACTTGTAAAGAATAGTTTTGACTGGAAGCTTCGAATTTTAGAATCTGGATCTACACCACACTCAATTGTAGATGGTAAAAAGGTGATTATGCTTTGTTCAAATAATTATCTAAGTCTAAGTAATCATCCTAAACTTATCAAATCATCAATTGAAGCAGCAAAGAAATTCGGTGCAGGATCCGGTTCAGTTAGAGCTATTGCAGGAACAATGAAACTTCATATGGAGGTAGAAAAAAGACTTGCAAAATTCAAAAGAACCGAGTCATCCCTAATTTATCAAACTGGTTTTGCAGCAAATGCAGGCCTGATCCCGCAACTTGCAGGTAAAGAGGATATAATAATTTCTGATGAACTTAACCATGGAAGTATAATAGATGGAGTAAGACTTACAAAATCAGCTAGAGCGGTATTCAAACACAAAGATATGGGCGAGCTTGAAAAAGTTTTAAAAGATGCAGATAAGAAATACAAAAGAATTCTAATAATTACAGATGGTGTCTTTAGTATGGATGGGGATATTGCTCCTATGGACAAAATAGTAAAACTAGCAAATGAATTTGGTGCAATGAGTTATGTAGATGATGCCCATGGTGAAGGAGTAATTGGTGAAGATGGAAGAGGAATAGGCGCTCATTTTCATATAGAAGGAAAAATAGATGTTGAGATGGGGACATTTAGTAAAGCCTATGGAGTTGTTGGTGGCCTTATTGCTGGAAGTCAAGACCTAGTTAATTTTGCTTACAATAAATCCCGTACGTGGCTTCTTTCAGGATCTCACCCACCTGCTGTTGCTGGTGCTCAACTTGCAGCAATAGATGTTCTTGAAAATGAACCAGAACATGTAAATAATCTTTGGGACAATACTAATTATTTCAAAAAAGAATTAAACTCAATGGGTTTTGATACAGGTGAAAGCGAAACACCTATAACACCAGTAATTGTAGGTGAATCAAGTAAAGCAAAAGATCTGAGTAATAATCTATTTACTGAAGGAATTTTTGCACTTCCAATAGTTTTCCCAATGGTTGCCAGAGACAAAGCAAGAATAAGGACTATGATGAATGCAGGTCTAACGAAAAAAGATCTTGACTTTACACTTGATAAATTTGAAAAACTTGGTAAAAAATTAGATATTATCTAAATCTAATTTTTTTTATTTCTATGATAATAGGTATAAAAACAAATCATATTGCTCTACAATATTCAGATAGGAAAAAAGCAGATATATTCTTTAACAAAATTCTTGGATTAAATAAAATAAAAACATTTACTCTTTCTAAAGAGTTATCAAATGATATATTTGATATAAAAGAAGAAGTAATTGTAGATGTGTATAGTAATATGTGGGCATATTTTGAGGTTTTTATTACAAATATAGAAACACAATACAATTTTGAGCATATATGTATTGAAGTCGGAAATATTGAAGAATTTCTAAATAGATGCAAAAATTATAAAATTGAGCCAAAATATGTAAAAAAAGGAGATAGGGAATTATTATTTATTAGAGATTTTTCTAACAATTTATATGAAATAAAGGAAAAACAAACTTAAAAAAATAGAGTGGGTACTATTTTTTACCCCATCTTCCCTTTTTCTTTTGACTAAGAACCTTATCAATTATTGTTTGTTCATCAGCTTCAACAATAGTATCATCGTCATTTTTGGTATGTTTTTTGATTGCCTCATCTATTGCATCTGCATCTGCTTCAACAATCATGGCTTTATCTTGTTCTTTTCCTAAATTTTTAGCTTCATCATCATCGATTTCTTCCAACATTACATCATCTATAACAGGTGGATTATCTCCTTTATCAGCACTTGTAGTATCATCAGTTTGAGTATCTTTTTTTGATGATAATGTTGATGATTTGTCTAAATTCTCTTCGGTGGGTTGTTCAGTTGGAGTTTCATCTTTAAAAGGTGTTTTTTCCTTAATAAGTTCTTCGATTTCCTGGGATTTTTCCGGTTTTGTTGTATCATTTTTTTCAGTGGATTCCTCAGATTTTAAATTTGTATCCTTTGTTGAGGAGGTGGTTGGCCCCTCTGGCATTATTTTAAAAGCTTCATACAAGAATTCCTTTTCTTCAAGTGTTGGTGCCCAATAAAAAGTATCTTTGTCTTTGTAAATATTGGGCGCTGTATCATCAAAATGAGCCTTTAATGCTAGTTTTCCAGAATTTTTATCTTTATAAACCTCAAGTTTCAAATTAATTTTATCATCTTTAGACATGTCATTCCATCCTTCCTATTAAAAAAAAAGAATAAATTACTAGAACTTATACTTTTCTTAAAAAATTAATTAATATAAGGTAGGGCTCCTTTAAAATATTGGAGCCCAAGGGAGTGAATTGATATGTTGATTCAAATGATTTTAAGATTTATCCCTTCTATCATCAAGAGGCTTTTGATCCTCGATTAAGACTGATAAACTTCTTGACCTATTAGTCAAATAACGCTGGTCTAATCCGTTATATTTGTTAATATAAATTCTCAACCTTTATGTATATAAAATTTGTCTGTTAAAATGTCAGAATGAATAATATTATTTGAAAACTTGGGATCCATTTAATTCCTTACTTTTTTTAATTATTTTTGGTTTTAAGCTAAAATTACTATCTATTGTAATAATTGCATATTGTTTATAAGAAATATCAATAACATTTGCCTTTTCATAAATCCAAGAAATAAGGGATTGAGTCTCTTTGTTTATTGGTAATTTAATTTTGAATCTAACCAACTTTGGTAATGATTCATAAATTGTTTTTAATAAATTATCAATATTATCTTTATTTTTTACAGAAATTGTTAGAAATTTTTTATTATCTAAAAATCCTTGGTTTTTTATGTATTCAATTCTAGATTCTATTTCATTATTTGATAAATTATCAGATTTATTAAATACAATAATTATAGGGGATGTAACCCCTAGTTCTATTAATTCATCTAGTGACACTTTTAACTTTTTTTCAATTATTTTTTTATCTTCACTAATATCTATAACCAACAAAACAACATCAGCAACTTCAATTTCTTCCAAAGTTGAATGAAATGCATCAATTACATATGCAGGAAGGTTTCTAATAAAACCTACTGTATCAGTTAGTAATATTGGTATGTTTTTTTGGCTTATTCTTCGAGTTGTAGTAGAAAGGGTTGAAAACAGTCTGCCTTCAACTTTTACCTTTTCATCAGAAAGAAGGTTTAATAAGCTACTTTTACCAGCATTCGTGTATCCTGCTAAAGAAACCAAATAAAAACCAACCACATGTCTATGTCTTCTTCTTACTTTCCTTTGATTTCTTATTTTGTTAAGCTGTTCTTTTATCTTTTTCATCTGCTTTTTAATCATCTCATAATAATCATCAACTTGATATTCTCCACCTGCCATAAAACCAGGATGTTCTCCAGCTCTTGCTCTATGTATAAGTTCTCTCACGAAAGGTCTTTCATATTGTAATTGAGCCAATTTAACCTGAAGTTTTGCTTCTTTTTTATCAGCTCTTTCCTCGAATATCGCAAGAATTAATCTTAACCTATCAAAGACATCAATTCCAATCTTTTTTTCAAGATTGAACCATTGTGATGGTTTTAGTTCTCCATCAACAATTACTAGATCAATATTTTTTTTAGATGTCTCACTATATTCTTCTATTTCCTTAATCTTTCCACTACCAAGATAACTATTTACATCTGGAGTTTGTCTATGCTGGATAAATTTCTTAATTACTTTATAGTCAAGAGAATCTGCTAAATCAACTATTTCTGATACATCTTCATTTAAAGCTATTATTATTGCATTTTTTTGTTCCATTTTTAGTTTAAACCTTTATTGAAATAGCAATCAATGGTATAATAATAATTGGTTAAAAGCAAAATTTTGAAGATTTCATAAAGTTTATTTACTATTAGTGACAAATATATACATGGTAGATATTAACTAACATAAGGGAGGTGAGATAGATAAATATAAATGTGGTTGGGGTAACATCAAGTAGAGCAGAATTAATTGAAATAGAAAATATAGTTAAAGTTTTTGTTGTTACAGAAAGAGTTATTGATTTAGCTAGTGAAGTAAAAAATGATGCAACAAACAAAAATAGATTAAAAAATTTAAAAGAAATTAACAATCACCCTAATCCATATAATCAATACTTAAGACCACTAAATGTTAGAGGATTTAACTAATAAAAAGCCATCAATTAAAATCTTATATTGAATGAAATAAGAAAATAATCAATAAAAAATTTAATTTTATATGTTTTTTCTTAGCAAAGTTTAAATAAAATCAGTTATAATAATTATTTAGAGGAGGTGAATATGAATGAGTGGCATTATTAAAAAGAGATTTTTAACAGTATGTACTTTTTTTCTACTCTTATTATCAACAATTCAAATAGTTCTTGGAGAAAATATTGATGACAACCAACCAAAAATAATTAAAACTGAAATTAATGAAACTTTTGATGATTGTATAATTCTTATCTTTGGAACTTGTAATGAAGTACAAGGACCAGTTCTTTGGAGATTAGGCCTATACTGTAATTTGATTAAAAAGAACTTTGTAATCAATGCAAAAGGAGAAATTGATGAAAATTTAAACATAATAATTCGAGGTGGCGGTGGCTTTAAATTCTTATGGGGAAAAGAAAATATTTTTTTAAGAATAAACGGTGCTACTGGAATATTATTTTGGGGAGAAAAGTCAATAATTGTAGATACCAATCATATAATTGCTAGATGTAAAGCTGACTCTGCATATTTAACATATGAATAATTCAAAACTCTTTTTTTTTATTCAAATCTCTCATATTTTTGTTCAGAAATTTAATTTTTTAAAAAAAAATTAATGGTTTGTACAAAGACCCTAAAATAAGTTTTATATAAATATTAACAGTAGTAAAAGTAAGCAGATACAATTTAAATATTGATAAATAAAGGAAGTGAATATAACAAGAGAAATAGAATAAATTGCTAAGAAAAGATGTGGGGGAGGTGGTTTTATTTTTCCAATTTTCCCTTCCTTACCCCCACAACTAAAAAAAATCTTCTAATGTTTTTTAAAATATCTCAAAGTGCTAAAAAATCTTTGAACGGCTGTAAGATTACCCACCAATGCAAAATATATTAAAATCCACTCTAGAAGAAAAAGTTCAAAGGGTAAATTAAAATCTGAATAATAGAGAAGTATATGTTGAATTATAGGTGCAACCATAAGTAAAACAAGTCTATCAGCTCTTCCAAGAAGACCTGAATAATCTCTTTTATGTCCAACCGCCTGTGCCTGAGTACCCATATAACTTGTAAGAAGCATACCAACAAGTGCAAGAAGACCAATACTTGGGTATCTGCACCAGGGGCTCAATGCAAGACCGCCAACAATAAAAACATCGGCAAATCTATCTAAAGCATGGTCAAGAAAATCTCCTCTTTTTGAGGCTTTTTTTGTTAATTTTGCAACTTTCCCATCAATTGCATCAAATAGACCATTTAAAAATACAAAAATTACTGCCCCATATAGATAATAATTTATCAATTCTTTAGTTGGAGAAGAAAAATAAAAAAATATTCCAGCTATAAATGCAAAAATAACTGAAAACCAGGATAAAACATTAGGATTTATCTTAATAAATCGTTTTGCAATTGAATTTAAAATTGGATCAACATTTTTTCTCTGGTTATCAAGGACCATACGATTTCAACCTGTCTATGTATTTTTAAATATCTCTTCAGACCAATCAATTTTCCCTATTTTGTATTTTTTATTACTTTTAAATTTATCTTTAGTAAGTACAATAATGATATCTGATATCTCTTCAATTGTTTTATCTGATGTGTTTATCTCAAATATATCATCTTCTTTGTGAATCTCATAGGTCTCGCAAAGAATAACATCAAGTATTTCTGCTTCAAGGTTTTCCTTAATTTTTTCTTTTTTCCATCCCTTTTTTAATAGATTTTTCTTAAGGATCTTTGGATGACATCTTAAAATTATAACTTTATCTGCATTTTTTAAAAGATGAGATATGTGTCCTTCAATAAAAATAAGTTCTTCATCTCTAAATTTTTCAAATATATACTTGTTGAGTTTTTCAATATCAACAATATATGAATCCCTTATCTCGTCTTTCCCAACTAATAAATTATTATCATTTGCCTCTTTATTTAAATCTATTACTTCAAAACCTTTCGATTTTAAAATTGCAGCAACAGACGTCTTACCAGTACCAGGTGTTCCAGTTAAAGAAATAATCATAATTCTAAATTAACTTATGATAATCGTATCCTCTAAATCCTTCTTTAAAGCAATAATGGAGCTCCTGAAAATCTTTTCTGAAATCCTTTATGTCTGAATTTATTTTCTTTATATTTTCGTCTTTTAACAATGCTCTTTTATAGAACTCTGCAATACTATCCATATCTGTTTCTTTCATTCCAAGTCTTGTAAGCTCTGGTGTACCAAGCCTTAGCCCTGAAGGATTTAATGGATCAGTATCTCCCGGAATTGTATTCATATTTGTAACAATTCCAGCATTTTCAAGTTTTTTTGATGCCTCTTTTCCCTTTCCAGGTCCAATTTCAACTAAAATCTGATGTGATTTTGTAAATCCAAGCTTTTCACCAAATACTTTGAAGCCCTCATTATATAAGGATTGGGCTAAACGTTGTGCATTTTTAATTGTTTGTTTAGCATATGCCTCACCAAATTCAAGATGCTCAGCATAAGCTATTGCTTTTGCAGCAACATGATGAAGATGATAAGAAGATGTAACACCAGGAAATACTCCAAAACCGAGTTTTCTTAAAAATGACTTATCCTCATCTGTATCCCCTTTATGATCAGAAACAATCATTCCTCCCTGTGGACCAGGAAGAGTCTTATGAGTGCTTCCACTCATAACATCTGCACCTTCCTTTAATGGATCTTGAAATTGTTTTCCAGCAATCAGTCCAAGAACATGAGCTGCATCATAAACAAGATAGATACCTAAATCATGAACTGCTTCAGCAAGTTCTTTTATTGGGCTTGGAAATAAAAAAACCGAACGGCCATTTAATGCAAGCTTTGGTTTTACTTTTTTAATAAGTTTTATTGCCGCATCTACATCAATATTCATCAATTCATCATTAAACGGATAAGAAATTAGATTAATTCCTCGAACTCCTGCACCGCCCCATTTACCAAATGATATATGAGCTCCATTTGCAAGGTCAAGAACAACTGCAGATTCACCCGGTTTAATTAAGGCCTTTAATATTCCAATGTTTGCAGTAGTTCCAGCAGTAGGCCGAACGTCTGCATAATTGCAATTAAAAAGTTTCTTAGCAAGTTCCATTGCTTTTACTTCAACATTATCAAAAAATTTACAACCCTCATAATATCTATTTCCAGGTGTTCCTTCTGCGTATCTTCCATGAAAATCAGTAATAAGCATCTCTCTACAAAGAGGTGATAAAACATTTTCACTAGCAATCATAGGAAGAGAATTTGCAAAAAATTCGTTATTCATCTTTGCTTGTTTTCTTATGTATTCAACTTCATCATACCAACCCATTGGAATCACTCAAAAGCCATATTAAGAAACCTAATAAAAAGGTAATGGAAACATCAATTTAGATTTCAATAAAATCTCTTGTTGATTTTGTTAAAAACTCAGCACCATCTTTTTTTACGAGGACGTCATCTTCAATTCTAACACCACCAAGACCTGGAATATAGATACCTGGTTCATCTGTAAAAACCATATTTTCTTTTAGAATAATATTACTATTTGAACTAAACCTTCCATTGCTATCATGAACAGCAATTCCTAAAGAATGTCCAGTGGAATGGATAAAACGGCCTTTAAATTTTGTACTTTGAATGTAAGAGTGTACAGAGTTATGTACATCTGATGCTTTGGCTCCTGATTTTATTTCATTGAATCCTATTGTTTGTGCTTCAAGCACTACTTTATACATTTCTATCTGTTTATTGCTTGGTTTTCCAAAAATAAAGGTTCTAGTAATATCTGAATTGTATTTTTTAAAACAAGCTCCATAATCACATAATACAAAATCTCCTTTTTTCAATTTAAAATTACCATGTGTATAATGGGGTTCAGCAGAATTCTTTCCAAAGGATGAAATCGTTTCAAATGCTGATTTGTCAGCACCATTTTTTTGCATCAGATATTCAATTTCTGCTGCAAGTTCATATTCATACATACCTTCGCTTACTATCTGTGGAATCCTTTCAGCAACAATATCTGCGATTTTACATGCTTTTCTAATGTATTTAATTTCAGTTTCATCCTTGATGAGCCTTGTCTTTTCAATAGAATCTGAAACATCAATGAAATCACAATCTGAAAATAAATTCTTAATTTTTAAAAAACCTCTTATAGAGATTCCTCTAAAATTTAAACCAATATTATCATTTGAAGAAATAGACCTTTTCAAAATTTCATTCAAATCTGATTGATCCTTATAAACAAAAATATCTGCATTGCTTTTTTTTGCAGTTTCCTCTTCAAGTTTTGGTACAATTAAATTAATTTTGCCATCTGGAAATAAGACTGCAAATGAGCCTTCAAAAATTCCATGTGTAAGTCCAGTAACATAGAAAAAATTGTAATCAATAAAAGGCATTGCAGCATTTTTTATTAGTATAACATCAGGTTTATTAGATATATTATCAAATATTCTTTTAACCCTATTCTCCAACATTACACCGCCGATAAGCGAAAGGGAGTATACACTTAATAAAAAAACGTAAAGTTAATCAAATGCTTCTATTGATGAAAGACTGGAATTTAGTATCCTTTAATTAAGTTGTGCAATTCTGATAGATCGTTTTTGATTGTTTCAACCTGTTTCATCTTTTCGTTTTCAAAGTTTTTCAGAATATCTGGTAATGGCTTTGTCAATTTGTATATGTGTACTGGACGACCCTTTCCTTTCTTTTTTAGATCCCTCTTTTTTGCCCAACCTCTTCTTCTCATTTCTTGCATAGCGACACTTACTTCAGGTTGTCTAAGGTCAGCACCCTGCTCCACATCAGCAGACCTACATTCATCAACCTGAGAGATATACATCAAGGTTTTTGCAAGATTTTTTGGCATCCCTAGTTCTGAGAACAAGTGGACAGCTTTGTCATCTTTTTCATCTAATACAAACGAGTTCTTTCGCTTCATATTCTCCTCGCCGAAGTAATTCATTCGAGGGTATTTATATTTTTCTCATTTTTTCGAAACCAGATAGATTTTTATTATTGAAATTTTTTATTTTAATGGTACTTTCGCCCAACATTTTCTTTGCCAAATCATCTGGATAATCACCTGAATATTTAATCTCCTTTACTCCAGCATTAATCAACATTTTTACACAAACTACACAAGGTGTATTTGTACAATACAGTATTGAATCTTTAATTGAAACTCCAAAAACAGCAGCTTGAATTATTGCATTTTGTTCTGCATGAAGTCCTCTACAAAGCTCATGTCTTTCGCCTGATGGAATAACCATATTTTCCCTCAAACAACCAACTTCAGAACAATGTTTTAGTCCTTTTGGAGCACCATTATAACCAGTACTTAAAATATGTTTATCTTTAACAAGTAGTGCTCCAACTTTTCTTCTTAAACATGTACTTCTCTTTGAAACAACATGTGCCATTTCCATAAAATATTCATCGTAAGTTGGACGCTCCTCCATAAAAATCCCATAGATAATAGCATGAACTACTTAATAAAATTTTGATTTTTAAAAAACCTTTTTGTTAATTACATCGGTATTTATAAAAAGATAAAATAGATATCTAAAATAAATTTTTAGAAGTGGAGGGATAAACGATGCCAGAAAAATTTGGAATATATCAAGCATCTTCAAAAAGTTGTGTTTTTTATAAACAAGATGAAGATGGTAACCAATCAACTTTCAATATTTTTGTAAAAGAATCAAAAGAAAAAAAAGATGTAATTGCATTCATTGACAATGAGCAAATGAAAAAAGAGAACTGGGCTTTTGAAAAAGATTCAGATATGAAAGATTTGATAAAGGCATTTGGTGGATGGGTATCAGATGCACCAATAGTCTTTGAACTTGAAGCGCAAAAAAGCATGAGTAATTGCTTAAATTCCGTCTTGAAAAAAGAGTCTGAAGAGTAAAGATTTAATTTTTCAATTTTACTTCTATTTCTTGAAAATCTTTTACTGCATATGAATTCTTAAAAACCTTTCTTGCTTCATCTTGAATAATACTACTATCTAGATATCTTGGACTAATGTGGTTTAAAAGCAACTTATCCACATTTGCTTTTTTTGCAATATCTGCGACCTGCTTTGCAGTTGAATGTCCATAGTCACATGATATATCTTCAAAAGAGGAATCAAAGGTTGCTTCATGAATTAAAACATCAGCATCCTTTGCAAAATCTACCATTTTTTCAAGAGGATTTGTGTCACCAGAAATTACTATCTTTCTACCTCTTCTTGGCTTGCCGAGAACCATACTTGGTTTAATCTTTTTTCCGTTTTCCAAAATAACTTCTTCTCCTCTCTGCAATCTACTAAAAAGTGGTCCTTCAGGTATACCTAATTTCAGAGCTTTTGGTTTGTTGAACTTACCAGGTCTCATTTTTTCTTCAAGTGAGTATGCAATAGTTGGTACACCATGTTTTACCCTTAAAATATTAATTTTATAATCGTTGAAATCCAAATTTGTTCCTTCATCAACCTCATGAGATATTATTTTGTAATTAGGTGAAAAATAACCTAATGACAACAATTGATCTACAAGTTTATTCATTCCCTTCGGGCCATATATATGTAAGGGAATTTCTCTATCATTTAGTTGCATTGTTTGTATAAGGCCTGGAATTCCTAGAAAATGATCTCCATGAAAATGTGTAATAAAAATCTTTGAAATTTGCATATAGCTAAGATTTGATTTTTGAAGTTGACGTTGTGTGCCTTCACCACAATCGAATAAAATTACCTCCCCACTTCTTTTTATTGCAAGAGCGGGAGCACTTCTTTTAATTGTAGGCCAACTTCCACTTGTACCTAGAAATATTATTCTCAACTGCGTCATTAATAAGGTGATAAAAATATATTGTAAAAGTATTTTGGTTAATTCTTATAGACTACAAAATAACGGGTCAGACTTCTATGAGCCTTAAATTCGTGGATTTCAACAGGAGTTAAATAATTTTCACTTAAACTTATGTAATATTTGTTTGAAAGCCCAATTACAGCTATTCCATCCTCTTTAAGTAAATCTGAAATATTTTTAAAAGCTCTATTGTAAAGATTTTCCACCCCTTCGCCCTTTGTCGTTGTTGATTTTCCGTATGGCATATCTGTTACTACAGCATCTACTTTATCGATATTATTTCCAATTTCTCCAATATCCTTACAAAATAGCTTGAAGTTTTTAATCTTATAAAAATCAAGATTTTTTTTACATCCTTCTATCATCTTTTTTTCAATATCACTACCAATTATTTTCGCGCCAACAAGACCTGCTTCGATCAGTATTCCTCCGGTTCCGCAAAATGGATCTAATAACACTTCATCATTTCTTATTGATGAAAGATTAACCATTACACGTGCGATTTTTGGATGAAGAGATATTGGTGAAAAATATGGGCGAAATTGAACCTTTCTTTTTTCATATTGACTTCTATCAATTTCGATGATTTTTGTACCAATATACACCTTTTTATCTGTTATTAAACCTCGTAATTCTATATCTGGATCTTTTAAATCTACAGTTCGTTTATCTGTATAAGCATCTGCTAAAATTTCAATTATTTTTTGGGAGTTAATTTTTGTTGATCTATTCTTACATCTAACAGCAATTGAACCTTTTGTTTCAATTTTATTATTAATAGTTTCATTTTTTATAATGTTTTTTTCAGGCTTGCATGAAAACAAAAAATTATCAATATAATAAGTAAATGATAATCTCTTAGAAATATTTTTTATTTTAGCAATGTTTGATAATGTATCTATAATAAAAACATCCTCATTTATTTCTATAGTCTTAAAATTAATATTTTCAGCTTTCAAACAAGAAATAATTTCTGATGTAGGTATTGTATTGTGTTCTTTAGATAGCTCAAATAGATATTTCATGAATTTTCTAGATAATTATTAATTATTTTTAAAGGTAGCCTTAATTAATAATGGACTTATAAGTGATGTAACAATTGTGAGAATTATTGTAGTTAATAAAATTGTTTGAACAACTTGACCTGTAAATATTTTATGGGATATTGCAGCTGTTACAATTATTAAAGCAAGCTCCATTCTAGGAATCATCCCAACACCTATCTGTAGTGACTCTCTGTTTGTCATACCGGATAATCTCGCTCCAATCCCGCATCCAATAATCTTTCCAATTATACCTAAAAAAATTACTAAAAAAATAAATAAAAAAACATTACTTAATGATGAAATTTCAATATTTTCATTATTCCATATACTCGATCCAACATAAACAAAAAATATGGGAATAAAAAATCCATAACCTATGACTTTTACATCCTCTGAGATATCCTTTGATCTGGCATTTTGACCAATGATAATCCCGGCAACAAATGCACCAATAATCCCTGCGATACCCACTTCATATGCAAAAAAAGAATATAAAAGAAAAATGGCTAGGGTCAAACTTAGAAAAGCTTTGGGTAGAATTAGTTTCTCACCTAATAATAGTACTTTGTCAATTACTTTTATTCCTATATAAAGGAATACAAGAAAGAAAATACCTATTTTTAAACCAATCCAAACTGCATCAATCAATGAGCCAATGCCCATTGCAAAAGCAAGGAGAACAATACCCATAATATCATCAAATACTGCCCCCCCAAGTATTGTTGAACCAACATCAGTATTTAAAACATTTAAATCCATCAAAGTTCTAACAGTAACACCAACAGATGTTGCAATTAGAATTAAACCTATTACTATACTCTCAGCTAAGGAAAAATTAAATAGTAGTCCAGATAATAGTCCAAAAAATAAAGGTAATATTACTCCACCTATTGCAACATATAAAGATGCTTTTTCTGTCTTTTTTAAACTTGAAAAACTTGTTTCAAGACCAGAAATGAAAAGCAAGAAAAGAATACCTATTTGAGCTAAAAGATAAAATTCTTGAGATTGCAAAAGGTCGTTTAAATTAATAGTTGAAATAGAATAACTTAAAATAGTAAAATTTCTACCAGAGAAAACGAAAACTCCTAGTCCACCAAGAAATATTCCTGCAATAATTTCCCCAATAACAGCAGGTTGTTTTAACTTGTGAAATAAAAATCCTAGAACCCTAGCAAATATAAGAGCTACTGCTATTAATATTAAAATATTAAAAAATTCTTCCGTATATATCAACCTTCTTCATCCTCTAATATTGGATGATATTGAGTTGCACTGTAATATTTTCGAATTAGTTGATGCAATGTAAGTTCACCTACAATTATCTTATCTTTAACAACCGGTAATCTTCTAAGTTTAAATTTAACCATTCTCATTAATGCATCAATTATTTTTTCATCTGGGTCACACATAATAATCTTCTTTGCCATTACATCTCCTGCTGAGTTTGCTGTTCCATGTTGAATTGACCTGATATCTGGCATTCCAAATACATATGATGGAAAATGTTTAGGTGCAAGTATTGTTAAAACATCATGTTCAGTTATAACACCTACAAGTTCCTTATTATTTTTATTTTTAATTACCCAAATATGGTTTCTAGCACCTAGAATTGATAGTACATGATGTATATCCTCATTTTCTTCAATAAGCGGTAAATCCCATACTCTTTTATCCATTAATTGATTGACCTTTAGTTCATAAAAGTCTTTAATTAGCTTATTTTCTTTAATCATCTCAATTTCGTTAATTATGAAATAATATTTAAAAACTACTTATAAAAAAAGTTAATTTTTTTCTTTTTTGTCTTTTTTCTTCATTTTATTATTGATCTTGTCTTTGTGATGATCAACACCCTCAAACCATTTATCAGTGCCATTCTCATCAATTTTTCCAGTTAGTTTGTCTATTTCATATCTAACATCATCAGTACCCTCAAACCAATCATAATCCCGTTTTTGACGTTCTTTCTTTTTGATAATCTTTTCAGTTTTATCCTCTTCAACAGGGACTGGAACAATTTCCTTTTCCTTTGAAGGTCTAGTTATTCTGATTTCCTCAATCTTTGATTCTCTCTCAGGTTGAACTCTTATATTATCTTTTTCATAATAATAGCTTTCTGGTTTTTTTTCTGCCGTATCTTTCCCAATACCCTTTTTAAATTTTTTATCTATCTTTTCTTTTGATATTTCTTTTGCCCTAGTATCTATAGATAATCTTTGTTTGAAATTTACAAATAATATTGCACAAATTAAAATAATAGTTCCCATAAGAATTGTAAAATATCTATTTCTAATAATTAAATCAAGTAATGTTGGAGGAATATTTACCTCCATCAATGCTTGGCCATTTTCATACCCATCTTTTGTAGCAATTATTGTTATTTTCTCTCTTTCTTGTGGTGCAGTTAGCCATGCACGACCATTGTCATCGGTAAGTGCAGATTGTCCAAAGCTTTGTATTGCTATTCTTACTCCTTCGACAGGAGCTCCATTAAGCTCATTTTCAGTAATTGTAACTGAAAAACGTTCACCAGCTTCAACAACATAATCGTCATGAGAAATAACCAAAACCTTAATTTCTTCATTTAAAACAAGAATTGTTTTATTTACTGAAGAATAACCTTCTTTTGAAGCTTTTATAATAAAACTTGTATCTTTGCTTACAGAAGGAGCTTTAATTTCTAGTTCAGCAGTATCATTTATTTGATAGAAATTTCCATTAAATTCAATTGTTACGTTGATTAACCAAGGAGAGTCTTGAATAATTTCTGGATCCATTACACTTATAATAAACAATTCTTCTTCATTTACTTCATCAAGTGTAACGATTTCCAATCTTTCTCCAGGAGCCGCGATAATGTTTATTGGAGTTAGTATATTAACTAATAAGAGTAACAATAAAAGAATTAGAATAATTTTGAAATTGAATTTTATATCTATTTTTCTCCTCATTGACCACCTTGAATTTTAGAGTGCATTTTTAATAGATATATTTGTCTATTTTAAATATTTGTTTGTAATAGGATATTAACTTTTTGATATTTCTAGTATTCTTTTTTAATAATATATCCTTTTTATTAAAAAATTATCAAAATATTTATTAAATACAAATTATATTATTTAAATTGTTGAAGTGGGTATTGATAAAATAAAAATGGTAACTATTGTAAACAAAAATTTATATATAAATAGTGCCAACTTAAGTATAAAGGTGAGATAACAGAATGCAAGGCAACATAAAATTCAGAACATCGATAATAACATTTATGTTGATTGTTAGCTCGCTATCATTTTTTATAATTACACCTGAGAATGTAAAAGCAGATAATGGAGATAGTTTTGAGGATATTATATTATTAATCTCTGGATTTCATCCATATGCCACAGCAGGCTTTTACGAATATTTAGGTAATGAAACTATTTATATAGATGGAGATGTAAAATTTAATCTGTATTTTTCATCAACATTGTCTACACAAACTAGATGGAAAGATAATCTTCAAGTCACTATTTATTCACTTAATTCAAGTCTTGGTTTCCCAGAAAAATTAGAAAATGCAAACACGACAATTACATTAGAACATGAATTATTAGGTGAAACGGTACAAAGATGTAATGTTACGTTAGAAAATATTAATTATACTTTAAGTCCTGGAGATATTCTACTTTTTGTTGTTGAAATAATTCAAAGTGATAAACCAATAGGAAATATTATTAAAAAACGATACCAGGATAAGTTACAAGAGCGTGCACAAAAAGTAGCAGATTTTTTAAATAATACTGGAAATGAAAATTTAGTAGCATTTAGTGAAGTAATAATGCAGATATTAGGAACAGCAGAAGAATTGGGAATAACTGCTGAAGAATTTGCAAGTCTTGGAGATTCTTTTAGTTCTTCATCTTTCGTATATAATTCTAATGAATATCCATCATCAGTAAAACTACCAATATCATCAAACGAAACTCTTACTATTTATTATAAAAATGAATTATTTAATGAAAATTCTACATCAGAATTTCCAGTAAGTATGATAGAAAAATCCCCTAATGGAAGTGCTGTTACTTGGCCAACAAGACTTTTTTCCATGGACCCATATGATGAAGCTGGGGTAAATTCCGAGGAATGGTTAATTTGGTTTACCTCATGGCTTGCATATATACAATTAAATGTTGTTCCTCCTGAAGAGGAAGATAAAACCTTAATAAACTATTACTTAACCGGGGAAAATACACTTTCTTTAGACGATCCCATTGGAGATAATCCTGCAATATTTACCTTATCATCAGAGGAACAAGAATGGGGAAATGTTCCATTTAGTAGAAATATGATAATAGAAAATGCTACAGCCGAGTTATTTATTTATTATCCAAAAGTTGTTATGTTAAGAAAAATAACTGTTATAGCTACTCTTTATGATGGTGATATACCAATTTCTACGGTTCAACAAAAGGTAGATAGAACAAATTTACTTGAACTATTATCAAGAGGACCTGATAGCCCAACAATTTTTACTTTTGTTGAAGCTGAGGGACTTGAGATAGAACATGGCCATGATCTAAAATTAGCAGTATCAGCAAAATCTGAACCATTTATTTATCTTCTCAGAAACACTAAACTTTTATGTGACTCAGAAACTCACCCATCATCTCTTATATTAAAACTATCAGAGACTGATAATATCAAGATTGTAAATGATTTGGAAGATAAAGATGTTATACCCGGTGGAAGTGCAAAATTTAAACTAAATATAGAAAGCAAATATGATGAAAACAATCTAAAAATTGAGGTAACCCCAGAAGATCGTAGTGATTTGGATGTCTGGACCGTTGAATATAAAGATTCAATTTCAATCAAAGAAAATGGTAATGCTCAGATTTATGTTTATGTTAACTCTACAAATAATGTTTCTTCTGCTTATGATACAGATAAAATTGATCTATTCTTTAATGTAACTGGAAAAACTGGTTTTGATAGCGAAAAGGCTGATGTTGACGTATCAGATGATGCAGTTAACTATTTTATTGACATAAAAGTACCTAAAGACAAAGAGATAAAACATGGAACTAATGGTACTTATAAATTTAAGTTAACAAATAAAAATACAGGTTTTTGGGATGACACCTACGAAATTGAGGCTTCCTCAGAGCATGATTGGGACATTTTCATAATAGATGATGAAGTTGATATAGAAAACAAACAAGAAGGAGAATTTAAGATAAAGGTCTCTGTCCCAGATTTTACAGAAATTTGTAATGATATTTTAGAAGTAAAGATAACATCAAAAGAAAGTTCAGATCATGATAAAGAAAAGATATGGACTATAAGAGTAGTTACAATAGTAATTGGTCCAAATGCTTTTGAACACATATACAATTATTTTGATTCAGTATCAGAAGGAATTGGTCTAGATGAATTTTTAGGAGCTTTTGCAGCAGCATTTTTATTATTCATAGTTTTTTTCATAATCTTATTATTCTTAATTCCAATCATATATTTCTTGAGAAAGAAATATGTAGAAATCATCTGTCTTGAAAGAATAAAAGAAATTGATACAGATGAGAAAGGAGAATTTGAAATTAATCTAAGAAATCCAACTAATTACAAACAAACCTATGAGATTCAATCAGAAGAAGTTAATTCAGAATCCAAACGGTGGGAGATATCAGTAGATACAAAAACTATAGATATAACTCCAAGACAAACAAAATCAATTGATTTAACTGTCAAACCCACAGATTATGTTAAAAAAGATGATTGGACAGAGGTAAAAGTTATTGTAAAACCATTAGATAAAAAGAAAAAAGCTGAATTATCAACTGTAACCATGATTAAATCTATAAAACCAGAGCTTAAGATATTAGGTGCATTTAGTTGGCCAAATATTTTCAAGAAAGGTGATAAGGTTACAACTATTTTTAGAATAAATAATATAGGAAAGGTATCTGCTAATAATATTTCTGTTATTTTATATCTAAATGGGGAGGAAAAGAATAAAGTAGAGGATATTACTATTCCCCGTAGAGGATATGCTGAAATAGAAATTCCTTGGATTGCCGTAAAAGGTAAAAATGAGGTTAATATAGTAGTTAAGTAATTCAGCCTATCAATTTAGTAGATATATCTAGTGTTTCTTATGCAAAAGAATCCTGTTAATAAAAAAGAAGCAGAGCAGCTAAAAGATGCAGAAAAAAAATATCAAGCCTATATTGAAAAAAGAAATGAACTCAATGACCTAGCAAAAGCTATTCGCGAAGAGCGTGACATGATCAATGATAGCAGAAAGGACCTAAAGAAACAGGCTGATGTTTTAAAAAAGGAGAGAGACGAGCTAGTTACCAAGATGAAACACCATAAGGAAATCCGTAACAAGCTTCAGGAGGAAGCAAAAAAACTCATTGAATCTAAAAGAAGAAAAAAGGGTGAAGTTTTTAAGAATCTTCCATTGCGTCTTGAGGAACTTAAAGCAGACGTTCAAATGCTTGAATATAGACAGGAAACAGTTCCTATGAGTGCTGGTGAGGAGAACGATTTAATCGAAAAGATTCGTGAGAAAAAAGAGGAATTCAATAAAACAAAGAAACAAATGGAAAAGCAAATACAAGTCGAAATTGAAATCACCGATAAGGATAATGCAATTGATGAAATTTTTAAAAAGGCTGATGAGCAGCATGACCTTGTTCAAAAATATTACAAGGAAAACCAGCAAAAACATGAAAAATATATAAAATTGGTAAATGAGCTTTCAGTTTCCATTTCTGAATCCAACAAAAAACATGAACAATATCTTGAACTTAGAGATGAAGCACAAAAGGTCCATGAAAAAGCATTTGAGATGAGATCCAGAATAATATCTATCAGGGGTGAGAGACGAAAGCGAAGAGATGAAGCAAAAAAAGCAATTCAAGATCAGAACATAAAAGCCAGAAAAGCTGTTATGGATAAAGATAAACTTGAAAAAATTGCTGATAAATCTGTTGAATCACTTAAGAAAGGCGAAAAAATATCTTTATAATCTTTAAATTCTTATAATAGTTAAATTTAAATATTAATACCTTCTAATTATATTTCATGAGACCTATATTAAAAAATATTATTATTTTAATTATTGTAGTTTTAGTTGCATCATCTTCTATAGCAGTAATGGTTTCTGAACCAAAATGTGGAAAGATACCATCAATTGAAAGATATGAAGTTGAAGGAGAATACGAGGAAGAGGAAGAAGATGAAGGAGATAATGGAAATGGTAGTATCGAAGAATTTCCTTGGGATTCAACGCATTTTGTTTTTATTGAAGAGGCAACAGGTAAAGATTGTATTCCTTGTTTGCCGATTGCAGAAAAATTATATGAATTGTACAAATCAGGTAAGTATCCATTTTATTATATTAGTTGTATTATGGAACAGGATAATATTGCAGAATACGTAAAAAAACAATACAATTACTTTGCTTATCCCTCTGTTTATATTGATGGTGGATATAAAACCATATTTGGAGGGGGGGAAGAGTCAGTTGCAAATATTGAAAAATTTATTAAAGATTCACTTACAAGAGACTTTTCATCTATTTATATAAATGTTAGTGCTGAATGGGATAAAAACAATAGTGAAATAAATATAGATGGTAAAATAAAAAATGATGGAAATAGCGTCTATAAAGGAAAATTAAGGATTTTTTTAGCAGAAATTATTACTACAGAATGGGTAGATGCAAGTAAAAAACCATTTCATTTTGGAGCCCATAGCATCATTACCAATGAAGATGTAGAAATTCCATCAAAAGAATTAAAAAATTTTTCAAAAACAATAGATTCTTCTGATCTCGATCCAGAAAACTTCGTCATATTTGCAGCAATTTATAACTCAAAGACGGTTAAAAGAGATTCTGATCCAAACAATATGGATCGTAATGCAGATCATGAGTTTGATGCGCATTTTACAGATAATGTTGCTGCAGCCGAAGTTGTTGAAGGTGGAAATCTTCCTCCTTTTGTAGAAATAACTATACCAGAATTTAACCATTTACATATATCTGGTAAACCTCGATTTGAATTTATATTACTATTTCAGAAAAAAACATTCACAATCGGAAAAATAGATATCAAGGTAAATGTAACAGATGAAGAAGGAATAGATAGAGTTGAGTTCTTTTTAGACAATGAATCAATATTTACTGATGAAGATGAACCTTTTGAATATACTATTGATAAAATTGGATCATTTAGAACAATACTACCAAGAAAACATAACATAAAAGTGGTTGCAGTTGATACAGAAGGAAAAGAAAATTCAGCAAATATTGACGTATTTACTATTTTAATTTAGATTTTTTTTCAGAGACATACAAAAATCTACTATTCATATTTGCTACAGCATTTCTAAACATAACTAAAAAGAATGGATAAATTCCAAGCTTTAAACCTCTATAAATTCTTTTAACTGTGTTTTGTGTTGAATAAAACTCTATATACATCTTTTTTACACCTTCAAGAAGCTCATCAGTTTTAAGATTCTTTGGCTTGAAAACAACATTTCTCATAGTATATTTTGACCAGTCTTTTTCAAATATCCTTCCTTCTTTTTCAAGTTTATCAAAAATTGGAGTACCTGGAAAAGGAGTAAGAATACAAAAATCTGCCAAATCAATTTTCAAATCCCTTATCATTTTAAGGGTTTCATTAAAAACTTCTTTTGTATCTGAATCAAAACCAAAAATAAAGGAACCTATAATTGCCATTTTATTTGCATGGACATTTTCAACAGCTTTTTTATACTTTTCAACCATGTTTGTGCTTTTACCCATCTCTTCAATAGTTTTTTGTGAGATAGATTCAAAACCTACAAGCCATGATACACATCCAGCTTCTTTTGCAAGTCTAACAAGCTCTTTGTCTTCAGCTAATTTATCAATATTTCCGTTACAAAAGAACTTTTTATTTAGTCCTTTCATTTTTCTGAATAATTCCTTACTATACTCAATATCTATTGTTAATGAATTGTCATAAAACATTATCGTCTTTTGTGGAATTTTTTTTATTTCATCAATTACCTCATCCACAGGTCTTTTAAAATAATGTGATCCACCTATAATGCTTGCTTCTGGGCAAAATTCACATTTATAAGGACAACCTCTGGTAGCCTCAATAGCACCTGTTAGTACAAATCCTGGAAGCTCTACATTTGTTGGTGGAATTTTAAGTGAATCATCATATTTTTTAGGACCATAAAAAGTTTTAATTTTTCCCTTTTCAAAATCCTTTAATAAATCAAGCCAATTACTTTCATTTCTACCAATAATTATGCTATCAGCATGCTCCTTTGCTTCTTTTGACATAATAGATGGATACCATCCACTTAGAACAACGGGAATACTTTTTTTTCTAAAAATATCTGATAATTCATAAGCTCGAGATACACTTGATAGATTAAAGTTAATTAAAACCAAATCATAATTTTTATCAAAATCAATAGTAGAATATCGTTCGTCAACAACCTCCACAGAATGGTTTTTTGGTGTAATTGCTGCTAATTGACGAGCAAACAATGTTGGAAGAATCGAAAAGGTGTTTAGTAATAGTTTTTCAGATAGTCTTATCTTTCTTCCTCCCAACCAAAAATTCTCAATAATAAGTATGTTCATTTAAACCGTTATATAAGAAGGAACCTATAAATAAGTAATCATGATTATCAAAACAAATCCGGGGTAAAAATGAATTCATTTAACAATCCAATTTTCTTGTTAAAGATTCTAAAAAGTTATTTGGTAGATATCAACCGACTTAGCAGACTCAGTAATGAAAAATTAGAAAAATACCAGGATAAACGAATTAGAAAAATGGTAAAATTTGCCTATACTGTACAACTTTACCATGACAAGTACAAAAAAGTAGGAATTCATCCAGATGATATAAGGGGAGTTAAGGATATTAATAAACTTCCAACCGTATCAAAACATGATTTTAAAAAATACTATCCAGATGGAATAATTTCGCCTAAAATAAAAAAAGATAAACTAATTGAGGTGAGAACATCTGGGACAACTGGAAAATCACTTTCAATTTATGTTGATATGTTTGATATTGTTGCTGGACTTTTTGGATATATTAGATCACTAAGAGCACATGGAATTGATTGGAGAAAAGATAAACTAACAATTATTGCTGATTTTGCTCCCCACACTGTTGAATCTGGATATATACACAAAGGTATTCAACCAAGATTTAGTTCTGGTCTCTTTTTTAAAAACATGCAATGGTTAAATACAAATGATCCTCCAGAAAAAGTGATTGAAGAAATCAATAAATTTAAACCTGATTTTTTAGGTGGATACGTTGGAATGTTAGGTCATTTGGCGCTATTAAAGGAAAAAGGACTAGGCAAAGATATTAATCCACGAGTAATTGCAACAACAGGTTCACCTCTTACAGATTCATTAAAGGAACTAATGAAACAATCCTTCAATGCAACAATTTTTCAATCATATGGATCAACAGAGTCAGGATCAATTGCCTTCCAATGTAAAAATGGACATTATCATGTAATGTCAGATCTGGTATATCTAGAATATCTAAAAGATGGAAAGCAGGTTAGCTCTGGAGAAGCAGGAAAGATTATTTTAACAAAGTTATATGGAATTGGAACACCAATTATTAGATATGATGCAATAAATGATATTGTTGCACCTTCAGGAATTAAATGTGATTGTGGACTAGCTGGTGAAATAATCGATAGAATCTACGGGAGAGATGATATATCCTTATACACACCAGATGGCAGAATTATTCTTCCTGCATCATTTGGTGAAATCTTTAGTAAAGTCCTCTATAATTTAAAAACTAATAAATTAAAAGATGCAATAATTATCCAGCACAGTTTAAAAAAAGTTGAATTGCAATTAGTAATAGATGAAAAACAAAGAAATACTGGACCCACTGCAGAAGAGATTTTTGAGCTTTTAAGAAATGGTCTTCAGGAAAAACTTGGAAAGGAAGTTGAGATTATTACTAAAGAAGTAAAAAATATAGATAGGGAAACATCAAGAGTTGTCCAAAAATTAGACAGAAACAAGATTAAAGTAACAGGTTATGGTTAAAATAAAAAAATAGATATTTTTATTAAAAAATAAAAAAATATCGAATTATAGCAAAAATTATTTAAAAACATAACTGTTAACATATGTTAAATATAAAAAATATGGGAGGTGTAACAACATGAAAGTATCATTATGTATTGGTGATTTCTGTATACCCAACAAATGCCCTGTTGTTGATGTTCAAGAAGATAAAGTAATAATTGGAGAGAAAGATAATATTTGTACATTAACAAAAGAGCAATTTGAAGTATTAAAACAAAAGGTTAAAAGTGGTGAATTATAAATAGAAGGAAATTCTTCCTTCATATTTTTCTTTTTTTAAATAATTTTATTTAATAAATCCAGGTAGGTTCTCATCATACAATTGGAATGCCTCATCCATAAGTTCACTGAAAAATTCTATTCTTTGTTCATCTGTATCCTCAAATTGTCCATATAATGTTGTATAATATGGTTCTATAACGCCACTATGTGCATAATTTATTGTAACAACACTGAACATTGGTAGTCCATGGATATGATCCTTGTCATATATTTCAAATGTATGTAACTGTTCTTCTGAGGTTGCCTCATCATCTAGATATATGTAATAATAATGAACTGGTTTATCATCAACAGATGTAAGTTTATAAAACGATTTATCCTTTATTGGTTTAACTTGTAGAAATTCAGTAACTGATGGAAACATAACATCACATGCTGCACATGCATCTTCACTGTAATGCAGAAAAACTGGTCCTGTTCTCAAACTTTCCCAGATAAAATCTGGGTGAGGTTCACCTGTACCTGTTTCAAAAGTAAAATCTGTTGATGTGAGTGGAAAGAGTTTGATACAGCTTAAACATAAAACCTCAACAATTCCTCCCTGGGTCTTATCATAAATGTCTGTATAATATACCATACCAACAAATGTAACAGATATAACAAGTAAAAGACAGATTTGAATAGTGAAAAATTTATTCATCTAAAACCTCCCATATGCTATTGCATCTCTTGGACAAACATTTACACATTTTCCACAAAGGATGCATTCTGGGTCCTTATACATATTTGGTACATCAATTCCCATAGGACACTCGATTGAACATAAGTTACAATGTACACATTTTTCTAAATCAACATCTACATGTATCATGCTTATTTTATTAAAGGGTGCAAGAAAAGCACCAATTGGACAGAAATATCTACACCATCCACGTTCTACAAGGAATATCAAAATAATAAATAAAATAAATATTATCATTGCATACCAAAAGAAAGAACTAGGTACAAATTTATATGGCTCTAGAAGTATTATTGGCATTGTACCAGTAAGTACACCAATTGGACATACATCTGTAAACATAAATCCGATGAAATATGGGGTTACAAATACCAAACCAATAAGCATAATATATTTTGTGTATCTAAGAATTGGTTCAAATCTGTAACTTCCAATTCTTTTAACAAATTTAAATTTCTTAAGTTGTCTTGCAGGACCACCTGTAGCTCTCTGCAGTAGTCCTATCGGACATGCCCATCCACAAATTGCTCTACCTGTGATAGTTCCAAAAAAACCGAGAATTAGAATTGGGTATAATATTGAATCCAAGGCAAAACTACCTTTGTAAACACTTTTTTCAAAAGATCTTAAAGGACATGCAGATGTTGCTGATGGGCAAGCATGACAATAAAATAATGGAAAACAAAATCCAGTTCTTAAACCTAAAGCCCCTAAATTAATAGAAAAAAAAGTGAGAATTTGAAACCAGAGTCGTTTCAATTGAAATTTCATCTTGATCTCTTTCTTCTCATGTAAAATATTATAATCAAAGTAGCAATAAATAGTGGAATTAGTTCAAATCCTGGAATTCCATTACCTCCGTCACCACCATTACCGCCATTTCCACCATTTCCACCATTACTAACAGGTGTTACTGTTACTTTTGTAAATCCGGTCTCATTTTCTGTTCCATTAACTGTTGTTACTATATTGTATTCAAAATATGTTGCTTTATCATATGTCAAATCATAAGTTAATGTGTACTTACCGTTCTCAAGGTTCATTTCGAATGTTTCCGTTGGCATACACATGTTGTCATCACATTCTTTTATTTTTATCAATACTTCATCTATGTCATCATCACTAGTTATTGTTGCAGTAAAAGTTACAGTATCTAAAGCATCAGGATTTGCAGGATCTACTGTTACATTTTCAACATCTACTTCAGCATTTACAGCTGTACCAGATAAGCACAAGCCTAATAGTAAGATTGTGGCGGTTAATAATTTTTTCATTTTCTTATACCTCCAACTTTAGCTGATCAACTCGTTTAATATTGGGGCAAGCTTTGGTGTGTTCTCAGGAAATCCCTCGGGAATTTCGTTATAGACATGCACACCAGCCTTTCTATAATGTAGTCTCCCCTGTTGGTCAAATACAGCAAGAGTGGGAATCGCACTCTCATTCATATATTTTTCTGAAATACTACCGTCATCACGACCAAATATCCAACTCAGCTCAATATTATTTTGATTTTCAAAGGAATCAATAAAATCCTCAATAACTGCAACACTTTCCCGCGGATCAATGTCAACTGACATAATTTCCAACTGATCACGAGAATAATCATTATATATTTTCTCAAGTTCAGGCATTACAGCATGACAAGGTCCACACCATGTTGCCCACATATCTAAAATTACAACTTTACCTCTATAACTACTAAGGCTAACCTGAGCTCCATCAAGATTAGTAAAGACAAATTCTTCCCCCTCAATACTTTCTGAAGAATCCAAACAACCTGATAGAAAAGAAATAGATAGGATTATTATTAAAGATATAATAAATGCTTTTTTCATAATCAAATTCCTATTTTGATTTATATAAGATCATTGATAGGTTTTCAGTTTCTTTTTCAGCTCATCCTTTGGATAAGCACCAACAAGTCTATCTACCAAATCACCATTTTTAAATACGAGTAAAGTGGGAATACTCATTATTTGGTGTTTTGTAGAGGTCCCAGGATTTTCATCAACATTAAGTTTTCCAAAAACAATTTTTCCGCTAAGTTCTTTTGCGAGTTCATCAATTACCGGTGCAACCATTCTACAAGGACCGCACCAGGGTGCCCAACAGTCAATTACAATTGTTTCATATTTTTTTATGGTATTGTCAATATCAGCATCTGTTATTTCAAGTGGGGTGTTCGGGAGATCTTCACTCATATCATATCCTCCTTTCATATATTGTTCTTTCATTTGTTCAAGTTTTCTTTTCTTAATTTCTTCAAGTTCTTCATCCATATTTATTCATTATCCTGAAGCCATTTTCTAATCCTAAGATATCCTATCTTTTTTTCTCCATTTATCCATAAAATTGGTGCTGTTTTTTGTAAATCCTCAAAAACATCATGAGATTTTGCCTCATCAAGGTTCTCAGTATTCCAATCATCAATATCATGAGGATAGGTTACGATTTTTATATCATCTCTATCAGTCAAGAGTTCTTTTGTCTGTGTACATTTCATACAGTTTTCTAAAGAAAATAAAATTTTTTCACTCATAATTGCATCCTGATATAAATCATTATATTTAAATATGGGCCAGGCCGGA
>Ga0209536_100000988_pt1 | contig 46959 bp, 47 predicted proteins | sample DeeMarSeWOR28_12_FD_187461 | JGI IMG/M metagenome (GOLD analysis project Ga0209536, IMG submission 187461) | Marine sediment microbial communities from White Oak River estuary, North Carolina - WOR-2-8_12 (SPAdes) (version 2) | ecosystem: Environmental > Aquatic > Marine > Intertidal zone >...
ATATTTCCCGCGATGTTACAGGCTCATGGCGATTTTGTTCTACCGGATAATGTGCCCGCCAACGAGTTTTTAAATCTTGAGGGAGGCAAACTTTCGACCAGTCGGAATTATGCGGTCTGGCTGGATGAATACCTTTCGAAGTTTGAACCGGATTCCTTGAGATACTGTTTGGCAAGTAATCTCCCGGAAACCAAAGATGCGGACTTTTCATGGAAGGACTTTCAGGCAAAGCATAACAATGAATTAGCTGACATTTTGGGAAATTTTATTAATCGGACACTATCATTTGCGCATACATATTTTGATGGTATTATACCAGACAAATCAAACTTTGATGCGTTGGATTTGGAACTGGTCAGATTACTCGAAAAAGCACCAGGCAAAATTGGTAATCAAATTGATCAGTATCAAATCAGAAAAGCTACAAGGGAAATAATCGATATTGCTCGCTTTGCGAATAAGTATTTTAATGATAAAGAACCTTGGGAGCAGATAAAAACAGATCGTGCGGCTTGTGGAAATACAATTTATCTGTGTCTGGAAACAATAAGGAGTTTGGCAATTCTCTCAGAGCCTCTGATACCATTTTCTGCGACAAAAATCTGGAATATGCTTGGTATCATACCAACTAAGACAAATGGATATTGGAACAGTGCCGGCGAATTCGCACTTTCCCCGGGTTCAAAACTTGGTGCTCAAGAAATCTTGTTTCAGAAAATTGAGGATGAGGTTATTGAAAAGGAGATCGCCAAATTGGAAAATTCCCAAAAAAGCTCGACCACTGAATCAGAAGTAAAAGAGGAGATAGATTTGATTACATTTGATGCATTTAAAAAATTGGATTTGCGGATTGCCGAGGTAAAGGCGGCGGAAAGGATCGCAAATACTGATAAATTAATGAAGTTAAAAATAGAAATTGGATCAACTCAACGTCAGATCATTGCCGGGATTGCTCAGCACTATAATCCTAACGATTTGGTGGGTCGCAAAATCGTAATTGTTGCAAATTTAGAACCGGTAAAGATTCGTGGCGAACTATCTGAAGGTATGCTTCTGGCTGCAACCGATGGCGATAAACTTGGACTGCTGACAATAATGGAAGATTTGAAATCAGGATCAAAAATTAGCTGAGTTTAAGTGGAAAAGATATATGTTTATTGATACACATGCACATTTATATTTCGATCAATTTAATAATGATCGGGAAAAAGTTATTCAAAGGGCTATTCAGAATAAAGTATCGGCAATAATAACCATCGGTACAGATATAGAAAATTCAGCCGAGTCCATAAAAATTGCAGACAAATTTGCCATCGTTCATGCTGCGGTCGGCATCCATCCCAATGACTGTGAAAATCACAACATAGCGGTATTGGATGATATAAGAAAAATGACAAAATTAAACAAGGTCGTTGCACTCGGAGAAATCGGGTTAGACTATTACCACTTAGCTTCCGAAAAAGATAAACAGCATATATTTTTCAGGGAACAACTGAAATTGGCAAGCGAACTGCATCTTCCAGTCATAGTGCATAATCGTGATGCACATGAAGATGTATATAGAATTTTGGTGGAAGAGAAAGCTTTTAAAACCGGTGCGGTACTGCACTCATTTTCTGGAAACATTGATTATCTGGAATCTGTATTATCGCACAATTTTTATGTCTCATTTACAGGTGTGGTCACATTTAAAAATGCCAATTATTATCGTCTAATTGATCGTGTGCCTGTTGAGCAACTTCTCCTGGAAACGGATAGCCCCTTTCTTGCTCCCGTTCCATTCCGCGGGAAGCGCAACGAACCGGCATATATTAAATTTTCGGCTGATAAAATAGCACAGATAAAAGGTATTGCCACGGAAGAATTGGCTCGTATCACTACAGAAAATGCTAAAAATTTGTTTCAGTTACGTTTGAAATGAAATTACTGAGAGAATATAGTCAGAATTTTTTACAGAATTCTCGCTATGCAGCGCAAATTGTCCAGGCTCTGGAATTAAATGCTGAAGATAATTTGATTGAAATCGGTGCTGGCGCGGGAATACTCACTCAATATATTGTAAGCCAGCATTACAGGAGAATCCAGCTGATCGAAATTGATCCCAGGTGGTCGGAGCTCTTAAATCAAAAATATGGTAACATTCCCGGTGTCAAGATCCTAAGTCAGGATTTTCTTAATTATAATTTTAAATCAAACTGGGGAGAAGCGAGTAAACAACTAAAAGTTATTGGAAACATACCTTATAACATTACATCACAGATCATATTTAAATTGTTGGAGAATTATCATTATATTTCTCGGATTGTACTACTGGTACAAAAGGAAGTTGCAGATAGGTTGAAGGCAGATCCCGGCTCAAAAGAGTATGGAATCACAACCATATTAATGGCCACCAAAGGGCATGTTAAAAAATTGTTTGATATTGGAAAAGAAAATTTCAGACCGGTACCAAAAGTGGACTCAAGTGTAATTCTTGTAGATCTGGATGTGATATCAGATGATATCCTGGATTACGAAAGCTTTGTAAGATTGATAAGAGGAATTTTTAGGAAACGCAGAAAAAAAATAAAAAACAGTTTAAGCAATATCATTGGCAAGGATTTTATCGGGCAGATTAAGTCCATCGATCTGAACGCACGGCCGGAGCAACTGTCTGTGGATGAACTTAAACTTCTTGCAAATGAAACATACAAATTAACTAACTAATTCAATGCGTTATATTTCTGATACTGATTTAGGCGAAATAGTCGGCGATATTAGGGATTTGATTGACAAGCAGAATCAGGGTGCTCTGTTAAACATTTTGATCGATATCCATCCGGCTGATATAGCAAGTATTTTAAATGGATTGAAGAAAGAAGATCGCAAATACTTATTCGGAATCCTTCCCACGGATACTGCAAGCGCGGTTATCGCAGAAGTAGACACACCTATCGTCGAGCAGCTACTACAGGATATATCAGAGACAAAGATATCCGATATCGTGGATCAAATGAATTCGGATGATGCCGCTGATCTGATTTCGGACCTACCGAATGAAATTGCTGATAAAGTTCTCGATCAAATCCCGGATGAAGTATCCGAAGAAGTAAAGGAATTGCTTCTTTATGAAGAGGACACTGCCGGCGGCATAATGGAGCTTGAATATGTCTCAGTGACGGCAACGAGTACAGTCAAAGAAGCAATTAAGATTATCCGAAAAGCAAAGGATAAACTTGGCAAGATTCATACTGTCTGGGTGATTGATGATCATAATGTACTGCTTGGCGATGTATCCCTTACCGATCTGGTGTTAGCGAAAGGTAAAGAAAAAATTCTCGCAGTAATGAACACGAACATAAAATCTGTCGAAACTGATCTAGATCAGGAAGATATTGCGATCATGTTTAGAAAATATGATTTGATGGTAGTGCCTGTGGTTAACTGGGAGAAACAACTTGTTGGGCAGATAACCTTTGACGATATCGTTGACGTTTTGGATGAGGAAGCGTCGGAGGATATCTCACTGTTTGCCGGTGCGAATGACGAGGAATTACAGGAAGAGTCTTTCCTGAAAATTTCCTGGTTTCGGTTACCCTGGTTGTTGGTAGCGTTCATCGGTCAAATTATTGCGGCACTGGTTATTCAGAGATTTGAAACCACGCTAACGCATATCATTGCTCTGACATTTTTTATGCCGGTTATTATGGCAATGGGTGGTAATAGTGGTATTCAATCATCGATTATTGTTATTCGCGGATTAGCTACCGGTGAAATATCTATGGATAATACTTGGCGTCGATTTTTTCGCGAATTGCGAGTTTCTATCTTTATCGGTTTTATTTTTGCCTGTCTCATGACCATCGTGATCGGTATCTGGCTACAAAATTATACAATGGGGATTATGGTTGGATTAGCATTAAATGTTGTAATCATTCAGGCTTCATTATTTGGTGGCCTGATTCCCTTTATTTTGAAACGTGTTAATGTTGATCCGGCTCTTGCATCAGGACCTTTCATAACCACTTTTAACGATATTCTCGGGCTTTTAATATATCTGATAATTATCACTTCAACCATTCCTGTTTATATGTAAATGGCAACAATAAAAACAGTAGCTTTAATTCTTAAAACCATGAATTGGCGTGATAGCAGCAGGATAATCACCATATTCACTAAGAATAATGGTCGATTGGATGTTATAGCTAAAGGTGCAAATCGTTATCGGAGTAAATATTTCGGTATTCTGGAACCACTGAATCTGGTTGAGGTGGTTGTGTATTATTCTGAAACAAGGGATTTGCAGATGTTGGGCAAGGCAGAACTTGAATCATCGTTTTCAGGAATAAAAAGTAATTTGGAAAAAACCGGATTTGCCTTCGCAATTTTAGAAATCGTATATACCTTTTTTAAAGATCACAATCCGGCAACTGAATTCTATGAATTTGTAGTCTTTATTCTCGGAGAGATAGAGAGGGGGAGGTTAACTAACATATATTTTTGGTATTTTATGCTGAAATTGACCTCATATCTGGGATTCAAACCGGAGTTTAAAAGTTGTCGACTATGTGGGAAAAAGATTACGGGGAGGTTGGTATATTTTTCATTTGATTCGGGTGCAGTAATATGCACCGGTTGTGGACGCGCTGGACAACGAAACTATCAAATGCCCTCAAGTATGTGTCATTATCTGGAACATCTGCAGCGGACGCATTATAAAAAAATTGGTAATATAGTGACTCCAGAACTTGACTATTTTGAGATAACAAGATTTCTTCAGATGTATTTGCGTTATCATACAAATGAAAAATTGGAACTGAAGGCACTAAAATATTTTAAATTAAATTGAATATATATGAGACGGGAGAGTCGATAGTGAAAGCAAATGACCTCAGTATAATGGAAAAACTGGTTTCTTTAAGTAAAAGACGTGGTTTTATCTTTCAGAGCAGTGAAATCTACGGCGGTATAAACAGTTGTTATGATTATGGTCCGTTAGGTATTGAGTTAAAAAAAAATATAAAAGAATTGTGGTGGAAAGCCATGATTTACGAGCGGACCGATATCGAAGGTATTGATACAAGTATTCTGATGCACCCCCGGATTTGGGAAGCGTCCGGTCACGTGGAGGGATTTACAGATCCACTGGTCGACTGTAAAGTCTGCAAGAATAGATTTCAAGCCGATAAAATTAATGATATGAAAAAATGTCCTAACTGTGGTGGAGAATTAACCGAGCCAAGAAATTTTAATTTAATGTTCAAGACATTTATGGGACCGGTCGAAAATGTAGCTAACATAGTGTATCTGCGTCCTGAGACTGCGCAAGGTATTTATGTGAATTTTCACAACGTGCGTGAAGCTTCAAGACGGAGACTGCCATTTGGTATAGCGCAGATTGGCAAGGCATTTAGGAATGAAATTACACCGGGTAATTTCATATTCAGAACCAGAGAGTTTGAGCAAATGGAAATGCAATTTTTTGTGAATCCTGCTGAAGATGAACAGTGGTTTGAATATTGGAAAGAGGAACGATTGAAATGGTTTTATCGGTTGGGTTTAAAAGAATCAAGATTAAGATTTCATGAACATATTCCGGAAGAATTAGCACATTATGCCAAAAAGGCATTTGATATTGAGTATGAATTTCCCTTTGGGTGGCAGGAAATAGAAGGAATTCATAATCGTACTGATTTTGATTTAGGGAGACATCAGGAGTATTCCACCAGGGATATGAGGTATTATGATGATATTAAGCAGGAGAAATATATTCCGTATATAATTGAGACTTCGGTTGGGTGTGATCGCACTCTATTAACAGTGTTAATTGACGCTTACGAAGAAGAGGAAGACCGCACGGTTTTACGTTTTGCACCTGCAGTGGCACCAATTAAAGTTGCAGTATTTCCATTGGTAAAGAGGGATACGATGCCTGATATCGCCCAGAATATAATGGATGATATCCGAGGAATATTCAGGGTTTTTTATGATGAGAGCGGTTCAATTGGTCGCCGTTATCGCAGAATGGATGAGGCTGGAACCCCTTTTTGTCTCACCGTTGATTCACAAACACTGGAAGACGAAAGCGTAACGGTAAGGTACAGGGATTCGATGCAACAGGAGCGCATAAATAAATCTAATATAAAAAAATTTTTAACCCGGGCTCTAAACTGATAATATTGATATGAAACCTATTTTTGGCAACCCGGTGGCACAAATACAATTTGACATGAAAAAATCAATTGTAAAAGTTGTAATGATTTTAGTTATTTTTGAACTAATTTTTTTAATGACTTTGAAATCCCTCTTAGCCTTTATACCTCATGAAGAACATGAATTTATTTACTATTTTAATATTAATTTATTATATCTTATATCTATTATAATTTGGATTACATACCCTTTAAGTAAAGTAGATAATCTTCTCATAATGCTAATTGGTCTATGGTTTTCTATCTCAACGCCATATTCCATATTTTTTATATTCAGTAAGCCAAACTTCTCAGACTTATTTAATTATATAAATTTTCATATACTTTATATTTTTTCTACCACGTATCAACTAATCATTACACTATTTATTTTTATACTATCATTAAAACCTCGTCAAAAAAAATATAAAATATTAGTTTTTTCGTTTATATTTGGAATTTTAATTAGTGTGCTTAATTACTCACCTATGTTCCTTAGTGGTGAATATAGATCTTCATGGGAGCCTTTATTTTCAAAAAGCTATAATTTGCACATTTTAAATTTTTCATTGTTAGTAATATTTTGGCATCAATATACAAAAGCAAAAATAATTTTCTCAGAATATCTTTCCAATGTAATCTCCGTTTACACAATAATTATTGGTTTAGAAATTTTTCACAATTTCAGTGCTCAAAACGAATTATTGTTTCATTATTTTGCACAATATTTCAATTCAATTCTTTATTTAGTAATTTTAGTTCTATTTTTTGCTAGATGGTTATATTTGTTGAATCCGGAATCTGAAAAAAACGAAAAGTATGTTAAAAATTACTATTTAATGCAAGGATTAGTTGATAAACCTAGAAGGGGATTATTAATTGAATTTTATTCAGGTATAAATCGAACAACTTTATACTCGGCAATAGGATTACTTCTTTTTTTAGGAATATTTCTGTTTCTCTTTGATAAATTTAAAATATTTATTAGGTTAAACCTTTTACTTCTTCTTATTGCGATAATTGTTTCAGGAATACTTTCAATTATTACTTGGCACAAACGGTGGTATGATGCAATTGGTATCTTCTTCAAAATAAAGAATCGAAAATGATTATTAAACGGAATTTTACTGAAAATAGTAGGCTTTATAATATTATAGAGGATTTAAAGGATGGTTTCTGTACTTTATCTAATGATGGGAATTTTATTTATGTCAATAGAGCAGCATCTGAAATGTTTAGCATTAATGATATTGATGATTTAAATTTTTATGAAAATATAATAAAAGACGATGGAGAAATATTAATAATAAAAAATTATTTACTCAGCCATGACTATTTAAAAGATTATGAATTAGAAATATATGATATTTGCGGTAAAAAGTTTCCAGTACTATTAAGTCTTACGAAAATTAAGGACCCATCAAATAATCTTGTTGGAATATCAATCTTAATAAAAGACATGACTTATATAAAGAAAGTACAACAGCAATTACTTCAAGCTCAAAAAATGGAAAGCATTGGTATGCTTGCAAGTGGAGTCGCACACGAATTTAATAATATTCTTACCGGGATCATTCCCAATGCCGAATTAATTATGTTAACTACTGAGAGAAATAATGTCAATTACGCAAGAGCAGAATCAATTGAAGTTTCAGCAAATAGAGCAGCAGAGATTGTAAAAAAATTATTAAATTTCGCAAGAGACGACAAAAAAACTGAGGTAAAATATACTAATTTTGCACAAACTGCTCGAGAAACCATTGAAATACTAAAAAGATTATTTGAAAAAAATATAGATTTAATTGATGAAATTGAGAATAATTTACTAAGCGTTAAAATTGATGAAACTAGCATTCAACAAATAATAATGAATCTTGCTATAAATGCAAAAGATGCCATTGAAGGTAATGGTAGAATTACATTTAAAGCAGAAAATATTTATATAAATGACGAAGATCATTTATATAAGAATAAAAATTTAGCTCCAGGGAATTATATTAAATTTGATGTAATAGATACAGGACAAGGAATACCTCAGAATATGCTGAGTAATATTTTTGATCCATTTTTTACTACCAAAAAGCCGGGGGAAGGAACAGGATTAGGGCTTTCAATGGTATATGGTATTGTAAACAGCAATGGGGGTATAATAGACGTTCACAGTGAATTAGATGAAGGCACAACATTTACCATTTTTTTACCTTCCGCAAGAATTGAGTCAAAAGAAGAAAATGTTGACTTTAATAATAATAAGATTGGTCATGGGCAGACAATTCTTGTTATAGACGACGAAAAAATTATTGTTGAAATGGCCGCTGACATGTTAAAATCCTTAGGATATAATGTCATGACGGCTACAAGCGGAGTTGAAGGTCTTAAAAAGTATAAACAATATATTAATAACATAGATCTTATAATATTAGATTTACTTATGCCAGAAATGAATGGATTTACTTGTTTTGAAAACTTAAAAATTATTAATCCTAATGTAAATGTAATAATTTCCTCTGGTATAGGAGAGAACAAAAAGATTAATGAATTGACAAAAAAAGGGATCAGAGCATATATAGATAAACCATACAACATTAAAAAGATTGCTGAAAAAATAAATAATATTATAAATAAATTGTCCTGACTTGACTTCGTGTTTACAAATTAGTTTAAAAGTAATTATGAAGTAAGTATAATTCACCCGGGATTTTTCCTTTAGTTCTGAACCTTGATTTGGTTTTTGAAAATTGTAATGAGCGATGTAATTATCAAGATCATCCTGAAGTTGCTGCAGTCAAGTCTAAATTTTTGTGTTAATTCCATCCAAAAGTTAAAAATGACTTTCGCTACGCTTCAATCATTTTTAACTGCCTTAGCAAATTCGTTTGCCATGCCTTTATCTATTGCTGGCATTGTAATATAAATCTTGCCGGTTTCCCATATTTCTAATTGTTCCATACACAGGGTACCTAAAACCCTTAAATGCGAGGCTTCATTAGGAAATATCTGGATCACCCGGCTGCGGCGTTTCAACTCCTGATTCACCCGATCGATCATATTGGTCGATCGCATTCGTCTGTGTTGTGCAAAAGGAAGACTATAGACCGAAAAGCATGATTAGATCACATCATCGATCCACCTGGCTAAATCTGGTTTAACATGGTCGAGTTTATCCATCAATTTGTTTTTGCGAGTAATTTCATCTTCCCGGCTGATTGTGGCAAATATATCCTTTAGCATTGGGATATAGGACTTCGCATGACGGCGACTTATTTTAGTAGTAAAGTTCCGGATAAAATGCATCTGAGAGCGTTGCCATATAGCACCTTGAAAGTTACGCTGTAAGTTGTCAATAGGCGTATACTTTTACGAGATAAATCGGCGTATATCTTTACGAATGAATTTAAGTTAAACATGGTCATCGGAATGGAACGTAGTGGAATGGAGATGACCATGTTTTGCGCCATTAAATCCGGGTTATTCATCACGTTCCTGTCGTTTCTCTTTGTTCAACATCTGGTCAAAGTCTTTCAGACGATAGCTCCTGCCATCAATGTTGAACAGATGTGATTTGTGAAACAAACGGTCCAATATGGCCGTTGTCGCCATCTCATCCCCGGCGAATATCTGCACCCAGTCCTTTACCGAGCGGTTACTCGTGACAATCAGGCTGCCTTTTACATAACGTGCCGATATGAACTGAAAAAACAGATGTGTTTCCTGCCGGTCCAACACCTGATATCCAAGTTCATCCAGGACCACCAGGGCGTTCTTGACATATGACTGGCGGCGCTGTTTACTGACCGGGATGTCCGCCCGTCGCTTCAACTGCTGCAGCAGTTCTTCAACCGTATAATATATTACGCTGTAACCCAGTTCGGTCGCCCGGACACCCAGGCCGACCGCCAAATGCGTTTTGCCGACCCCTGGCGGGCCGAAAAACAAGATATTCTCTTTGGCTCGGATAAAATCACAGCCGGCCAGATAATCGATGCGTGTCTTCTCCACTGCGGGCTGAAACATATAATCGAAGTTATCCAGGTGCATCCCTTTAGGCAGACTAGAGACTTTCAGGGAGGTGTGGATCCGGCTTTCCTCGCGGTGTTCGATCTCCAGTTTGAGGATATTATCGAAAAAATCCAGGTGGCTCACTTTATGCTTTGTCGCATCGTTCAGCAACTCTGAAAGATGGCCGGGTGCATATTGCATCCTGAGATATTCCATTCGCTGTTTGACCGTCTCCAGGCTCATCGTGCTCTTTCATTCAGAAGTTCGTGATAGATCTCAACCTGCCGGCGGGCGACGTCCAGTGCCCAGCCCTTTACCGTGTCGCTCATCGGTATCTGTGACCGGCTGATCGCCGCTTCCGATAACCGAACCATGCCTCTGGCACACGGCAGATAGGCAAACCGGCCGATATCATCGCCGTCATGCATATATAAAACACTCTTATCCGAGTAAACCTGCGGAACCTGACAATAGTTACCGTCAAAATAAACCGTTCCATCCCGGCGCACCAACGTTCTGCACTCCTTGACCGGCAAGTGCGGGAAGGAAGTCGGCAGGGGTTTTAAATATTTTGTTTCATACCGAAAACTTTCTGCCACGCTTAACCCGGTGGCACCGCAGCACCACTGGGTTTCAAATTCCGTCAGTTTTTCATCCAGTTGTCGTTGCAGGTCCGCCAGGTCGCGGAAGATGCGGTGACGGATATCGATCCTGCGAAACAGGTCGCCGATGCGTTTTTCGATCTTGCCTTTATCGCTGGCTACTCCCGGACGGCTGGGAAACACGGTGAAGCCCAGATCATCCATATGCTGCTTGTAGCGTTCATTCAGGATCGATTTTTAACCTTTCCAGCGGACAATCGCACTTTTTAAACAGTCGGTGCGAATATAGCGGCTCAGACCACCAAATTTCCGGAATGCCTGATCATGGAAACGCAGGAATGTTTGTAAGTTCCTGGTATCACTCACGAACACCACCATTTTACGGCTGAAACTCAAACTGAAGCATAAAGCATGGATCTTTACCCAGTTTTCCGGCCGGGCAAACTGCACCGCAATATCTTCTTTCCAGTCCACCTGCAGCAAGATTCCCGGTGGGATTTCGATTCTGATTCTGGCGCCTTTCCTGACAAATTCAGCAAAGTGTTTCCGGACATACCGGCGCAGGGCATCATAGGATCCCTGGTAACGACAATGGTCGCGGATCAGTTCATACAGCGCCTTGAGCGTCGGCCGGTGGCTGAATCCCTTGTATTCTTCGATCCAGCCGGCGATAAATTCGTGATATCTGTCGAGGCCGGATGGTTTATTCTTTCTCAGATCTGTGGCGCCGGATGCAAAACGCTTGATCCGGTAGCGTACGGTACCTTAGCTGATACCCATTTTATTCGCGATCTCAGTGTTGCTGATGCCTAATTTTTTCAGATTCACGATAAATTCGGTGTCCCGGGTAGTAAGTTTATCCTGCTGCATCTTATATTCCATGAACAATTTCTGTGAAGTAAAGATGCAAAATTTAAAGTATAATCACGCCGAAAAATTCGTAAAACTATGCGCCGATTTATTCGTAAATTAATGCGCCTCTTAACAGTTCCTTAAAAGTTTTAAAAATACGACTCCAGTACACTTCATTTTCACTATCACCGATGTCAATCGCAAGGATCTCACGGTGACCGGCTTCCGATATGCCAATTACAATCATTATGGCCTTGGAGACAACACCTTCTGAGGTCCTAATGCGTTAGCAGCGGGCATCGATTACCAGATATGGATACACGCCGTCAAGTTTACAATTACGCCAGCTATTCAGTTTATGATCCAGATCGCGGCAGTCAACTGGCTGATGTGGTTTCTTGAGATGCTGTGGCCGCACAAATCTTCCACTATGCTGCTGACTGTGCGGTTCGATACGCCATTTAAATACGTTTCGGTCATTGACAGCACCAAGGCTTGTTCACTCCGTTGATAACGACGAGACAGTTCAGTCTGGAATAGACCATCACTATCCCGGCAGACTTCTAATTCGATCTGCCCGACACCGGTCTTGATCGTCTGAGTATAACTGCCATTACGATAACTTCGCCGGTTATCATTGCGTTCGTAATGACCAGCGTTGATAAAACGATTAAATTCATCCTGTAATATACTCTGTAAACTTTCAGCCAGTAAATTCGTTAAAAATTCTTTGTCACTAAAAGAACCTTTTGGAATTCCTTTATCAATGATGTATCTTTTGCCGGAGTCATATCCATTCCTTTCAAGTAAAATTTTAAATTCGGCGTTTAATATTTAGGATGGATATTACTCTTTTTAAATCCTTAAGTCCTTTTTACAAAATTTTACACATGTAATCGTAGTCGCAAAGAAAGGTTTTTCTTCTTTCTTCTTTTTGTGAATAGTGTAAATACCTCTTGATAATTCCATAGTAAAATTTTGTTCATATTTATGGTCATTAGTGTCCGGTTAAAATTTGAATAAGCAAATTTGTAGTTCATTTTTTATACCGGGTGGTTTAAAGATTTTATACTGTACCAGATCTTTGAGCGGTTTCCGTTCAAATATATTCACCTGAATGATCCGGAATAGTTGCTGAACTGAAAGTCTGGTCTTATGCAGAAATTTATAAAAACTGATCATCAGATACGCAATCATAGCGATCAAGACTTGGGTAAGAACAGCATTTCTGGTAGTCCCAAAGAACCGTTTGATTTTCAAGTTCTGCTTGATGGTTTTGAAAAATAATTCAATGTCCCATCGGGCCTTATAAATGTCAGCAATGACTTGTGCCGTGTTTTCAAAATCATTGGTCAGGAAAATCAAATGTTTGTCTTGCTCCTGATCAAAATAGCAGATCTTGCGAAAAGGATGGGGACATTTTTGATGCGTGTAGAAACCGGTGAATTCAATGATTTCATCTGAGGTCACCGGTGACCCAATATCCGTTTTGTTGGCGCTTATTACCTGATATTTAGCATTGGTTTTCATTCGGGTCACGAAGCGTATATTGTTGTTTATATATGTGTTATATTGGTCGAAATCATGATAACCGCGGTCAATAGCCAGATAACTTCCCTTCGGAATGGGAACTGATTTGGCGGCTTTGGTTTCATGCACTTTGCCATCGGTGATATTGAGAAAGACCGGCAGACTGCCATCAGCCTGCATGAGCGTATGCGGTCTGATCGCTGATTTGGTTTTGCGGAATCTGGCCCATGGAAATAGGGTTAAACAAAGATCAATGGTGGTCTCATCCAGGAAATAGAGTTTGCGGTTTATTTTTACGGTTCATCCTATTAATGCGTACTTTTTTAAATGAATGCTATAAATTCTTAGAAATAAATGATTCGGATTTCTCATCCCATATGTATGTTTTTGTAAGGTTTTTATCTTGTTGTTAATACCTTCCAGCCGGGCATTAGTGAAGTTAAATCGGAAGTAATTCAGCACCGCATCTTTATTCCTGATTAATGATTTGGCAAATTTCCTGAACGGCGCGATTGCCGATGCTGCTGCCATATGACACCATTTGTTTAAAAAAGTTGTGGCATCATCGGCCGAGTGATACTGCCACAATTGGTACAACATCTCTTTGAGTTGATACCCTAATGCGAGTTTCTGATTCACAGCGAATAATAGATCCAATTTTTCACGTGCACGCTCGTTTAGTTTTTCTGGTCTTTTCAGCAGTAGAAAGCGGATCCCTTTAATGACTTTACCCGTCTTTTTGTTATGCGTATGATATTCAGTTCTGCGAAGTTCATCCAGGCTTCGGTTCAAATTGGCAATGATATGGAACTTATCATAGACAACATGACATTCCGGATAAAAGGTTCGGATTACCGATAGATACGGGCGCCACATATCGCCGGTAATCACTTCGATCGGAGCTTTCAGTTTTCTGAGGCGTTTAAAAAAACGATACAAACTGTCTTCATTGCTGTTCCGGGCCACATGTACGATGCGACCGGTGACGTGATCTACGACCAATGTCAGGTAGCGATGATTCTTACCGTATGATATTTCATCGATACCAATCCACTTAAGTTTACGCAGATCCCGGGCACTGGGGATATATCTGGTCAGATGACCGGATATTATTTGCCAAATGGTATTCCAATGCATGTTCATAAGATCGGCAATATCTTTTGTGGTCATACAGTGACTTAAAGTGATGATCAAGGCAGCTAGTTTGCGGGTATAGTGTTTCTTAGGATCAGCAATCTGATGATAAGACTCCATGGCTAGGTGATGACAATTTTGGCATTCAAGTCTTCTTAAATGGAGATTGATCAAAACGGGTTTACCACCGATCGGAACCGTTTTTAATTGACGGATCTTCTTACCTCTTTGAATAACCTGGAGTGAATGGCAATGGGCGCATTCTTTATCTTTAAGTTCGACCCAGAAGATCACTTTACCTCGTTTAAATTCCGTTTTTAATTAATCTTGACTAAACCAAAACAATGATATAAAATTGATGCAGACATCCCAGATTTCCTCCTTTAATATTGGCATATTAAATTTTCATTTGGAAATTTTGGGATGTCTTTTTAATTATTCAACTAAAAGTATTCATTATTGTGATGAACCATTTTTTATGCCGGAGTGCAATTTTCCGTGTTCGTTCGAGCAGTTGGTAGAACAGATCCTGATATATTTGATAAGGCCTTTTATTATTGGCATCAGAAAATGTGGACCGACGAACGCTTTTACAGCCCAGATGACAGAGTTTACTTTGCATTGAGTTGACACTTATCATGGTCTCATGAAGTGATTCACGCTTGCTTAACTGGCTGAAGAGCAGAAAAACAAACTGGTCCCAGCAAGAAAAGGAACGTATCCGATGATCTCCGTGATGTTTATTAACGATCGATTTAAAATCAAGTCGTGAAATTAAATGTATCATTTGTCCGAAAATTGTTGTATAATATTCCATGGTTCGATAACCTCTTGTTTGTTATTATGTTAACTTCATAACAAATATACAAAACAAAGGTCTATCGAGCTATTTTTATTTAATTTATTTTCATCTTAACCGGACACTAATGATTTATGGTAATTGATTATATTAAGAATATTTTTGATTTTAAGCGATATTTGCTTTTGGAGTTTAAAGGGATTCAGCAATTTAAACTGATTTTTGAGTTTCAGTTTGATGTGTTTATTAAAATATTCTGATTCCAGCGTTCATTGAAAAAGTGTTTTTGGGATTTCATAGTTTTTAATCGTTGTGGACCCGATCCTTTGCTTGGCGAGCAGTTTTACCGAAGGGATGAAAAAATTAAAATATTGATTCCATTCCGAGGTATACAGGTCATTGAGTAAATCAACCATTTCGGGACTATCGAATCGTTGATAACCGAGATATTGGCGGATATGGGTCCAGTTTTTGCCTTCGATGTGGGCATTATCATTTTTATAGTAGGCATGGGATCGGGTGAATTGGACAGGCTTTTTTCGTTCGGCGAAATGGCGCAACAGATGCCAGTTTAGAAATTCAGAGCCATCATCACAATCAAATCCCAGGATCTCAAACGGGAGTGATTGTTCAATCTTTTGTATGGCATCTAAAACCCCGCTTTCCCCCTTGCCCCATACCGCTCTTTGCTCGTTCCAGCCGGTGGCAATATCAACGCAGCTGATCGTGTAGACAAAAATACCGGCGATGGAATTACCGCAATGGGCAACGGTATCAGCTTCGATAAAGCCGGGTTTGGTTTTATCCCATTGTTTGGTTTTAACAGGGATATGTTTTTTTAGAATCGTCCCCGGTTTTGTGGTCGACAAACCACGTTTGGTATATTTACTCCGCCAGGGCTGCATCATTCGATCGATGGTTGCCGGAGATAATACACGTAATGCCTGTTCGATATCATAGGGAATATAATGCGGATAAAATGGTAGCCAGATACTCAGATTTACCTTTAGTCTTTTAGAACAGGGTAGATTGGTTTTGATCCGGAGCGTTCGCAGAATTCTTTCAATCAAGGGATGATCATATTTTCTTTTCGGGCCACATTTCTGATATTCATAGCGATTTTTGGTTTGAATTTTTTATTCAGTTTTCGAATGGCATATTTTCGATTATAGCCACAAACCGAACAGAATTCGTTTAAACTGGATTCTTTTTCACTTTTAGTGGCTAACTGATACCGAGGCTTGATCATCTTAAAATACTCGTTTTTTGATGCGTTGCTCATCGAAAGTAACCTCATTTTTGGGATAACATAAGTTATAATTCAACGATAAATGGTGTTATCTTAAAGTTAGTTGAAATTTAAATAGAAAAAAGGCTCCTCCAATAATTGGATTTATGTTTAAATTCAATTGCCATCAAAAATAAACATAGGAGGAACCTTTGCATGAAAGTAAAGAGAACATCGATCAATCGCAAGAAAATAAGTCCGCCGGTGGTCGGATTTTCAATTGGCTTCTTGAACAGGATCTGGATGTTAAAATTGAGGCATTGCAACACCATCTGGATATCAGCCGCATGTTGGTAAATGACATACTAGAAGATGAAGTAAATCTTTATGCCGGCCCCTGGTATTCACACGATAAGCCCCATAATGGCCGCTACAGCCGCTGGGGCACCAATCCGGGCAGCATCCAACTTGGGGATCGGAAAATAAAGTTGGCCATACCACGTATCTACGACAACGAAACAGGTTCAAATAAACCGTTGGATACCTATAGTAAACTCAAAGAGATCGATACCTTTGATGACCGGATCCTCAAAACCGTTCTGTTGGGTTTAAATACCCGCGATTAAGAACAGGTTATCAGCAATTTGATGGACAGTTTTGGTTTAAGTTCTTCATCGGTAAGCAATGAATTTATTGAGCAAAGCAGCAGGAAACTGTAAGCTTTCGAGAACCGTGATTTAAGTGAATATGACGTGATCAGTCTGTTTATCGATGGCAAACATCTGGCCAAAGAACAGATTATTATCGTCCTGGGTGTTAAGCTGCAGGGCGATAAAATACCACTGGGTTTTGTACAGTCGCATAGTGAAAATTCGGCGGTGATCAAAGAGTTGTTATCCAAACTGATTGAACGTGGACTTAACTATCAAGATGGTCTCCTGGTAGTCATCGATGGTTCCGAAGGTATCAGGAAAGCGGTCACTGAAACATTCGGTTCCTATGTCGTTATCCAACTCTGTCATTAGCATAAACGCGAGAATGTGCTGCAGTACCTGAGTGAGAGTAAACAGGATCATTACCGCCGCCGGATTAACCTGGCTTACCAGAGTGATGATTATGACGAAGCCCGTTAGTTACTTAAGGAAATTATCACCGATTTAAAATCAGACAACCTGGGGGCATCGCGATCAATGGCTAAAGGGTTGGAGGAAACATTAACCCTGCATCGCCTGGGTTTAATCGTCGATTTCCGGCGAAGTTTTACAACGACAAACTGTATTGAAAATCTAAATTCTCAAATCGAAAAACATCTTAAAAAAGTAAAGTATTGGAAAACTTCAACCCAGAGATACCGTTAGATCGCCTGTGCCTTGCTGGATGGTGAACTGCGTATGAGAAAGGTGAATAACTGTACTCAATTGTATGAAATGCGTGAAAAAATTAGAAACGAACTGCAAATTATCAAAATAGAGGTAGCCTAATTTTCTTAGAAAATTTCAACTAAGATTTGGACATTACCCGATATATTTTCGAAATTGCTTGTATTATATTTAATATGATGTAATTTGTCTAGTCTGAATCCAAAATTATCTTTGTTTTTTACATTTATTAGATTATATTTTATACTAAGAATCTTCTAGGGCTTGGGGAAGTATATTATTTTTAAAATATATTCTTTATCAAGATTTACTTTTTTGATAAATAATTTACTCCCCATTTAAATACCTCATTTTATATATTTAATTGATATCAATGATAATATTTTAGTAGGAGGAATGATATAATGAAGAAAATACTCGTACGTATGGTAATGATGATCATGTTTACCTTATTTCTTTTGTACTCAATTTGTGGTTCTGGATTTAATCTAACATATTCTGATGAGACTAAATATGCCGCAATTCCACCTGTAAAATTACCTCCAGTCCCACCTCAAGATTAAAATTTCAATAAATGATGATAATATAAAAGGAAAGGTATCAAGAATGAAAAAATTAATCGCGAGCATAATTACTATACTTATTACAATTTCAATATCAGTCTCTATAATAAAATTTGGAGAATATTCTAACTTTGAGAATAATAGCGAAGCAAAATATGCCGCAATTCCACCCGTAAAATTACCTCCAGTCCCACCTCAAGATTAAAATTTCAATAAATGATGATAATAAAAAGGAAAGGTATCAAGAATGAAAAAATTAATCGCGAGCATAATTACTATACTTATTACAATTTCAATATCAGTCTCCATCATAAAATTTGGAGAATATTCTAACTTTGAGAATAATAGCGAAGCAAAATATGCCGCAATTCCACCCGTAAAATTACCTCCAGTCCCACCGACAGACTGACAGGTGTACAATGTTCATTCGATAATTAAGATTAAGGAAATATAAAATGAAAAGATTTCTAAGTGTATGTTTTGTGGGCATTATAGTTATATCGATTATGGCGTCCGTTTCTGATTCAATTCAAAGCAAAGTTAAATCGCTTGCTGGGAAAAAAATGTATTCAACTGCAATTGTTCCGATACCCGATCAGTTAGATGATAAGAATAATCTGGCCGCGTCTAATGACAAGCTGAAATAATACCAGCGTATAGACATATCTACATCGGAATAAATATCGTTTATAAATTGCTGGTGAAATATAAGCGGTTTTTTAAGTGAAATGATGATCATGAACTATCGTTAATAGTTTTTCCTTTATTAAACCGCTTAAATTCAATCATTTGGGTCAAACGAGTACAAATTGAATCGATGCGTATGGATTTTAAGGCTGATATAAATAAGGCATCTGAATAACGTATAGCTACAGACTTGAGAATATTAAAGTCGGAGAGCCTGTCCACTTTGTTGAACACCAATAAAACAGGGATTTCAACAAGGCCCAAGCTATGCAAAATCTCCTGTACAACTTTTATGTGCTCCTCGAAATATGCATGACTAATATCCACAATATGGATAATGATATCTGCTTCTTTCGTCTGAGCCAATGTTGATTGAAATGATGCAATTAAATGATGGGGCAGTTTTCGGATAAATCCTACTGTATCTGATAGTAAGACTACTCGACCATTATCCAAATATAGCCTTCTAACAGTAGTGTCCAGCGTTGCAAATAGTTTATTCTCAACATAAGTTTTCGATTTTGTCAGCATGTTAAGCAACGTTGATTTCCCTGCATTGGTGTAACCAACGAGTGCTACCCGGATAAAAGTTTTTGCTTTCTGCCGCTGAATATACCGCTCACGGTCTATTTTAACCAATTCTTGCTTTAACCTTGAGATACGATTTCTCACCAACCTTCGATCGGTCTCTAATTGCGTTTCACCCGGCCCCTTCGTACCAATCCCTCCTACCTGTCGCGATAAATGCGACCAGTGACCCGTTAACCGAGGAAGGATATAATTCAATTGTGCCAATTCTACCTGTGTTTTTGCTTCACGGGTTTTTGCATGGGCGGCAAAAATGTCTAATATGAGAGCCGTTCGATCGATAACTTTGACATTTATTAGATTTTCAATATTTTTAACCTGTGCAGGTGACAATTCATCATCAAAAATGATCAGATCAATATTATTTTCTTCGATAAATATCTGCAATTGTTCTACTTTTCCACGACCTATAAAAAATGCCGGATCGGGTGCAGACTTTCTTTGAACAAAACGTTCAATAACACATGCACCTGCAGTCTCAGCTAATGCCGCAAGCTCATTGAGGTAATCAACGACTTCTGAAGCAGCTATATCGGCTCTTGCTAATCCGACAAGGATACAGCGTTCAGCTTTTGGTTTTGTTAAAAAATTCTTCTTGATGGGCATGAGATAAGGAAAATCCTTTTTTACCTTCCATTTTTTTAACTAGTAGTAGTTCGAATAAAATCAGCAGTATCGTAAGAATAAACAATATCGTTGTAATTTCAATGCCTCTGCGAAAATGATCCAATTGTGCAGGTATTGGTAGGTCTGATTTTATATGACTAATATTTTCTTTAACTATACTATCAAGCTCCTTTAACGATCCATTTAATTTTGTATGTTCAACGTTTACAGAAATTAAGTGGATATTTTGCTCACTGTCAGATAAATAATAATTACCCGGATTAATAAGATCACTGCTCGAAAACATGAGTAAATTATTCCTTCGCTCAGGAATAATTTGATAGGAATTCTGGTCGGGAGGGAAAATCTGGAAATCAGATTCTGAAGAAGAAATTAAATCGAGAGTAAAATTATCACCACTTTTAATCCAACTTACCCGTTTTGAAGTTTGGGTCACACTCAGGTATATGATACGAGAAATAAAGGGAGCAAAGATACCTTTGAATTGAAAATCAGTCCAGCTATTATCAAAATAGACAGAAAAAATCCCGACAAATCCGCTGTGATGTTTCCCACTAATAAAAAAAGGAGCATTATTGCGAAATCTCAATGTTAATTCTGTTTGGGGACCGGACTCAAGTTGGTAGTAGCGAAAAAATTTAGGTAAAGCGTAATTGATGGCCGAATTTCTGAAAAGATTTTTTAATAAGGGATTTTCAGGTGATGGGGGTGTTAAGGTAATAAAATTATTGCTATCCTCAATTCTGATCAAGGGACCAATCCTGAAAATCTTGCCGAATCCTGTGACTAAATCGTTTATAGATTTAGGTGCGGACTTTTCTCCGGGAATAATTATCAGCCCTCCACCCTCTCCTGCAAATTGGATGGCTCTTTGGATAAGAACCGACGAGATATCAGCCAGATTGGAGAGAATGATGATGTCATAATTATCAAATAGTTGTCTTCCCCATGCATTGTATTGGTCATGAACAATCTCTATTTCAGTGGTCTGCTCCATCGATTGAAGTGCACTTCGTATATACACAGATGGATTATCATCTACAAAAAGTACGTTTATTTTTTGGGGGATGTATAAGGAGAAGTAATAACGATTATCCTCAACCAAATCATCCTCCTGAATTTCAACATATCCTGCAAATAAACCAGAATTTGAAGGGCGGAATTTTAATGGAATTTCTTTTGTCTCGAATGGTTGTAAAGAAATATTCTGGTAAGCCAGTCGTTTATTTTGTGAATACAGATGTACCCCAACCGCATCGTGCGGGAAGGGGCTTCTATTTTGAATAAAGATTGTAACCGAGATGTTCTTATCCCGTTCAATTATCTGACTAGATAGAGCGAGCGAATCAATGCTGATATTGTTAATATAACCGGATCCGATTTTATGAAGATAGTAAGAAACTTCAGTGTCACTAAGGAGCAGATCATAAATAGCCTGCGGTAAGAAAGATATATCAGAAATAAGGTGTATTTCTTTTAAAAAAGTTGATTGCTTATTAATTTCACTTTTTGCTAATCGCCAGGCATCTAAAAATTTCGTAGAAGTATAGCTGCACATAATTGTATTCACCTTCAAAGAATCTAAAGGTATAAGGGATAAATCGGCGCCAGTAATTATGAAAATTTTATCTTTCGATGAATAGGATGAAATGAGGTTCTTTAATTGCGTTATCGCCAGATCAAATTTCTTTTCACCAGAATCATAACCCCGCATATTGAGTCCGTTATCTAAAATTATCGCAGCGGTAATAGCTGTTCTCGTACCGGCGATTTCCAAGGTACTGTTATATACCGGACGGGCAAATGCAAAAATTATCATTAAGATTAATAAAGTGCGAACCAGAATCAGCAAATACTGATAAATAGAAAGCTTGCGAATCCGTTGCTTTTCCAAAAATTTTAAGAATCTAAGGCTGCTGAATTGAATTCGTTGTCGCTTTTGACGATTTAATAAATGAATAATAAGCGGAATTGTAAGTGCAAACAATGAAAATAGAACTGCAGAATTGATGAATGAAAACATTGCTTTTAAAATAAGTAAATAATAAATATATGGGAAATTATCAATTAAAACCGCATCTTCAAAACAAAATTCCCGGTCTCCTCAAATTATTTTTAATGATCTGATTGAATATGCGTAAATCAAATTTAAAATATGCTGATCCATATTTTCATTTGGCTGAATATTATGGCACAATGATGAGTTATGTGAATTACTCGAAATGGGCGAAATATATTTTAAGAATTGTTGAAAATGCAGACATTAAAAAAGGAATAATAATAGATTTGTCTTTTGGTACCGGACTTTTTTGGAAACACTGGCATAACCCTGATTTAAAAGGAATCGGTGCCGACATTTCTTTACCAATGCTCAGACAATATAAAAATGTAAAAACCGTAGGAATACGTAAATTAGTCAATAATGATATTTGTAATATTGCATTTAAAGATAATACTGCTGATGTAATGTTGTCGCTGTATGATTCAATAAATTATTTAAACACCAGATTTAAATTGCGTGCAATGTTTTCTGATATCAACCGCGTTCTAAAACCTGGGGGCTACTTTATTTTTGATATGGTTACCCGTCGATTATGTGAAAAATACTTTTCCAACTATCAGGATGTCATAAAGGTCGGGGATGCAGAGATTATCCGCAAATCAGTTTATAATCCAGCAAAATCATTACAATTCAATCATTTCATGATAAAAAAAAATGGGGTGCTTTTAAAGGAAAGACATATCCAAAAAATATATACCATTGCCGAAATGCAGCAGGAAATCGAAAAAGCAAATTTGCATATTTTATACGCTTATCATGGCCTTGGATTCAGAAAACCGTCAGAGAAGAGCGAAAGGATTCACTTTGTATGTAAAAAACTATTAGAATAGTAGTCTAAATTCTGTTAACTTTACAAGAAACCCTTAATAGCCGCATGATACAATTTTTTAATGTAAATCTTAGTTTGAACAACAAACAAATTTTAAGGCACATCACTTTCACGTTAAACCGCGGGGAATTTGTCTATCTAATAGGTCCCAGCGGAGCAGGGAAATCAAGCATTCTTAATATGATAAACTTTTCACTTTTACCCGATTCAGGTACTGTAATCATCAATCAATACAGTTCAGCAAAAATCCGATTAAAACAAATTCCTCATGTAAGAAGAAGTATAGGGATTATTTTCCAGGATTTTAAATTATTGTCAGATCGTAATGTTTTTGAAAATATCGCGTTGGCTTTACGTGTTCAAAAGAAGGGTCGAACAGAAATCAGCCGGAGGGTTTTAAAGGTCTTAACAGATGTAAGGCTTGGACACAAACGAAATCAATATCCACGTGACTTGTCTGGTGGTGAACAACAAAAGGTGGCAATTGCTCGGGCCCTTATCAACGAACCGTTTATTCTGCTTGCTGACGAACCTACCGGAAATCTGGATCCGGCATCTGCAATTGAAATTTTAGATCTTCTCGAAGAAATAAATAGAAGAGGAACAGCAGTCTTAATGGCAACCCATAATTATGCACTGCTTAAAAAATATCCACATCGTGTCCTGTCAATTGAAAATGGAGATATGGTTAACGAATGAGTATCTTTTTCAGCATATCCGAGAGTATCAGGAGTATGGCCAAGGCGAGAATAGCTACCTTTCTATCAGTTACTTCGATCTCTTTAACACTCATTTTAATCGGTGCTTTTGTAATGGCTAGTATAAATCTCCATCACTGGATTAATGTGGTTCGGCAGAAAATCGAAATGGAGGTTTTCCTTAATGGGGGTGTTGATAAAAAAAATATTGAAGAAGTAAAGACGCGTATAATTAATGCAAGAGGTGTAAAACAAATTACTTACGTGAGCAGTGAGGAAGCAGCGAGGCGATTTGAAAAGGAGTTTGGAGAAAATATTTATGATGTGCTGTCTTTTAATCCTTTTCCTCCATCATTCATCATTTTAATGGAAGAAGCATATCATTCTCCTCAAAAAATTGAACAGCTTAAAATAGCATTGGAAAAAATACCTGAGGTAGATGAAGTTGTATATCAAAAACCGTTAATAGATTATATCGATCATTATATTAATTTATTTTATATCGGACTGCTTGTTATCAGTTTCATTGTTGTCATCATAGCAGTGATCCTGATAAACAATACAATCCGGCTTACAATTTATGCGCGCCGCGATATAATTCAAATTATGCGACTCGTTGGAGCCACTGAAGGGTTTATTCGCCGACCCTTTTTATACGAAGGTATTTTCCAGGGATTAATTGGATCAATTATTGCTGCAGCCTTATTATATTATTTTTCTCGAATCATTGAAATGTTTTTCTATCCGGATATCGTTTATACCTATCAAAGCTTTCTGGGCTTGGTTATTTTTGGGGTATTAATCGGACTCTGTAGTGCGTTTTTCAGTGTTGGAAAATACATCAATAAAATTTAATCAGACCGCCCCTTACATAGGCCGAAACAAATGGGTTGAAATGAAGTAAAACTAGTAATGAAATAGAAAGATACCCAGCTGTGTTTTCTTGACATGAAAGGGTAGTTGGTACTAAATTTGCATGTAAATTAGTCGTATTATGTAGATTCAGATGGATATATTAACTGAAAGAGAAAAGGATATCTTAGAGGCTGTCATTCAGCAATTTGTCTTAACGGGTGACCCGGTTGGTTCGCGAACCCTCTCCAAAAAACGTAATACTGATTTAAGTCCGGCGACGATCAGAAATGTTATGGCCGATCTGGAAGAAAAAGGTTGCTTGAATCATCCGCACACATCTGCGGGTCGGGTGCCAACCACCAAAGGGTATCGTATATATGTAGATTCTTTAATGAATATGGTTGATCTATCTATCGAGGAAATGGAAATAATAAATGAAAATATCGGTCAGTTCAGTGGCAATGTCGACCTGATACTTGAAAAAACCATCACCGTCTTGGCAAGGATATCTAATCAACTGGGTCTAATTCTAATGCCTAATTTTGAAGACGGGATTCTGGAAAGACTTGATATTATTCCCGTGAGTTCTGATAAAATAATAGTCGTACTTAACATCCACAGTGGTTTAGCAAAAACCATTCTTCTAGAAGTAAGTTATGATATGTCATTAAAGATGTTGGATAGTATTGTTCAGATATTGAACGAACGACTGGCCGGACTCAAAATTCGTGAAATAAAAGCTACACTCCACGATCGGATTAAAGATCTGGTAAACACGGATTCGGGAATAATTAGACTATTTGTGGATTCAGCAGACAAACTATTTGATGTCACCAGATATCAGGATATCAAATATACCGGAACATCGCGTATCCTTGCCAATCGTGAGTTTTCAGATGTTCACAAATTCTCTGCGCTGATCGAGTTGTTCGAACAAAAAAATATTATTATTCATATTATGGAGAAACGCAGCAAAACACCGGGGATCAACATCACCATTGGTGCAGAAAATGAAGAAGAATCCATACAGGAATGCAGTATCATTACAGCTCCCTATAAACTGGGTGAGACAGATGGCCTCCTTGGAGTTATTGGCCCGATGCGTATGGCATACAAAAAAATAATTCCGGTTGTGGATTACACGGCTAAACTAATTACGAGAATGCTTGAATAACATAGATAACACAAATAATGCATATTACCTTGCAAAGGTTCATTTTATGAGCCTTTTTTAATATGTCGAAAATGATATACAAAGGGATTTTTAATGGAAAAAGAACAGCAGAATAAGAAGAAAGTAAATGCGGCCAAACTTAAAAAGCGTATATCAACTTTAAATAATGAGATAAAAAAACTAAAGGAAGAAAACACTCAACTAAATGATAAGTTGTTGAGAAAAATGGCGGAGTTTGACAATTATCGTAAGCGCACCGAGCGGGAATATCTTGACCGGATGAAGAATGCAAATGAACGTTTAATCACAGAAATTATACCGGTTATAGATGATCTTGAGCGATCAATTGAACATGCGAAGTCTAATCAGGATCTGACTGGTTTGGTCGAGGGTTCGGAATTAATCTATAAAAAGCTTATCAGCTTGTTAGAAAAAGAGGGATTGAAGTTGCTTATTTCAATAGGAGAGGAATTTGATCCTGAAAAACATGACGCATTGTTACAGGCCGATAATTCAGAGTATACCAGTGGCACAGTAATAAATGAACACTTAAAAGGATATGAACTTAACGGGAAAGTAATTCGTCATGCACAGGTGATTGTAGCCAAGTAGACGATATAGGATTTTAGATGACAACCAAAAAAGATTTATATGAAGTGCTCGGTGTTTCAAGAAATTCATCAACCGAGGAAATAAAGAAGGCCTATCGAAAGCTGGCCTTACAGTATCATCCAGATAAAAATCCGGATGATAAAACCGCTGAAGAAAAATTCAAAGAAGTAGCCGAAGCTTATGCAATTCTGAGCGATCCAGAAAAACGGTCACGGTACGACCGGTACGGTCATACAGCTACAACCGGCGCTGGTGATTTCGGCGGCTTTAGCAATATCGAAGATATATTCAGTGCTTTTGGTGATATTTTTGGCGGTGGTTTTGGAGATCTATTTGGAGGTGGTCGCAGACGCCACCGCCGACGGGAGGATCGGGGTAGTGATTTACAGATCCGTTTACGTATTACCCTGGAGGAAACAGCTACCGGTGTTACAAAAAAAATTAAAGTAAAAAAGTACGTAACCTGTTCAACCTGTTCAGGAACAGGCAGTGCCAGAGACAGTCAGGCAATCGAATGTCCGGTCTGTCACGGAAGTGGTGAATTACGTCAGGTTACGCAATCATTATTCGGACAGATGGTTAATGTTACTACCTGCCATCATTGTAATGGTGAAGGAAAAATAATTGCCAATCCCTGTCCTGACTGCAGGGGGGATGGACGGGTGACCGGATCTAAACAAATTGAACTAAATATACCGGCAGGAGTTGCCTCTGGAAATTATATTCCGTTGCGCGGAGAAGGTAATGTCGGTAAGCGTAATGGTCCTCCGGGTGATCTGATTGTCTATATCGAAGAGGAAAAACATACGATATTTGAGCGCTCCAATAACGATGTCATCATGGTGTTGCCAGTTAGTTTTCCGGATGCTGTTCTTGGGACAAGTACCGAAATACCAACACTCACGGGAAAAGCGCGTATAACAATCCCGCCGGGAAGTCAACCGGGGAAAATTTTACGTATGCGTAATAAAGGTATTCCGAATGTACATGGTGCGGGAATTGGTGATCAACTTATTCAAATTCAGATATATGTCCCCAAGAATCTGAGTAATGAGGATCGCAACCGGATTAAAGAACTTGAAGATATGGAAAGTCTTAAACCCACAAAGAATGGAAGCAAAAATATTTTTGAGCGGTTTAAGGAGGCGTTGAACTTCTAAAATTGGATTCAAATATGCAAGGATTAACCCCTTCAGAAAAGAAAGGAGTTATTGTCATTGTAATAGTCATTACACTGGCCAGCATTATTCGCCTCGTTAAACCTTTTGTATACAATCCCTATACTTATGATTACAGTGAATCCGATAGCATCTTTACAAGGATAAGCCTTTCAAAATATGTTGAAATACCGCATGATGGTGATAAAAAGACCAAGCCAACTAAAGAAAAGCAGAAAACACTACTACTATATTCAATTGATATCAACACGGCCAATAAGTCAGAACTGCAAAAATTACCACGCATCGGCCCTGCTATTGCGCAGCGTATTATAGATTATCGCAATATTCACGGAAAATTTTCTTCACACAGTGATTTGAAAAAAATTAAAGGTATCGGCATCAAAACACTTGATAATATCAGACCGTACTTGAAACAAATAGGCAAATAATGAAGAGACGCATCGTTATTCTTGCTGAACAAAGATTTGGACCCATAACATCAAAAATGGCTAATGGGATTATTCGCTACCTCGATAAAGAAGTCATGGCTGTCATTGATTCTACCAAGGCTGGGCTAACCGTGCAGGCAGTATTGGGATTTGGTGGAGATATTCCAATTTATGCCACGCTCGATGAATCACTACAACATAATCCAAATACCCTTTTGATAGGGATTTCCCCCCCGGGAGGACAGTTCCCGTCCGACTGGTATTCGATTATTATCACCGCAATACAAAATAAGCTCAACATTATTTCAGGATTGCATGAATTTTTAAATGATATCCCCGAATTCAAAGTCCTGGCGGAAAAATACAATGTCAGGTTAATCGATTTGCGGTTTCACGATCACCACGGTGCAATTGCACGTGGCATTGCACGAAATTTTCAATCCAAAATTATTTTAACAGTTGGAACCCATGGTAATATCGGGAAGATGACAGCTGCAATTGAAATGGTCAAGCAAATGCAGCGGAGTGGTAAATCAGCAGACTGGCTGGCAACAGGACAAATTGGTATTATGATAAAAGGAAAAGGAATTCCGCTTGATACGATTAAAGGAGATTTCATTTCCGGGGCAGTTGAAACGGCCATCGCGGCAATTGACGGAAACTTTGAATATATATTTGTTGAAGGACAGGGATCGATACAACACCTGGGATACTCTCCAGTTGCGTTAGGATTAATGCACGGAAGTTTACCTGATGCAATGATATTATGCCACAGAACTGATGTAGGTATATCAGATTATGGTGTAAATACTGATGATATTGATCAATCCATTAGAATTCATGAACAAATGCTTGAGTTTGTAAAACCCGCAAAGGTGATCGGCATATCTTTAAATACCTATAATCTGTCGTTGGATAAAAGCCGACAAGTTATTGATGATATCAAAAACAGAACCGGATTACCGGTTACTGACCCAATTAAATTTTCAGCCAATGAACTAACCGAAACGATTATTGAATATTTTAAAAATTATCGGAAGCGTAATTAACAATTGCCTACCTATTTTTCTGAATATTAAATTACCTGATTAAAATCAAACCTTACATGATATAAAGATTTTATCTGATGAACTTTTTTCCTAGCCGGACAGCAACACAGTCTCTTTCAAGCAAAATTTATATTGAGTCTTCGTTCAAGATATCAATGTTATTGATATGAACCGTTTTATAGTATCACCGTCTGAGAAAAAATCCGGTAAGTGTATAATTCAGTAACCGAAAATATGCGACAAACACATATCATTGAAGTGTTATTAAAACAGGCTTAATTAATTGCAAATATTAGCAGATAATATGTCTGGTCAATACATAAAATGCCCTTGAACGTTAATTTAGATATGATATGAATAACGGATGTACTCATGCGGGAAAAAAGATTTTCATTCCCTGTTCGGTTTGAATAAAGCACTTCAAGGCTTCATTAGTGCCACAATTTCATAACCGTTGTCGGAACTTTCTGATTACCGCGATAACAGCAGTTGAAATCATTTTTGATAACTTTCTTTGTATTTAAAAAATCTTTATCATAAGTTTAGCTTCATTAAGTTAGCAGAATTATAATGCAGATAATGAGTCATTCAAACTCAAATTGGTTGGAAATATTTGAAGAACACTTCAGAGGCCGTCATAGGGGATTTTTAGTTTTTGATAATGAGCTGGTCTTACGATATATATCTGAATATGCGCGTGAAGTGCTGGAAACTGACCAATACCAGAATGGACTGGTTAAATTATCCGATATTTTATCCTTACCCTGGAATCTGCCGGATTTACTGTTAGATTCTGATAACTATTTTCAAACTGTACATGATATTACTATCATGACACCAGCCGGCCGTTCAAAAGAAATACAGGTTAATTTCGAGCAGGCACCGGGTAAACAGGGGATGGTTGTTTGGATTGAACCTAAAGGTCGTGATATTAGTGGATCGCTTAAAAAAGTATCGGTTTTTGATCAGATAAAAGCGTTAAAAGGCTTATTTGATTCACTCAACATGGGCTACCTTTTATTGAATACGGGCGGTGTGGTCGTCGAGTATAATGACATAATAAAACATCTCCTGCGTCTGCCCGGTGAATGGCGAGGTAAAGTAATCTTCACTTATCCACCGATGCAGGAGAGGAAAATCAGGGATTTTATACAAAAATGTATTCAGCAAAAAGGAAGTGTCCAGCAGCAAAAATTCAGAATTAATTATTCCAGCGGCAAGGCACCAATGCAATTAAAATTCACGGGGATTCAGGTGTCTGATCCAAGGGGGGAAGCAATCGGTGCACTGATTAATGCGGTTCAGGATAAGTAAAAAAGGGCTTTCCAAAGCCCTTTTACTTCGACCTGATCCGGCTAGATTTTGTGGTAATCTGCTTTTTTGCGGTTGTTTTTTTGGCATTTATCTCACGTTCGGCAGCCAACCAGTCCTCTAAATCATGTCCATGTTCACCACCACGTTCTAAAAATTTGTTGTAGGCTAGCTCTGAAATACTCTGTGCTGGTTTGTTGGATTTTTTGGGTTTCATATAAACACTCCTGTTCTTAATCATATAAAATTACAAATATACAGTGAAGAATTCAAACCGGGTTCAGGGTAGACTGAACTCTGGCTAATAAATCAGATATTTCTTCCGCTTTATGCGGAAAGATTCAACTTGTCCCGATATCCAATTTTCAATTTCTTCAACAGGTCTTCCTTCCAGAATGAATTTTCTGATTTTGTCAGTACCGCACAGCCGGTCAAAATGGCGTTCACGCCAGGTAAAACGTTCTTTTTTGGCTTCATACAGATATTTTACCAGAGCAATACCTGTCAAATAGGAATTATAGATATTCCGATCAGAGACATTTATACTCAGGCCATTACACACCAGGTCCTGGTGCTTGGGAGTCGGAGCCATTGCAGGAATGGATACGGGGGTAAAACGTATCGGACCGAAATGTACACCTTTCATATGAATGGTCTGATTAATGTGGCTAAAAGATTCCATAGTAAACCAGGGGGCGCCGATTCGCAAAAATGGATTATATGTGCCGCGCCCTTCTGATATATTTGTTCCTTCAAATAAGCACATCCCAGGATAGGCAATAGCTACCGCCAGTGTGGGGATATTGGGAGAAGGGGGAATAAAGGTCAGGCCAGTTTCATCAAACCACATTTCCCTTCTCCAACCTTGTATTTTTATTACCGTTGGATTTGCGCCGATGCCATTATTCAACCAGCCTTCACCGTCAATCATCATGGCCAATTCCCCGACCGTCATGCCATGTCGAACGGGGATCGGGTATAAACCGACAAATGTCGCAAAATCAGGTTCAAGTAGATTCCCTTCAATTGTCAGACCGTTTAGAGGATTGGGTCGATCCAAAATGACAAAATCGATATCATTTTCAGCAGCAGCTTCCATGGCCAAAGACATAGTATATATGTAAGTATAAAACCGTGCTCCGATGTCCTGAATGTCAAAAACCAGAATATCAATATCATTCAACATTTCCGGGGTGGGTTTACGGGTTTCACCATAAAGACTGTAGATGGGTATATCGAGCTCATGGTCGGTGGTATCACTAATGTTATGGCCAGCTGCAATTTTTCCATCAAATCCATGCTCGGGTCCAAACAACACTTTTAGATCAAATTCTGGGACTTGAGAAAAAATATCGGTAATAAATCGGCCTTTCTGATTAATGGCCGTTTTATTGGCAATAATACCAATCCGTTTGCCTTCAAAGATTTCTCGGAAGTTATCAATCTGATCCAGGCCGGTTTTAACAGGAAATTCATCCTGAAACTCACGGCATGCGAGGCATAAACTTATGACAAAAAGGTATATGACAATCAGACTATTCGGACTCATATCATCCTCCCTTGATTATCCTGTGAAAAAATATAGTCAAAAAGTGCGTCTTAATAAACCCGTGGGAAGCTTAATTTTCAATCCATACATGAAATTCTTAAATTTTGGTAATGATTGAACTGACCCACACAATCCGTCAATTGGCGTTCGATGCCGGTTTTGATAAAATCGGGATTACCTCAGCTACAATGCCCGATAAAAGCATTCTGTTAAATAAATGGCTCGATGCAGGGTATCATGGAGATATGAGCTGGATGACAAGATACCGCGTAATGCGGACAGATATTGAAAAATTTGTACCAGGTGCTTTATCGGTTATTAGTGTAGTGCATAATTATTACACCAACAGAAAACATAGCGCAGATCCGCAAGTGGGTAAGATATCCCGTTATGCCTGGGGACGTGACTACCACAAAGTAATCCGTAAGAAATTGAAATTAATTTTAAAAAAAATACAGCAGATCGATCCCGAAATTAAAGGACGTATATGTGTTGATACCGCTCCATTCATGGATAAATTATGGGCTGAAAAAGCCGGGCTTGGATGGCAGGGAAAGCATACCAATTTAATTACCCGTGAATTCGGCAGTTGGGTATTTATAGGTGCTTTAATCATTAACAGGCAACTGATCTATGATTCGTCCGCAACCGATCGATGCGGAAGATGTACAGCCTGTATTCAAGCATGTCCGACAAACGCAATTGTGGCACCATACATACTGGATGCGAATAGATGTATTTCTTACCTTACGATTGAAATGCGTGATAAAATTATTCCTGATCAATATTGTACCGAGCTGCGAAATTATATTTTTGGTTGTGATATTTGTCAGGAAGTGTGTCCCTGGAACAAATTCCAAAAACATACGCGGTGTGAAGATTATCTCCCGCGAGAGGAAAATCTGTCTGTCAGATTACATGAATTGTCTGCTCTTTCAGAAAAAGAATTTAAGGAGCGGTTCAAGGGCACACCCTTAAAAAGGACCGGTTGGGAAAAATTTATTTCCAATGTCATGACAGTGCTAAGGGCATCGGGGATCTGAACAAATGAAATCAGTTCTTATATTAATGCTTTCCTTTTCTTTTATCCATGAAATCAGATCACAAAATTTAATCGGATCTTTACCCCTACCAGATTCTGGATTTGTTCGGATACCACTCGATGAAAACAGTTTCGGTGCCTGGTTACGCAATCTTGTCCTGCTGCCGCCGGGTTCACCGGTATATGATTACCGTAAGCGAATATATAAATCATCTGATGATACTGCCATTGCAGCCGTAGTAAAACTAGATATCAACGGCAGAAGATTGGAACAATGCATGGACATTCTCATCCGCCTTTATGGCCAATTTCTATGGGAAAATGATCGTGCTTTGGAACTTAAACTACCTTTACCCGGAGGATACTGGCTGTTATGGGCAGACTGGGTGCAGGGTATCCGACCCCAATTCGATGGGATCGATGTAACCTTTAAGAGAACAGGCGACCAGGATAATTCATATAACCAATATTCTGCCTATTTAAGAACGGTATATGCTGTATCGCATACACAGCAATTCTATTACTGGTATGAGCCGATTTTACCTGAAGAAATAGAGGTTGGCGATTTTTTTGTACGCAAAGGAACAAAAAGCCATGCGGTTATGGTAGTTGATATGGCCATTGACCGTGATGGTCAGAAATTTGCATTAATAGGTCACGGTGATACACCTGCCTGCGAATTTCATCTCCTGAATTGCAAAAAGACACAACCATGGATTCCGCTTGATCCAAATGATTCCCATTTGCCATTGCCGATTAGAAGAAAAATGACCTGGGATGGACTTCGACGTTTTACAGCTTCGGGCCAATAATGTTCTTAACTTGATTTATCCATTAATTGCAAAATCAAGGGGGACGGTGCGGGTTTCTCATCGGCGATAATAATTGCTTTTTCGACTCGATCAACAGCAGAAGACAAAACCTCTGATTTATCCGTCTGTATAATTGCCAGTACCTGGTCCTTTTCCACTGTATCCCCCGGTTTTACTTTTAAAAGAATACCGGCTTTAGGATCGATAGGATCCGTAATTTTTATTCTGCCCGCACCCAGTGACACGCATGTAAGTCCAATTTCAAGTGCGTCAATTTTATAAATCCAGCCCGCTTGTCTCGCCGATACTTCAGCCGTCTGCTTTGACAGGGGAAATTTATTTGTTTGCTGCAAAAATGATATATCTCCTCCCTGGGCGTGAACAATCTGCAAAAACTTATCCCAGGCCGCCCCGTTTCTGATAAGGTGCTTTGCTGCCTCTTCACCATCTGACGCAGATGCAACATTGCCAGCCAGGAAAATCATTAAACCGGCAAGCCGGAATACGATTTGCATAAGATCTGCGGGGCCCCGACTCTGAAGACACTCGATACATTCGAGAATTTCGAGCCAATTGCCAACTGCATATCCGAGGGGTTGATTCATATCGGTCAGTAAGGCGGTGGTGGCAATACCGTGATTTTCGCCGACCTGAATCAGAGTTCTCGCAAGTTCTTGGGCGGAAACCAGATTACGCATAAAAGCACCACGACCGACTTTGATATCAAGAATGAGTGCATCAATTCCAGCGGCGATTTTCTTACTCATGATACTTGCTGCAATCAAGGGAATTGAGGGAACTGTGGCAGTTACATCACGCAGGGCGTACACTTTTTTATCTACCGGTGCCAGATCGTTGGTCTGGCCAATCAGACAAGCGCCTGTTTTGCGTACGATATCTTTAAATTTATTTATTGGATACTCGATTTGAAAACCAGGGATCGCTGCCAATTTATCGAGTGTACCACCGGTATGTCCCAATCCCCGCCCGGTTATCATAGGCACATAAACACCCGCAGCAGCCACGATCGGGGCAAGAATGATGGAAATCTTATCCCCGACGCCACCGGTACTATGTTTGTCTACTTTTCTACCCGGCAGGTCATTCAAATCAATAATACTGCCTGAATTGATAAACGCCCTGGTCAGGTAACCGGTTTCCTCTTCATTCATGCCCTGAAAGTAAATGGCCATCAACAATGCAGCCATCTGGTAATCAGGAATTTTTCCGTTGTTATATTCCTGAATAAAAAAGTCTATTTCAGAGGCGCTGAGAGGGTATCCGTCACGTTTATGCGTTATTATTTCGTAGGGAGTCATCGGTTGTTCATCGTCAATCGGGTGTCAGGAGGAAAAATAATTTTTTCTGACCTCGTCAAGTTTTTTCAGAGCGTCTGCAGAAAGTGGCTTAACTTTACCCAGTTGGTGGGCTATGAACAGAGTTTTTGCAGCATGTTCCAGTTTTTCCATCCTGCAATAGGCATCTTTCAAGCTCTCCCCAACGGTGACTGCTCCATGATGATCCAGGACGATAACATCGTGATTTTTAATCAGCTCACGCAAGAATGGTGCAATCTCGTTGGTTGACGGTGTAGCATATGGGGCAATCGGAATATCGCCGAATATCACGTAAACTTCAGGTAAAACTGGCTGTGAAAAATTCGCACCAACCAGGGTAAATGCTGTGGTATAGGGTGGATGGGCATGAATAACAGCCGAGACATCCTGGCGTTGGCGGTAAATCTCAAGGTGCATCGGTAATTCGGAAGATGGCTTTAAATTGCTATCGAAAACTTTTCCTTCAAGATCTACGTGCGCCATATGGCTGTCGGACAGTGTGGCCAGGGAATAATCTCTGGGTGTTATAACGATCTTATCAGGTTTAATTCTAACCGAAATATTTCCATCTTTCGCAACCGCCAATCCCTCAGCATGAAGCAGTTTTCCAAAAGATACAATTTTTCTTCTAGCCTCCCAATCGGTAATCAATATATGGGATCTCCTGCTTTAAAATGTTAAGTTGCTATTTAATGCTTCTTCGATAATTTTTACACTTGAACTTGTCCCGAGACGCGTCGCACCCGCTTTTATCATATTTATAGCTGTTTCCGCTGATCTGATTCCACCTGCAGCTTTGATTTTTATGCCTTTCGTGTTTACCAGCCGGTACATCAGTTTAATATCTTCAATAGTTGCACCAGCCGGTCCAAAGCCGGTAGATGTTTTGATAAAGTCTGCGCCCGATTCTGCAACAAGCCTGCAGGCCCGTTCTTTTTCACCCTCACTCAGTATGGCAGTCTCAATAATTACTTTACTTTTCACACGCGAGTCTTTACAGATATTGACAATGTTGACCATATCTTCCAGCACAAATGCATCGTCACCGCTTTTCAATAAGCCGATATTGATTACCATGTCCACTTCCGTAGCACCCTGATCAATCACATGTCGTGTTTCGAAAGATTTTACTTCAGGTTGATTGGCTCCCAATGGAAAACCAATGACTGTGCAGATACTGATTTCTGGTTCATCCCGCAAAATATGGCAGACCAGGGGAATCCATATCGGATTGATGCACACGGCCTTAAATCGGTAAGCTCTGGCTTCATCACATAGCTGCATTATCTGAGTCCGGTTTGTTTCCGGTTTGAGCAAAGTATGATCTATATATTGTGCCAGAGGGTGGGTCAAAGGAAACTCCTTTATCAGGTATACATTCTCCGGTTGTTAGAAAAAGAGCAAAGGGCGACGCCAATATCCAGCTGGTCATTATAATTCAGCGTACCTTTATTTATTACTCTTAAAATGGTGTCTGTTATATTCATAGCATTATATTGGCTTGAAGCATATGTTTATTTCGCAGCATCCCGGATCTGAGTGAGATATGTCTCTGCCAGGCGATCAGCCTGATCAGCCGTTGGCGCTTCGGCCATTACACGGATAATAGGTTCGGTATTAGATTTCCTTAAATGGACCCATCTGTTCTCATCGTCAATTTTTAATCCGTCCAGAAGATTTATTTTGTTATCTTTATGTTTCTCAGCTATTTTCTCCAGGATTTTATCCGGATCGAGGCCTTCGATATCGACTTTATGTTTTACGATGTGATATTGCGGCAGGGATAAAAACAAATCGCTCATTGAACCACCGAACTCAAGCAAATGCTGCAGTGTCAGAGCAATCGCAACGGGTGCATCACGACCGAGGTGCAGATCTGGCAGAATAACCCCACCATTGCCTTCTCCCCCGATAACTGCCCCACATGCCGCCATTTCTTCGGCTACATTGATTTCACCGACTTTTGTCCGGGTGAAAGGGCAATTATAATAACGGGCAATATCTTCGGAAGCCCTTGAGGTCGACATGTTGACGACCACCGGACCAAGCTGCTTTGACAGAATAAATTTGACCGCCGCAGCAAGGGTGTATTCCTCTCCGATTGCTCTTCCGGTATTGTCGATAATGGCGCAACGATCGACATCCGGATCGACTGCAAAACCCACATCTGATTTTGTCTCCACCACAGCAGCTGAAAGCTCCTGCAAATTTTCTGGCAGTGGTTCAGGGATATGGGAAAACCTGCCGGTCGGTTCACCATGTATGATTTTGATCTTGCATCCCAGTGGCTCAAGCAGGCCCGGAAGGATTAAGCCACCAGCTCCATTTACGCAATCAAGTACGACCTTAAATTCACGTTTACGTATCCCATTTACATCAAGGTATTTAAGTGCAAGGATACTTGAGATGTGGGCATGATTCGATTCTTTTTCAACTGATACGGATCCAAGTCTATCCCACCCGGCCAGCACCGGTTGATTCTGCTCTGCGAGTTGATAAACCTCTGCCGCCTTCTCGGGACTTAGGAAGCGAGAATTGTCATCCATAAATTTTAACCCATTCCACTCAGCCGGATTATGACTGGCGGTTATCGCAATACCCCCGTCAGCTGCATGCCGCAATATTTCCATTTGTACGGTTGGCGTTGAAACAATCCCCACATCAAGCACCTTGCAGCCAACTGCCTCAAGACAACCATTCACAATATTTTTTACCAGGCTTCCACTGGTTCGTGAATCACTGCCAACAATTATCTTGCCGCTATTTTTATACTGCCCATATGCCAGGGCGTATTTCTGGATGATTTCCGGAGTAAGACTTTCCGCAACAATTCCGCGTACACCCGAAATCGAAACCATTAATGAAGCCAATTCGCACCTCGTCTGCAGTCTATTTTACTTCAATATACTGGTAGTGGTGAAGTGAAACAAGAAAATTCGGAACATGCATATCCGGTTACGTACATTTCATTTGCGATATCAAAATCAGACAATGTTTCCTTGCAAATTTTCAGTATGCAGGGTAGATTAGGAAGCGAATTGTTGAACATAGAATTGTATTGCCGAAGATCAAGTATCTCCAAAAACGGATTCGCCATATCAGAAAAAGCGCAGTTTAGAGCTTATGCCCGCATCGGTTGCAGAGGGGCGTAGAGTGAGCTATCAAACAAAATACCATTTTGTATTAGGTGATTGTGCAGATCATTCATCGTATTCTTTCCGTGCTGCTGGTGATCGTCGGATTATTTCTGACAATTATTGGTATAACAACCCCAAGTGAAACAAAATTCACATATACCGAGGTGATTTTGAGTCCGGTTCAGGTAGTATGGCCGGTACTAACCGATCCGGAGCGAATGACACTCTGGCAGAATGGTATGGAAAAAATTAAAGCCGAGCAGAAAGGAGAATTGAAAGAGGGAACGATATTATTCGGTTACGCCCGTGAATATGATCCGGGAATTTACCATGAGGATAAAATTATCCGGATCACACCGGAAAAAAACTTTACACTGATGCGTCTCAAGAGCGATCGCAATACTGTAATCAGAGATTATTCTCAGACTTATGAACTTAAGCGATTACGAGACGGTACGACGGAACTGACCTGCGGGATTTTTTACCGGTGTCCAGGTTTCATAAGCCGCATATACAATCGTCTTTATATGCAGAAGCGGATTGAGAGCCGGGTAAGGGACAGCATACGCCGTCTGAAGAATCTTATCGAGCAGATTTAATGCCTCAAATATATCTCACGTATATTTTGAATTTGTCTGATGATTCACAATTGTATTTTGCCGATTGCAAAGCAATTATTTCCGACAACTCTTGAAATTATACGCTTATGGTACCTTCTTTAAGTGCAATTGATCAGAAGATTCTTTAACACCCATATGAAAAGGAGAATCGTGATGAAATGTATTTTTTTATTTTTGTTCGTCATCACAGTTGTTTGGATCACTAGGGTATCCGGTCAGGATACGGAAGATCTGTCAGCTGATGTGCTGAGCCAGCTGCGCCAATCGGTTAAAGATGCTGCGCAAACCCGGATGTTGATCAATGCGATTACGAATAATGAAGTTCATGATCTGGTGCTGAACCGTGAGGTCATCAACCGGCATAATGAAGTATTCAACCTGCAGACAGAGGCAAAAGGCATCACCGACCAGAAAAGTACAGGACGCTGCTGGATGTTTGCCGGCTTGAATATTATGCGTCCGGCGGTTATGAAAAAATTTAATTTGTCCGAGTTCGAATTCTCGCAATCCTATCTGTTTTTCTGGGATAAACTGGAAAAAGTGAATATGTTCCTCGAGGCAATGATCGCCATGCGGGAGCGCGAGATAGATGACCGTGAACTACAAATTCTTATCTCTGATCCTGCCCCTGACGGTGGTTGGTGGAATTATGTGGTCAGTCTGATCCAAAAATATGGTGTAGTTCCCCAATCTGTATTTCCGGAAACACATAACAGCAGCAACTCCGGTCGGATGAATAAAGCAGTCGGGACACTTGCCCGGCAGTACGCAGCGGAATTGCGCAAAATGGCCAGGGAGGGTATCACTGAAGAATCCCTCAGAGCCCGAAAGTTTGAAATGCTGAAATCGGTATACCGGATGCTGGTACTGCATCTCGGGATTCCACCGAATGAATTTGTCTGGCGTTTCCAGGATAATGAAAAGAATGTGAGGGAACAAACTTATACGCCGGAATCCTTTTACCATGAGGCGGTTGCTTTTGATCTGCCGCAGTACGTATCAATCTTCGATTATCCGGTCTATCCTTATGCACAAAGATATCAAATTGATTACTGCCGCAATATCTGGGATATGGCCGATATGGATTTTATCAATCTGCCCATCGATAGTCTGAAGGCTCAGGCGCTGCGGTCGCTGCAGGACGGGGAGCCGGTTTGGTTTGCCGCCGATGTGGGTTGGCAAATGGAGCGCAAGCTTGGAATCATGGCAGCCGATCTTTATGATTACAGCGACCTTTACGGCCTGCCGTTTGTCATTAATAAATCCGATCGTCTGGCATACCGGGCCACTTCTCCCAATCATGCCATGGCATTTGTGGCTGCGGATGTCAGGGATGGCAGGATTGATAAGTGGCGGGTGGAAAATTCCTGGGGGACTGATAACGGCGCCAAAGGATACTGGACCATGTATAGTGACTGGTTTGAAGAGTATGTTTTTACCGTGATCATCAATAAAAAATATTTATCGCAGGATGTGATCCGGATGCTGGATATGGAGCCGAAACGGCTGCCTGCCTGGGATCCGATGCGCAATACATTCTGAATCCGATATATCGAAGCCGGATTTATTGGTGAAGCATTATGATGGAAATTTTCGCCAAAGGAGGAGAAATAAAGGGATAACAGGCTTACCTAATCAGTTTCGTTCTGAATACGTTTGACCAGATTTTTAAACATCAGGCCGTAGAACATCTGCAGGTAACGGCGAGTTTCATCCCGCTCCAGGTTGGACACATATTTCCAGAATCCATAAACGCGGGAGAGTGTCATCAATCGGGACGCGTACAGTTTCCATGTATATTTTTCATCGACCCGTTTAATCGCATTGTCAGAGATTATTTTCCAGTAATTCTGATCCTGGGCGCATCTCTCAAAAAATCCGTTAATTACAGCCGCCGCCTCGTCACCGCGGTCAGGATCGATATGAAATCCGGAAACCCCGTTTTCGATAATTTCAAGCGGCCCCCCATTGCAGGTTGCGAAAGTTGGAAGCCCTGATGACATCGCTTCGATGACCGTCAGCCCGAACGCTTCGAACAACGCCGGTTGAACAAACACACCCCCGCGGTCGGCAATATACCGATATAATTCGCCATTAAAATTTTTATAGGACTGCTTTTCCACCCACCGGATTTTACCTTCCAGTTTATAGGTGTCGATCAGGCGATATATTTTTTTGATCTGCTGAATTTCCTCCTCATCCCTGGAAAGCTTTTCATTCACAAATCCGGCCACCAGGAGCATATTCGCGTGCTCCTGCAATTCCTTGTTTTTACCAAACCATTCCACCAGTCCGCTGATATTCTTAACGTGATCAAGCCGGGACATGGAAAAGATGATCGGTTTATCCCTGTTTGTAAGGGATCCCACAGCATAAGGCAGCTGATCGTTAAAGATCAGACTTTCAATATCGGGATGCAGATCGCTAAGGCGCCGTTCGGTTTCATAGTAGGGAAAATATACGCCTGCATCGGCTCCGGGAGACACGATATTAAACTTTGGGTCGAAAATATTTACCCCATTGACTACCCGGTACAGATCCGGCATGGTGAATGCTGAATAGCTTTCATACTGTCCGATAACCTCTTTATTTCCGGCGATTTCCTGATATGTGCTGGTAATGATAAAATCGGCCGTATTCATGGCGATCAGATCGGCGGTAAACTGTGCAGAAAAGTGATAATTCGCGTCATAATTTTTCCACCTGAGAGCCGAAAACAGATATTTTGTTTTTTCCAGCGCATGCGCAATGTTACACTGGGTAACGCCCATTCGCTCTGACAACAGGGAGGCGACCAGATTTCCATCGGAGTAATTGCCAATAATCAGATCGGGTCTTCCCTGCAACTCGTTTTGAATTTCCTGTTCAGCATCAAAAGAAAATTGCTCCAAATAGGGCCAAAGTTTAAATCGTGAGATCCAATCAGGTACAATATCCCCATTTTCATTGCGGAAGGGAATGCGTAAAATCCTGGCGTTGGTTGTTCCGTTTATCTGTTCTTTGCGTTCCCCACAGGTGGTTTCTCCGGCGTTTGGAATCAGGCGAGTGATGACGACGATTTGTGGTTCGATATCCAGGCCAGATTCCTTGAGACGTGATCGCATTTCATATTCGAGGGCACGGACCTGATCGAGAATATAGACCACCTGCCCGCCTGTATCCGGCAGGCCCAGCACATTCGATTGTCCGAAATAGCCGTGAGGTGAAAGGATAGCTACCTTGAAGATCATGGGGATAGCTGCAAGAAATTTCTCGAGCGTTCTGGGGGCAGGTGCTTCAAGAATATCGGAGAGAAGGTAAAAGCGGTCCAGCATAGTACGTACATTATATCCCCAGCCCTGCTCAAAGCCCAGCTCTAAAAGTCTATCCGCATGTTCGTGCCATGGGGAGGCATCTTCCTGGTTTTCAAGATATTTCTGTATCTCACGCAGATTATGCTGCAATTGGGTCAAATCTGTAATTGTTGCACTAAGCATCAACTGCTTGCCGTTGGCATGGTGCAAACGCAGAAAGTCGAGTAAATGCTGGCCTGACTTTTCCAGATCGTTAAACATACGGTTGGATAGGTACCTGTTCAGGAATTCCACTCCCCGTCCAATGGATTTGGTCTCCTTCATTCTGGGAAAACCACGGTTGAAAGGTTTCAGATCAACTTCCAAAATCCAGTTATCATGGCGGGTATTACCGTTGGCCAGTTTTTCCTGAAATCCCAGATATTCATTGACATCGACTTCCGTAAAGATGACATCATCCATATGGTATTTAACATATTCACTCTGAGCGATACCGGTGCGGATGAATATATAAATCCAGGGTGAACCGAAGGCAGCAACCTGTACCGCCTGTATAAATTTTTCTACCGGAGATCCGCTCAGAATTGCTTCAATCTCAGGATAAATAAACTGACTGTACTCATACCGCATGTCAGAGTGGAGCAAAAAATCTTTATTCAACCGGATATAATGCCTGAAGAGAGAATAAACAATTTTCCGGTGCCGATCAGCGAATTCATTGAGTTGTTCAATCAAAATATTCCTCTTTCAGTTTCACGTCTCCAAAAAAATTATAGTACTCTATACCGTCAATAATACCCCATGCATAAGGTTTATCAGAAAAGTAGATACGCGGTTTACCCTTTAGTTTCTTCAATTCAGGGCTGTAATTAGCCACTACAACGCCGAGCACATCACCGCTTAACATTTCGGCATCATTGCCGGAATCACCGGATACCAGTATGTGCTCTGGCGGAAGATTCCATTTTATACCCAGATATCTTACGGCATAGCCTTTCGAAGCACGAATTGGCAGAATATCCAGAAATTGACCATGCGAATAGATAACCTCCGCCCTGATTTTCTGTCTGCGTAAATGCTTTACAACAGCTCTTTTGCCGGGGGCTTTCGTTTTATCGATATAGTAACTTATTTTGAAGCGCCGCTGTTCGCTGTCCTCCTGCAATTCGAGTCCGGGAAATTCAGCCAGAGCGGAAAGAATTTTTTCAGGCTGCCAGAAGTAGTTCAAGTGATGTTTCCAGGTTCGGTCTTCCACCTGAGCTTCCCCGTAGTGGATTTCACTGCCGACGGAGGTTACATATATATCCGGAGCCGGTACATCATATTCTTTCAGTATTTCCTGGGCACTTGCCAGACGCCGACCGGTTGCAATACCAAAACCAACATTTTTGGGAGTCCTTTTCAGCAGTCGTATCAGAGATTCCAGGCCGTTATCACTGCCGATCAGAGTGTTATCGATATCACTGATCAGCAATCGGTCTAAGGTCGGTAATCGGCTTTTGCGCTGGATCAGGATATTGGGACGATAGTATCGTTTTTTGTTAATATTACCGAGTTCACCCAGATAATTTCTGACATGGCTGCGCCAGGAATAATATTTTCGCACCCCCCGCAGACCATTTTGGGAAAGAGTGCGCCAATACTCCTGATCCTCGAGGATATTCTGGATCTTAAGGCCCAACTCTTTGGCATTAAGGGGATCGATCAATTCACCATTCCGGCAGTTGCCGATAATATCACGCGGGCCGCCATCATTTGTCGCTACTATTGGCAGACCACTGGCAGCTGCTTCCAACAGGGTTAATCCGAAGGGTTCGGTAAGTGCAGGATTCACAAATACACCTTTATTTTTAGCTGCAATACGATATATTTCAGGGACATCTTCCGCCGTGTGATCTTTTGGATAGGCAATTTTACCATAAAGATCATATTTATCGATCAGGTAGAGCATATTAAACAGCACTCTTCTGGGGCCTGAATCGATAGCCCTGATATCATCGCGGCTGCCGGCGATAATCAGTAAATTGGCCTGTTCACGAAGATATGCGTTATTGGCATAGGCATGAATCAGTGATTCAATATTTTTTCGCTCATCGGCACGCGACATGGCGAAAATTAAGGGCTTGCGGGGATTCTGAAGGAAGCGATTAATTGTTGAGCAAAATGCCGCACGTGACACCTTACGCCTGGGCGGGAAGAACTGATCAAGATCAATCCCGGGAGGAATTACCTTCATGCGTGCCGGATCATAATATTCATACAAGTTGTACTGCTCCTCGATCTCCTGTGATGTGCTGGCGACAACCATCATGGCCGTGTCGAGGGCAAATTCTTCCGCATCAATGCGACGCGTGATATTATATCTTTCTTCGATAATCTTATTTTCCAGTTTTTTCGCCTGCAGCCGCTGTTTCTTAACCCGGCCAAGTGAATGACCGGTAAAGACAAATGGAACACCCAAGAGCCTGGCAATCTGCCCGCCCACGTAACCGGCATCGGCATAATGTGCATGGATGACATCCGGGACCCTCCCAAGCCGGCGGATATGCTGAACCGTTTGATCAGAGAAACTGTCAAGATAGGACCAGAGTACTTCTTTCCTCAGGTAACGACGCGGTCCGCAGGGGATCCTTATAATCCGCGCCTTCGTATCCAGTATTTCCTCTGCCTGACTATATATTGTATCCACTTTAGGATCAACAACCATCCGGGTCAACAGGTCCACCCGGTCGACCCTTTTATCCTGTGCCAGTTTACGAACCAGTTCAAGCACATATTTTATCTGTCCACCGGTATCTGCATCACGTCCCAGCTCCAGATTATCAGCGCGCAACAGCCCGTGAATGCTGATCATCAGTATGTATAAACCGCGATTTTCTTTTATGGTCATGGTTCTGCCTGTGTCTAATGATCCATTTAAATCAATAAACATCACCCGCATTGTCACCCGGGTGATAACTGAATAATACCATTGATTTGGATAATGCCGGTTGCCGCTAAGTAAGCAAGATGGGGCTTTCAACAACGGAGCAGTATGAAATGGACGGCACTATCCGGTGATAGAAATTGGCATACAGGTAAAGATAACAATCATAACGGCAAGATCAAAAAAAATCTGCGCTGAGGCATTAAGCGGCGGTGCAGTCAGAATGCATGACGTTACAACTTGTGCCGCTGAAATGTCAGCTTTATTCAACGTATTCCTCGGACGGTGGGTGTGTCTCGGTGCTATTGATCCGCTCCGGAGTACTTCCCTGATAAAGCATCGGACAGGACAACAGGAAAGACATAATCGACAGATCATCACGAAGAGAGGCGAAGAATCACCAAGATACAAGATGATTTTTCGGAGAAAGAAAACGGGACAGCCGGAGAACAGCACAGATTTTTATTTTTTTTCAGGTTATGATGATATTCTGTTCAATTTTTTTCAATGCTTTTTTATTCTTGGGGGAACATCATGAACTGTTTTCGAATCCGGTAATCCTGTTAACGTGTCTAATTTTATCAACCAGCTTTTAATATAAAATACGTGTCCGGATCGTACCGGCAATTTTTTCCAGCGCTGCCCTCAGGGATCTTGAATCTTCGCGGGAAGCCAGCGGTTCGATGTCCAGCACGACATATCCGATCTCGTTTTTTGTTTCCAGATACTGGCCACTGACATTGATGCCGCGATCGGCGATAATTTCATTGATTGCATGCAGAAGCCCCGGTCGGTTTTCGTGGATATGGAGCAGGCGTGTGGTGTGCTCATTGTGCCTTAAATTAACATTGGGGAAATTTACCGATCCTTCGGTATTGCCAACATCACTGAATTGGACCAGCTTTGCTGCCACCTCAGTACCAATATTTCTCTGGGCTTCGAGGGTCGAACCACCGATATGCGGAGTCAATATAACATTCGTGAGCCCGATCAAGGGGGAATGGAATTTATCATGTTTGGAACCTGGTTCATCAGGGAACACATCAATTGCCGCACCGCGAAGTTTTCCCTGCTTAAGATGTGCTGCCAGTGCGCCGAGATCAACCACCCTTCCACGGCTGGCGTTTATCAGACACGCGTCGTCTTTTAACAACTTCAGACGGTCATGATTGATCATGTTGATCGTGGTCTCATCCTCAGGTACATGCAGAGAGACAACATCAGATATTCTGAGTAACTCTTCCAGTTCATCCACCGGTTGTGCATTCCCCAGCGGAAGGCAATGACGGATATCAAAATATAGCACCTGCATACCGAGCGCCTCAGAGAGAATAGAGACCTGCGAGCCGATATGGCCATAGCCGATAATTCCCATTTTTTTTCCACGAAGTTCATTGCTTCCGCTGGCAGTCTTTATCCATTGATGCTGATGGGCAGCCATACTTTTCGGAAAGATGCCGCGCATCAGCATGACCGACAGACCGATAACAAGTTCCGCAACCGAGCGGGTATTTGAATGGGGGGCGTTGAAAACAGGGATGCCCAGGCGTGCTGCCCGGGCAAGATCCACCTGATCCGTGCCGATACAGAAACAGCCGACCGCGATAAGTTTATGGGCGCTTTCGAGCACGGCACGGTCAACGGTGGTGCCAGAGCGGATGCCTATAATGTGCGCGTCCTTGATTTTGTCGGTTATATCAGCTACGGACAGAGCCGAAGGATACGTTTTGACGTTGTGATAACCGTTGTGAGCAATGACCCGGGCGAGGCCACGGTGGATGCGGCGACGCTGACCTTTAGCGGCGGGAACTGGTCATCCGCCCAGACGGTGACGGTCAGCGGGGTGGATGATGCCGTCGACCGTGCAGACAGCACCACGATCGTGC
>Ga0209536_100000989_pt1 | contig 46945 bp, 34 predicted proteins | sample DeeMarSeWOR28_12_FD_187461 | JGI IMG/M metagenome (GOLD analysis project Ga0209536, IMG submission 187461) | Marine sediment microbial communities from White Oak River estuary, North Carolina - WOR-2-8_12 (SPAdes) (version 2) | ecosystem: Environmental > Aquatic > Marine > Intertidal zone >...
GGAGCGGCGGGAGCTCGAATCGCGCCACATTGAGGCGATAGTAGAGGTCCTCGCGAAAACGCTTTTCCTCGATCAGGCTGCGAAGATCTTGGTTGGTTGCCGCGATGATGCGTGCGTCGACGTTGATAGAGCTGTTGTCCCCTAGGCGGCGAATCTCGCCTTCCTGAATCGCCCGGAGCAGCTTCGCCTGCAGGGATGGAGGTGTTTCGGCAATTTCATCGAAGAAGAAGGTGCCGCCATTGGCTTCTTCGAAGAGACCCTTTCGCGTTTGTACAGCACCGGTGAATGCGCCGCGGACGTGCCCGAACAGCTCGCTCTCGAGCAACGTCTCGGTGAGCGCCGCGCAGTTGATCGACACGAATGGCCGCTCGGCGCGAAGCGAGTTCGCGTGAATCGCGCGCGCGACGAGCTCCTTGCCCGTCCCGCTCTCGCCGGTGATGAGGACGGTGGCGTCCGTCGGTGCGATGCGAACGATACGCCCGAGGACGTCTCGAATCTCCGCGGAATCGCCGATGATGTTTCCGAAGTTGTATCTCTCGCGGAACCCATCGGACGCAGCCTCGGCACCGAGCGCGCGCTTGCGAGCAGCGCGCGCGACCTTCGTCATCAGCTCTTCTTCGACGAATGGCTTTTGCACGAAGTCCTGTGCGCCAAACCGCATCGCCTCGACCGCGTCTTCGATGGTGCCGAATGCGGTCATCACTATGACCGGCGTCACTGGGGACGCTTCGCGCGTCCGGCGCAGAACCTCGAGCCCGCCGACGTCGCCCATGCGTAGATCGGTGATGACGAGGTCGTAGCCGTTGCCCTCGACCTTTTCGCACGCGGACTCCCCGCTCTCGGCTTGGTCGACGTCGTAACCCTCCAGTCGAAGCATCTCTGCGAGCATGCTTCGCGCGTTGTCCTGATCGTCGACGATTAGAATCCTGGCCATCCCCCAACCGGTTCCGTCTGGCTTGACCTTACCGCAAATCGCGGTGGTGTGCCCGATTCGTCAGTCGAGGACGTCGTGGAGCGCCGCAAGGACCTCGTCGCGATGGTCTCCAGGGAAGATGAGGCGCGGTCGTTCGATGCGCTTGTTTCGGAGCTGGCCGAGAATGAACGAAGCGTCGCCGAGACGCCGAAGCGGCTGATGGCGGAGGGTGACCCACAGGCCGTCGGCGCCGCCGTCGGTCGGCTCTGGGTACGGCACGTCCTCGGCTTTGTCGAGCCACACCGTCAGGTCAGTCCGCGCGCCATGAGAGCCCACGATCTCGCGTGTCCGCTCGAGCGCTTCGTTCCAGAGACTTCGGCGGTGGTCGGGAAGAGGAACGGTCTTGGGTAGCTCTCGGTTTCGAAGGCTCTTACTGAAAGTCGCAAGCGTCCGATCGCGTCCATGCTCCCAAGCGCTCAGGCATGTCAGGAGCTCGGCGTCATCCATGCGCAGATACTCCTCGACCGAGATCGATTCGCCGAGCGCCGCGGCGCGGAATGCCGGCAGGAGTGGGTCCGGCGGTGTGCCTTCGAGGATGAGCTCGCTCACACGCATGAAGATCGCGCGCACCAACGCGTCAGCCGCGCGGGTGGCTTTGTGATGGTAGACCTGCTGGTACATGAAATGCCGCCCTAGAAAGAAGCTCTCGACCGGCGGCAAACCTTTTCGGCCTTGCACGGCGAGCACCCAACGGCCTTCCACGCAGGCGAAGGTCAACGCGTGCAGGAGCCAGTCGAGGTCATAGAGCCCGTAGCGGACGCCGGTCATGTGGCTGTCGCGCAGCAGGTAGTCGGCGCGGTCGACATCCAAGGTTCCACTCACACTCTGGCTCAAATACCCGAGGCGGTAGTTGCCCCCCAACAAGCCGGCGACTCGCCCGGACATGCCCGCCGAGATCGACTCCAAGGTCTGATGCACTTCGGTGGATTCGTCGAGCAGGATGTCCTGTGTCCATTGTTCGTGGTGCTTGGCGTGTGGCAACACCTCTTCGAACAGATGAGAAAAGGGTCCGTGTCCGAGGTCGTGGAGCAGTGCTGCGGCCAAGGCGTCGGCTCGGGCCTCGTCATCGAGCTTCTGATCCGCGGGAAGCTCGTCACTGCACGCGTCGATGCGGTGCTGGAGGGACTGCATCACGTGGGCCGTGCCGATGGCGTGGGAGAAACGCGTATGTTCGGCGCCGGGAAACACCAGCGATGCGAGGCCGAGTTGGCGCACGCGACGCAGCCGCTGCACTTCACGGGTGTCTAGCAACGACCGAATGACCCGCTCCGCCATGCCATCGAAGGCGATCAAACCGTGGACCGGGTCCCTGAGGATCATCTCGCAACGCTACCACTGCGCTTTCAGAACGCCAGCGTTCCAAATCGTCCGTCGCGCGGAACGTCGAAGGTCGAGCCACGCCGGACAACCGCGACCGTGTCGGGCTGCCACAATGGCAATACGGGTAGGTCACGAGCCAGCACGCGCTGCACCTCTTCGTAGGCTGCCTGGCGCTCTGCCCGCTCGATTCGTGTCCTCCCGTGCTCGAACAGCGCGTCCAAGGCGCCGTTGGCGTAGCGCCATCGGTTTGCGCCTTCACTGTCTGGTCCCGGGATGCGCGATGAATCGAAGAACCAGCTCAGCACGTGAGGCTCGATCACCTCCGGAACCTGAAGCAAGGTGATCTCGAAGCGGCCGCGATTGAGATCCGATATAAGCGTTGCCGCTTCGGAAGGTCTCACGTCGACCTCGACTCCGACATCGCGAAGCATCGCAGCGATGGCTCGCGCGACCGACTGACGGAAGCGTTCCGACGTCGTCCGCAACACCAAGCTCATGCGCGGGGCGTCGCCAGGTGGATCGGGAAAGCCGGCTTCGTCGAGCAGTGCCTTAGCCCGGTCAGGATCGAACGTCAGCGCCGGAAGCCCTTGCACTGCGGCCCAGTGTTCCTGGGGAATCCAGCTCTCGGTCACACGGGCGAGCCCGTGGTATTTCGCGCGTACCAACAGGTCGCGATCGATCGCGTGAGCGATTGCGCGCCTCACGCGTACATCGGAGAGCTTGTCCGACCGGGTCTGAAAACCGAGATACATCGTCGAGATTCCTGGGGCGCTCCGAGTTTCAAAACGCTCGTCGTTCTCGAACATCGGGAGCAAGAGCGGTGGAATCGATGCAATTGCGAGATCCCCCTCTCCACCCAGCATCCGGAGCGCTCGGGTGTTGTCGTCGCGAATGACCACAAGCCTGAGCTTCGGCTGAATCGGGGTGCCGCGGTGCCAATGCGGATTTGCGCGAAGCTCCAACACTCCGGGATCTCGCTTCACCAAGCGATACGGACCAGCTCCAATGGGGAACGGCTCCTCGGGCGTGGCGATACGGCGGTGTGCGTCTTCGCTTCGAACGATCGGAAGCTCGAGATCGGTGAGGAACGTGGCGTGCGGCTCCCGCAACACGAAGAGGACGGTGAGCGGGTTTGACACGCGCATCTCTGCGATGCGGCGATAGGTGTGCGCGTAGCGGCTGCGAAGCTTAGGGTCGACGACTCCCTCGAAGGTCGCCACCACGTCTTCGGCGTCGAGTGCGCTGCCGTCGCTGAATCGGAGTCCGGGCTTGAGCTTGACCAGTACCTCCGTCGGGCTTTTCGCCGTCACGGATTCGGCGAGATCCGGGATGACCTCCAGCGTCCTTGGATCGATCGTCACGAGCGAAGCGAACAGCAGGCGCGAAACACGAAGACCGTACGGGTCGCCCACGAAGCGCGGATCGAGCTGCTCCGCGTCGCGCGGGAGCATGACCACGAGGGCGTCCTCCTCGCGTTCGGGGGCCCGCGAGCAGCCGAGGCCGATCACTAGGATCCACAGCAGCGCGCTGCTAGGCTGCCGCCGATGGCGCACCGAGCGCTTCTCGTTCTCCTGATCGCCGGCCTTTTGGTCGTGAGCCCCGAAGCGCATGCGCGGGGTCCGCGGCCTGTGGCAGAGACCATCGCGAGCCTCGTCCAGCAAGCAGGGCTTGGTGATGGAATCGGGATTCACGTCGTTCGCCTGCATGATGCCGAGGAACTCTACCGCAATCAGCCCGAGCGCCCCCGGAATCCTGCATCCAACCAGAAGCTGTTGACCGCGGCGGCGGCCCTCTGGCGTCTCGGGCCGACCTTCGAGGCCGACACACGGCTCGAGGGAACGATCGAGAATGGACGCGTGTCGACCCTGGTCGTGCGTCCGTCGGGTGACCCGAGTCTCGGGTATCCGGCGCTTGCGACGTTCGCCGAGAGCATGCGCTTGCGGGGCGTCGATAGCGTCGACCGAATCCTGATCGATGATGGCTACTTCGACGACCAGATTCTGCCTCCGGCATTCGGTCAGCAGCCGAATGAAGTCGCCTCGTTCCGGGCCGCGATCTCAGCGTTTGCAGTAGACCGCAACAGCTACGTCGTGCACATCGGACCCGGACCCGAGGTCGGCAAGCCGGCGCGCGTGCGCGTGCTCGCGGACGGGTACATCCTGATCGACAACCGCAGCGTGACGACCGCTGACGGCCCGCCGTCGCCGCGTATCGACCATGAGCTGACGGAAGATGGACACCTCGGCGTTCACGTTCAGGGAAACATCCCGCAGCAGGTTCGAACTCTCTACTACCGCCGCCGCGTGCCGGATCCGAAAGCCTACGCTGCGAGCCTGCTGGTGCAGGCATTTCGCAAAGCCGGTCTCCGAGGACGGCTCGCAATCGAGTACGCTGCGGTCCCCGAAGCGCTTCCACTGATCGGCCAGATGCCGTCGGCGCCGCTGAGCACCTTGCTCACCGGCGTTGGGAAATGGAGCGACAACTTCACCGCGGAGATGCTGCTCAAAATCATGGGAGCAGAGGCGGAACGCCCCGGCACCTCGGCCCGAGGTGTGGTGGTGGTCCGGGAAGAGCTCGAAAAACGCGGTATCGACACGACGGGCCTCGTGATGGTCAACGGGTCGGGCCTGTTCGATGGAAATCGGGTCGCGCCCCAACACCTGACGCAAACCTTGCTTGCCGCCTACAACGATCCCTCCATCCGTGCGGAGTACGTCGCGCACCTCGCGGTCGGCGGCTCCGACGGCACCTTGAAGTCGCGTCTCGAGGGTCTCCCTCGCTCGCGGATGGTGCGCGCGAAGACGGGAACCCTCCGGGATGTGATTGCACTGTCCGGCTATGTTCTCGGCGAGCCCGGGCGTTCGGTCGCATTCAGTTTCTTGGCCAACGGCATCGCAGGGCGGCAGAAGGAAGCGAGGGATCTGGCCGACGACATCGTCAGGGCGCTGGCGGAGTATGCGGTGCAGCCGTCTCGGGACAGCTCTATCCCGTAGAGCGAAGCCCGGCGCGAAGAGCCTCCAAGGTCAAGCGAAGCGTCGGACGCGAAGGGAGGACTGCGGTTGGGGCGGGCGAGCGGTGTAACCAGAGCAACGCTGCTACAGGTGATGCATGCGCTTCATCCTTCTCGCATTCGTCCTCTCTCTCGGTTGCTCTCCCAAGCCCGCTGCGACGCCCCACGACACGGGTAAGCCTCCGCCTTCGGCCGCACAGCATCCGCATGCCGTCACTCTCCACGGTGACACGCGCGTCGACGACTACTTCTGGCTGCGCGAGAAGGACTCCCCGGATGTGCGCGCCTACCTCGAAGCGGAGAATGCCTACGCAGATGACTTCATGGCCCGGACGGCAGAGCTTCAGAAGACTTTGTATGACGAGATCGTGGGGCGCATTCAAGAGACTGATCAGAGTGCGCCATATCGGAGCGGTGCATTCGAGTATTACCACCGCACCGAAGAGGGAAAGCAGTACCCAAGCTATTGCCGGCGTGAGCCGGGTAAGCCGGACACCGAGGCCGTCCTTCTCGACATGAACGCGCTTGCCGAGGGGCGTCCCTTCCTTGGCTTAGGAGCCTACGAGGTTTCGCCCAACGGTCGCTACTTGGCATTCTCCCTCGATGAAACGGGTTTCCGAGACTACTCGCTTCGGATCAAAGATCTCGTCACGGGCCAACTGCTGCCGGAGCGCATGGAGAAAGTGAAGTCGGTCGCGTGGGCGAGCGATAGCGAGACGTTCTTCTACACGGCGGACGACGAGACCAAGCGCGCGTACCGGGTGCTACGGCATCGCCTTGGTGGCGGCGGAAAAGACGAGGTGCTCTATCAGGAAGACGACGAGCGGTTCGGTGTCGCGGTATGGCGATCGCGAAGTGGCGAGCTCATATTCCGGGGCGCGTTCAGCCACACGACGAGCGAGATCTCGTTCCTTCCCGCGGACAGACCGGCCGCGCGTTGGCGTCTCGTCGCAGAGCGGGAACAGGACCACGAGTACGACGTCGAGCACCGCGGCGACGAGTTGCTCATCCGGACCAACGACCGTGGCCGCAACTTCCGCGTGGTGCGGGCGCCAGTCGCCTCCCCGGGGCGCGCGTCATGGAAGGAAGTCGTCGCACACCGCGACCATGTGATGATCGAGAGCCTCGACGTCTTCGAGGATTTCTACGTCGTCTTCGAGCGCGAGATGGGGCTACCGCACCTCCGGGTCGTCGCGTTCGATGGAAGCGCATCGCACCGCATTGCCGTGGACGAACCGGTCTACGCGATTTATCCGGGTGACAACGAGCAGTTCGCCACTGGCGCGTACAGGTTCCGCTACGAGTCCCTCACGACCCCCGACTCGGTGTTCGATTATGACGTTTCCGCAAAGACGCGTGCGCTCGTCAAACAGATCGAGGTCCTCGGAGGCTACGTGCCTGAGGGCTATCGCGCGGAGCGTCTTTGGGCGACCGCCGAGGACGGAACGCGGGTCCCGGTCTCTCTGGTTCACAAGCTTGGGAGCCTCGACAACGGTCCGGCGCGGACGCTTCTGGTCGGCTACGGGTCGTACGGCTACCCCTATCCCACGACGTTCTCCCACGCGCGCGTGAGTCTGCTCGACAGGGGATTCGTATACGCGATCGCACACGTTCGAGGCGGTGGAGAGCTCGGCAAGCCATGGCATGACCAGGGCCGGATGGCGCACAAGATGAATACCTTCACCGACTTCGTCGCGGTGGCGGAGCACTTGGTGGAGGAGGGCTACACGACCAGTTCGCAGCTCGCGATCGAAGGCGGCAGCGCGGGCGGCCTACTCATGGGCGCCGTCAGCAACTTGCGTCCGGATCTGTTCGGCGTGGTCGTGTCGCTCGTGCCGTTCGTCGACGTGTTGAACACCATGCTCGACGACAGTCTCCCGCTCACTGTCGGTGAGTACGAGGAGTGGGGAAACCCAAACGAACGCGATGCCTACTTCCGAATCAAGCGCTACTGCCCGTACACCAACCTCCAGCGACGCCCCTACCCGACGATGCTCGTGCGCACCTCGTTGAACGACAGCCAAGTCATGTATTGGGAACCAGCAAAATACGTCGCAAAGCTTCGCGCGCACAAGACCGACGACAACCCACTGATCTTCAAGATCAACTTGGATGCCGGCCACGGAGGCGCGTCCGGCCGGTACGACCATTTGAAAGAGACCGCATTCGACTACGCGTTCATCTTGTCGCAGTTGCAATAGCGGCCGCGTTTTCAACTTCGGTGCCCAGCGAGATCTGAGAGATCGGACCTGAGTTTCCGCGCGAGCGCGCGGGCTCCTGATGTCCAACCTTGCTGCCTCTGCCCACCCCGGGGTACCCTCGGGCAGAAAGGGCGTGGATGGCTTCAAAGGGGCCATACTGTGAGTTGGAGGTTCGGGTGCGGCAGACCTTGACCGCCGACGGGAAAACCTCGTCGCACTCGACGGTCTACTGCCCCCGACAAGCGTTTGCCGTGCGCGTGAACGAGTGCGTCGATTGCGACGAGTACATCGGGCTCTCGTTCGATCGAGAAGAGCAGACCGCCATGCTCCACTGCTATGAGAGCGGCAGCCTGACCCCAAGGCAGTCGCTCCGGAACCTCCTCGCCGCCGGGCAATCCGAGGGCTTGTTGCGCAAGTTCCGAGAGCGTGCTGACTCGATACCGGTGTCGCGCATCATGAGCCTCAATGTGTTCTGCGTGACGGAGGACGTGACGCTCCGGGCATTGGCGGGCTGCTTGCTCAACCGAGGGATCAGCGGTGTTCCGGTCGTCGACGTAGGTGGCAAGCCCATTGGGGTCGTTTCGAAGACAGATCTCCTTCGGCACGGCACGGACGATGGCAGAGTGAGCGACATCATGACTCCCATGTCGTTCACCTTGAACGAGGACCAATCGATCTCGAAAGCATCGGCCTTGATGGCGTACGAGGGGATCCACCGGCTGCCTGTCGTCGACGCAGCAGGGAAAGTCGTCGGGCTCTTGTCGTCGCTCGACATCTTGCATTGGCTGGCGTGCAAGACCGGAAATGCCGTGCCCGCGCCCCGGTCGCGGCGGCGCTAGCCGACGGCCGCTATCGACCACGCGATCAAGAGCTGTGCCGCGTAGTACAGCGGCAACCCCCATGCGCGGTTGATGAAGCCCGTCGAGATGAATCGGTCTCGAACGACCGCAATGTCCGATGCGGTGAACATCACGGCGCCGACGGGCACCATCCAGGGTGCCCCCACGCCAAAGGCTCCGATGGCGGCGACGCACATCAGTCCGATGACCAGCATGTACGCGGCAATTGGGCCCCGCATGTCCGGTACGTGCGGGAAGACCCAGCGACCGACGAAGAACAAGACCGAGGCCATCACGATGGCGGCGAGGGTCGCGGCGGCGGCGCCGATCCCAAGCGATGCAAATGCAACTACATACGCTACGTGCCCGAGCAGAAACGAGACGAGCCCGCCAATGAAGAACTGGCGGGCGTGACCGAGCAGAAAGACGTCGCCAAGCGCGCCGAGGATCAAGCCGGCAAGGACGATCTTCCCGTACTGCGAGTCGAGCGCGCCAAAGCCAATGGCAGCGACCAGAAACCCGAGCGAGGCCAACGGCTTTCCGATAGCTCGCAAGCCGGGCCTGTCTTTCCACTCACCGTAGAGCAGGACGAGGAGCCCGACAGTCGTCATCATCTCGCCAATGGCGTTCAGCTTCATGAGCGGCGTCGTATCACGCCCCTCAGTGCCAGTGCCAGTGCCAGGGAACGGCGATAGGCGTCCGGAATTAAGAACGCCGGCGGGTCTACCCACCGGCGCTAAGTATTCCGGGGCGCTTGCGCCCTACTCTTTGATCTGTCGACGAATCTTCCCTAGCGCCTGCTCCTGGAGCTGGCGGATTCGCTCGCGGGACAGATTGTACTTGTCGCCAATTTCCTTGAGCGTGAGCTCGTCCTCGTCGTCGAGGCCGAAGCGCCATCGGAGGATGCGGGCCTCCATCGGCGTGAGGGTGTCGAGAAGCCGGCGAACCTCGTCGCTCCACTTGCGCGAAACGAGCTGCTCGTACGGTGTCGGCACGTTTTCTTCCTCGAGGAAGTCGATGAACTTGCGGCCGTCCTCGTCATTGACCGGACGGTCGAGTGAGAACGGGGTCTCGGCCCAGTAGCCCTTGATCTTCTCGAGCTTCTCGGCGGCGATGCCCGTCTCCTTCTCGAGCTCTTCGGGTGTCGGCTCCTTGCCGGTTCGCGTGGCAATCGCCTGCGTCGCACGCGCGACTCGATTGTACGTGTCGAGCATGTGGACGGGAATGCGCACCGCGCGACCTTTGTCGGCCAGTGCACGGCTGATCGCGTGGCGGATCCACCATGAGGCGTAGGTGCTGAAGCGGTAACCACGGTTGTGGTCGAAGCGTTCGACGGCCTTCATCAGACCGATGTTGCCCTCTTGAATGAGGTCGATGAGCGGAAGCCGCCCGCGGTTGTAGCGGCGCGCAATCGAAACGACGAGACGCAGGTTGGCGGCCACGAAGCGGTTCTTCGCGCGCTGCTGCGCTTTTTGCGCCCGGCGCACATGCTGCAGGTAGCGCTTGAACGCCGGGGTCATGCGTACGTGGTCGCCCACGATGTCGCGCTCGTCCGCGAAGTCGCCTGCGAGGCGGTGGACCGCACGGTCTGCCTCCTGGACGAAGAGGCGATCGCTATCGAGCTCGCGCATCTTCGTCGAGAGCTGCAGCGAGAGGTCGTTCCAACGCGTCTCCTGGCGCTTGCCGAGCTTGTCAGACTTCGCGCTCTTGCAGAGGCGTCGAAGCCCCGCAACCTCGGGAAGCGGCTGGTCCTCGACGCGCTTCTCGATCACGGCCGCGACCGTTTCGAGGCAAGTCGGATGGCTCAGCAAAGCCTCCCAGTACGCGATCTCCAGGCGCTCGACCTCCTTGGCGGCCTCGATCTCCTCTTGAGGAGTGAGCACGCGATGGCCGATCATCTCGCGGAAGTAACGCGTGAGGGTCGAATCCCCAGCGCCCTGCCGTTCGAATTCCTTGAGCGCCTTTTCGCTTTCCACACGCGCCTTCTCGAGCTGCTCCTTGCTCGGTTCTGCCGACGCCGGCTTGACTGGCGCGCCCGCCTTCGGAGCCTCGGCTTCAGCCTGCGGCTCCTGCTTGGATGCCTTGGCCCTCACCTGGCTCTTTGTCGTGGTCTGTCGTGTCGTCGCTGCCTGTCTTGCCATTTTTCCTCTCGCCTTCCGGTGGCGCCCCGCTAGGTGTGGCACCCCGTCCTCTTGGCTGAACACTCGTGGCTCCCGAACCCTTCCAAGCGCGTGAGCCGTTCGTTCGACTCGAAATCAGATGCACGCATCGTGCCGGAACTCACCATCGCTCGGCACAGCGCATCAAATCGCTGGCTTTGTCCTCGGATCAACCAACACAGTATGGGTCCTCCTAGAGCCTTGAGAAGGGGCAGCGCGGGTGTTTGTGGCTTCGAATTCCACCCTGACTAAGGCTCTTGGGCTGCTGCTGGAATCTGTGCATGCGAGAGCCCTGCTCTTGTCGGCCTCATTGACCCTCATGGCTGTCTCTGCCACTGCCTTGGGCGCTTGGGCCTGGACTGTGCAGCCGCCGGCGGTCGCAGTGCGACTCCGCCGAGTTCCCGAATCATTTTGGGCGTCTACTGCCGAAATCAGGGATTTTCCGGGGCCATGGGCTAAGGAGATCGTCATCGCAGTCCTGCTGCGGGGCCGCGCGCCCTTGCTCGCAGAGGCCTCGTTCACAGATCTGGCCCCTCGCCTGCAGCTCGGCTTAGCATCTGAATTCAAAGGGAATTTTTTCTTGAACTTGCTCCGCGTCGAGGTCGCGAACCTTGGGAGTCGACCCCGTTGGGAGCTCAGCTCCCGAACGCAGGTCGAGGTCCACGCCAGCAGAGCGCTCCTCCATTTGGGGTCACGCGAGGCATTTTGAGCAGGGCTGTGGCTACTCTGCTAGCCGCCGCCGCGATGAAGATGGCTAGCGTACTGGCCACCCCAGGGCTGCTGTTGCTCCCCGAGGGCCGCGGTACCGCTAGTGTGGGCCGCCCGTCCCGCGGATGCTTTCAAGGCCCAATGTTCGCGACCGAGGCTCCGTTCGTGTCGGAGATGCTGGAAGGCATCGACTGCGCTCCCGTACCAGGCGCCTGGGGAGCTACCCTCATAGGCTGGGGCAGATCCGTGAAAAGGCCGTACTTTCATCGTGCTGTAGGCTGTGGGGGACAGCTGGGCAGCGTCGTGGATCCCAATATGGAGATGGTTGTTGCAGTGGCCATCGCCATCGTCCTCAACCCGCGTCGACAGGTAGGCCGACGCGGGCGCATTTGTGATGCTCTCCGGGCGGCGCCAGGATCTGCCGGGCGGAGTGAACGGCGTGTTAGATCTGCGCACACAGAAGAGTGAGCGAATGGGAACGGCAAGCCAAAGACGCGTTGCTCGACTGATCGCCTTCGCCGGCTTGTTGTCGTGGGCGGGGGCTGCGGCGGCAGCACCAAGCCGTGCGGAGATGGACCTCGCCGTGCGCGACCTCGGCGCCGATCACGACCGCGCGACCAACGCCCTCTATGCTCTTCAATCCGGAGGCGCGCCGGCGGCAGACGCGATCGAAGATGCCTGGCCGTCGCTTTCGCGACTCGCCCAAAAACGCGCAATCGGAGCGCTGCGTTCCCTTGCCGAATCCCACGACGCGGCCGTCGACGCCTTGGTCGCGGCGGCTCGCTCCGACGACCAGCAGGTGCGGGAGCTAGGGCTCGCGGCGCTCAGGCAGAGCCCCCAACGCGGGCGTCAGGGTCTGGTCGAGTTGCTCCCCGATCCTCGGGTTGGCGACGACGCGGCTTCGGCGCTGGCCCGGACGGACCCCGAGTTCGCGATCACGCCGCTGCTCGCTGCGATCGCTGCCAAAGGTGGAGCCGAGCGCCCTGCATTGCGCGACGCACTCAGCGTTGCGGTCCTGCGCGCGCGCGCGCCCGGTCCCAAGCTCCATGGATGGTTGAGAAGCGAACCACCGCCCGCGTCGGTCGCGAGCGCCGCGCTTGCGCTCAACAACATCGAAGAGCGACGCAATGAACTGGCCACCTTCGTCGCGTACGCGCTGCGTGGCGCAGATGATTTCGCCACGGCGTGGCGGCTCCTTCAAAGCGCGAGGGTCGCAGCGCCAAGTGTTCCGATCGATCGCTGGGTGGCGCGCCAACTCACGCAACCCGAGGAGTGGATGCTCCGCGCAGCTGCGGTCGACGCAGTGACCGCGCGCGGCCGACGAGAGCAAGCGCGGTCGGCGTTGACCGATCCCTACCCTCGCGTGCGCGTGCACGCGGCCACCGCACTCGCGGGAGACGCGGACTCGCTCATCGAGCGCGCGACCCTCGCGCGGAAGGACACCTGGCCCATGGTGAGAGCCGCCGCGGTGCAGAGCCTTCGAAGCGAAGGCAACGCCCTGCCCGTGATCCTGGCTTCGGTCGACGACTCGATGTCGGTCGTGCGAGTCGCCGCCATCGAGGCGCTCACTCTCGCGCCTCACCACGAGGGTTGGGAACGAATCCATCGGCGGCTGCGGGCCAAGAACGAGTGGCCGAGCGTCACTCGGGCCGCCATCGCCTACGTGGTGGCACACTGCCGAACCGACGCCGCCGAGTCCCTGTTCAGGGTCGTCCTGCGGGCCGCCCCGAGCAACGCCCTGACCGATGATCTCAACAACGCCGCCCTTGCGATCGAGGCGCTCCGGGCACTCGGAACCCCCCAGGCAAACGCCGTGATCGAGCAGCTCCGCGCCACCCCCGAGGTTCCGCCGACACTGAAAATGGCGCTCGACCAGCCGCTGCTCGACAGCGGCCGATGCGCGGCCGACGCCTCCTAGTTTTGTGGGTGGCGAATCGCCCGTGTTAGGTTGATCGGGACAGGGGGAATCATGGGAGCTCGTCTACTAGGCCTGATCTTCGCCGCGGTGCTGCTGAGCGCCGGATGTGAACAAGTGACGTCCGCTTCGGAGCCAGAAGCTGAAGCCGAACAATTGCCTGAAATCGTTCCGGACCTTCCAGAGGTCCCGACGCTTCCGCCGCCGCCCTTCCCAATCACCTACGAGGACGAGTCGTACAGCATCTATGGCTTGCGCAGCCGGGTGATCAAAGTCCTCGACTCAGAGCTTTCGGTGACGGGCTACATCGTCGACATCTACGAGCCGCCGGCCTGCACCAAGAAGAAGAAGGACGAGTGCCCGAAGGTCGCCATGCCGCACATGTTCATCGCTGACACCGCAGATCAAACCGATCGCGGCGAGCAGTTGATCGTCGTAGGGTACGCAGACAACCAGGAGCAGCTCGCGCGCGCGCGGCGCGGGCGCAAGACGACCACCATCGCCGGAGGCGTCGTCGTCCCGCGTGATCTCAAGGTTGGAAACAAGGTTCGCGTGAAGGGCTACTTCACACTGATGTCGTCGGGCGGCTTCAACACCAGCAACGGCCTGATCGAATACGCGACGCACGAGACGCTCAGCCCGTAAATCCGGCGCTGTGCGTCCCCCGCTGCCTTCGGCCGAACCTGAAAAGCCGCTCAAGGCTGATCTGCGTCCGCCGCGGCGTCTGAGGGGCCTGCGTCCATCAGGTCCGAGAGGAGCGGTGCGCCCGCGTCACCCTTGATTGCAAAGGCGTCCGCAGTGCGGCTGAAGAGCTCGACGACGTCTTTGCCGACGACTACGACAGCCCGCTCGTCATCGATGCGCACGTAGCCCCCTCCGTCGACAGGAGTCCCCGACGCGAGTGATACGCGAACCGTGGCCCTTCCCATCTCGAACGTGACCTCGGCCGTCGGCGAGTCGACGCCGAACTGTTCGATGTCTTCGGGGCTCGGCTCCTGGAGCGTCCGGACCGGTATCGCGTACTCCCAGTTACGAATGTAGTCCTCGATGGGCTCCGCATCTGCAGGGCCTTCGTAGGGCTCTTCGAGCGTCCAGGTTTCGTCGAAGCCTTCGCCATCTCGTCGAAGCGCCACCCGATCGTCGCCCGAAGCGATGCGGATGCGCGTGATTCTGTCGCGCACCAGCGCCTCCACCAGCAGTCCCGAGCGAGAGTTGATCTCGCTTCGACTCGGCCGGCCGCGCTCAAAGGCAAGGACGTACCCGAGCAACACGAGTGCGATGACGAGCAGGACCAGTGGGGTTCGCGCGCTCATGACCGCCTCGACCACCACACCCCAAAGCCGGCGATCAGGGCTGCCAGTGGCAGCAGAACGACCACGCGGAACAAGAGATTCTGCAAATCGGCGTCGCTCATGATGACCGCCTGTGCGTTGGTCTTGCGCGGCGCGATGTTGATCAGTGCCTCTCGCTGCGTGAGCCAGCCAGCCGCCGCCGAGAGGAGATCGATGTTGGACAGCTGCGGGTTGTCCAGCAGCTCGGAGCTCATCCAATCGCTGTCGCCGACCACCAGCAGGCGCCCCGGCTCTGGGCCGTCGGCCTCGACTGGTTTGAGATCATCGCCGAGCGGCGGCACGTACTCCCAAGCGACCGCGAGCGGGACAGAGCCCGGCTTCGTCGGGTTGTCTTCGTCGCGATTGAGCGCCCGGTCGAGGTCCGACTCGGCAACGGCGTTGGGGCTGGTTCGAAACAGGACCTCCGTGTCACTTCCGTCCGCGACGTCGATCGACCGTGCTACGGCTACCAAAAAACCGCCGCCGCGCTTGCGAATCGTATCGACGAGACGATGTGTCCCGAGATTCGTCACGAGAAACAGGTCGCCTGGGTTGCCAGGGAGCTGCTGTGCCGTGTCGTTCTCGATGACGAGGTCGTCGCCGACCACGATGCCGCGTGCCTCGAGCGAAGCCTCGAAGCCAGTTTTCGCGAGCGCTTCGTTTTTGAGGACGGGGTCGAACGCGAGCATTACGTTGCCGCCGGAAGAGAGAAACGTGTCGATGATGGCCACTTCCTCTTCCGAGTACAGCCGTTGCGGGCTCACGACGAACAGGGCGTCGCAGGATTTGGGCACCGGGTCTTTTCGAATCTCGAATGGCTCGACTTCGATCTTCTCCCACTCGAGCTCACGCGCGACCGCGTCGAAGCTCCGGTCGCCGTATGCACCGACCTCCCACTCGCCATGGCCCGCGGCGAGACACACTTTGGTGGGCTTGCCGGTGGTGACCTCGAGGATCGCCCCAGTCAGAGCTCGCTCTGACTGCAGATCGAGCTTGTGGCCGTCGGCGTCGTCGAAGCTCTCGAAGTCCTCGACGATCAGCTGATGACGCTCGACTTTCCACTTGCGCTCGCCACTGGTCACCACGACCGGCACCTGCGAGAGCGTCACGTCGCCCGCGAGCCAGCTATCGATGCCGAACTTGTCTGCCAACACCTGGTAGCGAGCCCGATCCCGGTCGGGATCGATCCACTCGACTGTAATCCGGTCGGTGACCGCGACGTACTCCTCGAGCAGGGTCTCGACGTCGGCAAAGTCTTGCTCGTCGCGGCCGAGGAAGACGTAGATTTGCACGTCCTTATCGAGCTCGGAGAGCGCCTCGGTGCTGCGCTCCGAAAGCGTGAAGAGGCCGTGAGTGGTCCAGTCCCAGCGTTTGTAGTGCCGAGACGAGATGTAGTTCACCAAGACCACGATGGCGAGGCCGAGTACCGCCGTGAGCGCGACGTTCAGGCGCGTGCGGGGTTGGGCGCTCATCCATGCCTCCTGGCTTTGAGCACGCCGATGCTGAGCCCTACTGCGAGAGTTGCGACCGAGAGGTCGAAGGCCAGGTATCGGGTGTCGACGACGCCCTTCGAGAAGCTCTGCATGTGGCCCCACATGCTGACGTATGCGCAGAACTCCCGTGCAGTGCCGTCGAATACGAACTCGCCGATGCCAACGGTGAACAGAACGCCGAGCGCGACGAACGACAACACCGCGGCGATGATCTGGGTGGGCGCGAGCGCGCTCATCAAGAGGCCGATCGCCATGAAGTACGCGCCGAGCATGAAGATGCCGAAGTAGCTCGCGATCGTGGCGCCCCAGTCGACGGTCCCGTGCTGGCTCATGATCCACGCGTAGATCACCGTCGGCAGCCAGAGCACGCACCACATGGCGATCGCCGCGCCGTATTTTCCGACGATGATGGCTGCCTCGGAGATCGGGGCCGTCATCAGCGGCTCGATGGTCCCCGATTGCCGCTCGCCGGCGAGGAGCCGCATCGTCAGCACTGGCACGAACACCAAGAGCGGGATGAAGAAGAGCGAGCTGCCGCCGAAGAACGCCGACAAGGGGCTCGAGGCCCCGGAGGCGACGGCATTGCGGGCATAGAACTCGGTCAGAACCCAGAATACGACGCCATTCCAAACCAACCACGATGTGAGCACGACGTACGCGAGCGGCGAAACGAAAAACGACCCGAGCTCGCGCCGCATGACGACCCACGCGCTCCTCATGAGGCGTCTCCGGACGGCCGCGAGGCGGTGAGATCGGCGAAGACGTCTTCGAGGCTCGTGTCCGAATCACCAGGAGCCAGATCGGCGACCTTCTGTCCTTCGCGAATGATGATCACGCGGTCGCAGACCGCCTCGACCTCCGAGAGGATGTGCGTCGACAACAGAACGGTCTTCGTGCCTGCAAAGCTTCGAACGAGCTGGCGGAACTGCCGCACTTGGTTCGGGTCGAGACCCGAGGTCGGTTCGTCGAGAATCAGAATCGGAGGATCCGCCAGCAGGGACTCGGCGAGACCGACACGCTGCCGATAGCCTTTCGAGAGCTGCCCGATGATGCGCCGACGTGCATCGGTCACGCCCGCAAGCTCGAGAGAGCGGTCGACGGCTTCGGCGATGCGGTCGACAGCTTTGAGCGCGGCGCGATGTCGCAGATATTCGAACACCCGCATCTCTCGGTAGAGCGGAACGCCTTCCGGCATGTAGCCGAGCCGCGCGCGAGCCTCGATGGAGCTTCGGACGGCGTCGATGCCGTCCACGTGAACCTCGCCCGATGTCGGCGCGAGATATCCGGTCAACATTCGGAGCGTCGTCGTCTTCCCGGCGCCGTTGGGGCCCAGGAATCCGGCGATCTCGCCACGCTCGACGCGAAACGACACGTCGTTCACCGCGAGTCTGCTGCCGTACCGTCTAGTTAGAGCCTGGACTTCAATCACTGTACGCCCGTTGGGCGACCCAGGTACCCGATGCGATCGACCGTTGCAACTGGAGACCTGTCCAGGTGCTGCGGGTTTTTCGCATCGAGTGGGTTCGCTTCCGTACGATCTCGTCGATCATGCCCTCGGTCTCGTGGAAGCTTCGGTTGCTCTGTTGCGTCTTGGCGATCGTCGGAGGCGGCTCCCTCGTAGGGGCTTCCGAAGTCGGCCCGCGACGGCACCTTGGTACCCTAGCGTCGATTCGGCCGGCCGGAGTGGTCATCCACGAGCCCGTCCATGCCGAGCCGAGCCTCGAGGTCCTCGAGCAGGTCGCCATGGTCGGACAACGCGACGTGACTGGCACGCGATTTCCGAGCGGTCTAACCATCGATGGCGGCACGCGCCGACGGATGATCCTGTTCACCTTCGATGACGGGCCCTCGAAGCGGACGACCCCTCGGCTCCTCGACTCACTCGATCGGCTCGGCATCAAGGCGCTGTTCTTCGTGACGAGTGAGAGCTTCGGCAATGGCAACCCCTGGGAGCGAGAGCACGCGGACATCGTTCGCGACATCGTTCGTCGCGGACACATGATCGGCAACCACACCGAGACCCATCGTCAGCTTCCCCTCCTCAACAACGCCGAGATCGAAGCCGAGCTTACCCGGAGCGGCAGGAAGATCGCCTGGGCGGCTGGGAGCTACCCCCGCCTCATCAGGCCCCCCGGAGGCGCGATGTCGAAGCGCGTGGAATGGCTTCTCGCCGAAAACGGCTACACGAGCGTGATCTGGGCGGTCTATCCGGCCGACCTCGAGGAGACCACTGCCGAGGGCGTGGTACGGACGTTTTTCCGCGTGCTGGACCGTCGAGAGCAGGATACTGGCGATCGCGGCGGCATCGTTCTGATGCACGACACCAAGCGTCACAGCCTCGAGGCGCTGCCACGCATCGTCGAGGCCCTCGAGCGGCGCAACTGCGGGTTGCTCGAGCGAGGCGAAGAGCTTTACGACATCGTCGACGACCTCGGCTACTTCATTCCGGGCTACGAGCCCGACCAGTCGTTCGATGAGCGACAGGCCGCGCTTCGCGAGGATGCTGCCCAACGCTGCGCCACCCTGGCTCTCGCCGATTAGCGTCGGCTTCCGACGATACGCCACACCGGAAGCCCATCCTCGATGGCGCGTTTTTCCCGATTCGAGCGGGCGCCGAACGGGTTCTCGTCGACGTAGCCGCTCTCGGATGCCAGCAGGAAGTCCGGCCGCGCGCGAAGCTGCGCGACGTATTGCTCGGCACGATGCTCGACGTCGGTTTGGATGAAGAGCGCCCCACCCGGCTTCATCAGCCGCGAGAGCTCGGCCAACAGGGCGTCGCCGATGACCCGCCGCTTGTCATGCCGCTTCTTCCACCAGGGGTCGGGAAAGTGAAGCGAAACCCGTCGAACCGATCCGCTCGGTTCAGCCCGTTTCAAGATTTCTCGCGCATCCCCACACAAGATCGCCACATTTGAGAGACCTTGCTTTCGGATGCGCTCGTCGGCCTTGTAGGCCAGTTTGGTCTTGACCTCGATGCCGATGATGCGGCTCTCGGGCGCGAGGGCCGCGCGCTCGAATAGCGACAAACCACGGCCAAAACCTATGTCCAGCTCCATGGGCCCCTCACCCTCGACCAGGGCCTCGAGCGAAAAGCGGCCTTCTGGGGCCCTCGGAGCATGCTCACGATAGAGCCGCCTTAGGTCCGAATCTGACACCCGCGCTCCCTACCGGCGAGGTTCGAGCGCGTCAAACCGGGCGGGCTGCTTCTTGACCGGCAAGGTATCGATCGCGTATGCCAACGAGCATACATCTAGGTGAACGGGGCTTGATGTCGATGAGGATTCTGATCGTCGAAGACAGCGCGACCATGCGCAAGGTCATGGAGATGACTTTCGCGGGCGAAGACGCTGATCTGCTCACCGTCGAAAGCGGCGAGCTTGCACTTCAACAGGGGAGAGACTTCGGTCCGGACGTTGCCTTCGTGGACGCGTCGCTTCCGGGCCTCGACGGCTATGAGGTAGCCCGGCGGATCAAGGCCGACCCGCAATTCGGGGGCACCGCCGTCGTCCTGATGGCGAGCCAGCATCGCCCGCTCGACGAGGCGCGCGCATCCGAGGTCGGCGCGGACGACCACATCCTAAAGCCGTTCGACACCCAGGAAGCCATCGACAAGGCCACCAGCCTGGCTGGGAAGGCCGAGGCCCTCTACGAGGCTCCGTCGATTCCCGTGGCACGACCTGCCACTACGCCGCCCCGGCAGGTTTCGCAGCCATCGTACCGTCCGACGCCACCCCCGCTTCCGGTTGGCGGCCGCTCGTCTCGGCCGATGGCCCCGACCCCCGTCGCGGCCACGCCGCTGACCGGTGCGTCACTTGGCCCCAGCGCGGCGTTTGCGTCGTCGCTGCCGCCTTCCGAACCTGTCGCACGGCCGATCTCGTCTGCGCCAGTTCCGGCCTCCAGCTCGGCGGTGTTGGGCGAGGCGATATCGCATTCGGTCGTCGAACGGCTGCACACCTTGGGTCTCACGCCCGCGCAGGTTGAAGGTGTCCTCAAGCTTTCGGCCGAGGTCGTCGAACGCGTCGTCTGGGAGGTCGTGCCCGATCTCGCCGAAGCGATGATCCGCGAGGAATTGCACCGTCTCGTCGGCGACTGAGGCTTGACTGCCCCCCGATTTCACCGCACACGGTCGGTCGGATGAGCGCACAATCCGACGAGATGCCGAAGCAGTACTCGCCGACGGAAGCGGAGGCGCGCTGGTACGAGTTTTGGGAGACGGCTGGATACTTCTCCGCTTCTGAAGACCCTGAAGACCATCGCCCCACCTACACGCTGGCGATTCCGCCGCCCAACGTCACGGGGTCCCTCCACATGGGGCACGCGTGTCGGACGACGTTCGAGGACGTGCTCTGCCGCTACAAACGGATGCAGGGCTACAACACGCTCTGGGTACCCGGGATCGACCATGCCGGCATCGCGACCCAGGTCGTCGTCGAGCGACAACTCAAGAATGAGGGCTTGACCCGACACGATCTCGGCCGCGAGAAGTTCATCGAGCGGGTGTGGCAGTGGAAAGAGGAGTCGGGCGGCCGGATCCTCCAGCAGCTTCGCAAGATGGGAGCTTCCTGCGACTGGCCCCGGACCAAGTTCACGATGGACCCCGACATGGTGCGCGCCGTGCGTGAGGCGTTCGTGCGCTTGTACGAGGAGGGGCTGATTTATCGCGACACGCGCCTCGTGAATTGGGACGTCGAGTCGCAAACCGTGCTGTCGGACCTCGAGGTCGAGCAGGAGGAGAACGTCGAAGGCACGATGTTCGACTTCGCGTACCCGTTGGCCGACGGCGGCGGAGAGGTGGTTGTGTCGACGACCCGTCCAGAGACGATGCTCGGAGATACGGCGGTTGCGATTCATCCGGATGACGCGCGGTATCGGCACTTGCACGGCAAGTACGTTCGTCATCCGTTCGTCGACCGGATGATCCCGATCATCCTCGATGCGGAGCTCGTCGATCCGGAGTTCGGGACCGGCGTCGTCAAGGTGACGCCCGCGCATGATCCGAATGACTTCGCGACAGGCAAGCGTCACGGCCTCGAGGAGATCAACATCCTCAATCTCGACGGCACTCTCAACGAGAACGCCGGACCGTTTCAAGGGCTCGAACGGTTCAAGGGTCGCGAGGCAGTCGAGACCGAGCTGGGCAACCGCGGCCTCGCGCGGGGCAGCAAGAAGCACATGATGACGCTGCCGCGCTCGCAGCGGTCGGGCGCCATCGTCGAGCCGATGATCTCGACCCAATGGTTCGTGAAGATGGAGCCGCTCGCCGCGCCTGCCATCAAAGCAGTCGAAGACGGCACGATCCAGATCCTGCCGCCCGAGTGGGCCAAGACCTACTTTCACTGGCTCCGTAACATCCAGGACTGGTGCATCTCGAGGCAGCTCTGGTGGGGGCACCCGATCCCCGCTTGGTACTGCGACGACTGCGATCACGTGACCGTCGCCCGCGAAGACCTGAGCGTTTGCGGGGGCTGCGGCGGCACGTCGATTCGTCAGGACGAGGATGTGCTCGACACCTGGTTTAGCTCGGGGTTGTGGCCGTTCTCGACGCTTGGGTGGCCCGAGAAGACGGTCGCACTCGATCGCTTTTACCCGACCCAGGACATGGAGACCGGGTACGACATCCTATTCTTCTGGGTGGCACGGATGATCATGATGGGCCTTCACTTCATGGGTGAAGTGCCGTTCACTCGCGTGCTGCTCGCTGGCCTCGTCACCGATGAGCGCGGCGAGAAGATGAGCAAGGTGAAGGGCAACGTCGTCGATCCGTTGGACGTCATCTACGGGGCAACGGGAGAGGAGCTGATCGCGAAGGCCAAGCAGGCTGGCGCGAAGAAGTCGGGTCTCAAATACCTGAAATCGACCTACCCAGACGGCTTCGTCGCGTACGGCGCGGACGCGCTCCGTATGACCTTGCTGAGCTACTCGCCCCAGTCGCGCCGCATCGCGCTTTCGATCAAGCGCATCGAGGGATATCGGAACTTCGCGAACAAGCTCTGGAACGCTTCCCGCTACGCGCTCATGCGGCTCGGTGACACCTCCACCCGGGCGTCTCAGCAGCGTCCGCAGCCGAAGGCTCTCGCCAACCGTTGGATCCTCTCGCGGCTCTACCACGCGCTCGACATGACCTCGTCGGGGCTCGACGCGTATCGGCTCGATGAGGCGTCGGGCGCCTTGTACCACTTCGTGTGGGGTGAGCTCTGCGACTGGTACTTGGAAGTCAGCAAGCCTGCGCTCGACAGTGGCAACGAGGCGTTGGTTGCGGAAACCGAGGCAACGCTGGCACACGTCCTCGAAACCGTGTTGAGGGCACTTCACCCCATGATGCCGCACATCACCGAAGAGATCTGGCAACGCGTGCCCAAGTGGGACGGCGCCGCTGAAAGCATCATGATCAGCCGCTTCCCCTCTGCGCTGGTGGACGCGAAGATCGATCGTAGTGCGGAGCGCGACTTCGAGGTCGTGCAGGCGTTCGTGGGCAGCGCGCGCACGATTCGCGCTGAGCACGACGTGCCCAATAGTCAGACGATCTCGATCCACTGGCACACCGGCGACGATGACAAGCGCTCCGTGCTGGAAGCCGAGCGGTCGACCATCGAATCGCTTGCGCGATGTGAGATGCGGTTCGAAGCGGACGCGAGCAAGCTCGACGATGCGGGTGCGCACTTCGAGAATGCCGCGGTATTCGTGAATCCGGGTGTGCGCGCGGCCGTGCCGGCGGTCATCGACACCGACAAAGAGCGCGATCGGCTAGAGCGGGATCTCAAGAAGCTCGAGAAGGAGCTCGGCGCCGTCGAAAAGAAGCTCGCCAACCCGAGCTTCATAGAGAGGGCTCCCGAGGCTGTCGTCGAGAAATCGAAGCGTGATGCTTCACAACTTCGCGAGAAACGCGAGCGTCTCGAAGCGGCGCTGCGAGGTCTGTGAGGGGCCCGTGAGCACAGCCAAAACAGAGTCGAGTCGGACAGTTGCAAAGCCACTCTGCGTGGACCTCGACGGGACACTGGTCGCAACCGATGTCACCGTCGAAGCCATCCTCGAGCTCCTCAAGGCGGCGCCATGGAAGCTGTTCTCGTTGATTGCCGCCCTGATGAGCGGCCGACCGGCGCTCAAGAGGTACGTTGCCCAACACGTGACCATCGATGCGTCGACGCTTCCCTACCGCGATCGCGTTCTTGGGGAGATGCGTCAGGCCCGCGCAGACGGGCGCTGGGTGCTGCTGGTGACCGCGTCGGACCAAAGCGTCGCGGACGCGGTGGGTCAGTACGTCGACCTCGTCGACGAGGCGGTCGGGACGCATAGCGAGACCAACCTGAAGGGCGGCAACAAGGCCGCCTATCTCGTGTCGCGCTTTGGGGCCCAGGGCTTCCAGTACCTGGGGGACTCGCCGGCGGATCTGCCCGTCTGGAGCGCGGCCGGCGAGGCCCTCTTGGTCGCACCGAGCGCGAGCACCCAGCGGCGCGCGAAGCAGTCGGTACCCAAGGTCGAGGTCCTGGTAGAGCGGCCCAACAAGCTGCGCGCGGCGGTCAAAGAGCTTCGTCCCCACCAGTGGGCGAAGAACGTGTTGCTGTTCGTCCCGCTCTACTTCGCACATCAGTACACCAACCTCGAGCTGGTGTTCGCCGCGGTCATGGCGTTCTTCTCCTTCAGCTTTGCGGCGTCTTCCATCTACGTTCTCAACGATTTGGTCGACTTACCGGCCGATAGGTTGCATCGAAGCAAGCGAAACCGGCCTCTGGCTGCGGGCGAACTTTCGGTGGCGGACGGGATTTTACTCTCGACCATGGCCTTGGCGGTGTCCATCACCCTCGCCATTCTCTTCCTGAGCACGAATTTCCTGTGGGTCGTGCTCGGCTACGTTGCGCTGACCACGGCTTACTCGTTCTATCTGAAGCAGCAGATGATCGTGGACGTCCTCACCTTGGCGTCGCTCTTCACGTATCGGGTCATGGCCGGCGGCGTTGCCGTCAACGTGCCGCTGTCCGAGTGGTTGCTCGCCTTTTCGATCTTCTTCTTCACCAGCCTGGCTTTCGTGAAGCGGTACTCCGAGTTGATTCAGACCAAGGCCGACGGTCGGATCTCGATCAAGGGGCGCAACTACGTGCCCGCTGACATTCCGATCATCGTGGCGGCCGGGCTCGCGTCGGGCTTTCTCGCGGTCTTGGTGTTCGCGCTCTACATCAACACGCCCGCTATCACCGGCTACTATCCGAGGGTCCAGGTCTTGTGGGGCATCTGCCTCGTGCTGGTTTATTGGATCATGCGCATCTGGTTCTTGGCTGCGCGCGACCAGATGCACGACGACCCGGTTCTGTTCGCCGTCAAGGACAGGATCAGCATCTTTGCGGGCGCTCTCGTGGTGGCCTGTCTGTTCGCCGCTCGCTACGGCTAGCTTAGAACAGCTCCATCTGTCCGGGTTGGACGACGCCTTCGTGTAAGCGCACGCCCTCGAGCTCGAGCAGCAGCTGCTTGCGCTCGAGGCCGCCCCCGTACCCGCCTAGCTGGTGGCCGGCCTCTACGACCCGGTGGCAGGGGACGATGATCGGCACGGGATTGACGTGGTTTGCCTGGCCGACCGCACGCATGGCACGGGGTGAGTGTATCTCTTGGGCGATGCCACCGTAGGTGCGGACCTGGCCCCAAGGGATCTCGCGGAGGGCCGCCCAGACGCGCAGCTGAAATTCCGTGCCACGCAGATCGAGCGGAACGTCCTCGAAATCCTCGGGCGCGCCGTCGAAATAGCGCGAGAGCGCTTCGGCGTAGACAGCCGGAACAGGTGCTTCGTCGGCCAGAATATCGTCGAAGCGATCAAACGAAACCCGAAGGAGCCCACGGACAGTCCAAGCGAGCCAGAGCGTTCCGAGGCGCTGCGCCTCGAAGGTCCCCCAGCCGGTCGCCGGTTCTTGGTGGGTCTCGTCCCCGATGTTACTTTGGGCCGTCATGGCTCGCTCCCTGCTCGCTTCTTTCCTTCTCGCTTCAATTGCATGCGGACCGAGTCTTAAACAAGCCCAAAGAAGCACCGAGCGCTACGAGCAATGCTACGGTGCCGACTACGACCCGATTGTGACGCTGGAACAGCGGCGATCCTGCTGGCGCGCATGGCTCCGCGACCGCGTGGAAAACGACCCGCCAGAGCGCGTTCGCTATGCCGAGATGCGGCTCGCGCAGCTGACTCTCGATGGCGGCACACGCCCCCTTCCCGACCCGATGGCCGAGCCGCCACCGATCTATGAGCACGAGTATCCGCGCTCACCGCCGTCCGAATATCCGACTTCGGGGTGCACGCCGCTCTGCAACGATCACTGGGCCCAGTGCACAAGCCACTGCGAGATGAAGAACAAGGACTGCACGATGGCGTGCGAAGCTGCTTACCGAATTTGTGCAGGGGGCTGCCCCTAGGGTTGTGCGGGCGCGAAGCTCAGTCGAAGGCCTAGGGCCCGAAGGATCACGCTCAAGCTCGAGAGACGAGGGTTTCCCCTGGTGGACAGGGTCCGATGCAGAGCTTCGCGACTCAGCCCGGTGGCCTTGGCGAGCTTCGTGACCCCGCCGCACGCGGCTACGACGTCTCGCAAGCCAAGCAGGAACGCTTTGTCCGATTCATTGAAACAATCGGCAAGATACAGCCCGGCTTGCACAGGGTCTGCGAGCAACTCAATCCAATCGTCACGGTAGCTGCTGGAACGCATGTCGACAGAAACAACCCACGGGTTCTAGTTCGAACCCACCATCCGATGTGACCAATAGGTTACGGGGTGACCAATGAGTTACGCGGTGGTGATTTGCACTGGAGACCGCAGGGTCGTTGGCCCACCGGCTGTCATGGTTTATCGGACTGTCGCCCCAAAAATTGCGTTCGAATCATCAAAAAGCACGACAAGAACAACAGGCCGCGCGGCCTGTTACTCTACGCCGCGTGTCCCTTCGGGTCGTCCTCCTCACCGCGGTCACTCTGATCGCCTTCGCCTGCAACTCGCTGCTCTGTAGAATGGCGCTGGCTCCGGACCTCATCGACCCAGTGGCTTTCACACTCATACGCCTCGGAAGCGGGGCTGCCGTCTTGCTTCCGCTTTCGGCTGGGATGTCCGAGCCACTCCCGAAAGGGCAGCCAGCCGGGTCGTGGGGCTCTGGACTGTCGCTCTTCGTCTACGCGATGGCCTTCTCGCTCGCCTACGTCTCGCTCGAGACCGGCACGGGAGCCTTGCTTCTGTTCGGCTCAGTGCAGGTCACCATGATTGGTGCAGCCCTCTATCAAGGCGAGCGCCCCAAAGCACAGGAGTGGCTCGGGCTCACCGTCGCGATGGCCGGTCTTGTCTACCTGGTCCTTCCGGGTGTATCCGCGCCCAACCCGGTTGGCGCGACGTTGATGGTCGCCTCCGGCGTTGGTTGGGGCGTCTATTCGCTCCGCGGGAAGGGCCGCCCAGCTCCGATTGCCGCGACGGCGGGGAACTTCGCCCGCGCCCTGCCCTTCGCTCTTGCGGGCCTCGCGATCGGGTGGGGGTCGCTGCACGCCACGCCCCGGGGAGTAGTGTTCGCCGTCACCTCCGGCGCCCTCACCTCGGGCCTCGGCTACGTCATTTGGTACATCACGCTCCGCGACCTAACCGCGACGCGCGCTGCGATCGTACAGCTTGCGGTGCCCGTCATCGCGGCCGCCGGCGGCATCGTGGTGCTCTCAGAAGAGCCAACGACGCGCCTCGGGGTTGCAAGCGTGGCGATTCTCGGCGGCGTGGCCGCCGCCATCGTTGCGCAGGGCCGCAACACGGCCCCGCTTGTCAGCAACCAAGAAGACGGCGAATATCGCAAGCAATGAGTGAAGTCTGGCCCCGAGGCATGCCCGCTGTCGGTCAACGCGCAGAACGAACGCGCGCGGTGCAGAAGCGGGATATCGAGCTCTTCACCGAGATCTCGGGCGACCGCAACCCGCTTCACTACGACGAGGCGCTAGCGAAGGAGACACGCTTCGGAGAAATCGTCGTTCAAGGTGGCATCACGAGCGCGATCTTGAATGCAGTCGTCGCCGAAGACTTGCCAGGGCCGGGCACGGTATTTCTTCACGTGGATTGGAGCTTCAAGGCACCCGTTCGGCCGGGCGACGAGATCACCGGGCAGGTCGAGGTCCTGGAAGTGCGGAGTGACAAGCCGATTACCAAGATCAAGACCTCCGTCGTGCGCAACGACGGCACCGTCGTGCTCACCGGGGAGGCACTCTGCTACACGATGCCCCTGCTCGACCGCCAGTGACGGTCTCAGCGTCAGTGCGCTACGGTTTGCTCGATGGCGCACTCGCATCAGTATCCAGGCTCTCTCGGCGACGGTGTCGCCCGTTTCGTCGCCGCTGACGTCGACCCCGCTTTGCTCCCCCGCTCTTTTGCGCTCGTCGAGCCCCTAGTTGCGCGCGGCCCCGTTCCCGAGTCGTGGCGCGTGGTTCCCAGGTTCACGAGCGTGGCCGACGCTCATCTTGCGACCATACCGATCGATCCCGGCACCAGTCTCTACGGCACCGGTGAAGTCGCCGGCCCGCTCCTACGCAATGGCTTCGTAACCGAAGTCTGGGCTACGCAGCCGTTTCGAATCGAGGACGACGGCACGCCCGTTCCCAACTACGACGATCGATCGAAGAGCCTCTACCAAGCGCATCCGTGGGTGCTCGCCGTGCGGGCGGATGGCACGGCCTTCGGCGTCCTCGCAGACACAACATACCGGCTCGAGGTCGATCTGCGCGAAGGGATCCGCCTGGCCTCCGCGGAGCCGTTCCCCGTCATCGTCATCGAGGGCAAGTCGCCGCAAGAAGTCGTGCAGCTTTTGACTGCGCTAACTGGCCGTATGGAGCTGCCGCCGCGTTGGACGCTCGGCTATCATCAGTGCCGCTTCTCCTATTATCCCGACGCCAGAGTTCGCGAGCTGGCCGATGAGTTTCGAAAGCGTGAGATCCCATGCGATGTCATCTGGGTCGATATCCACTACATGGATGCGTACAAGGTGTTCACGTTCGATCCGGAGGGGTTCCCCGATCCGAGCGGCACCAACGCTTATCTTCATGAGCGCGGTTTCAAGACCGTGTGGATTCTCGACCCTGCCGTGAAGGCCGAAGACGGCTACGCGGTCTACGAAGAAGGGGTCGCCGGAGAGCACTTCCTTCGGGACGCGAACGGCGGGGAGCACCACGAGTGGACCTGGACCGGGGACGCCGCGTTTCCCGACTACACCCGGCCCGAGACGCGCGCGTGGTGGTCCCGGCTCACGAGGGAGTTTCTGGAGCACGGGATGGACGGGGTCTGGGTCGACCTGAACGAGCCCTCTCCGATTCTGCCGCACGGGGCCGAGCTTCCCGGAGATCTGCGCCACGCTGGCGGCGGCGAGATCGCGCCAGGTACCCATGCCCAATACCACAACGTTTACGGCCTCTTGATGTCCAAAGCTACATATGAAGCGATGCGAGAGGCCCGCCCTTCCCGGCGTCCCTTCGTCCTCACACGCTCGAGCTACCTGGGCGGACAGCGGTACGCGGCGACCTGGACCGGCGACAACGCAGCCACCTGGAAGCACCTACATTGGTCCGTGCCGATGGTCCTCAACTTGGGCCTCTCGGGGCAGCCGAACAGCGGTCCCGACATCGGCGGCTTCGCAGGCACTCCGACACCAGAGCTGTTTGCGAGGTGGATCGGCCTGGGTGCGCTGTTGCCGTTTTGCCGGACCCACAACTCGCTCCATGGGGACCAGGAGCCCTGGTCGTTTGGCGCAGAGGTCGAGGAGATCTCCAAGGTTGCGCTCGCACGCCGCTACCGATTGCTCCCGTACCTCTACACCCTGTTCCAAGAAGCAGCCACCACGGGGCTTCCGGTGGCGCGCCCGCTCTTCTTCGCAGATCCGGCCGACCCTGCCCTTCGCGGTGAGGACCATGCATTCCTCCTCGGACGCGACCTGATGGTCCAACCGGCTTTGACCGAGGACGGGGCCCACCAGTTCCCGATGCCAAAGGGCAACTGGCGCCCGTTCACGCTGGCGGGCGAAGAGCCGAGCATCGAGCTGGCGCACCCTGTCTTGCGATTGCGCCCGGGCGCCATTCTGCCGGTGGGTTCGGGCGGCCAAAGCGCCGACGAGGCCTGCGACGGCCCAATCACCTTGCTCGTCTCGCTCGACGAGCACGGACAGGCCGAAGGCCATCTCTACGAAGACGATGGAGATGGTTTCGGGCACCGCGAGGGGAACTGCCTCTTGAGCACGTATCGAGCGACCCTGCGTGGCGGCCGAGTCGAGGTCCGAGTCACCAGACGACAGGGTCAGCGTCCAGCGCGGCCGCGCGAGCTTCGAATACGCGTCCTCTGACCTTCGTGCCTAGTGATCGTGGTGGTCGAGGACTCGCTTCGAGAGTGGTCGCAGCAACAATCCGTAGAACATCTCGAGGTAGCGGCGGGTCTCGTCGCGCTCGAGTGAGGAGATGTAGCGCCAGAAGCCGTAGATGCGGGAAAGCTTCAGCAAGGTGGATGCGTAAAGCGCCCAGTTGTAGCGCTCCTCGACGCGTTGGATGCCGCCTCTCGAGATTCGGTCCCAGGCTTCCGGGTCCTCCTGGCAGGCGCGGAAGAAGTCGAGCATCTTCTGCGTCGTCGCCTCACCCTGGGTCGGATCGATGTGGAAGCCCGATTTTCCATCTTCGATGATCTCAAGCGGGCCGCCGTAGCGAGTCGCGAAAGTCGGGAGGCCGCTGCTCATCGACTCCACGACGGTGAGGCCAAACGCCTCGAAGAGCGCGGGCTGGACGAACGCGCCGCGCCGGTCCGCCACGAACCGGTAGATCTCACCGACTTTGTTCTTGTCGGTCTGCATTTCGATCCACCGGACCTGGCCCTCGAGGTCGTATTCGTCGAAGAGCCAGTGGGTGCGCTCGATTTGCTCGCGCTCATCTCGATCGTTCGACTCCTCGACGCGGAGCCGCCCGCCGACGATGAGCAGATTGGCCACCTTGCGAAGCTCGTCATTGTTCGCGTACCACTCGACCAAGCCCGCCATGTTCTTGATGCGGTCGAGCCGCGACATCGCGAACAAGAGAGGCTTGGTCTGGTCCTCTAGCAGACCGCGGTAAGCGCAATCCGGCGATCCGTGGACCATCGATTGTATCTCCTCTCGGATTTCCTGGGGTCGATGGCCCTCCTGAAAGTACGGGAAGAACACCCGGGGATCGGCGCCTGGTGACACGATGTTGAACTTCGGATCGAAGCAATCGATGCCCGAGACCACCCTGTAGAGCCTGGGGAGCGAAAAGGAGCTGTAACTCTCGTACTGGCCAACGCTCTCTGCGGTTCCTGCGATCTCCTGATAGGTGCTAGTGATGATGAAGTCGGCCGTATTCATCGACATCAGGTCTGCTGTGAACTGCGCGGCGAAGTGGTGATCGCTTTCGTGGTTCTGCCAGTGGAGGTCGGAGAGCAGGTACTTCGTCTTCTCGAGCGCGTGGGCGATGTTGCACTGCGTGACTCCTAGTCGATGTGCGAGCACGCTCGCGACCAGGTTGCCGTCCGAGTAATTGCCGATGACGAAATCGGGGCGCGCGCCGCCAAGCTCGGCCAGAAGCTCTCGCTCGGCGTCGATGGCATAGCGCTCGAGGTATGGCCAGACCTCGAAGCGGGAGACCCACTGAGGGATGACCTCGCCGCCCTCGTACGTTCGGAAGGGCACCCTGAGGATTCGCGCGTTCTCCGTGCCGAGGATCGGCTCGATGCGTTGGTCGCATGTCGTGCCGTCCGCCTCCGGGATCAAACGGGTGACCACGACGATTTGCGGCTTGATGTCCAAGCCTTGGTTGTGGATCGACTCCCGCATCTCGCGTTCGAGCGCCCGCACCTGGTCGAGGATGTAGACGACTTGGCCGCCCGTGTCGGGCTTGCCGAGCACGTTGGACTGGCCGAAGTAACCGTGGGGCGACAGAATCGCGATTGAGAAGATCATCGGCATCCGAGCGAGGAACGCTTCGAGATTCTTGGGCGACGGTGCTTCGAGAATGTCGAGAAGGAGCTCCATCGTCTCCTGGATCTGTGCCGGGGTGCGACCCCAGCCGGGCTCGAAGCCGAGGCGGCGCAACTCGCGGCTGAGGTCGTCGCTTTCTTCGTCGCGCCCCGCGAGCAGATCCATGGCCTTGTCGAGCGCCTCGCGAAGCTCATCGACGTCCTCGAGTGTGCCGTTCAGCATGAGCTGCTGGCCGTGGACCTGGTGAACCTGAAGGAAGTCGAACAGCAGCTTCTGACCACGGCCGCCGTCGACGAAGAGCCGTCCTGACAGGTGCCGGTTGAGGAATTCGACGCCACGTCCGATGCTGCGGGTGTCTTTGAGCTTCGGGAACCCACGCTCGAATGGGCTCAGGTCGATCTCGAGGACGTAGCGCTCTCCTTGAGGAATGCCGGCAGCCAGCCGTTCCTTGATGTCGAGGTACTCGTTCACGCTGAGCTCCCGGCAGTGCATCTCCTCGGTGTGGATCTGTAAGTAGCGCCAACGTCCCACCCGCTCGCGTACCGCCAACGCGATGAAGGGCTCGTCGACGACCGCCTCCTGCGAATGCCGCATGATCGACGCCATCTTGGTGTCTTGCAGTGCCGCCGCGACTTCGGTATCGGCAAACTGCTCGTACTCGTGCACCAGATCCGACCAGAGAAGGAACTGCCGATCGAGCGCCTTTAGTCGCCTGAAGAGAAGATAGATCGGCTCACGGTGGGCCTGCAGAAGCGCTTCGAAGGTTTTGATCATTCGTGTTCCTCGGCGGGGATGCTGACGGCTCCCAAGAAATCATACCAATCGATTCCCTCCAAAATCCCCCGTGCGTGTGCGCCTTTGGCAAAATGGACACGAGGGCGCCCCCGCAAGCGTTCGAGCTCTGGTGTGTGATTGCTCACAACCACGCCCAAAGTGTCCCCAGAAAGCATGTCCCAGTCGTTCCCTGAATCGCCTGCGACCAGCAGTCGTTGTGGTTCGAGGTTCCATTTGAAGCAGAAGAAACGAATCGCGAGGCCCGGCGAGGCGCGAACCGGCACGACGTCGAGGTAGATCTCATGATCGAGGATCGTCGTGACCCGGAGCCCCCCTTGGCGCACGTGACGCCGGATTTCGCGGAGGCTCGGTGCTTTCTTCAAGTCCAAGCGGTAGCGCAAGCGGTATTTCGTCTCCGATTCGGCAACGGGATGCAGCCCCGGAATCGCGCCCACGACCCGCGCGACCTCGTTGCGGTCCCAACGGTATCGAATCTGTCGCTCCCACGAGCGATCGGGGAGGAGGTGGGTGCCGTAGTGAAGCTCGGTGCCCCCCGCGGTGATCAGAACGTCGGGTACGCGAACGCCGAGCTCGTCCATCAGTGCGAGTGCTTCGTCGAGCGTGCGGCCCGTCGCGATTCCGAACCCGACTCGTGCTTCGGTCGTCTCCAGGCGTTCGAGGAGCTCGGCCATGGCGGCGTCATCGCCGGTGAGCGTATCGTCCACGTCGGTGACCAGAAGCCGGTCCATTCCGGCCAGCTTCGTGGGCGGCCGGTGCAGGGGAACGGGCCGCGTGCCCTTTACGATCTTCGTGGCCTCTTGGACGTATCGGTACGCATGGCTGTCCCACGAGTAGTTCGCATGGACGGCTTCGATCCCATCCTCGGACCACTCCCGCCAGCGCTCCCGATCGCTCAAGGCGTCGCAGATCGCTTGGCCGATGGCCGCTGAGTCGAGGGGGTCGACCAAGAGGCCGTTCCTGCAGGTGCCAACGATGTCCTGAGGCCCGCCATCGTTGGTTGCGACCACGGGCACACCGGTCGCGGCGGCTTCGAGCAGTGTGAGACCGAAAGGCTCGGTCAGCGCCGGGTTGACGAACACGCCTCCCGTCTTCGCGGCCAGCCGATACAGATCGGGGACGTCGTTCGAATCATGGTGCTTCGGATAGGCTACCGAGCCATAGAGGTCGTAGCGATCGATGAGTGTGAGGATCTGCGTGAGCACGCGGCGCGTCCCCGCGCCCATCTCGGCGATGTCGTCGCGATTGCCCGCGATCACCACGAGGTTGGCCATCTCGCGCAGCCCCTCGGTCTCGCCGAACGCGCGAATCAGCCCTTCGAAGTTCTTTCTCTCGTCGGCGCGGGCGAGCGCCAACACCATCGGCTTGCTCGGATCCCGCAAAAAGCGCGCGAGGTCGGCGGCGATTGCCGGTCGTTTCCATGATGCGTCGGGAGGTGAGAACCGCGAGAGGTCGACGCCGGGTGGAATGACCTGCATTCGATCAGGCTGGTAGTGGTCGTAGAGCTCGTACTGCTCGTGCACCTCTTGGTTGGTGCTCGCGATGACGATGGCGGCGGTTTCGAGCGCACGCTCTTCGGCTTCGATGCGCGAGGTGAACTGATAGGTTTGCTCGCTGGCTTCGCCCCTCGACTCGAGGCGCATCTTCTTGACGCGTCCGAGCGAATGCCCCGTGAACACGAATGGAACGCCAAGGAGCTTCGCGAGGCGAGAGCCGATGTAGCCGGCGTCCGCGTAGTGGCCGTGGATCAGGTCGGGGGTTCGCTCCTGCATGCGCACATAGCGTGTGAGCTGGTCGAGCAGGCTGTCGAGATGTGGCCAGAGGGTTTCCTTGCGCAGATAGCGCCGCGGCCCGAACGGAATGCGCACGATTTGAGCCCCAGGGCAAATCGGCTCGAACGGACGGGAGTAGTCGTCGTCCACCCGCTTATCGGTGATCGCCCGTGTGACCACGTCGACCCGTTGGATCTCCGGGTGACATGCGAGCGCCCTAGCCTGGTCGACCACGTAGGAAACCTGCCCTCCCGTATCTGCGTCGCGGCCGAGCTCGATGTTGGTGGCACGCACGAGGCCGTGCACCGTCAATGAGAGCACGTAGAGCTGCTGCGGACCGGGTGCGCTGATCGAGCCAGCGCTGGTGTCCTCGGACCACTCGGCGATATGTCGCTCGTAGAGGCCAAAGTCCGTCGTTGTCGCGCCGCGGACGCCACAAAGATCGGCGGCGAACGCCGCCGCGCGGTCGAGCGTCGTTTGGTGATTCCAGTCCTGCAACAGGCCGAGGCACACGACCGAGCTAAAGGCATCACCGGCGCCCACGCTGTCGACGAAGTTCTTCACCGGCGCGGCGGCAGAGTCATACACATGCTCGCCGCCGATCACGGAGAGCGCGCCTTGCGCGCCGCGGGTCACGATGACGCCCTGGATCGTGTGGACGCGCGCCAAGCTCATCGCCGCGTCGCGGCAGGTTTCGAAGGTGTCGGTGGGCTTCCCGGTCAGCTCCTCGAGCTCGGTGTCGTTGAGCTTTATCCAGTTGCCGGTCGAAAGACACCAATCGAGCTTCTCGGGCGTCCACCACGGCTCACGTAGATTGATGTCGACGAACGAAGGAGCGTCGATCTTGCCCGCAAGCGACCGGAGGGTATTCCAGCTCTGTTCGCCGCGAAGGGCGAGTGTCCCATGGTACAGAAGCCCTACCGGTTCCTCGGCGGCGACTCCGAGCGCCGGTCCAGAGCGAATGAAATCCCAGGCCTGGTCCGGAGCGATCTCGAAGTGGTTCTGGCCATCGACGACGGAGGCGATGACGCGACCGGTTGGATGTGCAGGGTCGGACTGCACGCCCTCTGTCATCAGATCCCAGCTGGTCATCCGCTCGAGCACTTCTCCGCCCTCGTCGTCCTCACCGACGGCGCTCAGCACGAGCGGATTGGCGCCAAAGCCCCTGAGGTGCCACGCCACGTTGAATGGAGCGCCTCCGAGAACGCGGCTACCGTCCTGGAAGTGGTCGAACAGGACCTCGCCGAAGATAACGGGTCGGTTGTGGGAACGATGCATGGGCTCTCAGCTTGTGGCTTCCTGGGTGCGGGTGGCCCCGGTCCTCGCTAGGCTCAGGTCCAGATGACCATAACACGAAGCCTCCTGGCGTCAGATCTGGACGGCACGCTCATTCCGCTCGAACGGGACGCGAAACGTTTGCGCGAAGTCCAAGACCTGGTCGCTGCGATCGAATCCGCGCGGGGATTAGGGCTCGCTTACGTGACGGGACGGCACCTCTCGCTCGCCGAGGAAGGAATCGCCGAGGTCGGTCTCCCAGCGCCTGACTGGTTCGTGTGTGACGTCGGGACCAGTGTGTACCGGCGATCGGGCGATCGTTTCGAGGCCGACGCTGCCTACCGCGCACAGATGAGGGCGGCATTCGGTGGGCTGGACGGAACTGACATACGCGCTGCAATCGGTGCGGTCGCGGGCATCGATCTCCAGGAAGATGAAAAGCAGGGCGAGTTCAAGGTGAGCTACTACACCGATGGGCGGCACGAGCTCTTCGTCGACGCCGTACGGGAGAGGCTCCGTGCAGCCGGCGCAAGGGTGAACCTGGTGGCGAGCTTCGATCCATTGTCCGAGCGCGGCCTGCTCGACGTGCTGCCAGCCGGGGTGGCCAAGGACTACGCCGTACGATATCTCCACGACCATGTCGGTATCGGCGAGGACCAGCTAGTGTACGCGGGTGACTCGGGGAACGATCGGGCGGCAATGCTCGCCGGCTTTCGGGTCATCGTGGTCGGGAATGCTGACGCCGCGCTCAAGGAAGATCTCTTTGCTGCGTCGGCCGTGCGCGGGCTCACGGACAAAATCTACTTCGCAGAGCACCCCTACGCACAGGGTGTGTTAGAAGGACTCCGGCATTTTGGATTCGTGAAGTGAGGTCGGCGACTTCCAATGTCCTTTCTGCGCGAGGGCAGCTCCGACCATGGATCAACTCGTCGAGGAGTACGGTGTCGACCGCCGCGTCATGGGATTCGGCAAGGGAACGCAGCGATCCGACCTCGAGCGGTATGGCAAGGAGCTGGGCCTCGACATGCGTAAGCTCCGAAAAGCCCTCGATACCAACAAGTACGCCGAGGTGATCGACGGTCAGGTTGCGCTCGCCTCGCGCCTCAAGGTCCCTGGGACCCCCTAGTGGGCGGCGCCCCAGTTGGCGCCCCACGCGGACTCGACCGGGAGGGGCACGGACAGCGGCACTGCGTTTTGCATGTGGTCCAATACGAGCGACTCAAGCACTTCGTGTTCGGCGGGCGGCGACTCGAACACGAGCTCGTCGTGCACGGTCAGGACCATGCGGCTCTCGAAGCGCCGCTTTTCAAGATCGCGCTGCACACGGACCATCGCGACTTTCATGATATCCGCGGCGGTGCCTTGGATGGGCGTATTGCGGGCGATTCGCTCGGCGCCCGCGCGGAGGTTGTGGTTTCGGCTTCGAATGTCCGGGAGCGCCCGGCGACGCCCGAGGAGCGTGGTGACGAACCCATTGGCCCGTGCCTGCTCGACGACCTCGTCGAGGAACGCCTTCACCCCTGCGTACTGGTCGAAGAACGCGTCGATGTACCGCTGCGCTTCGCTGCGCTCGATTTTGAGGTTTCGCGCCAACGCGAACTGGGTTTGACCGTAGATGACGGCGAAGTTCACGGTTTTGGCCTGGCCGCGCATGTGCTTGCTGACCTCGTCGGGTTGGACGCCAAAGAGCGCGCAGGCGGTCTGGACGTGGACATCGTCGCCGCGTGAGAAGGCCTCCACCAGGGCGGGGTCGCGGCTGAGGTGCGCCAGCACTCGGAGCTCGATTTGCGAGTAGTCCGCGGCCAGCATCGACCAGCCGTCCGCCGGGATGAATGCTTCGCGAACCCGCCGACCCATTTCGGTCCGAATCGGGATGTTCTGCAGGTTTGGGTCGCTCGACGACAGGCGTCCGGTCGCAGCGACAAGCTGGTTGTACCGCGTGTGGATGCGACCCGTGTCGCGATTTACCTCTTGCGGTAAAGCATCCAAATACGTGCTTTTGAGCTTCGAAACTGAGCGGTAGTCGAGGATTGCCTGAGGTAGCGGGTGTAGCAGGGCAAGCTCCTCCAGCACCCCTTGGTCGGTCGAGCGCGCCCCGCTCTTGGTCTTTTTGATCTTCTCCGGCTCGAGCCCGAGCTCGTCGAAGAGGATCGTCTCGAGCTGGCGTGGAGAGGACACGTTGAACTCGTGCCCTGCAAGCTCGGTGCAGCGTGCGTGTAGGGTTTCGAGCTCGGCTTCTGCCTCGGCCGACAGCTCCTGCAGCAGCGCCGTGTCAACTCGGATCCCGCTGAGCTCCATCGTGGCGAGCACGCCGGCCAGGGGGAGCTCGATGTCGTAAAAAAGCCGCTCGAACTCACCCTCGTGCATGCGCGGCGTCAGAAGCTCACTGAGCCGATAGCTGTAGTCGGCTCGTTCGTTCGCGTACTGCGCCACCCGCTCGACTTCGACCTCATCCCAGTTGAGGGCTTTCTTGCCCTTGCCTCGGACGGCGTCCTCCTCGCTCAGCTCGCCGTCCAGCTCTTGGCGCGCGACGTCCTCGAGCCGATGCGCGTGCCGGGCCGGGTCGAGGAGGTAGCTCGCGAGTGACGGATCGAACTCCACGCCGCGAAGAATCAACCCGCGTCGGTTCCAGAACACCGTCTCGCGCTTGGCGAGGGTTTGCTTCGGAATGAGCGAGTTCTGTAGGAGGGGTGTGAGCACCGGCTCGGCTTCATCCCAGCTCAGGTGGTCTGGGGCACCAATGTAGCGATGGCCGAGCGGAATGTAGGCACTCACTCCCTCGAGCCAGCTCACTGCGATGCCGACGAGCTCTCCCACGATAGGGTCGTCGACGTCCATCACGGAGTAGAGAGCGAACCGGCCCGCGTCGCGAATCGCAGCTGCCACACGCGCGAGACCTTCAGCCGTGGTAATCGTTTCGTAGTGTCCCTCGATGGCGGGCGCCGGATCGAGATGAGCGAGCAGCCGGGTGAGCTCGAGCTCGGTGAAGATGTTGCGTAGCGCGGCAGTGTTCCCGCCCTCGTAGGCGCGGTTGACGAGCTTTGCGTCGACCGGCACGTCGTCGCGTAGCGTCACCAGCTCACGTGCGGCAATCGCGTCCTCCCGATGGTCGGTGAGCTTCTGTTTCAGCGCCTTGCGCGTGATGCTGTCTAGGTGCTCGTAGATGCCCTCGAGGCTTCCATGCTCGTTGAGCAGCTTGGCGGCTGTCTTTTGGCCAACCGAAGGAACACCAGGCACGTTGTCGGAGCTGTCGCCCATCAGCGAGAGCAGGTCACGGACCTGGCTGGGCTCGACGCCGAGCTTCTCACGAGTCTCTTCGGGGCCGAACACCTTGTCGCGCATCGTGTCATACATGACGACGTCCTCCCCCACGAGCTGCAGGAGATCCTTATCGGCGCTCACGATCACGACTTGCAGACCCGCTTCGCGCGCCTCTCGGACGAGCGTGGCGATGATGTCGTCGGCCTCGAACCCCGGGGCCTCGAGCGGGGACATCCCCCATGCGTCGACGATCTCCCGAACCCGAAGCATCTGTTGTTGCAGATCTGGAGGCGCCGGGGGCCGATTCGCCTTGTAAGCCTCGAAGAGATCTTTGCGAAACGAACCTTCCCTGGAGTCCATCGCCACGATCACGGTCCTCGGCTCGCGCTCGCGCAAGAGCTTGAGCAGCATGCTGGAGACCCCAGCGACGGCATGTGTGGGCTCTCCTTTGCTGTTCGAGAGCGGCGGCAGGGCGTGGTACGCGCGGAACACGTAGGAGCTGATGTCGATCACGTAGATCGTCTTCGGATCCCCTTTGCCCGGCAATGCCCCCGTCATGGGTCGCCACCATCCAACGCGACAAACCCGGGGTCAAGGAGGGAAGCAGGTTGCGTGCCCGCTTCGGCGCATGCTAGGCGCCCAACCCGCAGCCCCCCGGAACACCGCACCCCATGTTTGAGACGCTCACCAAGGGCTTTCGCAACGCCCGCAATCGCCTCGCCGGAGTCACCGAGCTCAGCGAAGAGAACATCGACCAAGCCCTCCGCGACGTGCGGCTGTCGTTGCTCGAGGCCGATGTCGAGTTTGGGGTCACCAAGGCGTTTCTCGGGCGGGTGAAGGAAAAGGCGATCGGTCAAGTAGTCGAGACCGCTGCGAAGTCCAAGGGCCGCAAGGTCAAAGTCGGCCCGGCCGAGCAGTTCGTGAAGATCTGCCAGGACGAGCTCGAATCGATGATGTCGTTCGAGGGCGAGCCCGTCGAGTTCGCCAAGAAGCCCAAGCCGACTGGCATCATGATGGTGGGCCTTCAAGGCTCGGGTAAGACCACGACTTCGGCGAAGCTCGCCCGGTTGCTGGAGAACACCAATGCTCGGCGGCCACTCCTGGTCGCTGCCGATGTCGCGCGTCCTGGCGCCATCGAGCAGCTCCAGGTGCTTGGCGAACAGATCGACGTTCCGGTCTTTTCGATCCCTGGCGGGATCCCGCTCGAGATCTGCAAGCGCGGCCTCGCGCACGCGAAGAAGCTCAAGTGCGACACGATCATATATGACACCGCCGGTCGCCTCGCGATCGACGAGCCGTTGATGAAGGAGCTCGACGAGATCCGCACTGCGGTGGATCCACAGAACGTATTCCTCGTCGTCGACGCAATGATCGGGCAAGACTCCGTCAAGACCGCCAAGTCGTTCCATGATCTGCTCGGGCTCAGTGGCGTCATTCTCACGAAGCTCGACGGCGACGCCCGAGGCGGCGCAGCGATTTCCATCAAGAACGTCACAGGAACCGCGGTGAAGTTCGTGGGCACCGGCGAGACCTTGGACCGGCTCGAAGAGTTCCGGGCCGAGGGGATGGCGAGCCGCATCCTCGGGATGGGCGACGTCGTCGGCCTGATGAAGGATTTCGAAGACGTCGTCGACGAGAAGAAGGCCGAGCAGGACGCCAAGCGCATGCTGCGCGGCCAATTCACCCTCGACGATTTCCTCGAGCAGCTTCAAACGCTGCAGAACATGGGCCCGCTTCAGGACCTACTCGACAAGGTGCCGTTCTTTGCCGACAGCATGCCCGAAGGTTTCCAGGTCGACGAGCGGGAGATCGGGCAGATCAAGGCGATCGTCAGCTCGATGACACGGCAGGAACGCGCGCAGGCCGAGCTCTTTCAAAAGCAGCCGAGTCGGCTCGTGCGCGTTGCGAAGGGTTCGGGAACGGCCGAGAAGCAGGTTGCCGAGATCCTCCAACGCTTCGCGTTCATGAAGCAGATGATGGGCAGCATCGGCTCACAGGCGGGTATGCTCGGAAAGATCCCGGGCATGAAGCAACTCGCCGCGGCCAACCGGCTTCGCGATGCCGTGAAGACCGGCGGCTTCGAAGGCAACCCGATGATGTCGAACTTGGCCGACCAACTCCTCGAAGCGGCGGTTGCCGAACAAGGCGGCTTCGGACCGGGCGGCCCGGGGCCGAAGCGGCCAGTCGACAAGGGTAAAAAGAAGTCCAAGCGCAAGATGCAGAGGAAGTCGCGCCGCAAGTCGCGACGGTGAACACGGCCGTCATGCGGTCGGCGCGCCTGGGATTTCTCTTTCTGAGCGTCATCCTGGCCGCGGCGTGCACGAGCGACGTCGAGCCGCTGACGCCCGCGCAACGCGAGGTAGTCGCAGCGTACGTCGGCGAGGAATCGCCCTCCCCGCAATCGTCGCTGGACGCTACGCTCGGACAGCGAGTGAAGCTGCTCGGATACGATCTCGATCGTGCGCGTTGGCGTCCTGGCGAGACGATGCGCGTGACCTGGCACTGGCAGGTACTCAGGCCGCTCGACAAAGGCGCTGCCCTCTTCACACAGATCGAGGATCGCAAATCGGGGCGCGTGCTTCACCAAGACGGCAACGGGACGCTTCGCTGGCTCTACGGCGCGGATCATTGGCGCGCCGGCCAGTTCGTTCGAGACGTGCAGGACCTTCACCTTCCCGAGGACTGGGCCGGCGACTCAGCCACTATCTACGTGGGCATTGCGCGAGAGGGGCTGCGGCTCCCGGTCGTCGGGGAGACGTCGCACGCGAACGACCGGGTACTCGCCGTCACCGTGCCGACGCCGAACGTTGCCAACGCCGAGCGCGACCGCGGTTCCGTGCCTCGGGTCGCAGTCGTGCGAACCGAGGATCCCCCGAGGCTCGATGGATCTCTTCTCGATCCCGTGTGGAGCGCCGCTCCAGCGACTGCAGCGTTTGTCGAGACGCGCAAGGGCGGACCAGCAGAGTTTCAAGCCTTCGCGAAGCTTCTTTGGGACGAGCGCTATCTCTATCTTGGCGTCGAGGTTCACGACGCATTGCTCCGCGCCAGTGAAACCGAGCGGGACGCTCACCTCTGGGAGCAGGATTGCGTCGAGCTGATGATCGACCCGGACGGTGATGGACGCGGATATTTCGAGATCCAGGTTTCGCCTCGTGGTGTGGTGTTCGACACCCGCTACGATGCACGCCGAATTCCCAAACCGTTTGGTCACGTCGACTGGAACAGCGAGAGTCGTGTAGGCGTTTCCGCTCGCGGCACGATCGACGATCGCCATGCCGATGCCGGCTACATCGTCGAGCTTGCGATCCCGTGGCAGGCGTTCAGTCTCGACGAACAGCGCTCCGCGGAGCCGACGATCGGAGACGAATGGCGAGCGAATCTCTATGTCATGGACCTGACGCGTGAGGATCAACGAGCTGCTGCCTGGTCTCCTCTGGGAATTGGTGATTTCCATGTCCCGGAGCGATTCGGTATCCTGTCGTTCGAGGGGCCGCCGGAAGACATGCAGGGAACGAACGAGCCATCGATCATTCCGCCCGGCCGAGTGCCAGGGTCGCTCGAGCGCCGATCTGGGTTCGACCCGGACGTCAAAGACAAGTTGATTCAGCAGCGCGAGACCGGTCGGAGACTTGAATCATCGGGAGGCGGTCACTAGGGTCCGCTCAGGCGGGACCATCCGCAGACCATGCTCCGAACACGTCTCATCGCCGGTCGCACCTCGGGCTTGATCTTGAGCGCCGTCTTTGCATCGATCATGACGCTCGCGAGTCAGGTGGAGGTCGTTCTCGAGCCGCTTCGCGTCGACCCCATACGACCTGCCCCCGTGACCCTTCGCGTACCGAGCAGCTATCTTCCAAGTGAAGCCGCGCGCGAACACCACGGCCTACCACAACCGCTGATCGTGAAACGTGGCGATGTCGTCGACGACCCGGCAAGCCAGCGCGTAGTTCGAGCGTTTGAGCGAGAACGCCGCCCCCCAGAAAGCAGCACCCTCACCGGTGTCTGGATCAGCTATTTCGTCATCGCCTATATCTTTCTCGCATACCTCCGTCTGTTCACCGGCGGCAGAGGGGGGTTGCTGAGGACACAGGCCGGGCTTCTCGTCCTCGTCGGCGCAAGCTGCCTGACGGTGAAGTTGCTGCTGCTTTTCACAGGGCTATCGCCGTTCATCTTGCCACTCGCGACCGTGCCGTTGTGGGCCGCGCTCTACTTCAATCGCGGCTCGGCGGCCGCATGCGGTTTGGTCATCGCCCTAGTGTGCGCGTCGTTCCTCGACTTCGAGATGCCGGTGGTCGTGGTCTATCTCGCGACTACCCTCGGCGTAGTCGTCTTCTTCTATGACCGTAAACACTCGACGCACATGTTGGTCGCGGGCACTGCTGCCGGTCTGTTTGCGGCGCTGGCGCTAATCAGCGTGGCGCTTTCGTCCGGCCATGGGATCGACGTAATCGGCGACATCGTGGAGCTACACGAGTCGATTCTCCTTTCGACCATCGCTGGGGGGATGCTTTCGGGCGTGCTGGCTTTGGTGTTCCAACGGGTCGCGACAGCGGCGCTCGGCGTAGTGACCCGAGGCAAGCTCCAAGAGCTCACCGATGTCGATCATCCGCTGCTTCGCAAAATGTCTCGCGACGCGCCGGGTTCGTGGCAGCACGCGCGTGCAATGGCCAATCTGGCGGAGGGCGCTGCCGCAGCCATCGGGGCCGACGCCCTCCTCACGCGGGTCGGTGCCTACTACCACGACCTCGGAAAGACGATTCAACCGAAGTACTACATCGAGAATCTCGTCGCGGGAGAGCCCACCCCACATGCGGACCTCGACCCCGACGTGAGCGCGGACGCCATCATGGCGCACGTCGTCGAAGGCGTCCGCATCCTGCGAGAAGGAGGCATTCCGGAACCGGTCGTCGAATTCGCCTACACGCACCACGGGACGAGCGTCATCGAGTACTTCTGGCACAAGTGCCTCGAAGCCGGGAACCCCAAGGGGCTCTCGGACGGCGCATTTCGTTATCCCGGTATGCGGCCGCGAACCAAGGAGACCGCGATCTTGATGCTGATAGACGCGATCGAGGCAGCGGCTCGCTCAGTCGAGGAGCCAACCCGCGAGAAGTTCGAGGGCGTCGTGCAGCGGGTCACGAACGTGAAGCTTCGCCAGGGGCAGCTCGACGAGTCAGGTCTGACGCTCGAGGACTTGCGCGTATTGCAAAGCACGCTGATCGACACTTTGTGCAACGCCTACCACAACCGCATCAAGTACCCGTGGCAGGACAAGAACGATTCCGGCGAAGCGCAGCTCCCCGTGCCCGGCGTCGCGACCGAGCGCGATGTCGCGCGAGAACGAAGCCGTGAGTCTACCTAGGATCGCGTGCGCGTTGCTCTTGGCGCTGTGGGCTGGCGGCTGCGACCAACTCGGTAACCCGAAGCAGTTCGCGACCGGGCCGACCCGGTGGAAGGACCAGCACGGGCACCTGGTTACGACTACCCGCTCGTTCAAGGACGAGAAGACGATTCGCCGTCTTCTGTCCGAGGGGATCGAGAACCTCGACTACACTGACCCCTCAATCGGCCCCTCGGAGGCGCTGACCGTGGTGGTGGTCGTGCCGCAGGCTTTTCGACGCCCTCGGAGGGGCAAGGTGAAGCTCGTCACTATCTTCAAGTTGGCGGATCGTGCGCCGATCACACGGCGATGGAGCGCGCCGGTGGAGGCGCATAAATGGAGCGCTGCATTCGCGCTCCCGCAGCCGCCGCTCGACGCGGTCACCTCCGTGGCGCCATGAGGCCGGACCGCGTTTCTCGCACGTCGGGGAACTCCTCGAGCGTGCGGCCGTCGTGGCGAAACTCGGAGATCGAATCGAGAAATCCATTCGAGATCTCGGGGTCGAACTGCGTTCCGCCACAGCGGTCGATCTCGGAGATTGCAATGTCGTGGGCGAGCGCTTTCCGATATGCGCGGTCGCTGGTCATCGCGTCGTATGTGTCCGCGACCGCGATGATTCGCGCGATGAGCGGTACGTCGTTGCCCTTGAGCCCCAGCGGATAGCCGAGCCCATCCCATCGCTCGTGGTGGAGGTGCACGCCAGGGATGAGTGGATGCAGGAATTCGATCGGCTGCAGAATGTCCCTGCCGTGGTCGGGGTGCTGTTTGAAGATCTCGTAGTCTTCTTGTGAGAGCCGCCCCGGTTTGTTGAGGTTCATGACGCATCCGATCTTTCCGATGTCGTGCATCAACGCCGACTGGCGCACGACCTCGATCTGCTCGTCACTGAGGCCAAGCTTGATTGCGAGGATCTGCGCATAGGCGGCGACGCGGGCCGAGTGGCCCGCGGTGTAGCGATCCATCTTGTCGATCGCGCTGGCGAGACCGCGAATGGTTTGCTTGAAAGTCGCCTGCAAATCTTCGTAGAGCCTCGCATTTTCAATCGCAGCGGACGCGCGGTCCGCAGTCGCGTGAAGGAGCTTGCGTTGGCCCTCGTCGAAGCGTTTGCCTTGGGTGTAGCTGACCGCACATAAGAAGCCGATCGTGTCGCCGCGGGCCGCGAGCCGCGCAACAGCCAAAGAACGGGGAGAAGGCTCGATTTCCACGCTCTCGAAGTAACGCCAGCACCGTTCACCGTGCTCGAGAAGCGCGGGCGCGTGTTCGAAGTGCTCGTTCAGGGCGGCGACGCTGAGCGTGTCCGGGTCGCGCCGCAGCCGGAAGTTCGGGTTCACCTCGGAGGTCCGCCGATAGAAGCTGCCTCCGCCGTCGCTGAGCAGAACACACACGACGTCCGAGTCGACCTCGTCGATCGCGGCGCTGCTCAAGGTGTGGACGACTTGCTCGAGAGAGAGGCTCGCAGCGATGGCCTCGCTCACCTTGTAGAGCGAGAGCGCTTCCTTGAGACGGAAGTTCTCGGCTTGGAGGCGTTGTTTCTCCAAGCCGCGACGGATGGTGTGCACCACCTCCTCCACCTTGAATGGCTTGAGGACGTAGTCGTACGCACCCTGCTTCATGGCTTCGATGGCGGTCTCGACCGTTCCGAAGCCGGTCATGATGACGGTGACGACGTGCGGGGTGTGCTTGCGAATTGCCGCGAGCAGCTCGAGTCCCCCCATGTTGGGCATTTTAAGGTCACTCAGCACCAAGTCGAAGCGATCCCGCGAGAGCTCGACCAATGCGTCGCTGCCGTCCTCGGCTGTGCGGACGTGGAAACCTTCCATCGTCAGGAAGTCCGCCAGGATCTCTCGGATGACCTCCTCATCGTCGACGACGAGAATCTTTGCGACGTCTTGTGCAGGCTGGCCGCTCATGCGCGTATGGTGCTACATCCGAGTCGACCTTGCCATTATCGACCAGGATTACTTCCCTTGCGTTCTTGATCTATGCGCCGTTGTCCGTGGGCGCCTTGGCGTGGGCGTGGTTCGGCCAAGAACGCTGGGCGTGGTCCCTGCCATCGCCGATTCTGAATGCTTCGTATCCGGCGAGGTTCGCGGCTTCCCTCGGTCTTGGCCTGGCCCTCGCGCTGCTGGTCATAGTGAGCACGCCCTGGCTGCTCCGGCGGACCGCCTGGGCGCGCACGCTTCACGAGGAGCTGAAGCCCATCATCGAAGGTCTCTCCGCGACAGACATCCTCCTTCTTGCGCTTGCGTCAGGCTTGGCAGAAGAGCTGTTCTTTCGAGGCGCCATGCAACCCGTGCTGGGCCTCCTCGCGACGTCGTTCATCTTTGGCGCCGTGCACACCGGTCCGAAGCGCGTGTTCCTCTGGTGGTCCGCGTGGGCGTTCGTGATGGGGCTTCTGTTCGGCGCCATCTTCGAAGCGACTGGCGTGCTGTGGGGGGCGGTCCTGGCCCATGTGCTGATCAACCAGCGAAACATGACCTTCATGAAGGGTCATTGACGGCCCCGAGTGCCCTTTTTACTCTGAGTGGACGCGTGGAGAGCGAAATCAAGACGAGGGTCACACCCTACTCGGAGGCGCAGATCTCCATCGACGGTGGGCAGGATTGTCTGGTCGTCATCTATGCACCGAGCTCCAACCAGCTCGGAAAGCGCTTTTCCCTCCACGAGGCTCCCGTGCGTATCGGACGCGGCGCCGAGAACGACGTCGTGCTGCTCAGCGATAGCGTGTCGCGACGGCACGCGCGCATCGATGTGCGCGCCAACGGCTACTGCATCGCGGACACGCACTCGACCAACGGCACCTACGTAAACGATGAGCTCGTCGACGACCAGCCGCTCGAGCGAGGCGACCAAATCAAGATTGGCGATACGATCATGAAGTTCCTGAGTGGAGCGGACCTCGAATCGCAGTACCACGAGACAATCTACCGCATGACCATCACCGATGGGCTCACCGAGCTGCACAACAAGCGCTACTTCGTCGAGCAGCTCGATCGGGAGCTTTCCCGGGCGGCTCGACACCGACGTCCGCTGACGATGATCATGTGCGACATCGATCACTTCAAGGCAGTCAACGACGAGTTCGGTCACCTGGCGGGCGACCACGTACTGAAGGAGGTCGCCCAGCTCGTGAAGGCACGGCTTCGGCCGGACGACGTGATTGCGCGTTACGGTGGTGAGGAGCTGGCGGTCATTCTTCCGGAGACCGATCTCTCGGGCGGGGTTCTGATCGCCAACGAGCTCCGCGAGCTCATCGCGACGGCGAGCTTCCTATTCGAGGACGAAGAAATCGACGTCACAATTTCGTGCGGCGTTGCTCAGCTCGATTCCGCTTGGCGCTCGCACGATTTCGTCAAAGCAGCCGATGGGCAGCTCTATGAAGCCAAGCGCGCCGGCCGCAATCGCGTCTGCCCCGCCTGAGCGCGGCCGAGGCGGAAGACGTGCTACGCTCGCCGGCGCATGAAATCGATCTCTGAAGCGCTGGCTTCGATGCTGCCCGCGTTCTCGCCATTGGGCGAGGAAGAGCTGCCGCTCACGCAGTCGCTCGGGCGCTACCTGTCGCAG
>Ga0209536_100000990_pt1 | contig 46908 bp, 35 predicted proteins | sample DeeMarSeWOR28_12_FD_187461 | JGI IMG/M metagenome (GOLD analysis project Ga0209536, IMG submission 187461) | Marine sediment microbial communities from White Oak River estuary, North Carolina - WOR-2-8_12 (SPAdes) (version 2) | ecosystem: Environmental > Aquatic > Marine > Intertidal zone >...
AATTGTAAGCGGATTACCTGCTGCAACTTCTCCAAGAACAGGTTTTGGTACAAAAAACTTTTCATCCAGTGTTAACTCAATACTGCGGGAAAGTTTTGGGTTCTTTCTTATGAATCCTTTTTTTTCAATAGCCGCCAGATGCTGCTGAACTGTAGCCCTGTTCTTATACCCAAAATGATGTGCCACCTCAGCCAAAGTAGGCGGCATCCCTTTTCCTTTTATTTGATCAATTAAATAATCAAGTATTTTCTTCTGAATTTCCGTTAGATCTCTTTTCATTATCCTGCTTTTAAAAAATACCATACATTTGTATGGTAATTTAATTCATATACAGATATAAGTCAAGAGGTAAAATGGTATGTTATAAAAACAGATGTGAAAAAATTAATTAACAAAAATCTTTTTTAGAGATTCATACATTTTTTCGCGGAATATCGGCTTAGAAATAAAATCGTTGAATCCTGTTGCAATAAATTTTTCCCTATCACCCGGAAGGACATAAGCTGTAACCGCTATAATGGGGATATTTTCAAAACCTTGCATTTGATGAATGGCTTTGAGTGCATCGAGACCATTGTATTCGCCTTGCAGATTAATATCCATTACAATAAAATCAAATTTGTTTGTTTCTAACAGTGGGATGGCTTCTTCAAAGCTGGCAGCAAACTGAATATTCTTTAATCCTTTCATTTGGACTTTAAATAGAATCTGAGAATCAACCTGATCTTCAATATATAGACAGCTTAAATTTGATAAATTACTTTTATTAGTGACAGGAGGAGTTTCATCGATGGTTATCTCTTCTTCCGGAACAGTCTCCTCAATTTTTTGCTCAGAAGCTAGTTCCAGCTTTTCGATTGGAGTCTGAATCTGTTCTGCTTCTATTTTTTCCTCTGATTCGACAAATTCTTCCTCAATTTCTATTTCTTCTTTTTCAAAAAAGGGCTCCGGCTGTTTCTTAGATATCACCTCATCAGTAACTATTGGCTCTTCAAATTTTTCACCGATAGGCTCAGATTCAAAGGCAGCTTCCTCTTTAATTTCAATAGCAGGTTCTTCCTCAGCTATTTCAGGTAGAGCTGCAGGTCTTTCTTCAATCGCCTTGGGTTCACTTACAGTACTTAATTTCATTGGAAAACTGAATGCACAATCTTTCTGACCGTTTGTATCGGAAGTGATAATGAACTGTCCATGTAGAATTTTCAACAGAGAACTAATCATCTGGAAATTCAATCTGGATACCCCAACTTCTTTCGGTGGTTTATTTTCAATAAATAGGTCTGAGAGCTTCTCCAAAAGTGGTTCGGAAGAGCGAGAGAAACTATCTGAGATGTTAATGTTGAACCTTTCTTTGTCTGAAGGATATGCAGAAAAATAAATTTTCTTTTTATCAGTAACTTTGCTAACCATTCTTATCAGGTTATTAACAATACTTTCAAATATTTTCCGGTCCGTTTCAAATTTTAAAGATGAAGATATTCTGCCGTATGCAAATTCCACATCAATCAAACCTGTAACATCTTTTATATTTTTATCCAACGATTCAACAATTTGTGTAATTGCAAATTCTTCAATTTGCAATTCAGATTTTTTCTGCTGAATTTCCGAAAACTCAATAATTGAGTTCATTATACCAAGCAAAGAATTTCTATTTTGATTAATTATATCGATCGCTTCTTTCTGTTCGGGCGATAGCTCATCAATGCTTTCAGACAATTCCTGTGCAAAACCTAAAATTACATTCATTGGGGTAAGAATCTCATGAAAAACACCTGAAATAAAAGAAATATCAACCTGCGTTTCACTATCTTTTTTCGCTGCAGGTTTTTCCACAATAACTTCTTTTATAACTTCTTTAATTATTTCTTTAGGCTCCTCTGCAACTTTGCCCCCCTCTGACTTCTCTTTGGCTAAAATTGAAAATGCTTCAATATCTGAACTCACATTTAGAATGGGATTAGCCGTTAATTCTACCTCAATAAAATTTCCTTCACTGGTTTTAAGCTGAATGGAAATAGTAGCAGGTTCATTCAAGTGTGACTGAAAAATTGCACTGTTTAAAAGTGCCCTGTCTTCACCCTCGCAAAGTGAGGTTAATGATGATTTCAGCAATTCATTTCTCGGTATACCTAAGCGGGTTGTAACAACATCGTTTACAAATGTGATTATTCCAGAAATGTCGGTCAGAAAAATTAGATCGCTGGTATTATAAAAAACCGTTTTATAAAGCTGACTGTTTTTTTCCAGTTCCAAATATTCAGTAACATCTTTTACTGTGTTAAAAACAGAGTCTTTTCCTTGATAATTAAATTTGATTTTACTTATCTGAACGTAGATAGAACTTCCGTCTTTTTTTCTATGTCTGTAAGGTTTTGAAAATTCACCTTCCTTCAATATCTCTTCCGAGGTTTCAAGAAGATTTTGAATGTCTTCGGGGCTGTAAAGGTCGGTAAGATCCATTTGTAAAAACTCTTCTCTTGTATAGCCGTACAACATAAGAGCGGCATCATTTACTTCGAGAAAGCTTAAATTTTCTACATCGTAGATAAATATTGGTTCAGGATTTGATTTTATAAGTATTTCGTACATTTGGCCTCTTAACTATGGCAATTCTTCTAAGGTTATATTTCCTTTGATTTTATAAGTTTAATAACAGAGTTTTCCGGCTCATCTTGCATGCAGGATTCTTGCCTAAAAAGATTTTATAACCATTAATAGCACTATAACTTGCTTCTAAAAGCTCATTTAAGTCAATTATTATGCCATCTTCGCACGATTGAATAAGGTCATTAACCAAGATTGATTGAAAATCGGGGAAAAATCCCGTAAAATTTAATTTACATATCTTGTTAAAATTTCTACTGAATAATTTACAAAATTTTGCATTTGAAACCTTAAAATATCGGTTATTGAACCTGTAGTCATAAATTAATCTATTGTTCTCTCCGATAGTGGCCCTGGTTTTGCCACTTGAATAGTGTTAAACTTACTTTTAGAAATAGAGAATCCAGCAATTGCTGCAAGATTTTTTTTTACATTTAAAACAGGATATATTATAAATTGCTTATCCGAGGGGAGATGAAACACTTTGCTCTTTACACCTTCAATTGAGATTAATTCGTGAGTATCTTTTACATATTTATCGATCATCATAATTATTTTTACCTGTGATGTGGGAAAGAAATCTATGTAGTTTTTACCTTCAATCTTAGCTTTTTCTTGTCCAAGCATATTTGTAAATATATTATTTATCAGTAGTATCGTTCCATCTTTATCAATCAACCAAAAAATTTCATCCAGTTGATTTGAGAGATTCGTTAGCCGTTCAAGTGCAACAAATGTAAGAGGAAAATCTATGTTTAACTGTCTAATTATTTTTTTTAGGACAGGATTCGAAACGAACAGTCTATTTTGTGAAGAATAGATTCCAATGATTACCTTGGGATTAGATTCCCTTTTCATTTTATGTACTCTATATCAAAAGTAAGAGATTGTTCTGCATGCAGGAATGGTATTAATAGGTTGTAGTTTCCTGATTCACTGTTGTAATTCAATTTAAAATTATATCCAATTATTTTAAGCGTATTATAGATAGAAGGGACAGAGATATTCAATCCGATCTTTTCAGCAATTATATTGCCGGTGTTTTTTACACTTACTCTAATCATTGATTCATCCCTGATATCAAGGATATTTACCTCAATATTATTTTTTATTTTGAACCACTTTAATAATTCAGGGTAAGTTGTAATGAACGAATTATTCGTCCTAGCATTATTTATGATGAGTCTTAGTTTTTCTTCATGCGAAATATTCAAATCAGAAATCAAATTCTCTTTCAGGATATGTGAGACAATTCCACCAGTCTTAAATAAACTATTGTAATAATTGTCTAAATACTCCGGATCTGTTTCCGTACCAATTTCAATTAAACCCGGGTAATTATTTACATAATAAGAAGTCATATTCTGAATTGGTTTAAATACTTCCTTACTTCTTAAATACGAAAATTTTAATCCTGGACTTAGAAGAAAATCCAAATAATTTTTCAGATTTAATTTATAAATATCATCTTCAGATAAATTTAATATCTGAATTCCAAAATATTCCTGTCTGCTGCCGGCTTTTAATATTTGCAAAGTTTCTTTTAAAACCGATTGAGCTTGTAATGAATCATAATTCAAATAGTCAAAGCCATCAAATAATAAATTCAGATTTCCAATAGAGGAGAATTTATACATTTCCTCAGATTCTCTTTTTATTTCCAGCATTGAGATGAAGAGGTTTAAAGGCATATTTTCTTCCTTTAAAAGCGGCATTGATTTGTTTAAGAAGGTATTAATATTATCTACCCAAACTGAGAAGAGAGTTGCAGATCTGTAAAACGCCGGGAAATCGTTTACCCAGATCAAAGGATTTCCCGCAAGCCAGTTTATTGCATTTAAGATAATTTGGTCAAAGAAGGGTTTGTTCTCTTCACCAAGAGAAACTTGCGATAATTGAAAACCAAACCATAAAATTTTTCCTTTTTCATTTTCAATTGCTGTCGCTCCTGCAAAGTAATTTACATTGCTCCCTTTCAAACCATCCAGCATATAATTACCCAGAATGTTAGTTTTTAAGGGTGTCTCCTCCACGTATAATGGATTTAATTTGTTCAGTATTAAATAACCGGAATCTTCATTTAAATCCTGAGTTAGAAAATTCGAATTAAAAAAAAATTGTTCCGAAATTTTATTTTCTACTGAAAGTTCTTTAGTTTTTAATCCTGTTAGTACTTCAAGTGCTTCTGGTTTTCTGGGTTTCAATTGCGGGTCGAATGTACCAAGTTTCCCGAGTATAAAAATACTTTTTCCGATGCTTAAAAATTCCTTCAGATTTTCGAGGGCCTGATCACTTAAGATTTCCACAGATGGCAAAATCAAAATATCTATTTCATTAAAACCAAAATTATTTAAATCTTGATCTTCAATAACAGAATATGAAAATTTTTTATTTAAAAAGAGTAGTTCCCAATCAAGTATTGGGTAAAATTCATTATCGTTCTTATAAAGGAGTTGTTTTGTTAACTCCGAATGTACTATTCCGATATTTAAATAATTAATTTCCTGCGAGAATGATGCCGGGAAGGTAAAAAGCAGAAAGAAGATTGTAAAAATATTTTCACGTGTCAATTTTATCATAGTCAATATAATAAGTTCTTGACTCGCCCTTTTTCAGTTCATCAATATAAAGATTTATAAATTGTGAACCATCTTCATGATTGTACTTTGCCATTTTAGTGCCAATGATTTCAGTATCGAGTGTAATATTGGTTGCTTTTTCATTTATATCTACATCCAGGACTAAATCATTAATCTTTGAGAAGCCATAATTTGTGATCGTAATTACAACTCTGGAGCCTCCCCGTTTTTGAGTCCGCAGTTCAATATATTCTCTTTTATCATACCAATCCTGTACTTCAGATAAAGTAGCAATCCAATAGTTTTTTCGCTTTAACTCTTTAATAACATCCATAATGACAGCGATGTTGTCCGAAGCACACTGATACTCCGGATGAATTTTAAAAACGAACAATCCGCCTTCAAATGCAATTCTATCAATATCCTCCTGATAAGTGTAAAATTGAAATTCATTCTGCGTTAAGCCGAAATCTCTGATTACTTCTATATCATCCCGTGCGGTTTTTGTAACAGAAGTTATTCTCTCTTCACCTCTTATTAAAGTTTTAGGTACAGATCTGTCCGTTAAAGAATCCGTTAGAAAATAATTATAGCCACTTTTTATTAAGGCCCTGATTGTACTTTCGTCGTGCAACCCGAAAAGAGGATACATTCCTTTAACTTTTTTCCCAAGAATATTTTCTAAAGTCGTCTTGCTGTTGGTTAAACTTTTCAGCTGATCATTATAATTAAATAATCTATTTGATTCACTTGCGGTGTATGATATATAACTCAAATTTACAATTGCAGCAATTTCACCGTACTTAGAAATATGCTTTACATCGACTATGTTCTGGTCAGCAAGATAATCTTCGATAAAAAAAGTAAATTTTATATTCTCTTTCTGAACAGTCCGGAACAAGTTTTTTAAATTTGAAACATCATCCGAAATAATTGGTGCAATTACAGCAGCACTTTTATAACCGTTTGGCCAATCGCGAATAAACGCAATAGGATTATAATTTAACCAGCTAATGCAATTATTGAACAACCGTTCGAACACAATATAGTCCTGCTGCAGACCCAAAATTGAATTTACTTCAAATCCCATCCAGACAAACCTGCCTTTACCGTAATTTCCATAGACTATTCCAGCACTCTCTTTAATGCCCTCACGTACCAAGCCTTCTTCCAGCCTGTGATTGTACCAAAAGCTTACTTGAGTAGTGCGCGGATCTAAAACTTCAGCTGCAACGGGTCTATCCCAAATTGCTATACTTAAAGGAAATCCAGGAGGAATATTTGAAGTTAAAGGTAGTCCTCCCCTTAAAGTGTGTATTTTTGTCTTATCGCTATGCCCAATTTCTTTTGTGTGCCGAATTCCAAAAACATCAGATAAGAACTGCCATCCTCTCCATTTACCATCTTCAGAGTACGAGGCAGTTCCACCCGTTGCAAAAATGCTTCCCCCCTGTTCCAAATATTTTTTAATATTTACAATTTCTTCATCACTTAAAGCTTTAGATCCAGGTAATATTATAAGTTTATAAGAAAAATGATTTCCTGATTCAATTTGTTGATCTGAAATAATGTCGTGTTTTACAGATATGTCATTCAGAAATTTCTTCCAGGTTTTCAGATTGTCATTTAGCCATGTGCTTTCATTGGGCAGCATATTTTTTGTATAATCTGAGCTTAGAACCGCAACCTGTGGAGATGATCCGAAAAGCAGATCTTCTGCAGAAGTGAGATCCGGAATTAATTGGGCTGTATTAAATCTGCCATAAACAGATTTCAGAATGAGAAGATAGACCAGTACTGAAATAATCAGTACAATTATTCCCGATAAGAAGAGGAAAAAAATATTTGATCTGTACTTAGGGATACCATTTACCGCCACTTTATCTCACCTGAGTTATATTCTTTTTGCTGCTCGGTTGAATCCAATGTATTCACATTTACAAATTTCTGTTTTGGTATCTCAACACTCTTTTCTTTTGGTATTTCGTTACCGGTTTTTTGTTTACTATATTTTACTTCATCAGCTGGAGAAAACTGTTTGTATCTATCCTCCAAAAATGTTCGTTTAGGTTTTGTTTGAACAATATCCTCCACAAATAATTTTTTTACCTTTTTATCCTCTGGTAAAATGTACTCGGCGTATAGGTTTGCGGGTTCTGTTACCGGTTTCCTTTGAGCTTTCCCCTCGCGAATTTTAAATAGAATGTATGCTCCAACCGCAAGTATAAATGTACTTATAGTTGCTACCAGTATAATTGTCGAAAGTATTGGAATAAGTTCCATTTTGATTGCCCTCAAAAATTTTTTTTATTAAATATTATCCTGCTCTTTCTAATTTGCCCCAGGTCATTTTTATACCCAAAAATTCTTCAATTGTTGACATAGTCTTACAAATGTCAATTATCAGAATGAAAATCATCCTGTAAAAAATAGCATAGCCGATTAATCTGAATTCTTCTTTCTCAGCAGCGACGCAATAAAGTGCTGCAACAATATCAAGCAAAGCCAGACCCGCCCACCAGTAAAAAATGAGAGTGGTAAAACCAAACACAAGTGCGGCGATTATAAAAAATAAATGTGCCGCAAGGTTCATAGGGGGCCAGACAAGTGCTTCGTAAAACATAGACCAAAGAATAAAGGTATCCGAAAATTTTATCGTTGGATTGATCAATAATCTTTTATGTTTTCTAATTGATTGTAATATTCCTCTTGTCCATCTATATCGCTGCTTTAAGAGCTGCTGCAATTTTACCGGTGCTTCCGTAAATGAAATAGATTTAGGCTCATAATTTATCTTCCAGCCTTTAGATAAAATACGCAGGGTTAAATCAGCATCTTCGGCAAAGGTATCACTAGCGTAGAATCCTGCACTTATGATCGCTTTTTTTCTAAATAGTCCGATTGGTCCCGGTATGATATTAACAAGCTTAATTGAACTTTGGGCACTGCGAGCCATGTTTAATCCTTCAAGATATTCGAGTGCCTGCAGATCGGTAAAGAATTTACCACGGTTTAATACTTTTACGTTACCTGCTACTGCCCCGATTTCAGGATTTACAAAATGCCTTACTGCCATTTTTAAGGATGAAGGTGTAAGTAACGAATCTCCATCCATACATAAAATAAATTCTGCATTGGACATTTTAATTCCCAAATTCAGAGCACTAGATTTTCCCCCGTTCGGTTTATTGATTAAAGAAATTTTAACCTCTTTATGAACGCCCTTGCTAAAGCCAATCAAAGCCTCAGCAACTTCCTTTGTATTATCAGTAGAACCATCATTAACAATAATTATTTCGTAGTTCGGATAATCTAATTTCAACAGTGATTTTACAGAGCGCTCTATAATCTTTGCCTCGTTAAAGACAGGAATAATAATCGAAACAAAAGGTTTAAATCCATTTGTGGATTTGAAGGTATATTCATTCATATAAAAGTATGAGAAGATAAGTATTCCAAAGTATCGTATCAGTAAAATGAATAAGAAAAATACCAGTGCAACGATTGTGGCATATTCAATCAAGGAAGAAGTTGTGAGTACAGTTCTTGGTAAAGTGTAAATGATAATCATCAAAAGAATTATCGAACTAATCCCGCTGAGTAAAATTCTGCGCAGAATTTTTCTTTCTTTTCCATTTTCAGATTCAGGAAGATTTTCATCACTGAAGCTGATTAAATACTTATTATGTTTAGGATTTACACACATTTTTGCCCGTAGATGAACAAATTAAAAATTCAACAATAATGCCATCAAATATTTATTTAATCGAAAAAAAACAAATATTTCATAGGATCAATTGAAGCAAATTTAGATTGAATGTTTGTTCTGTATCATTATTGAACAAAGCAACTAAAGAGCCCAAAAAGCAGTAATGGCAATAGATGTTGAACTGTATCCCCTGCCCGATTGAACTGTGGACCCAAAGGTAAGTCTTGCTTGCAGAGAGAAGAAACTCGACAACCTGAAAACTGCAAGTCCGTAAAACTCACGCAGAACAAAATCTTCTGAGGGAATATAACCTAACTTTCCACCAATATCTGCATTTACATCTGCATTGTTTACAACTGTCCAGTCTGCCCAGATACTGTGTGACTCAAAATTTTTGGGCGACCAGTATAAATTCGATTGCTCTTTAACATCGTAATAATAGTACTCGTATCCAACTCCGATAGATTTTTGAAATATTTTTCCAAAGCGAAGCATAAGTTTGTTTGCTCTGTTTTCATCGGAAACATTTATAAACGAATACAACCCGGAAAATTTCCAATTTCCAGAAGTAATGTAACTACCCCATAACGAAAAAACATTTGCTCTCAATCTCACATCAACTAAATAAGGAGAGTAAAGTACCTGTGCAGCATCCATCGAATAGAAATTTGCCGAGAAGGAATATACACTGGGCATTTCTATTTTTAGGGAAACGTCAGTTAAAAATGTGCTTTCATTGGCAGGGAATAATGTAGTACCTATCCCTACATTAGCTGTAACTAATTCACTAAATCGTGTTGAAATTAATCCCTTAATAATTGAAATATTATTTGTTATTGAATCTGAGCCAATTGCTCCTGCATAACCGGAAACTCCAAGTGACAGAAACTCAGTAATTCCCATATCAAATCTCACTCCGTAAGTTGAATAAAGAAAATCAAAATTATCGACGAAGTAATTGGCTTCGGGTGTTAGCATTATGTAAAAAGGGAAGCCACTAATGGAAGGTCCCTCAATCCATCTTAATCTTTCTTTTAAAATAAATGATGAAGGTGATATTTCAAGCAATTTGTAATAAACGTGCTTTGCATTATAATAATCTTTTAAGGCTGTGTAGCTATCTCCTAAAAATAATTTCACTTCAGCATCATCCTGATTCAGTGATGATAGTATAAAAAATTCATTCTGTGCTTTTGAATAGTTACCGTTCCAATAAAGCAGTTTTGCTCTCTGTTTTTTCATTTCGTAATTATTAGGACTCACCTTCAATAGATCATCATATATTTGTATTGCATTCTCGAAATCACCCTTGCACATATAAGCCTGCGCAAGTTCTATTTTAATTTTAGGATTGGAATAATCAATCTTTAAATATTCATTAAACATTTCAATTGATTTTTCGCATTCTTTATTGAAAAGATATCTTCTGGCACCTTCCAATTTCAAATACAATTGATTCTTGTAATTTGACCTGCTTTGCCACTCAATCATCTTTGAAATTTTTAGAATCTCGATATCCCCGGTTTTTATTTCAGATGCTTTTTCCAGGTAGTATTGAGATTTTTCCAATTCATTATTTTGTAAATAAAGTAAGCTCATTGAAAGCAGTGCATCATAATTATTCGGATTTTGATTAAGAACATTTTCCAGGTAATTCTGCGCTCTGATTAAATCTTTATTTAGCCATACAGATAATTTTCCTAATAAAAGTTGATAATCAATATTTCCAGGATCAATATTTAACAAATGAATTGTTTCCAAATATGCAGTTTGTAAATCACCTGCCCACGAGCTAATTAATGCATAGTTATAATGCAGGTTATCACTGGCATAATATGCTTCTATATAGTCTGATAAAATATTCAGACCTCTCTCAAACTCTTTTTTACCTGCATAAATGTGAGCCAATTCTATAGTACTTTTTTCATCTGATGGATTTTCACTCAAGATTTTTTGAAGCTCAGAAATTCTCTGCCAATAGTAGCTTTCCTTTTTTATATCAAGTTCATTTTTGAGAGTATATATTCTATCATCGCTTAAATTTGCACCTATTAATATTTTGAGCTGGTCTTCAGCTTCAGAAAATCTATTTCTATCAATTAGTTCTTCAATTAATAAAATCCTGCTTTGCTTATCTTCAGGATTTTTAGTTAACCTTCTGTAATATTTATCAATCGGATATTCATATGAAGAAGTTGAAATGGGCAAGCCAAAATTATAACCAACTGTAGTGTCGTTTACCGTGTAGATGTAACCTTTTCCACGTACTAAATCGAAACCGTCCAGTGCTTCTTTGAAATAAGGACGCAGCTCTAACGCTCTGTCAAAAGCAGTAATTGCAATTTGTTTTTTACCCAGCCACATTGTAAAATATCCGTATCGTGACCACAGTCGATGATCGTCAGGATATTTTTTACAGTACTTCCTTAGCCACGGCTCGCCTTTTGAAATATGATTGTTCTTTGCAAGAATTTCTGTATAGCGTATGAGCTCATCTGCAGACGGGTCTTCTCTAATTAAATATTCGTCGTACCACTTTTCAGCCTGTTCCCAATTGCCTAGGTTTTTAAAGCACCTGCCAATCTCCAAATAATTCGCTGGTTTATCCGGATTTAGCTCAATCTCTCTTTTATATCCGACAATTCTATTATAGAGGAGGGTTTCCCATTTTTCAACTGTACGCGCTAAATTTTCGTTTATACTTTCATTCTTGGGTTCCAATTTTAATGCAGACCTAAAGTCATATACAGCGTTTTCGTATTCCTTCCTGTTTTCAAAACACAAGCCTCTCAAATTATATCCAACTGCATTATTGGGATTTGCAGATATGTATCTGTTCAAAAGATTTATGGCTTCCCCGAAATTACCATCATTAAATTGCTGTTGCGCCTGGATTTTTAGAACTTCCATTGGATTTTGTGCGTATAATTGAAGGTCCAATAAAAGAAAAAATAAAAAGGAATAAGTTGCTGAAAAGTAAACTACCCTTTTAAAAAATATTGAATTGGTCTTTTCCATAAGCGTTTACGGCAAATAACTTTTCAAACATTTCATCGGCATTCTTTGTTTCACTGGTAATCTTAGCGGAATAAACTGAGATAAAACGTGTAACGGTGTTTAAATAATCCGGGGTAGTGCCGGGAAGGTTTTTTACAATTTGGGCTATGAAATTTGAAATTTCTTTTTCTTCTTTAGTAAAGAGTACCAGCACCTTATTCTGAAGAATACAAATCTTATCTTTTTTATCAACCGAAAGTCTTATTGCATTTTGCAGTTGATTTATTGTAAGTAAATTATTTCGTTCGGCTTTTTCATCCAGCTTAATTGAAACTAACGTAAATATCTCGCCGGTACTTTTAAAGTATGCTATCTGGTTATTTAATATGAGCTTAAAATCATCAACTGAGTAAACATTCATGGGAGTATAAGTTTTTTTGGTTACCTGTAGATCAGATAACCTAACGTACTCCTTCTGCTTATAAATTGGTGTGACCATATCAATTGTTTTAAATGGAAAAACGTCAACCTTAATGCCTTCATACGATTCTATATAATAATCTGCAGAGAATTTACCTTCTATATGCCCGACATTTGGATAAATTTGCATTTTGCCAGGTTCTTCTTTGCTTATATAATCAGACTCTTTATGAAGTGAGATGTAACCGGTAGAAAAGTCCAGCAGAGCATTAACTAATTTCTGAGTTGCTGGTGTTGCGGGCTCTCCTAAAATAAATAAACTTGTTATTCCATTATCCTCAATCGGTTCAATTGTTTCAAAGAATGCAGCATTTAAAAGAGACACATCTTTAAAACCGATAAAAGGAGTAAGTTCATCAAAGATAATCCTGTTAGGATTGTATTGATTCACAACATTTTGAATATCGCGCAAGTATTCGGCAAGATAAACATCCGGATCTTTAGCAAAATCTAAATTTTTTGGAGGCGTAACCCTCACAACAATTACAGAATTCTTATTCATGCATTCTTGAAGATCAAAATTAATTGCGGCTGCATTAATCATTAAATCCTTGGGACGCACACTCGTGAAATAAAGGCACTTTTCTTTTTCCTTAACAGTCTGCCTTGCAAATTGTAAAGCAAGTATTGTTCTGCCGGATTTTTTCGGTCCAAAAAGAAAGTACGTTCCACCCCTGTAAAATCCGCCCCAGGTTAGATCTACAAGTGGAATTCCGGAAGGGATCACCTGTATTTTTTCCTTCATAGCCCTCAGTAATTTTCACTAATTATGCCAAATTTTGTGCCGATTAAGCACTTTTACTTATAGGCTAAATACTTTGTAGATTCAATTTCTTTTGCCCTAAAGAGAGACGTAAATAATTATAGTGTACTATTATGCAACAATACAATCGTCTAAAATATCAAGAATATCAGTTATTCATAAGTAACGACGGTTAATATAGGTATCAAATAAAGTAGAATGTGAAAATAAATTATCAGGATGTAAGAGGCGGGTTAATTTATCAATTAAAAAAATTTATAACTAATGCGACTTTGCAAATAATTTTTCAATTTCTCCGCAGATAATATTTTTATCAATTGGCTTAGGGATAAATGAATTTGTATTTTCATTAAAATATGTTTTATCCTCATCGGATAGGTCGTATGCTGTCATAACAATCACGGGTAGTTCAATTTTGCTGTACCTCTTTCGTAAAAATGAAAGTACGTCTTTTCCATCCGCTTCTCCGTTCAAATTAATATCAAGTAAAACCAGGTCGAATGAACGGTGTTCTAAAATATTAATCGCATCCGTTGCATTGTTTGTTAGCTCAATATTGTAAATATCACGGAGAGAAACTTTGATGATTAATTGTGTCTCCAGATTATCTTCAACAACAAGAATATTTTTTCGTTCCCCAGACATATTATATAAGCACTACTAGTTTAATTTACTAACTTTTTGTTTTGTCAAAATTGGTTCTGAAGATAACATCCCAAAAAGGAGTACTTACACCGTAGCCCTTATACTCATCTTGATAGTGATGAAGCATGTGATGATTTTTAATCGCCAGCCAAAATTTATTATGCATGTTAAAGTGATGAATGGCATAATGAGTTATATCGTAAAAAAGATATCCCAGTATAAATCCGGCAAAGAATGGAAGCATTAAAGCTTGACCGAATAAAGCTAAAAATACAAAGTAGAAAATTATGGCAAGAGGAATACTTACAGATGGAGGCATTACTAATCTTTTTGAATCACTTGGATAATCATGATGCACACCATGAAAAATAAAATGTATTTTTTTACCAAGTTTACTTTTTGCGGGGAAGTGAAATATAAATCTGTGCAAAAGATATTCAGTTAAGGACCAAAAGGCGATACCAGAAATAAAGAGTCCAGCAACTGTTAATGCTGGTAAATAATGAACTGCAAAGGATAAATAAAGCAAATAAACTATAACAGGTAAATAGATTATAATGGGGACCGTAAAATGAACTCTCGAAAAAGCTTCCAGAAAATTGCTTTCAAACATTCTAACAGTTTCGTCCTTGTTAGATACAAAATTTTTAGCCATAATATATTCCTCAAATGTTAATTTTTGCCAGCCGAAATTTAAAAATAAATATTGAATTTAAAATGCTGTTTTTCGCTGTTTTAACTACTTTAAATGACTTACAATAAAATCATTGTGTTTTGGTAGTGTTAATTCTTCCAAACATCAAAATCAAATCTCATAACCTATTACTTTTAAACGGATTAAATTCAAAACAATAATTTAATAAAAGCATTTGGTAATAATTTTCAAAGTTTTCATATTCCAATTCAAATTATTAAAAATACGAAATTCACTTAATCTCATTTCACAAGAAAAATCTAAAGTATGGAAATAAAAAGGGAAAGCTGGGGTTCTAAAACAGGATTTATACTCGCAGCAGCGGGTTCTGCTATCGGTCTAGGAAACATATGGAAGTTTCCTTACATCGCCGGTGAAAACGGCGGCGCTTCATTTATAATTGTTTACCTTATTTGTATCGGAATAATCGGTCTACCTGTTCTAACGGCCGAAATATTAATTGGCAGAACTACTCAGAGAAATCCTGTTGGCGCTTTTTATAAGTTAAGCCAATCAAAATTCTGGGCCGGTCTGGGAGGAATGGGAGTTATAGCCGGATTTTTAATTTTATCCTTTTACGCGGTTATTGCAGGATGGGCTATTGGGTATATAGTCGAAGCTTTTAAAGGAAGCTTTTTCAACTTTACAGAAGCTACAAGTTCAGCAGATCATTTTAATGGTCTTGTAGGCGACATCTACTGGATGCTGGGATACTTCAGTTTATTTATGTTCCTTACAATGATTATTGTTTTTGCCGGTGTTCAAAAAGGAATTGAACGCGGCAGTAAAATTCTAATGCCGATCTTATTAATTCTACTTATAATTTTAATGATTCGTGGTGTTACCTTGGAAGGCGCGGATAGCGGTTTGGAATTTTTGTGGAATCCCGATTGGAGCAAGATTAATGCCGGAGCAATTTTAATTGCTCTCGGTCATGCATTTTTTACACTAAGCCTTGGAATGGGTGCGATGCTGACATATGGAAGTTATATGTCTAAAAAGGATAGTGTACCAAATTCTGCATTTCAAATTGTATTTCTTGATACATTGATAGCTTTAATTGCAGGTATAGCGATCTTTACCTCGGTTTTTGCTGTCGGATTGGATCCTGCTGCCGGACCAGGATTAATATTTCATACGCTTCCGAGTGTTTTTATTAAAATGCCTGGCGGATACATTTTTTCTATTCTATTTTTTATCCTGTTAACCATTGCAGCATTAACTTCAGCAATCTCTCTATTGGAGGTAGTGGTATCTTTCTTTGTCGATGAATTAAAATGGAAAAGACATACCGCCGCAATTGTACTAACCTTAATTATATCTTTGCTCGGCGTTCCAAGTGCTCTTTCTTATAATCTATTAGCTGATTTTACTATATTTGGTCTAAACTTTTTTGATCTGGTAGATTTTATTGCATCAAACATATTACTTCCTCTGGGTGGTTTATTAATTGCTGTATTCGTGGCTTGGGTTTGGGGCTTTAAGAGAGTTCTACCTAATCTTAAAGAAGGTGCTGAAAGATTATTTGAAGAATACCCTGTTGTAATTACTATCTGGAAAATATTTTTAAAATACTTTTCTCCTGTTTTAATATTCTTGGTTTTCTTGCATTCCGTAGGATTACTTGATAAAATAATAAATCTTTTTACTGGTTTGTAAAATCATCCACTATAAAATATATCATCTAATTACATGAAAAAATCCACTGCCGGTATTTTATTCTTCTCTTTTATTTTCACTGTTATACTGATAGCTCTCGCCATCTTCAAATTAGATACAGAAACGCTCTTTAATTTTGTGTGGTCATTCCCCGGCAATTTTGAATTTATAGAAAAACTGCCGAGTGCTGAACTACCATTAGGATCAATTCCGCTAATGATTATAATATTAGTTGGAACCGGGGTGTTTGTAACTTTCAAGTTAGGCTTTCCTCAGCTGCGCTATTTCTGGCATGGCGTTAAAGTAACGATGGGTAAATATGATAATCCCGCAGATGAAGGGGATTTAAATCATTTTAGAGCACTCACTACCGCCTTATCAGCGACTGTTGGAATTGGAAATATTGCAGGAGTTGCAACTGCACTTTACTATGGTGGCCCGGGTGCACTTTTTTGGATGTGGATTACAGCTTTTTTTGGAACAACTCTTAAGTATGCTGAATGCTCTCTCGCTCTTAAATATAGAGAAATTGATGATGATGGACATACAGCAGGTGGACCAATGTATACAATCGAAAGAGGGCTTGGTAAAAACTGGAGATGGCTCGCAGTGGCTTTTGCCTGCTTTGCTGTTATTTGTTCATTTGCAACGGGTAATGCAATTCAATCGTTCACCGTTTCTGATCAGGTTTATTCCGAAACAGTTCAGTTATTGGGTACAAGCCACTTTTTAACTACAAAATACACGGTTTTTAGCGGATTCGATTTATCAATTCAGCAGGTGATTAATGGATTGCTGTTATCATGTATCGTAGCACTTGTAATAATTGGCGGCATAAGAAGAATTGGACGTGTAACCGGTTTCCTGGCTCCTATTATGGCAATAATTTATGTGCTGTCTGCGGTTATGATACTCGCATATTATTATCCTAAACTTGGCGGCAGTGTTTCATTAATCTTTCAAATGGCTTTTAACCCTCCTGCCGAAATTGCAGGTGTTGGTGGTGGAACATTTTTAGTGATGTTAAACACCCTTCTTTGGGGAGTGAAAAGAGGATTATACTCAAATGAAGCAGGACAAGGCAGCGCAGCTATTGCTCACTCAACAGCGAAAACTAAGTTTGCAATTCGTGAAGGATCTGTTGCAATGCTGGGCCCTTTTATTGATACTATTCTTATTTGTTCGCTCACGGGATTAGTTATAATTATTACCGATGCCTGGCATCACACGGAATTTTTTGTCAGACATATAGATCCCAATTTTACCGGCGAACTGCTAAACAGCAGTCTGCTTACATCATTTGCATTTAAAGAAGGATTGGGATGGTTGGTTAGCTACGGTGATAAGATAGTTACTATTTCTGTTCTTCTATTCGCTATTTCAACTGCAATCAGCTGGTCTTATTACGGCGACCGTTCTGCAAATTATTTGTTCGGTAAAAAAGCAATTCTTCCTTACAAATGGGTCTTTGTACTCTTTGTGTTTATTGGAGCTATTGCTGAATTAGAGGCGGTTTGGGCTTTTGGTGATGCGGCTTTAGGTTTTATGACATTTCCAAATCTTTTAGCTATTATTTTACTTTCAACACCACTTTTAAATATGAGTAAAAAATATTTTTCGATAAAACATAAGGAGTATAGTAAAGAAAGTGTTGAAGACGACTCTACTGAACTCTAAAGATGATTAGAAGATGATATTCAGATATTATCTATTTATTAAGAAAGATATAATTTACTCCGGACTAATTTTCTGGTCAACAACCTCACCTGCATCTGTGTCGAAGCTGTCTATCGTCTTATGTTCCATATTGGTTTCAATGCTTGTAAGTAAAATATCACCATCCTCAACATGTTTATAAAGAAGATCATTTTCGATTAAGTATAAGAATCTCTTTTTAAATTCATCAATCGAAATATGAGCTGTTGCAGCCAACTTTGCCAGCTCATGTGGATCTTCAAAATCCGCCTTGTTCAATCTCAGCATATATCTTCTGGCTATATAAAAAGATTCCGAGCTTGGATCAACCATTCTAACCTTTGTTCTGTTTGTAGCGGGATCTAAAATATCATTAAAATATAGCGGGACAAATCTTCCATTTTGTATTGATATCATGGCGCCACTTCCACCGTTTAGAATAAACTGTGAAGCAGAAAATCCAAGATCTCTTGTATATTCCATATCAAAAGGAATCGGATCGGCACATCGAAGCTCGTACCCAATATTTTTTGCTACAATAGTAGTTTTTATTCCAAATTCTTTAAGTCTGGCCTGTACTTTTATTTTAAGAATTTCTCCAAAGTTCACTTCTGCAATTCTGATATTATCATGTGCATCCCTTTCAATATCAACTAATTGATCCAGATCCGCTTCGGGTAATCTTTCTACTAAACCTTCGGCAAGTATAGCAACACCATCCGACCTGCCATAACTTAGTCTTTTTATTATTGTTCCAACTAGTACGTCTACGATGTGGTTTAAAGAAATTTTATCACCTGCAAATTCTTCGGGAAGAAGTGTGATTGTAGCACCAGTTGCTTTACCAATTCCAAGTGCAAGATGCCCAGCTTTTCTTCCCATAGAAATAACAAAATACCATCGGGAAGTTGTCTGCGCATCTACCATAATATTTTTGACAATCTCGACTCCGATATGCCTTGCTGTCTGAAAACCAAAAGTAGGAATACCGTGTGGTAAATCTAAATCGTTATCTATTGTTTTGGGAACATGAACTACCCTGATTCTCCCCGCCGCCATTTCGTTTACCTTTAATGCGCTGTAAGCCGTATCATCACCGCCGATAGTTATCAACTTGTCAACATCCAAACGAAGTAAGGAAGTAACTGCATTCTCCAGATGTTTTTCATCTTTGGTTGGATTAGCCCTGGATATACCTATATATGAGCCGCCTCTAAAATGAATTCTACTCACATTGTGTATCGTTAGTTCTTTAACATGGGAAGTATCGCCTTCCATGATCCATCTGAATCCATCTTTAATGCCTAATACCTCTACACCTTCCACTTCTGCTCTTATTGTAGCCGCACCAATTACACTATTTATCCCCGGTGCGGGACCACCACCAACAAGTATAGCCAATTTTTTAGGAGCGATCGACATAGTTATTCTTCCTTATAATATCATTTATTAAATCGAAAATCTGAATAATGTTAATTAAAAGAAAATAATTAGTGGAGTATCTTTAACCGTGCAAATTTCAGCATCAATTGTCTCACATTATTACCCTCAAAATTTACAGTAGCCTTCACCTGGTCTCCAACACCCGCTACATCTATTACCTTACCCAGTCCAAATTTCTCGTGCATTACTCTGCTTCCAATATGCACGACTTTATTGTCCTGATCAAAATCTTCATAATCTACCGAATTAAAGTATTCGTAAAAAAGTTCCTTTTTAGTTTTACGGTTTGCCTTGCGTCCAATCCCACCATTTACTTCTTCCAATACCGAAGGTTTAATTTCATCAATGAATCTTGACCTGCTCTGATATGCAACTTCTCCAAAGCGGTAGCGGCTTCTAGCGTGGGATATATAAACTTTCTTTTCTGCACGGGTCATTCCCACATAAAATAATCTTCTTTCTTCTTCAACTGATGTATCCTCGCTAAATTTATTTGCTAGTGGAAAGATGTCTTCCTCACAGCCCGAAATAAAGACTATTGGAAACTCCATCCCTTTTGCACTATGTAATGTCAGCAGAGTTACAACATTCTTTTCCTCGTTGTACATATCAATTCCAGTTGTAAGTGACACGTCTTCTAAAAATTGATCTAATTTTATATCTTTATTCGCATTAGAAAAATCTGTAATAATTTGTAAAAGCTGATTTATATTGTCCATCCTCTGAGTAGCTTCAGAAGTATGCTCATTTTTAAACATTCTTATTAAACCAAGCTCATCCACTAAAGCACGGGATAGCTCACCGAGAGATAATTTATCTTTTAGTTCAATATATTTTTCCAGAAGAAGTCTGAAACCTTTAACATTCTTCTGGATTCTTTCTTTTATATCTATTACCTCAAAAACCCTGCTCATTGTCTGGAATAAAGTAATATCGTGCTTTCTGGCGAATGCAATCATGCGGGTAACTGTAGTGTTACCAATGCCCCTTTGAGGAAAGTTCATAATACGTAGGAGACTTTCTTCATCGTTTGTATTTGCAATTACTCGCAGGTATGCAATTACATCTTTCACTTCTTTACGCCTGTAAAATTCTAGTCCACCAATAATTGTATAGGGAATTTTTTCTTTTCTAAAAATATCCTCCAGGGCACGGCTTTGTGCATTTGTCCTGTAAAGAATTGCAAAATCCTTGTAAGATAATTTCTTTTTGTTGATCTCTTTTTTGATATATTTTGCCAGCTGAAAGGCTTCATCTTTCTCGTCAGCGCATTTAATAAGAGTCAGTTGCTCGCCGTCGTTGTTCTGTGTCCAGAGAGTCTTAATATTTTGATCCTTATTGTTCTTAATTACAGAATCTGCGGCGGTTAAAATAGTCTTGGTAGAACGATAATTCTGTTCCAGTTTAAATAACTTATGACTTTTAAAATCCTTTTTAAAAGCCTGCATATTTGCAAGGTTAGCACCTTTCCAGTTATATATTCCCTGTGCATCATCTCCAACCACAGCAATTTTACAACCTCTGGAGACCAATAATTTAATAATTTCGTACTGGGCTTTATTTGTATCCTGGAATTCATCGATAATGATGTATTTGAATTTTTTCTTATACTTTTGAAGAACCTGTTTTTTAGAATTGAATAAGTGAATTGGCTGAAGAAGTAAATCTTCAAAATCCATAGCATTGTTCGCGACAAGTCTATTTTGATACTCTTCAAAAATATTGGCAATAATAGCATCCTTTTTAGTTTTAGCAATGCTCTTCCTGTATACATCGGGAGTAACCATATGATTTTTCAAGAAGCTAATTCTATGTCTGACACTATTAGGTGTAAGTCCTTCAATTTCTATTCCCAGTGCAGTCATAACATTATTTACCAGTGATAGCGAATCTTCAACATCGTAAATAGAAAAGTTGTTACTATAGTTTATATTCTTAGCTTCGCTTCTTAAAATTTTAGCAAAAATTGAATAAAAAGTACCGATCCAAATCGATTCAGCCCTTTTCCCAACAAGCTCTTTAATTCTTTCCTGCATTTCTTTTGCAGCTTTATTGGTAAAAGTCAGTGCTAAGATAGAATCCGGTTTGAATCCTTTTTTAATTAGATATGCTACTTTATAAGTTACGACTTTTGTTTTACCTGATCCGGCCCCGGCTAAAATCATTTGCTGGGTACCAACAAACTCAGCAGCTTTACGCTGTTCGTCATTTAATTGCTTTAAATCTACCATTTTACCTTATTTTTCCTCAAAAATTGAAGTGCAAATATATATAAACGAATTCCGAATAGAAAGCATTTTATGTGTAAAAATTACATTTTTGTGTCAAATATTCACTATTGCATAGCTCAACTTTAACCTCCTTTATTATTTGATAGAATTTTATCTGGCATTCTTATGGTAAATGAATAAGGTTGAAATATTATACTTATCAATGTTCTAAAGAATCACATATACCAAATAGAACCCTGATCGGAAAGGAGAATAATAAAATAATCCCTTTTGAAAATACAATTGATGAAAATTTGCTCAGGCAGGAGTTGCATTTCAATCAAGCTCCTTTAGGAATTATTGAATGGGATACAGAGTTCCGTGTTATTCGCTGGAATCCTGCTGCCGAAAGAATATTCGGTTACACACAATCCGAAGCAATTGGCAAAACTGCTGTTCAACTTATTGTTCCGGATTCTGCAAAAAGTATTGTATCCGAAGTCTGGAAAAAGCTGTTAGTAGCCAGAGGCGGAATGCGAAGCACAAATGAAAATATTACTAAAGACGGCAAAATTATTCTATGCGATTGGTATAACACTCCACTTGTAAACGAGAGTGGAAACGTGATAGGTGTTTCTTCGTTTGTAGATGATATTACAGAAAAATTAAAATCTCAAAAAATTCAAGGTGCACTCTATCAGATTTCTGAAATAGTCCAGACTATTGATGATATCGATCAGCTATACAAGGAGATTCATCAAATTGTAAGCAAGTTGATGAAAGCAGATAATTTTTATATAGCACTATACGATGATGTTAATGAAATGATTTCATTCCCCTATTTTGTTGATGAATTCGACAGTCCACCGGAACCGTGCAAATTAGGGAGAGGATTAACTGAATATGTACTGAAAACCGGGCAAAATATGCTGGTTGATGCTGATCTGGATCTGAAACTACGAAAGAAAGGCTTAACCGATCTGATTGGTCCCCCTACAGAAATTTGGCTTGGTGTTTCGCTAAAAATAAAAAACAAAACTATCGGAGTAATTGTTGTACAGGATTATAAAGACAGGTCCACTTACGGCGAAGAAGAAAAGCAGCTTCTAACGTATGTATCTGAGCAGATAGCAATGGCGATAAATAAAAAAATGAATGAGGCTGCACTTAAGAAATATTCAGAAGAATTAAAGGAATTAAATGCCAGCAAAGATAAATTTTTTTCGATTCTGGCTCATGATTTAAGAAGTCCGTTCCATGGATTGCAGGGTCTGGCATCCATTTTAAAATCTGAAATTGAAAGCTTATCCATGGAAGAAATAAAAGCATATATTAACGAAATTGACAGTGCAACTTCGAACTTGTTCAATTTGATTGAAAACCTGTTGGACTGGAGCAGAATCCAGACCGGTAAATACAATTTTCAACAGAAAAAATTCAGTATAACTAAATTAGCTCACGAAATTGAATTGGTACTGAAATATAGTGCTAGTCTTAAGACAATAGTAATCAAAAATGAATTTAATGATGAAAACCTCTTAGTAGAAGGTGACGAATCTATGATCCGATCTTTATTGCATAACCTTCTCTCCAATGCAATAAAATTTACTCAGGAAAAAGGTAAAATTGAGCTATACTATGATCTAGCCGATGAAGGTTATATAGAAATATTTGTTCACGATAACGGCGTTGGAATAAGCAAGTATAACATTCCAAAATTATTTAGAATCGATGAGAGCTATTCTACTCCGGGCACAAATAAAGAAAAAGGTACAGGTTTAGGATTGTTAATATGCAGAGAAATTGCAGAAAAGCATGGCAGCGAATTGAGAGTAGAAAGTGAGCTTGGGCAAGGAAGTTGCTTCAGCTTCAAATTAAGTTTAGCTGAGACTTAAAAAGAATTTACCAGCACAGATTCCCTCAAAAATTTTCAATCCATTTTAAAAAGAACCCCCAAATTCACTAGTATGAATTTAGGGGTATAAGGAGAGAACATATGATGCTCTTTAAAAAATCCAACTACTGTGCCATTAAAAAACTTCATTTTAAGTAAAAATTTGACACTTTTTATATTAATAAATTCAGAATAATGAATAAAAATGAGATTAATTGTTAATCTTTTAATACAATGTTTTAAATCATAACACTCTCAATAGCTTGCTATTTAAAGTTAAAATTACTTTTTTTGCCTAGAACAAGGGCGCAAATGAACAGTATTAGAATTATATTATTTTTATTATTTGCCTTACCATTCGCTGGATGCAGACAAATTTTTGGCGATCGGGAAGGACCAGAATCAATAGTCCAACCCCCAGATGAAGCAGTAAAAATAATAATTACCTCGCCGGAACATGGTTCAATCTGGAAGAAAGGTGATGTGATAAAAATAAAATGGATTGCCCCTACAATTGAAAATATTAATATTCAGTTATACAAAAAGAGTACTTACAAGCTTACAATAGCTGGAAATATTGAAAACAATGGAATATATGAATGGGTAATACCGGATAATATTGCATTCTCAAATCACTATTTGTTTAAAGTAAGTAATCAAAAAAAATCAAGCGTTTATAATTACAGCGGTACATTTGCAATTCAATAATTTAAGAAAAATATGCTGGATACTGATTTAAAAGAATTTGAAGATTATTTATCGGAATTTAATTCTGTTCCGAAGTTTGATTCGGAGATATGTCCAATTTGCGGAATTGATTATTCTGATGCTTACTTAGGTGATAAAATCCCGCTTATCGAACTGCAATTTGAAAATGAAAGTATTGCACAAACCGCTATTAAGCAGTTAGAAAAAAGAGGTATCAAATCAAAACTCTCTTCAAATGGAAAAGAAAAAATCCTTATCCCTGAAGAGAAACTGAAAGACGCTAAATCAATTCTAAAATCTTGATCACTTCAATAAAATCATCTTCTTAGTTGAAACAAAATCTCCGGCATTAAGTGTATAAAAATAAATTCCGCTTGCAAATGCGGAAGCATCGAAATCTATTTTATAGTTTCCCGGCTGTAATTCTTCGTTAATTAAAGTTGATACTTCCCTTCCAAGTAAATCATATACTTTAAGAATCACTAATCCAGCTGTTGGAATTTTGAACTCAATCTTTGTGCTTGGATTGAATGGATTTGGATAATTTTGATAAATCAAATACTCAGTTGGAATTTCTTGATACTTTTCAACGTTAGTTACTGTATCTGCTCCACCTGAGAGGCAGATTACTTTACTATCACGGGTACCGGCCAGTACCTCATAACTATCATTTCCATCAATAGAAGGCATAACATTTACTGCATATACTCTGTCACTAAATTGATTCCTGAAAATTAATGAACCACCCTTTCCGTTGATACAGTATAATAATTGATCCTGGCAGCCAACAACAACATCTTCAAAACCATCGTCATCAATATCCGGTAAAGAAGCGACACCGAACTGATATTCCATCTGATATGACCATAGCTGTGTTCCGCTTCCTCCGCTTAAGCAATTAAAACCATTTCCTGCAAATGATGCAACAAGCACATCCGGTATCTGGTCATTGTCAATATCTTCAATTAATCCAATTTGTATAACTCCTGCTGAGGCACCCAGCTGATAAGTCCACTCTACATTTCCATTAACTCCGTTAAGTCTGTGAATACGGTTAAAATATTCTGCCGCGATTATATCGGTGCCACCGCCGGGTAACGGAAGGGCGAGTAATTCTTTTGGATTGTATTGAATCATATCGGTTGTCCAGATTTCCTGCCCGTTTGAACCGTTAAGAGCCCTTACCGATTTATTGATAGATGTTGCATCATTACCATACGCTATGATAGCTTCCGGAATATTATCACCTGTAAAATCATCAACAGAAATTATTGTTTTACCCCAGGCTGGATTTGGACCTGGATAGTAATGTTCCCAAATAATGTTCCCATTAGTTCCATTAAACAGAAAGGCACGCTTATAACCAGTCCCTGTGTTATTCCCATCGGCAATTGCCAGAACATCTTCTACGTTATCACCGTTGAAATCCCTTTGAACATCAACAGCTTGAAAATTGCCTAGATCGTAATTGATTTCATCTCCGAATTTCCAAATGATTTCTCCATTGATTCCGTTTAAGGCATAAACGTGCTCATTACCACCGCCAAGAGCTAATACAACATCGTTAAAACCATCTCCATTTAAATCATTAGCAATCTGAACCGCATCCTGAACTCCGTATTCGCCGTTTGTACCAATCGAGCCGGAATTATTGTTATCGATATGAGTATTAAAAGTCCATATTGGATATGAACTACCGGACCCAGCACCGTCGACACACATATTCCAACCATTCTCCGTGCAGACTATCACATCGGAAATTCCATCACCAGTTACATCGTTAATTGGTTTGAGCCCCTCCACCCACCGCCATGTATTTCCACCGTATGGATTTTCAGGAACCTGATATTGCCAGAATGTATATCCGTAATTATAAAAATTAAAAATACCTGTGCCTTCTACAAATACTTCTGCAATAGGATTAGTGGCATCATTAGTAACTATTTTTAATGTATCTTCGTAAGATGCAACCTGTGTTGGGTAGAAATAAACTCTTAGATCAACCGTATCTGTCGGAAAAATTTGAAAAGGTAGAGTTGGTGATTCAACTGAAAATTCCGGAAGGATAAGTTGCATATCCGTTACATCAAGATTTTGATCACCCATATTAAAAATTGAAAAATCCCAGTAGGTAATTCCCTCACCGACCCAAACACTTCCAAAATTATGTGATGTAGCCGTTAATCCTATATGTGCACCACTTAGTACTCCCTGCCCTTTAAGGGAAACCTGCACAACAGGATCAACCGGATCGTTTGAGTAGATGTTAAAGGTTCCGTTATAAACAGCATAGTTTGTTGGAGTAAAGTTCAGAGTTACGTTACTCGAGTTCCCGGCCGGGATTTGAAGTGGAAATGAAATCGGGTTGTAGGTAAATCCACTTCCCGTCACATTAATTGAATCAACAGTCAAAGTTGCACTACCATCGCTGTAAATTGTTAAGTCGTAATTGGTAGTGTTTCCAACTGTAGTATTTGGAAAATTCACATTTGTAATAGGCACATTAATTCCAGGTGTACCACTTCCGCCCAAATCATATTTAAATAACTGCCTTTCATTTATACTGCCGCCAACAGGTTCTGCAAGTAACCAAAAATATGTTCCATCCCATGCCAATCCTCTTGGACTTTGACTAGATTGATCCGGAACGTGAAATGAAAATAATGTATCTTCAGTTGCAAGTTCGACAGCGTAGACTCTTTCATCATCACCATCATTATCATCCATAACATAAAATAGTGTATCGCCCTTAAATGTTAAACCCTGAGGCTGAGTACCATATGTTGTAATTGTATCAACTATAGTTTTCGCATTTACATCAATACTATACAGAGCAGCATCGTTATTGGGGTAGTATACCGAGATCCATAAATGTGTTCCATCCCATCCAGCACCGCCCAGATATTTTGAAGATCCGAAAAGTTGTGAAGTAGTCATAGAATCTAATACAGTTCCATCAGGAGCTACTTTGAAAATATCACAACGGTTAGTTTTTCTATCTACATACCAGAAATTAGTACCATCGAAAGCTAATCCTTGCGATTCCTGCATACCGGGATAAGTAATATTTATTGTGCTTACCTGGCTTCCATTAGCATCTACAGCATTAAGCAGACCTAGTCCGGCAGAAGTGGAACTTGAAGACATCCAATATTTCCCATCTTCATAAGTTAATCCATAAGCATAATTATAAAATGTTCCTGACGGCAGATCTACTGTTTGAACTAATGTTTGTGAAAAACTTAAGCAGGAAAATAATAACAGAAAGGAAATGAAAATGTGTTTCATTTTAAACACCTTTAATTGAGTAAGTTATATAGTGCAGTCGAGATGTGTGCTAATTATTCCGTGGATTTTTCTCTCTCCACTCTTTAATATACACAGCAATATTTTTTGTTGATGCTCCGGGGGTGAACAGCTCGCCAACACCCATTGCTTTTAGTTTGTTTATATCCTCTTCGGGAATAATTCCGCCGCCTGTCAGCAAGACATCATCCAAACCTTTTTCATCGAGCAATTTTTTGATTTTTGGAAAGATGGTCATGTGCGCACCGGATAGAATACTAATTCCGATTACATCAACATCTTCCTGTAAAGCAGCTTCAACGATCATCTCGGGTGTCTGCCTTAATCCCGTGTAAATCACTTCCATCCCTGCATCTCTTAAGGCAGCAGCAATTACTTTTGCACCCCTGTCATGACCGTCTAAACCTGCTTTTGCAACCAGTACTCTTATTTTATCCGCCATCGTAAATATTCCTGTATTTGCTAATAAAAGTACGGATTTGATCAGCGTATTCGCGCATTGTCCCTGTTCCGTACGTTTTAAAGTTTGGTTTGAAATCGAAATCAGTCTTAAATCTTGGAATTATGTGAAAGTGAAAATGATAAACAGTCTGTCCGGCTGAATCGCCATTGTTTGATATAACATTAAAACCGTCGGCGTTCATGCTTCTTTTAACAGCACCCGCAATAAACTGCGTTGCAATAATAAGTTTTTCCAGTTCATCTTTAGGAACAGTTAAAAAATTATCATAATGTTTTTTAGGTACAACAAGAGTGTGCCCATAATTTATCGGCTGAATATCGAGAAAGGCTGCAATATTTTCATCCTCAAATAAAATTTCAGCTTCCGATTTCCCCGCTGCAATGTTACAAAATATACATTCCATAGCTTCAAAAATAATGTTAATTGATTATTAAGACAAAGTAATTTGTCAATCGTCAACTATGTTTTAAATAGCCAGATCGTTTTGCAAAAGTTCCGTAAATCCCACCAGTATGCAGAAATATAACTTTTTTCCCTTTATCTTTTAAAAGGATTAAATCGTGATAAGCACTAATGGCCTTTCCAGTATAGGCCGGATCCAGCAAGATGCCCGTTGAACTTGAAAATTCTGTAATAAGTTTAATCTTTTTATCTGTAATATTTTTATAGCCTTCGGAAGAATAACCATCAATAATTTCCAGTTGGGTTTCATCAATTTTAATTTTTAGATTATAATCCAATACAGCACCTTCGGCAAGCTGCAGGATTTTTTTTCTTATTTCCCTCGGGGGTAGAAGAACATTTACAGCATAAATTTTAAATTTAATTTTGTTTAGTGCCGAACCAACCAGTAAACCTGCAGCAGTGCCTCCCGATCCGCATGCAGCAAAAATGCCATCGATTTTCTTTAAATTTATTTGATCCTTTAATTCTTCGACAAAAGAAATATAACCCCAAATTCCTAAAGTAGATGAACCACCGGCAGGAATTACATAAACTCTCTTCCCTTTTTTAACCGTCTTTTGTCTTTCGTAAGTCATTATCTCGTCCACATTAAAAAATTCTTTTTTACTGAGATAGACAAGTTCAGCACCATACATTTTATTTAAGAATAGATTGCCTTCCGGAATCATTTTTTCGCTTCCCCATAAATACAATCTGGTTTTAATCCCAAGCCTTGCCGCTGCCGATACTGTTGCGCGTGCATGATTTGACTGATCACCTCCGCAAGTGAAAATGAAATCCGATTTTTCTTTTCTTGCTTCATAAAGGAGATACTCAAGCTTTCTGATTTTATTTCCTAAAAAATCTGAGCCGGTATAATCATCTCTCTTTATCAAAAATTCTTTATTTCTGAATTTTAATTTCTCTAAAGGAGTCGGAAGATGAGCAAGTTCTAGTTTTTTAGGAATTTTCATTTTTTATTACCTTTCGCCCCTTCATCAGCCTGATCTATCGACTTTTGAAGCCACTTGTAGAAAGTACGTGCACGCTTTAAATCATCCTGCGTATCAACACTAATACTATCGTATTCAGTTTCAACAACTTTTATCCGCATTCCATTTTCCAGCATCCGTAACTGCTCAAGCATCTCTGTCATTTCAAGATCAGTCTGTTTAAAGCTGGTAAAATCAAATAATGCTTTACGTGTAAAAACATACAAGCCGATATGTTTGAAATAATCAGTAATTTCAATTGCAGCAGTATCAGAAATCGCTGTCCTGGTATAGGGGATTACGGAGCGTGAAAAATAAAGAGCATAATTATTGTAATCGAACACAACCTTTACAATATCCGGTGAGCGTAATTCTTTAAGAGTTTCTATTCTTTTAACCAGTGTAGTAACTTGAATTGATTTATCAAATAATAAAGGTTCAATAGCCTGATCAATCATTTCTCCTCTGATGAATGGCTCATCACCCTGAATGTTAACAATAATTTCCGCTTCTTTATAAGTTCTCGCAACGTATGCAATTCTATCCGATCCGCTTGCAATTTCTTTTGGGGTTTCCATTACATCGGCACCAAAACCTCTGGCTTCAGAAGCAACTTTTGTATCATCAACTGCAAGTATTAATTTTTCAATCAATTTAGATTGAGAAGCACTTTCGTATGTATGTTGAATCAATGGTTTACCACCTATGTTGGCAAGCGGTTTGCCCATCAGGCGTGTGGATGCAAATCTTGCAGGGATAACTCCGATGATCATTTATGATTCCATTGTTTTATTGTTATATTGTTTCATTGTATAACTGTGGTGACTTTTAAAAAGTCCAATAATGAAGCAATCAAACAATTCAAAGTATTTTCTTTTTTTGTTATTTGTAATTTGATAGTATTATTTCTCTAACACGATTCATCAATTCAATTTCTTCCTGTCTGGATTTAATTCCTTCAGATGCTATAGGTTTATCAAAATGAACTTTAATAGTGCCACTCTTTAATCTATAGGTTCCTTTAGGCATAATTTTATTGGAACCGACTATTGTAGTTGGAATAATTGGGTAACCGACTTTAGTAGCTAATCTGAATGCACCTCTTTTAAATGGTTGTATCTCCCCGGTTTTGCTTCTTGTACCTTCGGCAAATACGACAATGGAAATATTTTGCTTTTGCATTTTTTCCTTTGCTTCTTCGATGCTTTTCATCGCTTTTTCATAATTTTCACGATCAATCATAACATAAGGACCCATTTTAAGCTGCCATCCAAAAAAAGGAATTTTAGCTAATTCCTTTTTGAAAATCATTGCCATCCTGTTCGGAATTATTTTTTGAAGTGTAACAATATCGTACTGGCTTGAGTGATTTGAAACAAAAACATAAGTCTTACTTCTATCAAAATTTTCTAAACCCCTTACATCTAATTTTATACCACTCAACCAGAGAACACCGCCCGAAAAATATTTCGAAAGTTTAAAGTAAAGTGTATGGCTTCTGTCAATTAAGGAAAAAATCATCGCAAGAATTGAACAGATAAAAGTATGTAGAGCAATAAAAAATATTTTTAAAGAGGTGATCATCAGGTTTTTTTCATATTTAGTTCTGATGTTTCTTCGGTTCTTAAATTATTTTCCGCCATTAAGTTATTAATAGCATTTATTCTGGATTTAATCGAGGGATGACTATAAAAAAACCATTCCACAAACGGATGGGGCTCTCTATCTCCAAGGTTTTGATCTGTCAGTTTCTCCAATGTCTTTTTGAAGGCCAGTGGATTCTTTGTTTCAACTACAGCATATTGATCAGCTTCAAATTCAAATTTTCTGCTTAAAACGTTTCCTAATGGAGTTGTGATAATTCCAATCACCATAGACCACAGTACAAGTAAAGGAATTGCTGAAATCTGCGTGATACTATCAAATCCAAACCAACCTAATGAGCTTTGATAAAGAGTTGCAATAAAAAATAACGTAAAGAAGCTTGCAGCCGTTCCTATAAAAATATTTTTTATAATGTGTTTCTTCTTGTAATGTCCGAGTTCGTGCGCAATTACTGTTTCAATTTCTTCAATACTATAATTATCAAGTAAAGTATCCCCAAGGATTATACGTTTTGTCTTACCCAATCCAGTAAATGCTGCATTTGCTTTTTTAGTGTTTTTGCTCATATCAAATTTGTAAACGTTTTCTACTTTCAGATTTGCATTTTGGGCAAGCCTTGTAATTCGCTCTTTCAGAGTTTCATCTTCAATGGGATTTATTTTATAGAAAATTGGAAAGATCAGAATTGGGAAAACCTGGGATAACACTACTGAAAGCAAAAACATAATTATAGCAAAAGGCAGCCACCATAAAGAGGCAAACTGATTAAGCGAAAAATAAAATAGCAGGAGAATTGGAACTCCTATCGCAATTGAGACCAGCAATCCTTTAAGGTTTTCCCAAATCCACTTGAAAAAAGTCTGATTCGAAAGTTCGTATTTGTGTTCAAGATAATAACCTGTATAATAGCTGATAGGAAATGATAAGAGGGAGCCAATAAATCCGATAACTAAAACAAAAACAAGAAACAGAAGGTAAGAATTCGAAACATGAATTGATAAATAACTTTCAAGCTTAAGACTGTAACCTAACCACACAAATAAAAGGAGTAAAATAAAGGAAGCAATTCCTTCACCAATTCCAACTGCGAGTTTGATGTTGTTGTATCTTTTAGCATCCATCACAACAAAAATAGCCAAAGGGTAGTATGTAAGCAATTTAGAATATTAGCTCAGGCAGGGAAATGTGATCAGATCTTTTCCACTCCATCATTCTCAATCCAGCCTACTTTACCATCTGCTAATTTAATCTTAACCCAATCATCCAATTTGTCTTCCAGGGTTACTTTTAATCCCTCGTGGATTACAAACGCATCCGTGCTTTGGAGATCAGGTGAGGTTTTGACTGTAACTGACTGCTCAATAACCACACCGCTGATGTGAGTTTGTTCTCTATTTATTTTTACAATTAAAAGTGAAAGGGTAACAGCTAAAATTATAATTGTCCCTAAACCGGAGAACAGAATCAACTTTTGTTGCGAGATGGTTTTTGCAAAGAAATAAAAGATAAAAAGAAAAATTAAAATCAGGTAAAAGAAAAATACTGAGTAAGTCCAGCCATTTACAGATAGTGAAGTAAGCAAAGCTTCCCACCACTCAAAAATAAAGAAAGTTGGTAATGGTTGAATTCTATCTACTGTGCTGAGGTTGGCAAATGCTAAATTATGTTTTACATCCTCATCAGTTGGTGAGATTTTTAACGATCGCTCGTAATTTAAAATTGCATAGCCGAGTTTTCCAATCCGGTAATAAGAGTTTGCTAGATTGAAATAAAGAGAAGTTCCCTGGTATCCTTCATTTCTTAGTTGCTCATAGATCTTAATCGCATTATTAAAATCACCTTTACGATAAAATTCACCCGCTTGCTTCATTGAATCACCGACATTATTGGCAAGAACGGATTGAAAAAATAAAATAAAGATTATTGCAGGGATTGCAGGATTTAAAGAAGGGATAAGGATACCAGCCTTACGCATAGGTTCTATTCCCTGTTTTCTGAGGCACAATATTCTTTTCCAGATTTATAATCACATCAGCAATTTCATTGTACATTTCCTTCATCGCTGCAGATTTTTCTGCTCCAGGAGCAAAGCGAACAAACTCACATTTCTCTGCACCAGATTTGAGTTTTTCAATTAACTCATCACTAACATTTTTTACTCTTAATTCATCAGCAGCGCTTTCAAGTGTAAACTCAGATTTCGGTATATGAAGCTTATCTTCCAAATATCCAAAAAGTGCGGAAGAAAGCTCTGTGTAGAATTCTTTATGCTTCTGTGAATCCATTATTTTTTTTGCGAGTTTTAATCTGTTCTTTGCAACTTTCTGTGCCTTTTGATAGCGAAGCAGAACAACATTTCCGTGAAGTTTATCGTGTCTTCTCTTCCACCCTATTAATCCAAGTGCCAGAACAAAGGGCACTATACTCGCAACAATAAATCCGGTTGAGTTAATTAAATAACTTTCTTTTTTTTCGACATCATTAAAAGATGTCTTAATAAAACGAATATCACTTCCAAGTTCCCTGACATCTTCTTTCCCGACTATTTCTGTAGTTGTAACTTTATCCCCTGGTTTGATATCAATTTTAAATCTTTGTGAACTAACGGTTATATATTTTTTCTTTGCCGGATTAAAATAAGAAAACTCAATTGGAGGAATTTCTCTTAGACCAACAACACGAGGGACAAAAAGATATTCACCACTCTTACTGCCGCTTATTCTTCCCTTTCTGTTAATTTGTTCCTTAATTTTTGGCTCATACTTTTCAAATCCATTTGGAAAATTTATCTCAGGCATATCAAGTAACTTGAGGTTACCTGAACCAGCGATAGAAACATTCAAGGTTAACGGTTCATTGGATTTTGTTTTTGTACTGCTTAATTCAGCTTTGAATGAAAAATCACCAACTGCTCCGTTAAAAGAATCCGGGGAACCGTTCGGCAAAGGCTGAACATCAATTTTCACGATATTAGACCTTGCATCGAACTCTATCGTTTCAGATCTTCCAAAGGGATCACCAAAAAAATCATCCCAGATGTTTTTACTTCTTTGCTTTTGGATTTGAATCGGGACAGTCAGTTCAAAAGGTGTAACCTCCAGCATTCCTGTTTGAGTCGCAAATAATGCGACTTTTTTTAGCTCACCAACTCTGAATTGCTTACCATTTATCACCTCGGTTTTAAATGTGATATTGCCGGGAGTTTCTAACTCTTCAGCCCAAAATCCCTGATACTGAGGCAGTTTATTAATGGACATTTGTGCAGCAATGCTTAATCGTGTGTATAATTTATAAATGACGGTAATTTGCTCCCCTTTATATGCTTTTGTTTTATCAACGGTAGCGCGAATAAAAAGATTTTTTGCAATCTCATCGTACGAAATTTGGCTATTATCTTTCTTCTGCTGAGTTTTATCCTTCCCTTTAACGACTGTAATCTTAATTGGTTTAGTTTCATATTTATCATCACCCTGCATAATACTGGCGGAACCAACTGTAAATGTTCCGATGGATTTTGCCTGAATGATAAAAGAATAGGTAAGCGATGCAGATTGTGCACCATTTATTATTTGTATGCTTGTTGATTGGCTGGGACCGGATAGGATCATAAAATTTTCAAACGCCGGAGGAGAAAATTTGGTAAGATTATTAATACTTGAACCGGAAAAAGTAAATGAAACCTGGAATCTTTCATTATCTGATACTGTGGTTTCATTTACCGAAGCTGTAAACTCCTGAGGATAGCCCGCTTGCAGAAATATCAGTAAAAAGAAAAGATTAAACAGAAATAAGGGTTGCAAACCTTTGACTTTTGACTTTTGACTTTTCACCTTTATCATCACCAATCCTTTTCTGTTTTAACTCTTTGTCCCTTAACCTTTCTTAATTCCTTCTGCAAATCTTTTTCATTTTCTTTTAAGGCTTCAAGTATTCTCTCAGCTTCCTGCTTTGTTATTTCCTGTTCGCGTTGCTGCTGATTTTGCTGATCATTTTGTTGTTGTTCCTGCTGCTGGTTCTGCTGCTGTTGTTGATTCTGCTGGTCTTTATTTTCGTCTTTGTTCTGCTCATTCTTCTCATTTTGCTTCTGATTTTGTTCCTCGTTGTTAAGCATATTTAAAGCGTACGAAAGATTATACTTTGTCTCCTGGTCTTCAGGATTCAACTTTAAGGCTTCTTTATAGGCACCTATGCTCTCCTTAAGCTTTTGCGATTTGAGCAGAGAATTTCCAACGTTATGATAGATCTTTGCTTTTTGCTCATCGGTTTTTGCATTTGCTAATGCAGATTGAAATGATTTTATTGCTTCATCGTACCTCTGTTGTTTGTAATATGCGTCCCCCAGATTGAATTGCGACTCAAAATTCTTAGGATCCAGTTCTGTACCTTTTTTAAAATTTACTTCAGCTTCAGAGAATTTTTGTTCTTTATATTTATCCACACCTTCATTTACTAATCCACGGGTAGATTGAGCAAATGTTTGCGAGCTGACTATTAACAGCAATAAGCATAAAGGCATACATGTAAGAGTTTTAAAATATTGTAATACAAACCCACACCACTTAAACTTATAGCCTATTCCCTTATAACTTATCTCACTCACTGTTCCAATCCTAACTTTTTATTAATTCTTGCATACAAAGGAGATTTTTTTTCTGAAATAAAGAATTCAATAACCAGTAATATTATTGCTGGGATCAAAAAATAATAAAAGCGATCTTCGTAATCAGTTACTTTTTTGATCCCAAATTCTGCCTGCTCAAGTTCTGAAAGTTCCGTATAAATCTGGTCAAGATAATCCTCATAATTTGTTCCGCGGAAATATTTTCCATTACCCTCTAATGCTATTTTTTTTAAAGTTTCTTCATCGAGTCTGGTCAAAACAGTATTTCCCTGATTATCTTTTTTAAATCCAATCGACTGACCGTATTTATTGTAAATTGGAATTGGCACACCGCCGCTTGATCCCAAACCAATTGCATAAATTTTCATTTTTTGTGAAACTGCATTGTCAACTGCCTCTATTATATCACCTTCGTGATCTTCACCATCGGTTATAGCAATTATTACTTTATCAGTTGCAAGTGAATCAAAAGAATTTACAGCTAAATTAATTGCAGATGCAATTGCTGTTCCCTGAGAAGGGACAGAATTAACATCTACAGCGGAAAGAAAAAGATTCGCAGCTGAATAATCTGTGGTTAAGGGAATTTGAACATAGGCTTGTCCAGCAAATATTATCAATCCTATTCTGTCTCCCTGCAGTTTATTGATTAAATTTGAAATCTGATACTTAGCTTTATCAAGCCTGCTGGGTTTTATATCTTCTGCATTCATACTGTAAGAAACATCAAGCAATATAAATACATCAATTCCTGTTTGTTTAACTTCCTGCATTTTTGTTCCGACCTGTGGATTAGCAGCAGCAAAAACAAGACAAGTATATGCTATAAGAATTAGTACAAATTTCATCCATCTTTTAGTACTGCTGTCCATGGGAAACAAGGTATTGTGTAAATCTGAATCGGCAAATTTCTTTAAAAGCACTTTCCTCTGCCGGTTTAAAAACCAAACAAGTACGATTACCAGAGGTAATAAATAAAGTAAGTTCAGGTATTCGGGATTTGCAAATCGAAACATAATTCTACGGTAATTTTCTAAAAATTGTTTTTGATAATCCCAGCTCAAAAAGTAATAAAATCAAACCGCCCCAAAGCCAGCTATGGTATTTTTCACTTGCATTTCTATAGGATGTAATTTCAATTTTTGTCTTTTCCAGCTTATCGATTTTTTCATAAATATCTTTAAGCGCCCTATTGTTAGTGGCACGAAAATATTGACCTTCGGTAATACCGGCAATCTCCTGCAGAACATTTTCATCAATTTCAACCGGAACCATTTGATAACGCATACCGAAAGGAGTTTTAACGGGATAGGGTGCCTGTCCCCTCGTACCCACTCCTATAGTATAAATCCTTATTCCAAATGCACTTGCAATTTCTGCAGCGCTGATTGGATCAACTTCACCGCTGTTATTTACACCATCTGTAATTAAGATAATAATCCGACTTTTCGCATCACTTTCTTTTAACCTGTTAACACCATTAGCAATTGCATTTCCAATAGCAGTTCCATCCTCTATCATTCCGCTTTTAATATCGAGTAGAAGATTCCTTAAAACGTTGTAATCAATTGTTAGCGGGCACTGTGTAAATGCTTCTCTTGCAAAAACCACCAGACCAATCCTGTCAGAGGTTCTTCCTTCAACAAAATTATCAATTACGGTTTTTGCAGCTTCTAAACGATTAGGTTTAAAGTCTTCGGCTAACATACTTCCAGAAATATCCAATACCATTGCAATATCAATACCTTCGGTTGTAACATTCTCTCCGGATGTAAAACTTTGAGGTCTCGCAAGTGCAATGATTAGTAATCCGGTGGCAATAATTCGTAGGGAGAAAGGAACATGCCTTAAATATTCACGTAACGTTGAAGGAACATCTTTAAAGATCCTTATTGAAGAATACTTTACAGAGGATTGCAATTTCATTCCTCTGAAAATATACCATGTTATCATGAGCGGAATAATTAAAAGAAAATAGAGGACCCAAGGATATGCAAAAGAAACTCCGCTAAACATTTTCCAATTTCTCCTCTACTGTTTCGATCTCACGAGGGATTGTCTTATTTACAATATCTTTTGCCTGTTTCATCATTTCCGCATTCACGGATGCAATAGGAATGAACTTAGCAAATTTTACAAGATCTGCATTTTTTAAAAACTGCTCAGTCTCATCTATTATTTTTTTCGCAGATGAGACTCTGTTTAGCTGCTGCATTTGTTCAGTAGTGGTCAACTCGAGTGCCGGAAGATTAAAGCGTTCTTCAAAATAATTACGAACGATTCCGGTAATGTTTGAATGATATTCTTTTACATGTCCTTTTTGCCAAAGCTGCTCTCTATCAAGATTATCGAGTGCAGTAAGTGCTTTTACATGCGCAGGAATTTTTATTATCTTTTTCTTAACCGGCAGCATAGATTTCTTTTTCTTGTATCGGAGATAGAAAAATACCGCAGTTGCAAATATTATTAAGACAATGAATGCAACTAAAAGAATAAATTTCCAATCGAGCGGTATAGTTAACGGTTCCTTAACATCTTTTATTTCTGCCTGCTGCTCAACTGGAAGTGTATGTACAATAAAAGTAACCGGGTTTGAAAGAAGGACTTTCGCTTCATCATCACCAGAAATTTTATAATTAACCGCAATAGGAGGAATTGTTACAGATCCTGAGTCATAGTAAGAAAGTGTAAATAAATAAGTTGTGGATTTACCATTTTCAGTTTCAGATTTGAAAGGTTCAAGCTCTCTGATTATTTCAACCTCCTTGAGACTATCACGGATAAATGGTGAAATAATCTGAACATTCTTATCAGCAATAACCTCCAAGCTATAATTAATATAATCTCCTATTAAGTAATCGCTTGAATCTACTGAAGCCAGAACTGATACAGGCTGAGCAAAATTTTCAGTTATAAATAACAGAACGAGAATAAATAATATTTTCAGAATTTTTACCATCGCCTTTCACGTAATCTGAAGAAGTTTACAAGTGGTGTTATGTAATTTGAACCTGCCTGGACATAAATACTATCTAATCTGCTTGAGATGAAAAGTGATTTTCTTTTTTCGAGGATCTCTTCTCTCCTTTTCCGAAGTGCATCCTGCACACGACTGCTGCTCGTATCAATCCATCTCTCCTGATTAGTCTCTGCATCGGTTAGTTTAATTAAACCCATTTGGGGAATTTCTGTTTCACGTCTGTCATCAAGCACAATACCGATCAAATCGTTTTTCTTTCCAACTGCTCTCAAAATTTTTTCATAACCCTCATCCATAAAATCAGAAAGAAGAAAAACAATCGAACGTTTTTTTATTGCGCCGTTCATGAATTCCAGTGCAGTGCGCAAATTTGTTTTATTCCCTTCCGGTTCAAATGAAAGCACATCACGGATTATTCTTAAAACATGTTTGTTTCCTTTTCTCGGAGGAACAAATTTTTCAACTTTATCAGTAAAAAGGATCAAACCAACCTTATCGTTATTTTTCAATGCAGAAAATGCAAGGATTGCACTAAGCTCGGCAGCAACCCGTTGTTTCGTTTTTGAAAGCGAGCCGAACATTTGTGAGCCACTTAAATCAACCATTAAAATTACAGTAAGCTCACGTTCCTCCTCAAAAATCTTTACAAACGGATGACCAAAACGAGCAGTTACATTCCAGTCAATATTTCTGATATCATCACCAAACTGATATTCACGTACTTCAGAAAATTCCATTCCCCTCCCTTTAAAGACAGAATGGTATTCACCTGAAAATACTTGATTGACAAGTCCTTTTGTACGAATCTCAATTTGCCGAACCAGTTTTAATAATTCTTTAGTCAGCATAATTTTGTTTCTTTAACTTAAACTTAAACTTTACCTCCAGAGTCAGGGTATGTTTAAGTTTTTACGGCACCTCTATCTTATTTAATATCTCACTTATTATAGATTCAGAGGTGATTTCCTCAGCTTCAGCTTCATAAGTAACAGCAACTCTGTGTCTCATTACATCGTAACAAATTGCTCTTACATCTTCCGGAATGACGTAACCTCTTCTTTTAATAAAAGCCATAGCTTTTGCACCAAGTGCAAGATTTATCGAGGCTCTCGGTGATGCACCATAGCTTATCAAATCTCCCAGATTTTCTAATCCAAATTCTTTGGGCGAACGAGTCGCAAAGACAATATCGAGGATGTACTTTTCAATTTTTTCATCAATATAAACTTCGTGAATAAGCTTTCTCCCCTTTAAAATATCAGCAGGAGAAATAACAGCATTCGGATTTCCGAGTGTATCGTTAATATTATGCCTCATTATTTCAAGTTCTTCTTTTCGATCTGGATATGTTATTTTAATTTTGAGCATAAACCTGTCTACCTGTGCTTCGGGAAGTGGATATGTTCCTTCCTGTTCGATGGGATTTTGCGTTGCTAGAACCAGGAAAGGTTCCTCAAGCTTGAAAGTTGTTTCACCGATTGTTACCTGCCTCTCCTGCATTGACTCAAGCAAAGCACTTTGTACTTTTGCCGGTGCGCGGTTTATTTCATCTGCAAGAATAAAATTTGAAAAGATCGGTCCTTTACGAATTAAAAAATTACCATCTTTCTGGTTATAAATCTGTGTTCCGATTAAATCAGCAGGAAGAAGATCAGGAGTGAATTGAATTCTCTGAAACTTAGCCTTCATTGACTGTGCAAGTGTTTTTATAGCAAGTGTTTTTGCCAATCCGGGTACACCCTCAAGTAAAATGTGCCCATTGCCTAACAAACCAACAATAAGTCTTTCTACCATTTCTTTTTGTCCAACGATTACTTTCCCAATTTCAGAAAAAAGTAAATCAATAAATGCACTCTCGTTTTTAATTTTCTCATTCAGTTGCGTAATATCCACTTTAAACCTCTTCTTTAATTTTTACCTGATAAAAATATGGAATTTCATCCCTCATACTAAAATAACGAGGAATAAATACGATTAGACGGGGGCAAACATATGAATGTTGCGTTTTTTAATCAAGAAATCATTACCTGACCTTAGTATTTTACAAACCCAATTTCTTTACGAAATTGGATTTGTGCCAGTCATTTAAAAGTTATTGCTTAATTTTGAGTGCTATGTTAAGATTTTCAATCCTTTTCTTACTTCTGCTGATCTCGAAACCTGCTTTCACGCAGGATAATTATATCGCACTAATTACAAACCCAGAGATTGGTACTGACGGAAACGCACAAAATCTATTAGCTGCCGTTGACAGCTTAAATCAGATTCCAATGGTTTCGCACGTTGTAGTGCTTGGAAATATTACCGCTAATGGAAAGTTTGATGAATTTATTTGGGTACAGGAAATTTTGGATGGATTAACTGCTCCCTATTCAGTAGTAGGTGGAAAAAATGATTATCTCTTAAGCGAAGGAAGAGGTTCGGAAATATCTTTACTTTGGGGAGATGATAAAAGTTTCATAACGAATAACAACTTCAGCCTGGTTTGTTTGAATACGATCATACCAGAATTTTCCAATCGGGAATTTATAGATAGTGAGACGCTTAATTGGTTTAAGGACGAAATATCTGATGCTAAAACAGAACGAGTTATAATCTTTTCTTACCATGCAATTAGTAGTTTAAAAAATGGGATACACTTTTTTTCTGACATAAATAACAAAAAAATATATTCATTCACTGCGAAAACGGACAACCCAACTGATAACAAATTAGTGACTGAAGGATTTTATTTGAATAGAAGTGACGGCTGGGGTTATTCGCTAATCAAAATTAAATCTGATTCACTTTTTGTTGAAAATATTTCAACCGGGGATATAAAAAAAAGAACGGTTACCAAAATAAAATTCAATACTTTAAATCTTGATTTAGGAAATGATGGAAAGAGAACAGACCTAAAAGTTATTTGGGAAAAGAATTTTAGTAAAACTACCATCACTAATTCTATTTATTATAATGGGAAAATATTCCAGGGATTTAGGAATGGTTCCATGGTGTGTATTGATGAATCCGGAAATAAAAAGTGGGACTATCAGACAAATGGAAGAATTTATTCCTCACCATTAATTGAAAAAGATTTGCTTATTGCCGCCACAAATGAAGGTGATTTGTTAACACTTAATTCAAACACCGGAAATCTTATACAGGTAATTGGTATTGGGGAAACTATAACTTCTGAAATATGTGTGGTCGATATTAAAGAGGATGGAACGACTGCTAAAGCAGTGGTTGCAGGGACGGCAAATGGAAATTTATACTGCTACAACCTTTATACTTTAGAGCCATTGTGGATAAATCAATCCGCAAATAATGGCTCAGCGAACAGGATTATTTCTTCTATTGCCGGGAGGGATAATAAAGTTTTATTTCAGGATATGGAAGGAACTTTTTACTGTGTGAGCGCCGTAAATGGTTTGCTTCTCTGGATGTGGAAATCTCCATATAAAAATACAAACCCACTCTTCAAAACTGATATTATAATAAATGCAAATAATATTTACTTTGTTGATGCAGCAGGCAACTTTCGATGTATTGATGCTCTGCTTGGAACAGAAAAATGGAGTATAAAAAATATCGATGCTAAGGGAGTAATTAAGGATAATGAAAAAACAGAGCTTTCTGTTGCAACAAATAAAAATAAGATACTAAATATTTCTACCAAGCTTGGAAAGGTAGTAAGTGAAATTGATTTACCATTTGAAGGAAAGGATAATACTATTACAAATTTTCTTTTGGTCAATAATAAAATTATAACAGCAGCTTCTGATGGAAGGGTTTACGAGACAAAACCAAAACAGAAAGGGAAATTAATATTTAAATCTTCATCAGCTCCGATCGTTTCTTTAAATAATATTGAAGGCAAATGTCTCATTACTGATTATGATGGAATTTTAACATTAATAAATATCACAGATTCTAAATGAAAAATTTCTTTGATGGTTTTATTTTTGATATTGACGGAACATTAACATCAACCAATCAGCTGATATTCAATTCCTTCAATTTTATAGCAAAAAAATATTTGAACAGGACTTTTTCCAATGAAGAGATCATCTCAATGTTTGGTCCCACGGAAGATATTATCCTCAAACAATGGTGCGGAGATAAATTTGAAGAAGCCAGGAAAGAATATTACGCGTACTACAGTGATAACCATTGGATGGCTGAGCTTTACCCTGGGATGAAAGAAATTTTAGTTTATCTTAAAAATAAAAGCTATCCGCTGGGTATTTTTACAGGCAAAGGAAGAGAAGCTTCTTTGATTACGCTAAGAAAATTGGAGGTTGAAAATTATTTTGACCTTATTATTACCGGGGATGATGTCGAAAATCATAAGCCATCGGCAGAGGGAATATTAAAGTTTAAGAGTAAGTTTAAATTAAAGAAAGAAAGAGTGCTGATGATCGGAGATTCTGTAAGCGATGTTAAAGCAAGCAAGGAAGCAGGGATAAAAATAGCCTCTGCTCTTTGGGACAGTTATGGCAAAGAAAAGGTTAAAACGTTGCAGAGTGATTATTTTTTCCACAGCGTTGAAGAGTTAAAAAAATTCATTTATCATAATGCCTGATAGTCCTAACTGTATGTCACGGGCCATCAGTGGAACAACTGGGAAAAGCACCTGGATGTCACGGACCAATCCGTGACAAAATACTTTGATAATTTTAAGGATGTCACAAACCATCAGTTGAACAACTGCGAAAAGCACCTGGATGTCACAGCTTGCCCCGCACAGCGGGGAACCATTTCGTGACATCTCTTAAATAAAGGATATTATTTTCTGTATGGGAAGAAGAGGAAGAAACAATTTAGCAGACGAACATTTCTTTTTCGTTACAACAACAATCGTTCAGTTTATTAATATCTTCTCCAATCCAAAGTATTGCCAGTTACTGATCGACAATATAAAGCACTACCAAATCAGATATAAATTTAGTGTGATTGCTTACGTGATAATGCCTTCCCACTTTCATTGGATAGTTGAAATCAAACCCGAGTATGGTACTATCTCAGATATAATGAGGGATATAAAAAAATACTCCGCTTGGGATATACTGGAAGAAATTGAAAACACCGATAAGCGGTTGAGTAAAATATTTGAGGATGCCGCCAAAATCTATCCTAAACAAAAAAGGAAATTATGGATGTCCAGATTTGATGACGAAGTAATTCGAAATGAGAAAATGTTCTGGGCAAAGATTCACTATATTCATAATAATCCTATTGAAGCTGGTTTGGTTAACAGGGCGGAAGAATACAAATATTCCAGTGCTAGAAATTATAAGTTTGACGATCATTCCGTACTTAAAATTGATGTTTCTATGGCTGGTACTGAAATTAAATAATTTCTGCTGTCTGGTCACGGATTGGTCCGTGACCACCCGGATAGTCTTAGGTCAAGGATGTCACAGCTTGCCCCGCACAGCGGGGAACCATTTCGTGACATTATAGTATGATAGTTTAGTTGCGGAGTGTCCGTGACCACCCAGACATATTTCGGATTGATTTCTTCGAAGCAATGTTCTGCCTTTATTATGAAGTTGCAAAGGAAATTAAAATCTCATTGACAGTACCTGAGACTTACCTCACGATTGCCAGTTTCTGAGTAATGTCCTCGGTTTTATCACCTGCTTTCATTATCACTTTGTACAAATAAACACCGTTCGCTAAAATATCCCCGTCTTCATCTCTTCCATCCCAGTAAATTTTGTTAAAATCAAATTTCAAATCGGCAGAAGTAAATTTAAGTTCTTTAATTAGTCTTCCCGCAACAGTGAAGATCCTAATTTTAATCTCTTCGGGAATTTGAGTCAGCTTAAAAGTAAAATGTGTTTCTCCGGATGTAGGATTTGGATAATTATACACATTGAGAATTTTAGCTTCGTTAGAAATAAGGAAGTACTTCGCCACTCCGCTTGAATCAACAATATTTCCATCAACATCTTTCCATAAAATCCTCAGCTCATACTCACCGTCTGATAGAACCGGTGTAAAATCAACAACAACTTTTGGATTGTTTACTGAGAACTGGTAATTAATAATAGAAGTATCTGAAGGTATTAATTCATCATTCAGATAAACCAGCACAGAAGATGGGTCGGTAATGGGTAAAAGGGATTGATCCGTTAGCTCAATATGTATTTCCGGTTCAGGAGAAATATACTCACCGTCGAGTATATCATTACCATCAATAGTAAGTGTAATAGTTGGTCTGGTGGTATCAGGTTTCACATAAAAAGGAATCACGAAAAAGTTATTATCTTCGAAGAGCTCGTACACTTTTTGATCCGGATCAATATTTATTTCAAACGATTTAGGTCCTGCCCCTTCCGAAGTGTTATATATGACTTCAAAATATTTCTTTTCATCCGGTTGAAGTGAATTTATAAACTCATTCATGACCATTTCTCTTGAATTATCCGGTCGAATTAGCTCAACTTTAACATAAAAACTATCAGCTTTAGTCTCACCAACATTGTAGACAAAGAATTTTAGATTTACATCTTCACCAATTAGCACCGAATCAGCCGAAACTGATACGACCTGGTAATTGATTGCCAGCTCAGGTGGTGGGAGGAAGTTAATTGCCAGTGACTTTAATTCCGGCGATTCAGAATTTGAATTTGCGTTTAATTCTGAAAGGATAGCAATTTTTCTATATGTTTTAGCATCAATAAATTCAATTGAGGCTTCGTTGCCTGTAAAATTCAAGCTGTTGAGTGTATCAATAGTCCCATCATTATTATACGCAAGCGGGTAATAATTAATTGAAGCACCAGAGGGAATTGAATCATTTTTAATTACATTAAGCCATTTTACAGAATTTGTTACAGGCGGAAATTTAATTGTACCGTTAGTAAACTGAACAAACTTGGAGGTATCGATAATGGCAGGTCCCTGCAAGCTTTTTGAAAAGGCTTCAGGCACTGTTCCCTGTGGAGCACCTTTAATACCAATCATTGCCCAGGAGTCCCGCCAACCAATGCTGTCCACATAAATGCTTCCAAAATCCCTTAACAACACGCGAAGGCTGTCACCAACAGTTCCTGAAAAAAAAGTTGATACTTCATCGGTAGCAGCAATGGCAAAAACCGAACCTTCATTAAGATAATTTAAGTATCTGATCAGACTGTCACGCGATGGCGTTACAGGAGTCATAAAAGTCTGGACATCGTATGGACGTAAATCGAAAGTATCAATAAGTGCCGTTGCAAAGCCTCTAAAGAATGTGTTGGGGACATATTCAAGAAAATTATATTGAATTGAAGCATATTTACCATCATTAAATCCGGCAGAACCAATTTTTAATTGATTAATCCCCTGTCTTATTTTCCAGCTTTGTGAAACTGAATCAAATTCTGTTTTATCCTGAATTAAATCATTATTGTTGAAGGATCGATTTATAAACCATGAATAATCGTTATCGTTAAAAAATGAAATCGTCTGGCTCCACTCCTGTTCAGTATTTTTCAATCTTGCTCGCCAGTAATATCTTGTTTGGGGGGGTAGACTACTGAGACTTTGCTTTGTAGAAAGGGAGTCAGTTAATTTAGTGGTTAATGTTTGACTATTAAAATCAGGATCATTCGAAAGCGCAAATTCAATTTCACTTACACCGCCAATAATTGGAATTGTTGGATTAAGTACTTTTGCCAGATTTCGTGAGGTATTGTAAAAATATTCTACTTCAAGCGGTCTTAATTTAGTTGAATAAACAATAAAACGAACTTCAGTATAGTTATCATCTGTAGATAACTCATCAATCAGGTTATTTTTATCAAGGTCAATTTTAATCTTATGCTCACCGGCTAATCCAAAAACTGGTATTCTAAGATCCAGAGAGTCTTTGTAAAATGGTGATTGCAATACCAAATGCTTAATATAAATCGTTGTATCAGAGTAAATCCCTTTAACCTCAACTTCAAGTGAATCATTGATAACCCTCCCCCAATTTGCCAAAATAACTCTTATATCAATCGAATCCTGTAAATCGGTTACAATTGCGTTTGAAAATTTTACTGAGTTCTGATTAACCACAAAATTGGGTTTATCAGGGAAAGCAAATTTTACTATCGGATCTCCGAGCAAAATGTTGCAATAATTGTATAATCGATTCACATCACCAAATCCTGACTGACTAAAATTATCCATCTTCGATATAAAGTGAGCCGTACCTATGTTCATCAATGTATCTGTAACTAATCTTTTATAAAAAATTTCCGGCATCCTGAAAGAAGTTGAAGTATAACCTAAGCTTGAGTTACCTAAATAAGCTATAGCCTGTCCTGCTGGATCCTGATTAATAAATAACTCACCGAATGCATCAATATCCGGCTCGGCATATTTCCCCGTAGAACAACCGTTGTCCGATACTAGCGGAAGCCTGTTATCGTAAGCATTTTTAATATCCGAAGGGTCAG